>WNFP01003615.1_pt1 | contig 15138 bp, 12 predicted proteins | sample 5400201 | NCBI WGS metagenome assembly WNFP01 (sample SAMN13153355, study PRJNA577476) | soil metagenome | isolation source: 115 cm saprolite under Madrone tree | place: USA:California | collected 2016-06-14
CCGATTCCCGCGCCAGCTCCCGCGCCGACGAGTCCGAGGATCGCCGCGTTGCGGAGCCGGTGGCTCTTCTCGAGCAGGGTCACGCGTGCGACGCTTTCTTTGCGAATGCCGATGTCGTTTGATCCTTCGCGCAACTGAATCGCTTCCTCGGTGACCGTAGAGAACTTCCCGACGTGTTTTTTCATGCCAGTCTCAATCAGCTCAATCTTTTCACCAGAGTGAAGACCGTATAGCACCTTCCAATCGCTCTTTTTGTCCTGGGCACGTAGCGAGCTGGGAATCAGAATCAGAAAACACACCAAGGCAGCATTGGGCATATTAAGACCTCGCTCCTTTTATACACACAAAATTACGTGGGATTCCCTTTCTGACATCGAGAATGGCAAACGTTGTGCGTGCCGACAAACCGGTCTTCAGTTCTGATTTTCATGGGCTTCCGTATTGTTGCTGCTATCCGAGTGCAGCACGAAGTTCTTCACCATCGAGAACTCGGGGGGAACAAGGGCGTCGGCCGCGTCAGGCGATGCAAACGGGATGAAGGACAGGATTGGCACGCTTCCCGCTACCTGAGAGCTTGCCACGAAACGTTGCCTCGGCTGGTCCCAGCGCAAGGAGAGCAAGATTTCTTGCCCTTGAGCGACAGTTCCCAGGGAAGTTTTTCCAATGAATTGCCCATCCGCCTGAAGAAGAACCGACACAAGGAACTCCTTCGAGCCGGCGACTCTCTCGAGAATCAGGAAGGCTTGCACTTCCAAGCGATGAGTTGTTCCGCTGTCTTTCAACGAGAACTCCTTCTGCCCCGAATTGAGAACAGCTGGGCGGTTACGGCTATTGCCGTTCCTGTGTTCGCTGCAAGCGCCCAGAATCTCATGCATCGCTACGTCGAACCGGCTCTACGGCAGCGTAATGAGTCACTGGCCGATGTAGACGTTGTCGAACAGCTTGTCTACGATTACGGTACGGGCTCGGTGTCGCCAGTGAGCAAGTTGCCGCAGTTCACGCTAGTGGCATTGGCAATGTTGGCTCCGCCCGTTATCACCGATTTCGAATCGCAGAACAGATCCGTCCCATTCCCAGTGATCTGGGTCATAGGATTCGTCCCCGCCCCCACTGCGACTGTGGACAGGTTGGCCACGACCAAACCACCGTGACCGCTCCCTGTAATGCTTAAACCGGCCAAGCTCGCATGAGAGTTGTTGCTCACGAAGACACCCTGGCCTTGGCTGCCCGAGATGACTAGGTTGGCGCCAGCGCTCAGGGTGCCGCCGTCAGAAACGAGCACGCCCGCAGTGTTCCCACCCCAGGGCTGGCCGGGATTGGTGATGCGGAGCTTGGCGGCGCCCAGGTTGAGCAAGGAGCCACTTCCAACGGAAACGCCGTAGAAGTTGGTCCCGGCGGGACTCTCGATTAGCACATCAGTTGGCATGCTGATTGGGAAGTAGGAGTTGAAGCTTTGTATATCAACACTCCCGCTTCTCGATATGTCGATGCCGACCTGCATGTTGCGAATGGTAGTGTTTTGGATAGTGACGTGTCCCGAGACGACAAACAGGCCCACATGCCAGGGCGCGCCTGTTGAGTTCTCAAACAGGGAGCTCTCGATGTGCACGTCGGAGACATCGACGACGCCAACCGTCGCAAACCCGGGGTTGCGGGCGGTCACGTGCGCGAGCGACACCTGGCTGCTCTCGAAGACAAAGATCCCAAACCCGCTGGCGCCGTCAACGGTCAGGTTGCGGAGCTGGACATCGATACTGTTCCGTCCAATCCCGATGTCCCCCAATGCGGATGCCCCGGAGTGAATGGCGAACCCATCGATGGTGATGCTGCGCGAAGCCTCGATCAATAAGACATGAATAATGAGGCCGTTGCCTGGATCCTTGCTGGGCTGCTGTAGAGTGGCACCCGGCAGGCCCTTCAGGGCGAGGTCCTCGAATCCGTTGACTTGGACGAATTCGGTGCAGGTCCCCTTCACCAAAACGGTGGCCGGGGAGTGCTTGTCCAGTCTGGAGAGGGTGCGATTGAGCGACTGGCCCTGGTCGCAATTCACGACGACTGGATGATCCATATCACCGCTGCCTGTGACGGTCTGGGCATTCGCGCCCAGAGCGGCCAAACCAGCGAGCAATAGAATGCAGATGCACTTCATTGTAAGTCTCCTGATGGATTCAGATTTTTGAATGTGGGCCCTGTGTGAAGCCTAAGGAGCATTCCCGTGCAGCGCAAGCGACAAGGGACGACATTTGAGAAGCGACGCAGTTTGTCGTGCGTTCTCAAGGCGAGTCCAGGGACTGCAATCCGTCAATGCATGACCTAAGATGCGGATAAGTCCTTCAGCCAACGGCGCTTATAGAATGTCGCATAACGAACCCCCTTCCCACCTTCCTCTTGGCGAATCGCGGCCGGACAACTTTCTGGACTCCTGGAAATCGCTGCTTATCTTGAGAGGGAGGTACGGACTGTCCAGAGGTGGGAAAAGAAGGAAGGCCCCCCGTACACCGACAAATCCACGAAAAACTGGGGACGGTGTATGCCTTTAAGTCTGAGATTGATGCGTGGTGGAGAGAGCGCAGCGCAAAACTTGCTTCGAAGCCGGAGAACGGTGAGATAGCCGGGGCCGCGCATTGTCGCATGGCCTGCAAGGACGCCGGAAACACCAGATGAGGAAGTCAACACCGCGGACTCGATCGCCTTGGCTGTGGGGCCTGGCTGCACTCGTAGCGGCATTAGGGCTACTCGCACTGCTCGTTCTGGCCAATGAATGGGGACTCCAGGACAAGCTGGAGCACCTTTTCGTCCGGGGCGCTCCGGAACCGATTCGCGCGATCGCCGTCCTGCCACTCGAAAACCTTACAGGGGGATGCCTCGAACGACTACTTCGCCGACGGAATGACCGATGCACTGATCACCGAGCTCGCCACGAGCTGCATGTGGAGGGAATCGTAGAAGGCGCGGTGGCGCAGTCGGCGGGACGGGTGCGGATCACCGCAAAGTTGATTTACGCGAAAACAGATCTGCACCTTTGGCGCCGGAGCTACGAGCGCAACCTGAGCGACGTTTTGGCCCTTGAGGACGAAGTGGCGCGGGCCATTGCCCGAGAGATCCGAATCAATGTAACCGCGCAGGTGCAGGGGCGTCTGAATAGCGCCTCCGCGGTAAATCCGGAGGTCTACCAGCTTTATTTGAAGGGCCGCTTTTTCTTGGAAAGGGCGAACGGAAGAGGCGATGAAAAGGGGCCTTGAGTGCTTCGAGGAAGCGCTGCAGAAAGATCCGAATTCAGCTCTAGCCTATTCCGGCTTGGCCGACTCCTATGGTTTGCTCGGCAGTTTCAATTTCCTCCCGCCGAAAGAGGCCTACCCGAAAGCCCACGCTGCACTGGGAGAGGCGTATGGGTGGGCGCGTCAATACGACAAGGCCATCGAACAGCTTCGCGAGACGCTTGAGATGGACCCTAATTTCGCACGGACCCACCTAGACCTTGGAGTAACTTGCGAATACAAGGCGATGTTCGACGAAGCGATTGCGGAGTTTCAGAAAGCGAGGGAACTGGGTGGAGAGAATTGGCCGGAACTGCGTGCGCCACTACAACGCGCCTATGAGGCTTCCGGTTATCGCGGGTATTACCAAGAACAATTGCGCTTGCTGAAAGAGCTCTCCAAACACAGCTACGTTGCCCCGGTTAGCATTGCGATGATTTATGCGCGGCTCGGTGATAAGGAAAGTGCCTTCACCTGGTTGGAAAAGGCCAATCGGGACCAGACTAGCCTCTTTTTCATAAAGGTGGAGCCAGTCTACGATTCCATGCGTTCTGACCCGCGCTTCCGTGACCTGCTTCATCACGCGGGCCTGCGGGATTAATATCGAGCGGTCGCAAAACATTGGCGTCCCATGCTTTCGCTGGTGTCCTAAGGGTTTCTTCGGTTGTACCCGGCCACCATTGCTCTTCTCAGGGCCACTGCAAGGTCTATAATTGCCGGTCATGGACAACAAACAGATCGCCCGCATTCTCCGCGAAACTGCGCAGCTACTGGAAATTGATGGCGCCATCATCGGCCGATACCGCAGCTATGAGAAAGCCGCCGAACTGATCGATGGCCTGCCCGAATCCATCGAGCAACTCGCGAAGGAACCGGAAAAGCTCAAAGAACTACCGGGAATCGGCGACCGCATGGTCGAGCATCTGCAGGAAATCGTGAAGACCGGCGACTACGCGCTGCGCAAGAAGCTACTCAAGAAGTACCCAGCGACCATTCTGGATTTGCTGCAACTCCAGTCTCTCGGACCGAAGAAAGTCGCCTTCCTGTGGTCCACTTTTAAAGCCGGTACGGTCGCCGACGTGGAGAGAATCGCAAAAGAGGGAAAACTCCGGGACCTCCCCGGCTTTGGCGAAAAGAGCGAACAAAATATCCTCAAAGCAGTGGAAGTCTTCAAGAAATCCAGCGGACGATTTCACATCAATACCGCCGAAGCCGCGGCTGCCGCGGTTGGTTCACACATTGAAAAGGCAGGAAAGGCCGTCGAATCCGTCACGTCCGCCGGCTCGCTGCGCCGTGGGAAGGAGACCGTGGGCGATCTCGACCTTCTTGTCACCCTCGCGGATGGCCACACGTCGCAGAAGCACGTGGACGCGCTGGCCAAGCACATCCTGGCATTTCCCGGCATCGATCAAACGCTGGCGCACGGAGAAAATAAGGTCAGTTTCACGCTGGAGAACGGATTGCAGGTCGACGTTCGAATGCTCGAAAAAGAAAACTTCGGTGCTGCCCTGCTTTATTTCACCGGGTCGAAAGAGCACAACGTGGCCCTCCGTGGCCGCGCCGACGACATGCGACTTACCCTCAATGAATATGCGTTGGCAACCTTGAAGGGTGAAAAGCGCGTGGCCGGGCGCACCGAAGAAGAGATCTACGCGAAACTCAAACTCGACTTCATTCCTCCGGAACTGCGCGAAAACACCGGCGAAATCGCCGCCGCCGAGAACCACAAACTGCCGCATCTGATTACCCTGAAGGACATGAAGGGCGACCTCCAGATGCACAGCACGGCCAGCGACGGAAAGAACTCGATTGAAGAAATGGCGGAAGCCGCGCGCGAGCTCGGCCACCAGTACATTGCCATCACCGACCATTCGAAAGCAGTGACCGTCGCCAACGGCCTGGACGAAAAGCGCATGGCCGCGCACATCAAGAAAATTCACGCCGCCAACGACAAAGACCTGGGCATCCGCGTTCTGGCAGGGGCGGAAGTGGACATCCTCAAAGACGGAGCGCTCGACTACTCCGATGAAATCCTGGCGCAGCTCGATGTCGTGGTGTGCTCCATCCACTCCTATTTCAATGTCGACCGTGCGGCCATGACGGAGCGCATGCTTGCAGCAATCGAAAACCCTTACACGCAAATCATCGCTCACCCCACTGGACGACTTCTGCTCCGGCGCGATCCTATCGACTACGATATGGAAAAGGTGCTGGATGCCTGCGCCAAGCACGGCGTCGCCATGGAGTGCAATTCGTATCCGGATCGTCTTGACCTGAAAGACGTCTATCTCCGCATGTGCAAGGAGCGCGGCGTCAAGGTGGTGATCTCGACCGACTCCCACAACACTGCCAACCTCTCTTTTATTCGTCACGGTGTCATCATGGCCCGCCGCGGCTGGCTGGAGAAAAGGGATGTCATCAATACCCTGCCAACTACTGAATTCCTGGCTGCACTACGCCCGAAATCAGGTTCTAGCACACGGATTGCGGGAAAGAAGCACGCTGCAAGACGCGGCTGAGACGGAAGTGGCGTTCACGCCATCGGTGGAGCTCGCCCATCCTGCACAAATGTGCCCCGCGCGCCGGGCGTGGGTTACGCGGCATGGTTTATGGGGAGTGATGTTTGCTTGCGCGGCCCGCAACGGTATAATTCCCCGGTCCCGCTGAAAAGAGTTAGAGGCCCCTCATGCAACGGCGAACACCCTTCCTCGTGGTCGTTATTATTGTCATCCCTATGTTGGCTGCCTGCGGCAGCGCTACGCATGTTACGCCGCCCGGTCCCCTTTTCACGACCACACCCGGAACTCAGGCGAGCGAAGGTGTCGCTTACACATATCAGATTGCGGCGACCGACCCGGGAGGAACCGCGGTCAGCTTTGCGCTAACCACTGCTCCCGCGGGCGCGGCATTGAGCGGCAACACGATTACCTGGACGCCCACGACCGCCCAATCGCGGGTCGCGAACAAATTCCGCGTCACCGCAACCGCTGCTGCGGGCGACGTCAGCACCCAGTCGTGGGCCGTTACCCCCAGTGGCACCGTTCATTTGAGCTGGATCGACACTTATTGGAAAGCCAGCGGTCCCCTTACTGTTCCGTTCGACTGGACGCAGAACGTTGGATCAGCCGCTCAGGTGGCCGCACTCGTTCCGCAGGCAGACGGCTCCCTTCTGGTGCTGAAAGGGTCCGGCAATGCTGACGGTACCTTCAGCATCCCGAATGTGCCCGGAGGCTTCTATTGGCTGCGCATGGCGCCGCTGGCGGCCTACTGGACGAGCAGCAGCACGTTTGATTTTGGCCACGATGTGATTGGTTCTCCCCTGCGTGCCACGAGCGGCGTCCAGAACACCATCTTCAATATCAGTGCTTCAGGACTCGATCCGTTATTTACGGAGGATTGGTTCGGGTTCCTAACGGACCAGCAGATGCTCGATATTGAATTCCCTCGGAATGTCCCCGTGGGCTCGACGACCGTTGACGTGTCGGCAATCGTTAGTTCGAATATCGACTTCTCGCAGGCCGGCACGGGCTTTCTGATGCAATTTGAGCCGGTGTCCCTGGGTTCTATGAACGGGCTGGCGTTAGGACCTGCGCTCACGCTGTCTAATCTTTCCGTGCAGGATGGGGCAACAAATTCCATTACGGGAGCGCTCAATGCCTCCCCAGAGTCTTCCTTTGGACTCTCCATCAACGGGTCATCGTGGGCGCCTTTGTTCAATAATGCCGGGCCCGCTACTGCCAACCCCATTGGGTCCGTTTTGACTGTTTCCGCGCAACCTTTTGCAACCGGCCGATTAGCCTCCGGAATGAATTCTTTCTTGGGACCAAACTTGCCCTTGTTCACATCGGCGTCGCAGGGCATCAGCTTTGGTTCGCCGAGCGGAGCAGTGACCAGTTGCGCCAATTCCTCCGACACGCTATTTACATTGCCCGTAGCTTCTCAGCCACCGATCCTCACCGACCAGAATTTCGGCACCCTTCTATACGGTGATCCGTTTCCTTCTGCCTGGCTGCGGATTTTTTCGTTTTGCCAAAAAGCTTCGCTGCAGATCCCGGTTCCCAGCTCCGGTGCCACTGTTCCGTTCCTCCTCGTGAACGGAGAGAGCACCGCCCTGCCGACCGGGCCTGTGGCGCCATTGGTTTCCACGGTGCGGAATCCGACGATCAACGGCGTCAGCCTCTCCGTGCCAAGGACGATCAATTCCACGGCAATCACCTTGAGTTGGTCTCCGCCAAGCAGCGGGACGCCGTCCAGCTATTCGGTGCAACTCTTTGTGCTCGGAACACAGCCGGATGGCAGTATGCTTTATTTCCCTTCCCAAAAGTTCAGCACCGCTAAGACCTCCATGACCCCGCCCATCTCGCTGCAGGCGGGCCGGGTTTTTGTCCTGTTGTTGACTGCGCAAGTCGATGGGCTGGCGGACGTAGAGACTAGCCCGAATCGCTCCGGGCTTCCCATCGCGTTCGCCAGCTTTGTCTCTGCTCCAGTGACCGTAGGTTCGCCTGGTGTCGGGCTGGTTATCCATGGCGATGTATCTTCTGCCGAACGGCTACTCACTCCCCAACCTATTAGCGAGCCACCTCCTATTTGGCACTTGGAAGTGCAGCGCCCGCAGTAGCCGATGACGACGTAGTTCGACTCGGTTATGGGGAACCTTTCGTTCCGGACGGTCGTATATAGTGTTAGAACGCCATCTTACGGAGGGTATTAGACATGAACCCACGTTCCCACCGCTCGGCCGGCATTCGGCTGGGAATTGCCAGCATAGCCCTTTGGGCCGCTTCCGCGGTCGCGGCCCGCGCCGAAGACGTCACCAAGTCTTTTGCTGTGTCTGGACGGGCCAACGTGCGCGTGGAAACCAATGACGGCAGCGTGCGGGTTACTTCCGGAGATTCGAAACAAGTCGAATTTCGCGTCGAATACCAGGGCTACGAATTGGGAAAGAACCTACGCGTCGACTCCCGTCAGGACGGCGACAAGGTGGAGTTGACGGCCCGAGTCACCGGCCACTGGGGCTTCTCTTTCGGCCATAACTCGCGGCACCTGCACATTGAAGTCCGCATGCCTCGCGAAGCCGATCTCCAGGTGGAAACTGGCGACGGGTCCGTACAGGCCGAATCCATCAATGGGACAGTGAACGTACATACCGGCGATGGGTCGGTAAGAGCTAGCTCACTGAACGGCAGGATCGACCTGCACACCAACGACGGCAGCATTACCGTTGAGAACCTCAAAGGGGACATGCGCCTGCGCACGGGAGATGGGTCGATTGAAGCCCGCGACCTCGATGGCAAGGTGGAGGCCGACTCGGGAGACGGCCATATCCGCATCGCCGGCCGTTTCGATGCACTCAACGTCAAGACAGGCGACGGCAGCGTGGACACGCGTGTTCTGCCAGGTTCCAAAATGGCTTCGAGCTGGACGATTCGAACGGGCGACGGCAGTGTGGATTTGGTGCTCCCATCCGATTTCCAGACGAATATCGATGCCAGCACCGGCGACGGCCACATCAGCCTGGGCATCCCCGTCACCGTGGAGGGAACGTTTAGCAATTCGCAGATTCACGGCAAGATGAACGGTGGCGGCCAGCCGCTGACCATTCATACGGGTGATGGCTCGATCCGGCTGAGCAAAAGCTAAGGCGAGCCGTTCCATGAAGCGGAAACAAGAGCAAGTTAGCCCGCTATAGTACCGATACTCGGTTGTTGTCAAAGAGAGCGTACACCTGTCCGCATTTGGCAACTTCCCTGCACACTTGTTCCACTGCAACCCATTGAAAACAAACGGCGTGCCTTTATGGCGTCTGACATGCACTATCCTTCCTGGTTCTTCAGGAGAGTGTTGTGATTGTCCTAGCCCTGTTCGCAGCCCTGGTAGTTCTGGTGGCGGTTACGTTTATCAGTTCCATCGATTTCACCAACACTCGCCGCCACTGATTCTCGTCCTTCAGCGAGAAGCGGAGCCCCCAAGTGGCAGTGGTCCCCGTCTTGAGCCCATTTATCCCTAACCTATTGCGCGTCGCAGTCCGTTCGCGATATTACTTCTTCCCATGCAGAACACAACCCGCTGCTGCGTCTTTCTCACCGTTGTTTCCGTTTTCCTTCTCTTGTGGCCGGCGTTTGATTCTTTTGGGCAAGCCAGGCCGGACGCCGGTTGGCCTAACTACGGCAACGATGACGGCGGCACACGCTACTCCCCGGCAACGCAAATCGACCGCACAAATGTTACACAACTCAAGGCCGCGTGGACCTATCGAACCGGCGCACTGCCCCGAGACCCGGAACTAGACAAGAAAGCTGCGTTTGAGGCTACCCCCATACTTGTTGATGGCAAGCTCTTCTTGAGCACGCCGTATGACCACGTCATCGCACTGAATCCAGAAACGGGAACAAAGATCTGGGAATTTGCGCCGACTCTCGAGCTGCCCTATGGAGCATCGGAAGTTACTTCCCGAGGAGTTTCCGCGTGGCGCGAGAAATCCGCGAAGGCGGGACAACCCTGCGCGCTTCGAATTTTCATTGGCACGCTCGACGCGCGCCTGATTGCGCTGGATGGAGAAACGGGAAAACCGTGCAGCGACTTTGGGGAGAATGGCGAAATTGATCTGGCTGTGGGTGTCAAACTGCGCGACCCGGGCGACTACCAAGTCACGTCTGCCCCTGCCATTTTCAAGGACCTTGTGATTACCGGATCTTCGATCGGGGACAACCGGGCGGTGACGCTGGAGCGCGGGATCGTCCGGGCTTACGACGTTCGAACGGGGAAACTGCGGTGGTCTTGGGATCCCATCCCCTGGGCGCTGAAAACGGAGCCGCGGACCGGCGCGGGCAATGCGTGGTCGACGATTTCGGTGGATGCCGAACGCCATCTCGTTTTCATCCCCACCGGCAGCGCCAGCCCGGACTATTACGGCGGCATCCGCAAGGGCGACAACAAGTGGGCGAATTCGGTAGTGGCCTTGCGCGCGAGCACCGGCGAATTCGTGTGGGGATTTCAGGTGGTGCATCACGACATCTGGGATTATGACGTGGCGTCGCAACCGGCGCTGTTCGCGTGGAAAGACGGGGTACCGGCGATCGCCATCACGACGAAGATGGGACGAGTGTTCGTCCTGAACCGGCTGACGGGCGCGCCGCTCCTGCGCGTCGAGGAGCGCCAGGTCCCAAAGAGCGATATTGCCGGCGAAGAGTCCTGGCCGACGCAGCTGGCTTCGGCGATTTCCGTGGTTCCGGAAAAATTGTCTCCCGAGGATGCCTGGGGGAAGGATGCGCAGGAGAAGCAATGGTGCGCGGAGAAAATCAAAGCCGCGCGAAGCGGAGAAATTTTCACCCCGCCGAGTCTGCAGGGCACGCTCGTTTTCCCCAGCAACGTCGGCGGTGTTAACTGGGGCAGCGCCGCGTACGATCCCCAGCGCCATTTGCTTTTCATGGACACTAACCGCCTTCCCATTTTCGTGAAACTCATTCCCCGCGCAGAGTTCGAAGACGCCCGCAAAAACGCCAGCGATTCCGACCGGCTCCACGGAGAATTTGCGCGGCAGGCCGGCGCACCTTACGGCATGTTTCGAACGCCGCTTCTCGCGCCGAGCGGGCTTCCGTGCAACGCGCCGCCTTGGGGCAGCGTCGCCGCCGTCGATCTTTTCTCAGGGAAAAAAGTCTGGGATGTCCCGCTGGGAAGCTGGATTCCGGGCAGAAATACGGGCACCATCACTCTCGGCGGACCCATGGTTAGCGCCGGGGGCCTCGTGTTCACTGCCGCTGCCATGGACAATTATCTCCGAGCCTTGGATTCCGAAACCGGCAAGGAGCTATGGAAGTTTGAGCTTCCGGCTGGCGGCCAAGCCACTCCCATGACCTACACGCTGAAGGGCAAACAGTACGTGGTGATCGCCGCGGGTGGCCACGGCAAACTGGGTACGAAGCAAGGCGACTACGTGATCGCCTTTACGCTTCCTTAAAGGAATCGAACGAGCGAAACCTTTTCCTCACTCTTGCGCCTACAGATACCCAAATGAAAATCACCGCTGAGCAAACGCCCGCTCTCAACGATCAAGGGCAATCCTTTCTCGCGGATGGCATGCTCATCGTGCTATTTCTCGCCTTTGCGAATTTCCTCCTGCATTTCTACTTCAACAATCAATATGGCTACTTTCGCGACGAATTTGATTACATGGCCTGCGGGGACCATCTCGCCTGGGGCTATGTGGATCATCCTCCCCTGATACCGTTCCTCATGAAGATCTCACGGCTCGTCTTCGGTGACTCGCTTCGGAGCATTCGAATCATACCGGCGCTGGCAACCTCGGCTGCCGTCATTTTGACGGCCATGATCGCTCGAGATCTCGGTGGCCGGCGTTTCGCAGTTGTGTTTTCCGCGTTGGCGTTCATCGCTGTGCCCATGTATCTCAACGACGGCAGCGTCATGACCACCAATTGCCTCGAGCCATTGCTGTGGATGGGCTGCGTTTATTTCGCAATCCTGGCGATCAAGCGCGACGATCCCCGCTATTGGCTATGGTTTGGCGTGGTGGCAGGCATCGGTCTTGAAGAGAAATACTCGATTGCCGTACTCGGGTTCAGTATCGTTGTGGGCCTCTTACTGACCGAGCAGCGCCGCGTCTTTACCAGGAAATGGATCTGGCTCGGCGGCGCGCTCGCTTTTCTGATTTTTCTTCCGAATCTTCTTTGGAATGTTCAGAATCACTGGCCCTTTGTGCAACTCATGCACAACATCAAGGCCCACGGCCGCGACGTGGTACTTTCTCCTGCGGCGTTCTTCGCCCAGCAGGTTCTCATCGCTCACCCGATCCTCGCGCCGATCTGGATCACCGGTGTGCTCGCCTTGCTTTTCTCTGCCCGGCTGAAGCCATACCGGTTCCTTGGCTGGTGTTATCTAGCCGCGTTCACCGTATTCGTCATTCTCAAGGGCAAGAACTACTATCTCGCGCCAATCTATCCAGCCTTCCTGGCAGCCGGTGCGGTGGTGATTGGGAGTTATATCGCACGGTCGCGTCAAGTCTGGCTGAAGCCCGCGCTCCTGGTGCTGATTCTCGCGGGAGGAGCGTGGCTTGCCCCGGTTGTCATGCCGGTGCTCCCCGTTGATAAATTCATTTCGTACATGGATCACCTTCCTTTCAAAGTGCCTCGCAGCGAGCACAGCCACATGCGCGCGATCCTTCCGCAGCACTTCGCCGATGAATTCGGATGGGAAGAGATGGTGGCCACTGTAAATCATGCTTACAGCCGGCTCTCTCCCGAAGAACGGCCAGGCTGCGGCGTCTTCGCGCAGAACTACGGGCAGGCGGGCGCCATCGATTTCCTTGGCCGCCGCTACGGATTGCCTCCGGCACTCAGCGGCCATCAGACTTATTTCCTGTGGGGCCCGCGCGGCTATTCGGGAAATTGTCTGATCGTTCTTGACGATTCCAGGGAAGTCCTGGAACGCGAATTCGAACACGTCGAATATGTGGGCAAATCCCCCGACAATCCCTACGCGATGGAGCGTGAGATCCCCGTCTTCATTTGCCGTGGCGCAAAATTTGGTTCCTTTGCCGAGATCTGGCCGCGATTGAAGAAATGGCGCTAGTAACCCTGCGCCAGCCGCCGGGCCGCCAAGCCGGATCCTTCTGCTAAGCCGAAAAGAAACGTCCTCGTTCGGCCGCCTGCAGCCGGTTTGTGCTTGCTTCTTGATATAGAATCGTGGCTGTGAAAAATGACTGAAAGAAGAGACCCTGCCCGTGGCCTGCGTCTCATCGCCGCCTTCAAACTCTTAAAAGGCCTGGCGCTGCTCGCACTGGGCATCGGCGCGCTCAGACTTCTTCACAAGGACGTCGATGCCGTGGTCGAGCATTGGATCAACATTTTCCAAGTTGATCCGCACAGTCACTATATTCAGCTGCTTCTCGCGAAGTTGTCGAAGGTGGATGACCGGAGATTGAAACAACTCAGCGTAGGCACGTTCTTTTATTCAGCCATTTTTCTGACCGAAGGCGTCGGCTTGGCACTGGGCGAGCGCTGGGCCGAGTATCTTACGATCGTCACGACTGCTTCCCTGCTGCCGCTCGAAGTCTACGAACTCGCCAAACAGGCCAGCGTTGGCAAAGGCGTCGTACTAGTGATCAATATCGCCGTGGTGGCCTACCTGATCCGCGAGCTTCGCCGCTTTCCAAAGCGGTCCTGACGGCTCCGCCCGATTTTCAGGCTGGATGGTCGGTGCTCTTGATGGGGTGTGTGTCGCGGAGACACCACGGCGAATAAAAATGGCTTATTGCGAAAGAAAATTGGAGAAGGTTGGCTTGGCGGCCAAACGCTACGGAATCGTCACGCTGTACCCTTCACGCACGGCCGTGGCGCTCTCCTTGCCTTGATAGCGGTAAACAACGATCAAAATCTTGTCCGCGCCTACGGCTGGATCTCCGCCCAAGGCGCTATTGGTGACGACGAAACTCAGCACGCCTTCACGAATTCTGCTCCGAAGGACCTCCGTCACGTTCACCGTCCTTCCCTGCACGCCGTAATAACCGCCGATGATTTTTAGGCTATTCCAGTCCTCCCGATCGCGGTCGCCGTAATGCGCAGGGCGGGCATCCCGATCGTGGTCGCCGTAGTTCGCAGGATGATCGTCGCGATCATCATGGCGAACAGTGAACATACGGGCCTCAACGAAGCCGCCCTCTTTGTAATTGAATTCGCGCTCCTCATTCCTGCGATTTCTGGCGAAGATACGCAGCGACTTGTCTCTCCCGACGGCAGGATCCCCGCCCATGGTTTGATTATTCACCGCGACTCTGCCATTCACGCCACCGCGCTCGATAAGGTCTTTGAGAATATCGCTGACGTCACTCCGCTGATTCTTGAAACCATAGTCAGCGCGCTGGATCTGCCAGCCTTCCTCCTGGGCGCCCACTCCGGCCGTGAAAAGGGTAGCGGCAATGCCGAAGACGATCGAGGCAATGGCCAACACAACATATCGATTTGCAAGCTTCATGCGAGACTCCTCGAGGGCGCAGGCCCTCTGCGTTCTTTGTCCCACTTTAACTCTGGTGGCGGCGCCTGGTAATAACTAATCGAGGCGGGATTGTCCTGAATGTCTACAGCCACAGCACCGCTTCCTTCCAGTGTGGGCCTTCGGTTCAATAGTTGTATCGGTGTGGCGTCCCTGGCGAGGGAGCGCCTCCGGCGGCCCTAATCCAGTAGTAGTTGAAACCGCGCGCCAGCACCATGTTCCCATCATGCCTATCGTCGTCAACAATGGATTTTCGCAAGAAGATTTTCACAAACTACTTATGAATCGAGCAGCCTACGAAACCATGGCTAGCAGGCTTATGGCCGCCTGCAAGGAAAACGGCTATATCGGCTTTCAGTTCGATTTCGAAAATATCAGCTGGACAGACCGCAGCGCGCTCTCGACCATGGTTTCCAACGTCGCTTCGGAGTTTCACAGCGCCAAACTCCAGCTCACCATCGCAACCGTCCCGAATGCTCCCGGCGCGCCCGGTGAAGGCGGGTTTTCCAATTGGATCTACGAGAATTGGCGTGGAGCGTACGACTTGTCAGCGCTGGCGCAAAGCGTGGATCTCGTCTGCCTGATGACCTATGACCAGCACACGCGCTGGACCGCCCCAGGTCCCGTGGCTGGATGGGCCTGGACCACCGGCAACCTCGACTACGGGCTAAAGTTCGTACCTCGGGAGAAGCTTTCACTGGGGATCCCGCTCTACGGCTATCACTGGTTCGCTGGCACGCCGGTGAAAGCTCCCGCGCAACCTGGATTCCCTCCCACGGACAAACCCAACCCAAGCGCGGAATACATCGCCACTGACGACGCCCTGGATCTCGCCAAGGCTTACAAAGGCCGCGTCGAATGGGATCCCGTCGACCGT
>WNFP01005838.1_pt1 | contig 15136 bp, 10 predicted proteins | sample 5400201 | NCBI WGS metagenome assembly WNFP01 (sample SAMN13153355, study PRJNA577476) | soil metagenome | isolation source: 115 cm saprolite under Madrone tree | place: USA:California | collected 2016-06-14
CAAGAACAACGCAAAATTCTCGGATTGTTTTACCGGGAGCCGTAAGTCCTTTAGTATCAAGGGCCGAGGTAGCTCAGTGGTAGAGCAGCCGATTCGTAATCGGCAGGTCGTGGGTTCAACTCCCACTCTCGGCTCCATCTTTTTTCTCGAATCACTCAAATCAGAAGCGAAGGTTACTTTCGCGTGCGTATCATGCGGGGTGGACTTGCCGGTAGGACTGCAGGCACTTGTGCGCGGTATCCAGTTCGCTAAAGCGGCTGCCTTCTTGTTCAATCAAGTAATACTCGACCCCGCCGACGCTTTCCGCTGCTTCAAAAATCTTCTTCCACTCTGCCGCGCCTTCTCCAAATAGAATCTTGTAACCCTTCTCTGGATCGGGCGACCAGTCTTTGAGATGCAGTGAGCGGATTCTCTCCGGGTTTGCGCGAATCCACGCTACCGGATCGGACCCGGCCTCGACGCACGTGCCCACATCCAGTTGCAGCATGATCGATGGTTTCGTATTCTTCGCGATGATCTCCATCGGCAGCTGGTTCTCGACCGGAGTAAACTCCCGCTGATGATTGTGGTATCCCGCCTTCAAGCCCGACGGCTCGAGCTGATCAGCGGCAGAATTCAGGGCATCCGCGATCGCTTTCCAGCCGTCCAGGCCAGGTTTTGGATCCGACGAAGCCATTACCACATACTTGCTTCCCAGTATCAGGTTCATGTCGCGGGCTCGGCCGATTTTCTCAGCGCTCAGGTAGGAGCTGTCGTTGTGCGTCGAGAAACACCGGATGCCGAGCTCATCCAGAAGCTTTCTCATTTGCTTGGTTTGAGTCTCGGACCATTCGAAATAGGGCGCGTAGAATTCGACTCCCTGATAGCCCATTTGTGCGACGGCTCGTACAGTGCCTTTCGGGTCTTTCTTCAACTCATTGCGGACGGAATAAAGTTCGAGGCCGGTAGGAATCGATTTCGTTGCGCGGGCCGTGAGAGCCCAGGGCAACACTGCCGAAAAGGCGAGAAAGGTTCGGCGCGATAGGTTGTGTGGCGGCATCCCCGAATGTTACCGGAGATTCAGCAGAAAATCATTTCATTCGCCGTGCGGGACGAACGTAGCAGCGCGCCCCGGCACAATCCCGCGCACAATTACGTAAAGGACAGGAATGAACACCAGATTCAGCGTGGTCGCTGCAATCATTCCGCCAAAGACCGTTGTGCCCACGGAAATACGGCCCGCGCGGCCAGCGCCCTGCGCCAGCACCAGCGGTACAACGCCCAGAATGAACGCGAGAGACGTCATCAAAATAGGCCGCAGCCGGATGCGCGCGGCTTCCACTGCCGCTTCAACCACTGACATGCCTTGACCCCGCAGTTGCTCTGCAAATTCCACAATCAAAATCGCATTCTTGCTGGCAAGGCCGATCAACATCACCAGCCCGATCTGGCAGTAAACGTCGTTTTGCAATCCGCGCAGCGCTTGCGCTCCAATCGCGCCGAGAACCGCCACGGGTACGGCCAGCAGCACGATAAATGGCAACACGTAGCTTTCGTATTGGGCGGCCAGCGTCAAGTACACCACTACCAGGCCCAATGCAAAAAGAACCAGCGCTTTTCCGCCGGACTCGATCTCTTCCAGAGACAATCCGCTCCATTCGAACGTCATTCCATTCGGCAAAGCCTTCTTGGCGAGCGCCTCCATTGCCGCGATGCCTTCACCGGAACTGTGGCCGGGCGCGGGCGCTCCGTTGATTTCCGCGGAACGAAAGAGATTGTAATGCGGGATGACCTGGGGATTCGCCGTTGGCTCGACACTCACGAGGTTGTCGAGCGAAATCATCTTCCCGGTGCCGGAGCGCAAATAGTATTGCCCGATGTCTTTTGGCTTCGAGCGGAATTTGCTGTCCGCCTGCACGTAGACACGGTACGAGCGGTTATTGAAATCAAAATCGTTAACGTAAACCGAGCCCATGTAGACTTGCAAAGCGTCAGTGATCTGGCTGAGGGGCACTTGCAGGCTCTTCGCTTTTTCGCGGTCCATGCGCACCAGATATTGCGGGTCGTTCGCCGTGAAGCTTGTGAAAAGACCCACGATGTCCTTGCTGGCATTTCCTTGCGACGCCAGCTTGTTGGCCGTATCCGCGATGCTTTGCAGCGTGTTGCGTCCCTGATCTTCCAGCTCAAACTGGAATCCCCCGAACTGCCCCAGTCCAAACACCGCCGGTGGATTAAAGGGAGCTACGATCGCTCCCTTTATCTCAGAGAGAGAGCCGCGCAGGCGTTCAATCGTCGCCGCGGCCGAGTGTACCGATCCCTTGCGATTTTCAAAGGGCCGCAAACTGGCATAGAGGATTGCCTGATTGGGGGCCGATCCCCCTGCGCCAAACCCCACAATCGTGAAAACGCCTTCGATTTCGGGGTCGCGCAAAATCACTTCTTCCGTCTTGCCGCAAGTGTCGCGCGTATAGGTAAGCGACGATCCCTGCGGGGCTTGCACGATAAACATCACGTAGCCCTGATCGTCTTCCGGGATAAACGCGCGAGGAACGCGCTGATAGACCCAGTACGTGCAGCCAAGCAGCACAAAAAACAACAGCAATGAGGCCAGCCGCCAGCCCAGCGCGCGGCGGACTGTCTTTTGATAGAGGCTTGCGACGGCATTAAATACGTCATTAAACGATTTGAAGAACCGGCCCTTGGCTCGCTCCCTGTGTTTTCCCAGGAAAATTGCCGAAAGCGCCGGAGTCAGCGTAAGCGCATTGAATGCCGAGATCGCCACGGAAAATGCAATTGTCAGTGCGAATTGCCGGAAGAGGATTCCAGTAGTTCCGGGGAATAGAGCGACCGGCACGAATACCGCCACTAGCACGAGCGACGTCGCTACGACGGCTCCAGCCACTTCCTTCATCGCCACGGACGCGGCGTTGTGCGGTTCCGTGATCCCCTCGACGATGTGCCGCTCCACGTTCTCAATCACTACGATCGCGTCGTCCACGACGAGCCCCGTCGCCAGCGTGATCCCAAATAGCGTCAGCGTATTGATCGAGAAACCCAACAGTTTCACAAAAACGAATGTGCCGATCAGCGAGACGGGAATGGCAATCGCCGGGATAAACGTGCTGCGCCAGTCTTGCAAGAACAAATAAATGACCACGATGACCAGCGCGATGGCTTGCAGCAGCGTAATGAGCACGTCGCGTATGGATTCGCCGATGACCGTCGTGGTATCGAAAGCCACCGCTGCCTTGATTCCCGGAGGAAAATTCTTCGATAGCCTCAGCAGCTCCGCCTTGGCGGCCTTGTCCACGTCTAGCGCGTTGGCTCCAGGAAGTTGCGTGACCGCAAGGCCAACGGCGTCATGGCTGTTAAATCGAAGAATAGTGCCGTAATTCTCAGCGCCTAGTTCCGCGTGGCCGACATCTTTCAGTCGAACGAGTGTTCCGTCGGTTCCCGTCTTCAAAATGATGTTGTCGAATTGCGAGGCTTCACTGAGACGCCCGACGGCCCGCACGCTGATTTGATAAGACTGTCCTTCCGGAGAAGGCGGCTGCCCGATTTGTCCCGCCGCCACTTGCACGTTCTGTTCCTGCAACGCGCTCAACACATTGGTTGCCGTCAACCCGCGCTCGGCTAATTTTGTCGGATCGAGCCACAGGCGCATGGCATACTTGCGCTCACCGAAGATCTGGGCGTCGCCGACTCCCTTTACGCGCTTCAGCGCGTCCTTGACGTACACGTCCATGTAATTGCTGAGGAACAGGCTGTCGTATTGCCCGGTATCGGAATACACGCCGGCGCCGAACACAAATCCGCCGATCTGCTTGGTGATGATAATTCCCGTGTTCTTAACTTCATTCGGCAGCCGCCCCAGTGCCTGGTTCACGCGGTTCTGCACGTCTACTGCTGCCAGGTCGGCGTTTCGGGTTACGTCGAATACCACTGTGATCTGGCTCGTTCCGTCATTGCCGCTCGTCGAGCTGATGTACTTCATGCCTTGCACGCCGTTGATGGCCTGTTCCAGCGGAATGGTGACCGCGGTTTCCACCGTCTGGGCGTTCGCCCCAATGTAGCCGCTGCTGACGACGACTTGCGGTGGCGCCAGGTCAGGCAATGCCGCGATCGGAAGCGTGGGAATGGAGATGGCTCCGGCAAGTACGATAAAGAGAGCGCAGACCGTTGCAAAAACCGGCCGCTGAATGAAGAAATCAACGAACAAGTCCGGAGTCCGCCTTTGTCGGGAGTGGAGTGGTGCCGCTCATGAGTTCGAGTTGACTACCGGACTGAATTGCTCTGGGCTTTACCTTGAATCTGCTCCGCGATCGCCATGCCGTCTTGCAAGAATTGCGTCCCGGAAGTAATCAAGTGGTCTCCGGGCTTGAGCCCATCGAGAACCACAAAATCATTGCCGACCGTATCGCCAAGCTTTAAGGGTTTCTGTCGTGCCACGGTTCCTTTGCCTTCATTGACGGCAACAAACGCGAAGAACTGCCCGTTGATGCGAAGTACCGCGAGCACGGGGATCACCGGGCCTTCGTGAATGCCCCAGGTAATCTGCGCGGTCACCTGCTGCGCCACGCGGAGCTTGGCTTGGCTGTTCTCAAACGCGGCCTTGGCCAGCACTGTTTGTGTGTCGGTATCAACCTGGGGCGACACAAACGAAATGTGCGTCTCGACCCCCGCTCGATTGTTGTCGTCCAGGATTCGAACGGGAAGCCCGGTCTTCAGGTTTCGCGCGCGCTCGGCAGGCACATAGATATAAGCTTCCAGCGCGCCCGGCTCGTCCACCGTAGTCAGCAACGTGGAAACGCTCACGCGGTCTCCTACCCTTACCGGAATGTCTCCGATGATGCCATCTCTCGGCGAAGTCACGCTGTAGTAGTGCAATTCAACTTTTTGCTGCTTTACCTGTTCGTCGAGCGATTTCAACTGCGCGAAAGCCGCATCATACCCGCTCTGGGCGTTATCCAGCTCCTGCTTGCTGATCACGCCGGCGTCAAACAGTTTCTGCGCGCGTTCGAGAGAAACCTTGGCGTAGCGCAAATTCGCTTCCTGCGCTGCGCGCGATGCTTCCTGGCTGCTTACTGTGGCCTCCTGCTTCAGCGGATCAATCTGCAGGATCGGCGTACCCGGCTCCACGTGATCGCCGGATTTTACGAAAATCCGCGTAATCTGTCCCTCAACTTGCGGGTTGATTGCCGCCGAGCGTCGCGATTTCAAGATAGACAGATACTCGGTCGTCTCCGGAATTTTCACCGACGGCGCAATCAGTACCTGAACCGCCATCGCCGCCGCCCCAGCGCCCGGCGCATTGTCCGCCGCGCTTTTCTGGCAGCCGCACACCAATGCACTTGCCGCGAACAGTAAAGCGGCCACACCGCTTCTTGTGATTGGCCTTCCCGTCCCGCCATCAACCTGAGTAGTTTCGTGCATGCCCGTTTACCTGACCTCAAATCTTACGATACTGTTCGGCAGGAACAAATAGCGAAGGCCCGTCATTGTTGGACGCCGCGAAAACCGGTCAAAAAACCTTCCAGGGAAAAAGGTCTTCGCCAGCACGCGAACGCCGCCAAACGCCACGCCCAGCACCACGGCCACTACCATAAACACAAACGTGGCGATGAAGATCTTGGCGACGGTTGTAAGCAGCGGGGGATCGGTGACGGTCTGGTGCGGCTCATTCCACGTCACTTCTGTCTCGTAATTCACTGCGCTCCGCAGTGCATTTCCATAAGCCGCCGAGGAAGGCCTCAGCACGAGTGAAAGCAGCGTCGCTTTGCGCTCAATCGTCGTTCCCGCTTGCTTCGCTGACGCTGAGATCGCCTGCTCCAGATGGCGCAGGTGTTGCTCCGCCAATTGTGGGGTCGGATAGTCAATCAGCAGCAGCACCGCCTCATCTCTTCCCTCGCGGTAATGCGCAAACATGGCTTCCGCATTTAGATTGAAGCCTGCCTCTTTGACCAGACTTCCGAATTCGTCCTGCTTCAGCGAGGCAATGGCATTCCCGAAAGCCACAGGCCCCCGCGCGTACCTCTGGGTTCCATCAGTGAATCCCCGCGGCAAGTACGCCCGAATCGGAGGCAACGGCGTCTGGTCCGCGCGCCCGCTCACCGATTTTACGAGTGCAGCCAAATCCGCATCGGAAATCGCCGGCGTTGGACGTATCTCAAGGATGAAAGCCCCCAACAGGGCAAACAATCTGTCGCCATCCACTGCCGAAGTCCTGCCTAGCGTTGATGGATGCATATCCGGCCGGATCAGCGCCGTGTACATTTCATACGCGCTGCTGGGATCCTTGTATTTCTGCAAACTTACTTCGAGCTTGGCGCTTCCGCCGGAGTACTGGCAGTATTCGCCTGGCGTACGCCCGGTTTCCTTCCAAAGGTCTACGTAGTTTGATGGCGCTTCAGTTTCCACCCACATCGGGCCTGGCTGGCCGGACCAGTCGCCAAAACGGGCCGGAAGGATGGTTTGCTGGGCAGAAGCCCACGGTGAGGCGGCGAGCGCCAGAAGCAAAGCGGCAATAAAGGACATCTTTCGCATCCCGGCCTCTATTAGACACCAACCGGCTAGTTTTGGTTGCGAGATTGTTCAACGGTCGGTACAGCGGGGTGCCCGGCGCCCGGCTTGGCTGGCAAATTCATCGTCACGCTATTCATGCTTTCCAGATAGCTGGCCACGCCCTGATACAGCCCTTCGGCCACTTTTTGCCGCTGTTCGGGCTTTTTCAACAATTGCTCGTCCGCCGGATTGCTCAGAAACGATATCTCCGTCAGGATCGACGGCATATCCGCGCCGATCAGCACGACGAAGGGCGCCTTGCGCACGCCGCGGTTCTTCACTGGCTTGCTGGTCTTTTGTATCCGCTTGGCCAGCGAATCCTGGATGTCTTCGGCAAGTTCCTTGGACTCGTCAATCTTTTCCGTCCTGGTTATCTTTAGAACCAGGTCCTGCAGGTCGTGCACGCCGCCTTGCGCTGTGGCGTTTTCTCGCGCCGCCACTTCCATCGCTTCCGCTGAGCCCTTCAGGTTCAAGTAGTATGTCTCAATGCCGCGCGCCGCATGATCTCTGCTCGAGTTCGCATGAATCGAAATGAACAGGTCGGCCTTCGCCTGGTTCGCAATATTTGTTCTCTCTTCCAGCGGGACAAAGGTGTCGTCCGAACGCGTGTACACCACGTCTGCGCCCGGCAGCCGTTGCTCAATGATTTTTCCCAAGCGCAGCGCTACATCCAGGCAAAGATCCTTTTCCATCAAGCCGGTCGGCCCGATCGTTCCCGTGTCGTGCCCGCCGTGGCCGGCGTCAATCACAATCCTTCCAATCTTCAGTCCCAGCGTGCGCGTCAGCGTGGACTGCCCGTCGCGCGTCGGCTGTGGCGCGCTCGCAGGCCTGATTAGATCCGGTTTCGCGCTCGCTGCCGAAGCTCTGACAGATTTCGACTTGGCGCTTTTTGCGTTCGGCAGGGAATTGCGCGCCGTTGCCGATGCAGTATTTCCCGCGGGCGAACTGTTAGTCGTGCCAGCGGTCTTTGTGCCGGCGTTAATCGTATCGTTGATGACGCTTCTCGAATTTGCCGCTGGCTGCTCGGAGGAAGAGACAGCATCTTCCACCGGACTCTTCGCCCCTGCGCTCTGAATCGTTTGGTCCGCGCCCTTCGCTGCCGCGCTTTGATTCGAATCGTCGACAACTGCCTGCTGCGTCTTTTTCACTCTAGCTGTGCGTAGCGGCGACGCTGAAGAATTTCCATACAAATCAATCAAAAGTTGCGCTGGATTAATGGTCAGCGAAGCCGTGTAATCCTTCACTCCGTTCACATCCAACACCACGCGCACCACGCCATTGTGGTTCTGCGCCACGCGCACGGCCGTCAGCAACGTGCCCTCAACGCGGATACTTCCGCGCGCTACCTCCGGCGTCAGCCGCGCCGCATGCAAATCAAAGAAGATCCGGTCAGGATTCGCGATGCGCCCGGAAGTGTATTGCACGCTGTCGTCAAGATCGATGGTTATCCGCGTCGCGTCGCCGCTCGTCGCCGCGCGAATCCGCTGCACCCGTGGGATGTCTCGGGACCCTTTGCTGCTGGCGGACTTGCCGCCCGCGCGTTCCGGCCCGCTCGTTCGCGGCTCTTCGGTGCTTGGTGGCGCCGCATTCATATTTGCAGCCACATTGTTCGCCGCAACCGGCGCATCGCTGTTCTGCAGCAGCGCCAGCTCCGCCAGCGCTTCCTGTACTTCCCGTTTCCTAGGCGAACGCGGATAGCGCTTCAGAAAATCCTCATACGTTTTTTTCGATAGCGTGGAATCCCCCAACTGCTCACGCTGCAGCTTCGCCACGCGCAGGATCGCATCCTGGCAATACTTGCTGGTTGGATATTCGTGAACCAGGAATTGGTAGGAATCGGCCGCGGACTGGTAGTAACTCCGCCCAAACCGGTCGCCCATCTCCGTGTAAAGCTCCGCGATCGCCAGCAGGGAATCAGGCACTTCCGGCGCACGCGGCGTAATCATGGCCACGCGGCGGTAGCCCGTGACCACCAGTTTGTAATCCGCGAGTGTGCGTTTCTCGGAGGGCCTGCTGTTTAAGGCTGCGCGTTGCTCTTCAGCGCGCGCATATTGCGTGGACGCGGACTGCCGCTTTGCTGCCGCCGTCGTGGTGGTTTCCGCATTCGTTTTCGCGGGCGTCGCCGAGGCAAGAATCAGCCCGCAGCCCAGCGCCGCGAAAACCGGCGAAAGACGGGCGAAACGCTTGTGCAAAAGTTTTTTGCCCCCAAACATCAAACTACATCCCCCAAACTCCACTCCATCCTATCCGGAAACCCGCACTGACTTTACCAATACATTGAAAATGTTCCAGGCCCGAACTCCAGGGCTCCCGGGAATCAAAACGAAACGCGCCACGCAACAACCAAAAAAGGTAAAGACTGACCACCGAAAACTGACAATTGAAAGCTTTTTCTATTCGTTACTGAATATGATGCGGCCGTCGGAGGTAACGTCTCTGTGGATTGCGTGCGAATTGACGTAGGCGTCAGCAAGGCGTCCCGAGCCCGGCCGGAAGTAGGCATTCTGTACTTTCTGCACATAGTTCCGCGTCTCTCGATACGCGGGGACACCGTGAACACGGTCCACAGCACCCTCACCCGCATTGTACGCTGCCAGGGCCAGGTCGAGGTTGCCGTTGTAGCGTTCTAGCAACCACTTCAAATGTTTAACCCCGGCGTCAATGTTTTGTTGCGGGTCGAATACGTCGAAAGCTCCGTATCGTTGCGCGGTCGTCGGAATCAACTGCATCAATCCGCCGGCTCCCTTGTGGGACCACGCCTTGGGATTCCAGTTCGATTCTGTTTCAATCACCGCGCGGACCAGTGCAGGATCCACGCGATGCCGGTTCGCAGCTTCTCGCACGAGTTTCTCGACTCCGTCGCGGCCCATATCCATGGCCGGGCGGTTGCGTCCCGTAAAAGAAGATTCGCCGGGCATGTAGATGTTCGTGCGGGGCTTTGCGGCCGAGAGCTTGGCGGACAATGGCGGTTCAGCGTTCACGAAAAATAGACGTCCCGCATCGTCAGAAATCTTCGCGATCTGGCCGCTCGCGTCCTTCGCAAAAAACGATGCGAAGAAAATCGCGCAAAGTGCCAGCGTCGTTCGAATGACTCCTGCCGTGATGTTCGTTCTTTTCATCATCCGTGCCACGCCAAAAGCAAGCTTGGAGCCTACTACACAGCAGACAGTTTTGAACATTGACGTTTTACCGTCAATGCACCTTCCGTACTAGGGCCCCCACCCGGCAGTCTAACCCGTGGGGAATAGCCTCGGGAAGGCTTGGCTCACCAATCCGCCCGAAAGACACGGTTCTAGGGCCAAGCAGATTATACCAAGCCCTCGATGAGGGAGGGGACGCTCTCTAAGGCCAATTTAAGGCCAGTTGTGTCTTTTCCGCCAGCCTCGGCCAAATCCGGTCTTCCACCCCCTTTACCGCCTACCATGGGTGCCAATGCCTGCATCAGCTTGCCAGCATGGACTTTAGCGGTCAGGTCCTTGGTCACGCCGGCGATCAGGGCCACCTTTCCATCCTCTGGCATCCCCAGTGCAACGACGCCGGAGCCCAGTTTCTGGCGGAGAGTGTCGACTAGCTGCCTAAGTCCTTCGCGGTCAACGTTTTGCACTTCGGCGGCAATAACCTTAATCCCTTTAACAACTTGCACGCGCCCCGCCAGCTCGTCAATCTGGCTTAGCGCACCTTTGCGTTTCTGAGTCTCCAGCTCCTTTTCGAGCTGTTTGGCGGTCTGGGACAGTTTCTGAACCTGGGCCAGGATGCCATCTTCACCTACGTTTAGCTGGCTGGCTAGCTGCCGAAGGATCTGCGCCTGTTGCTGGTAGTGCTCCAGGGCGCCGATGCCGGTCACGGCTTCGATGCGGCGAACGCCTGCTGCTACGGACTCTTCGCTCACAATCTTAAGCACGCTGATCTCGCCTACGCGCTGCGCGTGCGTCCCGCCGCAAAGTTCCTTGGAATAGAACCCGCGAGCCGCGCGCGGATCGGGAATCGTCACCACGCGGACGTTGTGCTCCGGATACTTGTCCCCGAAAAACGCCAGCGCCCCGGACGCCAGCGCTTCTTCGAGCGACGTCACGTTCGTTTCGATCTGCGTGTTCAGCCGAATCTCGTCGTTCACCTGCTGCTCGATGTCGCGCAGCTCTTCCGCGTCCACGTGGGCGAAATGCGTGAAATCAAAACGCAGCCGCTCGGGAGCATTCAGCGAACCCGCCTGCTTCACGTGCGTCCCCAGAATATTCCGCAGCGCCGCATTCACCAGATGTGTTCCCGAGTGGTTGCGGATAATCCGCGCGCGCCGCTCCGCATCGGCCACAACGGCCACGCGATCGCCAACGCGCAGCGTCTCTTTTGCCACAACTTTGTGCGCCACCAGTCCCGCCACGGGATAAAAAGCGCCTTTCACTTCCGCGAGCAGTTGCGATTCCGAGTTGTCGTAGAAGGCCCCGGTGTCCGCCATCTGCCCGCCCGACTCCGCATAAATCGCCGTGCGGTCGAGCACCACTTCGCCGCTCTCGCCCGCCTTCAGTTCATTCACCGCCCCATTCTTTGTGATGATCGCTTCAATGCCGCAATCTTTCGCTGTCGTCCCAAAATAAAAATCCAGCTCCGTCGTAAACCGGTCCGCAATCTTCGCATACGCCGGACTCGCCGCCTCCTTCGCCCCACCCTTCCACGAAGCGCGCGCCCGAGTCTTCTGCTCCTGCATCGACTGCTCGAAGCCAGCTGCGTCGAACGTTAGCCCAGCATCCCTGGCTACATCCTCGATGAAATCGCGCGGCAATCCGTACGTATCGTAAAGTCGGAACGCCTCCTCCCCGTCGAGCACGTGCGCGCGGGATCGGTTGTAGTCCATTTCACTCTTGGACGTGCCTCCGGCCACGCTACCAATAACCTGATTCCCCGTTGAATCCAGGCCCTTCCTTGCGGAGTGGACTAAGTCATCTAGCTTCAGAAGTGCGATGCTCAGCGTGCGGGCAAAACGCGTTTCCTCCGCGTCGACGACTCTTGCGACACGATCTCGCGACTCCATAAGTTCGGGATAGGCGTCCCGCATGACATCACTAACAGACAATACCATCCGGTTAAGAAAGGGCTGGTCTTGCCCGAGCAGCCGCGCGTGGCGAATCGCTCGGCGGATGATCTTACGAAGAACATATCCTCGTCCCTCATTGGAAGGGATGACACCATCGGAAATCAGAAAAGTAGTCGCACGTGCATGGTCAGCGATGACACGCAGAGAAGCAGCGCCGCCCTTACCAGCTTCAGATTTGATTTCCTTCGCATAATCCACGCCGCAGAGTTCGGCGGCGCGCTTAAGCAGTGGCGCAAAAAAATCGGTGTCGTAATTGGAGATGACGCCCTGGAGGACGGCGGCGACGCGCTCGATGCCCATGCCGGTGTCCACGCAAGGCTTGGGTAGGGGAGTGAGCGTACCGCCAGCGTCTCGGTTGAACTGCATGAAAACCAAATTCCAGATTTCGACGTAGCGTCCGCAATCGCAGGGAAATTTGCAGTCGGCGTGGCCTTCCTCGGACGCCGTAGGCCCCATGTCATAGAAAATTTCGCTACACGGGCCGCAAGGCCCTGTGTCTCCCATGGCCCAGAAATTGTCTTTCAGCCCAGGAATCGGAACAACGCGATCGGCCGCAACATTCTGCGCGACCCATAATGCGCGCGCTTCCTCATCAACGCCCAGTGCATTTCCGGGCGCGACTTCCGCGCCGCCAAAAACCGTGACATACAATTTGTGTTTCGCGATTCCAAACCATTGCGGCGAGGTGATCAGTTCCCAGGCATAAGCAATCGCATCCTTCTTGAAATAATCGCCGAACGAAAAATTCCCCAGCATCTCGAAAAACGTATGATGCCGTTTCGTAAACCCCACATTTTCCAGGTCGTTATGTTTTCCGCCCGCGCGCACGCATTTCTGCGCCGTCGTCGCCCGCGTGTAATCGCGCTTTTCAAGGCCGAGAAAAACGTCCTTGAACTGGTTCATCCCGGCATTCGTAAACAGCAGCGTAGCGTCCCCATGCGGCACCAGCGACGAGCTCCGCACCCGCCGGTGCCCTTGGCCATCAGCGCCTTTCTTCCCCTCAAAAAACCGCAAAAACATCTCGCGTATCTCGTTCCCCGTCAAGTCCGCCTCAGTTTTGCAGGATTCAATCCCCAGATTATCGCAGACGCAGCAAACCCCCGCAATGAACGTAGACTCGGGTGATGGGTTAGTTTGCGATTGGCCGACAAATCAGTAGTTGATCCGTGAGACGGGCACAGCTAGACCGGTCCCGGATTTCTTACTTCGCTTTTGATTGGCGAAGAGCGTTACGATTTTGTTTCTACTTGCTCAGTGATTCAGGTTACGTGAAGAAAACGCCGTTCTGCTCGCGCCCTAGCACAGAAACCAGGTTCCGGCCGGGATCTGGCGTCTCCGACTCGAACCGGAAACCGGGCTGCTCGGCGGACCACCTGATTGTGGCTCCGGTGCTGAGGAACGAACCTTTGAAACTCTGCGCACTGTTGTGAATTTGTGCCGTCGCGACGATTCCGTTCCATTCCACGTCGAAAGAGACCGTCGCCCGGACGGGAGCGACAGATGCAATAGGCGGATACGGGAAGCCGAGACCACCGGGCAGTCCCAGCCCGAGGGTCACCGAGTTGGCAATGTCATGGTCATCGAAGACCGTTAGCCCACTCACTCGCAGCCGTGCCCGCGCTTCGTCGAAGTCAACCTTCACGGCGTCGTGCGCCACTGGGACCATCCAGAACACGTCGTTCGAGTCGATGTGCACGTTGTAATCATGGAACTGTTGGGTGAGGTTGGCCGATCCGGCCGGACCGGTGTACAAGTCGAGTCAAACAAAGGCGAACGTGCCCTCACGGCGGCGACCGTCCGCACCGATGAACTTGCCCTGGCTGAAGCCCATGTCTGCCTGGAACGCCAGAGACATCATGGCGCCCGTCTCGGTGTTTGTTCCGGTCCCGCCACCGCGAATGTGCGTCAGACCCACGAACCCGTCGAAATCTGTGATCTGCGACGGGTCATTGATGTTGGCTAGCGGGGTGGCAGGATTCAGCGGGTTATGGTGGACGACAACCCCAAAAGGCTTAAACGGGACGACGCCCCCTGGAATCGGATTGGTCAGCGCGCAACCGGCGTGTTCGTTGCGGTCATCGTCGTGATCGGCAAAGGCCGGCTTTGGACGCAGGAGCCCCGCTCCCACCACCGCGCCCGCCGCTCCACGAATGAGATTGCGCCTGCTTAGCTGTCTCTGCTCAAGTTTTTCCCAAGAAATAGAATCCTGTTCGTTCATTCTCGTTCTCCTTAAACGCGCCAGCAGCGCACACAATAAGAATGCGCCGTCGGCGAGTGGTGGCCCCGGGGTCCCGAAAATACCGGTCGAGAAACCATGAGAAAGGACACTGAAAAAGGAAGTTCGGGGGGAAACCCAAAGTGAGTCTGCGCTTGTCTAGCTGGGCATGTCAAGTAACTAAATCGGCGAAAGAAAGTGATAAACGCCATTTTAGGAACGCGGGCCGAAGGGAACCTAGGTAAGGCCTGCAACCACTTGTCTGTATCTGAACTCCGGTGCGGGCGGAGACCGGAAGAGCACAAACGCCAAGCATTTGTCATAACATAGCACCTGCATTTCACATCGAGCGGAGGCGCGTCATGGGTGAAATGGTTCAGTTCGAGCGGCCGGACGGAAAGACCTGTCCAGGCTATCTGGCGATCGCCAAAACAGGATCGGGCGCGCCCGGTTTTGTCTGCATCCAGGAGTGGTGGGGGCTCAACGATCAAATCAAGAAGACCGCGGACCGTCTCGCCGAAGCCGGCTACCGCTCGCTCGTGCCGGACCTCTACCGCGGCAAGGTCGCAAGAGCCGCCGACGAAGCCAGCCACATGATGAATGGCCTCGACTTTCCCGATGCCGCGGAACAAGACATTCGTGGCGCGGTGCAGTACCTGAAGCAAAGCTCGAAGAAAGTCGCCGTGGGCGGCTTCTGCATGGGCGGCGCACTGACCCTCCTGGCCGCCGTGCGCGTTCCGGAAATGGACGCGGGCGCTTGCTTCTACGGCATCCCGGATCTTCCAGCCGCTGAATTCAAAAAAATCAAGATTCCCCTGACCTGCCATTTCGCAAACAAGGACGGCCACTGGACGCCCGCCAAGGTGAACGAACTCGAAGCCGCGCTCAAGGAATCGCAATCGCAGTTCGAGATTTATCGCTACGACGCCCACCACGCCTTCATGAACGAAGCCCGCCCCGAAGTCTACGACCCCGCGAGCGCCAAGCTGGCCTGGGACCGGACACTCAAGTTCCTAAAGACTGTTCTCGCGTAAGAACCTGACCGACATTCAGATGCATCGCCTACCTTAGGCGCGGGACTATTTCGGTGTGCCATTTTGCGGTGCCACCCCCCCTGCCCCCACCAATTCGCATGGGTATAGAGCGATTTTCGAGAAAATTCATAACCTCTGAAGAGAAACCTATTCCGTTTCCACTTCCGGTGTCTGGCGCAATGGGGCAAAGAGGGCTTCGCGACGTGCGACGAGGGAAGACAAGAGCAGAAGGCCGCCGATGAAAAGGAATAATCCATA
>WNFP01002324.1_pt1 | contig 15128 bp, 19 predicted proteins | sample 5400201 | NCBI WGS metagenome assembly WNFP01 (sample SAMN13153355, study PRJNA577476) | soil metagenome | isolation source: 115 cm saprolite under Madrone tree | place: USA:California | collected 2016-06-14
CACGAGATTTTCGGCGCCGCCAGCGACGATCAGTTCCTGCGCTGCGGGACTCAACGGCGGAAACGCGAAGGATTTCCCGTCAACAGCGAGAATGGATTTCGCGTAATCGATTGTGATTTCGGGCCCGACCGTCGTGGGTGCCCGATTATCCAGCGTCTCGCGCAGGTGCGTCACCAGCTCGGGGCACTCGAAGACGACGAAGCCGTTGTTAAACGCATTGCGTTTGTAGGTTTCCGAAAAGCTGCCGGCGATTACGCATGGAATCCCTTTGAACTTCAACGCGGTGGCAGCTTGTTCGCGGCTCGAGCCAGTTCCAAAATTGAATCCGTCAACCACGACGTCGCCTTTTTGATAGAGCGCATTGAAATTCGGATCGTAATTTTCAAATGTGACCGCCGCCATCTGCTCCGGAGTCATGTCGTCGCGGTAAGTGTGTTTGCCGGCGTAAATGCCGTCGGTGTTCAAGTTGTCTTTGTCGATGAACAGAACACGACCGCGCACGCTGGAGGGAAATCCTTCCGTAATCTGCACCGATGCTGCCGGCCTTGATTTCTTTTCGGGGCGTCTGATTGCAGTGCTCGCGGGTCGTTCAGCAAAATTTGTTGGCGCACAAATAAATCCGGCCAAGGCGCTGGCGGCTACGACCGCGGGCGAAGCCAGATAGACGTACGCATCGCGATCGCCCATGCGGCCTTTGAAATTGCGATTTGTGGCGCTGATCGCCGTTTCGCCTTTTTGCACCAGACCGCGGCCCAGGCCGATGCACGCGCCGCAGCCGGGCGGCAACGGAATTGCGCCTGCGCCTAAAAGAGTTTGCCAATCACCGTTCGACTCGGATTTGGCTTGCACTTCGGCACTGGCCGGCGCGAGGTAAAATTCGACACCGTCCGCAACGCGTCCGCCTCGAGTGCGCACAACTTCCGCGGCGTCATGCAAATCTTCGAAGCGCGCGTTTACGCACGACAACAAATACGCTTTCTGAATCGGCACCCGTTTCCGTTCCATCTCAGTGAGCGACACCATCGTCTTAACTTCGTTAGGCCCGGACACGTGCGGAACTACAGTCGCAAGATCAAGCTCAAGTTCGATGGCGTACTGCGCGTCCGGGTCGGCGCTGAGTTCGCTGCGATTCTTCCACCACGCGTCGATGTCGGCGTTGGTGTACCCGGAGCGACTCTTCGAGCCGCGTCTTCCCGGTCGGTTGGGATTCGTGAACTCGGGGACACGCGACCGCAGATAATTCACTGTCACCTCATCGAATGGAAACACGCCTGCCAGCGCCCCCCACTCAGTCGTCATGTTGGCGATCGTCATGCGCGCCGACATCGGCAGGTTTGCCATGCCGTCACCAATAAATTCTACAGCGTGATTGAGCACTTCATCTTTGTTGAAGAGTCCGCACAGGGCGATGATCACATCCTTTCCGACAACGCCGGGTGACAGCCTTCCTTTGAGCATAACCTTCGCGACCGGCGGGACCTGCCACCATGTCACTCCGGTCGCCCAAATACTGGCCGCATCCGTCCGAACGACTGGCGTGCCCAGCGCGGCCGCGCCGCCGTACAAATTCGAGTGCGAATCGCTCGCCACGACCATGGCCCCCGGAACGACGTAGCCCTGTTCCACCATCACCTGGTGCGAAATGCCTGTGCCCGGCGGGTAAAAATCGATGTCGTGGTCGCGGGCGAACGCTTCGATTTTCGCGTACTTCGCCAGGTTTTCCGGCGAAGTATTTTGAATGTCGTGATCGATCGCGAAGACCGGCTGCGCGGGATCGGCGATGGTAGTCGCGCCGATCTGCTTGAACTTCGGGATCACCGCGCCGGTATTGTCATGCGTCATTACGTGACGCGGCCGAATAGAAATGAAATCGCCACTTCGCACCACCGTGCCGGGAGCCAGCCCATCAGCGTGGCGTGTCGCAATCTTCTCAACCAGCGTCAATCCCATATATTGAGCTCTTTCCCGTAGATGCGTTTGAACAGCCGGCGTCGTCGTTCTGCGACGGGCAATCCGGGCGGCAACGACGCTTTAGCCATTTCCATCGCGCTGTCGAACATTTGAGCGCCCATGATGAAACGTTCCTCGCCCGATCGGGCCATGATTTTCTCGCGCACCATTCTCTCGATCTCTCGCGGCGTATCAGTCATTTCAGACATTCTTTGAATAAATTACCCACCCCCAGCTCACGCGTCCAGCGCTGCAAATAGGCGGCGTCATAGCCAGTCGCGAGCAGGTTCTTCACATCGCTTAGTTGAATTTCGGAGTGCGAATCTTTCGCCCAAAACAGTTTTGAGATGATGAGATCTTCTTTACTCACAATGAACGTAGTGAAATCGAGAATTGAAATCCTCTGACGCCGCTCAAATTCCACGCGCCGATATTCGCTTCGCTTGCGGACGATGCAGTCCACCTTCATCACGCTGTCTTGATGAATGAGGTTGAAAATCGATTCATTGACAAGCGCCTCGCGAATGCTCTCCTCGCTGACGTAATAGTGCGGGCGAAATAACGCCGCGACTCTGTCAACATCCTCTGGTGCAATCGCGATCACTACGTCGATATCGCGGGTCATGCGCGGTTGCGCGTAGTAATTCATCGCCATGGATCCGGTGAGCATGTACGGGATGCCGGCTTGTTCGAATCTGTGCGAAATGTCGCGGATGATATCGATTTCGTTCATCGCTGACCGGCACGGTTAGGCTCTCGACCATCAGCTCTCAACCATCAACTGTTCTCGAATCACTTCTTTGTAGCGCGTTTGCCGAGAAGCTTGGCGATATCGAAGTCCACAAAGTCGGCGTGATGAAAAATGATCGATTCGATTGAGCGTTCTACTTTGTCGCCTTCGTGACTATGCGTAGCGATAATGTGCAGGACTTGGCCGGGAATGCCATGCTTGTAAGCCAGCGCGACGCCGCTGAAGGGATGCCGCACTTGCTGTCCGAATTTTCCCTGGGTCACTTTGCCCGACGCGTCCTTATCGTATTCTAGCGGCTTGCCCACGTCGGCCAGTAGCGCGCCGGCGATGAGATAATCGCGCTGAACGGGAATGCCGCAGCGAAACGAACTCTCTAAAACATCGGCGATGGCGATGCATTGTCGCGCGCAGGAGTTCAGATGCTCGACGAACGCCATATCGATATCACCGGCCAGGAGTGTGAACTTCACCGCGCGCAACTCATCGAAAGTCCAACCCTTGCCACCGCATCCAGTGGTAATTGCTTCGTTCCATACCGCGGCCACCTTTTCGCGCAGCGATTCATCTTTGATCTCCATCAAGGGCGGAAAAAGCTCCGCGATTTCGTTGATGCCGTATCTCATTAGTAACCACTAATAGACACGAATTGAACACGAATAAAGGAGCGTGTTGTCACATCGGCTGACCCAATTCGTGTCCATTCATGGTTAAAGGTCGCGTAGGTGGGGTTGAATTGTAATTTGTTTAATGCAGACTTCCCAGCGCCGCTTTGAAGGCGCACCGATTCATATCCTGATGCCAACCTACGAATATTTTTGCGAGAAATGCGGCCAGAACTTCGAAGCGTTCCAGTCAATGCGTGACGAACCGTTCCGCGAATGCCCGCAGGAACTGTGCCGGTTGCCGAAGTGGGGTCACGGAAAAGTGAAACGCCTGCTGGGCACGGGCGCGGGTCTGATCTTCAAGGGATCGGGGTTCTACACCACCGATTATCGAAGCGATTCGTATAAAGAGGCGGCCAAAAAGGAGTCTCCATCGAAGAAAGCTGACACTGCCGAGAAATCCGGCGCCTCCAAAGAGGCTGAGAAAGCTTCTTCGCCTGCTCAGACCAAGACACCCGAGAAAAAGCCAGCGAAAGAATCCGGCGGGTAATGTTTGCCGTAATTCTTGACAAAGCGGCCACGCAGTGTGGTAAAAGATTACACGGGCTTGTCTATCGTGGGCGTATGAAATCTTCAATTCGCACTTTCTCAATTCTCCTCGGCATCATGTGGAGTGCGGTTCCGGGAATCGACGCGCAGGTCAACGTTACCCAGGAACACAACAATCTTTCCCGCGATGGCCTTTACATCGATGCGGCGTTTACGCCTGCCGCTGCGGCTGGGCTGACGCGCGACCTGAACTTCGATGGCACGATTTCCGGGAATGTTTACGCGCAGCCTCTTTACATCGAGGGCGGCCCGAGCGGGCCAATCATTATTGCCGTGACCGAGTCAAATAACATATATGCGCTTAACGCCAATACCGGGACAGTGATTTGGCAGCGCAACGTCGGAACGCCTGTTACTTCAGGTCTCCCATGCGGCAACATCAACCCGCTCGGTATCACCGGAACGCCTGTTGTCGATCTTCCTTCACGATCCCTTTTCTTCGATGCAATGGTTGATGGGGCGACCAAGAAACATTTTATCTATTCGTTAAACGTTGACACTGGCGCCACCAATCCGGGCTGGCCAGTGGACGTGAACGCCACCGCTAACTACAATGGCATCAGCTTTACTTCGTTGGTGCAGAACGAGCGCGGCGGACTGGCTCTCGTCAACGGTATTGTCTATGTCACCTGGTCTGGACACTTGGGCGATTGCGGCACGTATCACGGCTGGGTCGTGGGCGTGCCCATGAATAATCCTTCCAACGTAGGCGCCTGGGCGACGACGGCCATTGGCGGTGGGATCTGGGGGCATGGTGGCGTAGCCAGTGATGGCACTAACATGTTCGTGGTCACAGGCAACACTTTTGGCACAAACGGCAACTGGATGGGCGGCGAAGCAATCATCCGTCTGCAAGCCGGGCCTATCTGGACGGGTCAGCCTACTGATTACTGGGCACCTACGAACTGGTTAAATCTCGATAATGGCGACACCGATCTGGGCGGTTGCAGCGCCACGCTAATCGACGTACCGGGTGCGACGCCTGCGCAACTGGTGCTCGCATTGGGTAAAGACGGCAAGGGCTATTTACTTAACCGCAATAATCTTGGGGGCATTGCCGCGCCGGTAGCCTCGGCAAACCTTCCCACTGCTGTGAGGGGTCAGTCCGCTGCTACCTATCGAACGAGCCAGGGAACGTATTTTGTTTTTCATACTGAAGGCAACGCGGTTTCGTCTTTCAAGATTAACCCGACAAGTCCGCCTATTATAAGTTCTGCCTGGACCGTAAGCCAGACCGGCCTTGGGTCGGCTTGGGTCACCTCAACAGACGGCATTAATAACGTGGTTGTCTGGGTGGCCGGTGCTGGAGGTGACGGGCGTTTGCATGGCTACAATGGAGATACCGGCGCCGTCGTTTATGGCGGTGGTGGAGCTAACGAATTGATGAGCGGCACACGCAAATGGAACACCGGCATTGCCGCTCGCGGCCGCATCTACTATGCGGCCGACAACAAAGTCTATGCCTTTAACCTCCCGGCCGGAACGCCTACGCCTACACCTACTGCTACGGCAACTCCGACTGCAACACCCACCGCAACGTCTACACCAACTGCCACTGCAACCCCGACGGCGACAGCAATCCCTACTTCAACACCTACAGCTACGCCGACTGTGACTCCCACAGCTACGCCTACACCCACACCGGGCCAAATAACGCTCACTGCGCGTGGCTACAAAGTGCGTGGGCGACAGACGGTGGATCTCTCCTGGAGCGGCGCGACTTCGAACATGGTCGATATTTACCGCAACGGCGCGCTGATTGCCACTGTGCCGAACATCCCCGGTTTCTACACCGATCCCATAGGTGGCCGCGGCCATGGCACGTACAGCTATAGAGTGTGCGCAGCCGGAACCCAGACCTGTTCCGATCAAGCGACGGTGAAATTCTGAGGAACACCCCGAAAGCCTTCGGGGTTCTTTTCGGCGGCTTGCCGAAAAGCTTCTTTGCACGCCAAAGGCGTTTGATTTCCATCGGTGCACTTCTCGCCGTAGGGTTGTGGAGTGCGGTTCTTCCAACGAGCGCGCAGGTCAACGTTACGCAGGAGCACAACAATCTTTCCCGCGACGGCGTTTACATTGATGCTGGCCTTTACGCCCTCCGCTGCGGCCGGGCTGACTCGGGATCTGAGCTTCGACGGCACAATTTCCGGCAACGTTTACGCCCAACCGCTTTACATCGACGGCGGCGCCAACGGGCCGATGATTATTGCCGTCACCGAATCCAATAACGTTTACGCGCTGAATGCCACGACTGGCGCGGTGATTTGGCAGCGCACCGACATCGGCCCGCCTGTCACTTCAGGTCTTCCCTGCGGAAATATCAATCCGGCTGGAATCACGGGCACGCCCGTGGTCGATTTTGCGTCCCGATCACTTTTCTTCGACGCCCTAATCGATGGCACACGAAGAAGCACTTCATTTATTCGCTGAACGTGGACACCGGCGCCACGAACCCGGGTTGGCCGGTGGATGTGAACGCCACGGCGACGTACAACGGCATGACCTTTACTTCGCTGGTGCAGGAAGAACGCGGTGGACTGGCTCTTGTGAACGGGATCGTGTACGTGTCTTACTAGGGATACCTGGGCGATTGCGGCACTTACCACGGCTGGGTTGTGGGCGTGGATATCAACAATCCGTCTAACGTGCATGCGTGGGCTACCACGGCGATCGGCGGGGGCATCTGGGGTCATGGCGGTGTGGCCAGTGACGGCGCTAACATGTTCGTGGTGACCGGTAACACCTTTAACGCGAACGTCTGGAGCGGCGGCGAGGCTATTATTCGCTTGCAAGCTGGGCCGACGTGGACCGGCCAGCCGACTGACTACTGGGCGCCAACCAATTGGCAATCCCTCGATGCCGGCGATACCGATCTGGGCGGCGTCAGCGCCACAGTTATCGATGTACCCGGAGCTACGCCTTCGCAGCTTGTGCTTGCCCTCGGCAAAGATCGCAATGCCTATTTGGTTAACCGTAACGATCTCGGCGGCATCGCAGCTCCCGTCGCTCAGGCGAACGTCTCGGGCACGACGAACAGGGGGACCTCAGCTGTCACCTATCATACCAGCAGGGAACATATTTTGCATTCCACAACGACGGTAACGCGATTTCAGCCTACAAAGTTACCGCCACAAGTCCGCCTACGATTGTCAGCGCGTGGAGCGCGAGCCAAACCTGGTGCGGTTCGCCCTGGGTGACAACGACTGATGGGACAACTAACTTCATTGTCTGGGTGGCCGGCGCACGCACGAGCACCGGCACGGGCGACCAACGCCTCCACGCCTATGACGGTGATACCGGCGCTGTCATTTACGCAGGCGGCGGGGCGAACGAATTGATGATTGGGACCCGGCAGTGGAACACTGGAATGGTTGCTCGCGGTCGGATCTATTTTGGTGCCGACAACAAGGTCTATGCTTTCCGCCTCCCGACCGGAACGCCGACACCTACACTTACTGCGACGCCGACCGCAACACCCACCGCAACATTTACACCAACTGCTACTGCAACTGCGACGGCAACTCCGACTGCTACAGCGACGGCCACTGCGACCTCAACTCCAACACCTACTCCAACACCCACAGCTAGGCCAACGCCGACTGCCAGGCCGCATGCAACGCCAAGATCGCGTCCTACTCCGGCGCCGCGGCCGGCTGCGCAGCCGGGATAACATTTGGTAGGGCGCGACCGCCGGGCGCGCTGACGCGAACTCCACGCCCCGAGCGGATATCACAGCGCAAAAGTGTTGACAGTCTTCTGCGGAATTGGGTAAAAGGGGTTGGGTCTGGTGCGTTCATGGTTAAGAATTCAAACGGTACATTCACGTCATCACGATTCCGATTGCTCCTTTGCTTGGTATTTTTGATCGCAGCCGGCATTGCTGTGTTAGGCGCTATCACTTCCTCCTGCGCCTTCGGCCAGGGTGGATCGGCTTCTCCCTTGGGCGCCGTAGCCTCGGCGAAGGCGGCTGGAGACGATGGCAAAACGATCGCCGAATGCGCAAATATTAGGCGGCTAAGCCGCGTCGTTGGCCAACGCGTTGAGGAGTCGCCGCGGCGACCGTTCCACCTTAAAATCGCGCCGTGGGTGATTGAGCACACCGCGCATGACCAGCAGGCGGAATTTTTTGTTGTGCTTGCTGACCAAGCTGACCTAAGCGGGGCAACAGCTTTAGCAACCAAAGGCGAAAAGGGCCGCTACGTGCACGAGGCATTGTGGACCAAGAGCCAGGCAACGCAACGCCCTATTTTGCAATGGTTGCGTGAGCGCGGCATCGAGCATCGGTCGTTTTATATTGTGAATGCGATTTTGGTGAAAGGCAGCCGCGAGATCGAACTTTAGCAGCCGCGGCCCGGTGACAGTCGATGGGAGTAATCGGATCAAACCGGATATCTCGGCGCCGGGAACAGGTACTCGGTCCAGCTATAACACTTCCGATAACGCTTATGCAGTTCTCAGTGGCACGTCGATGGCGACTCCGCATATCGCTGGCGCAATGACTTTGCTATGGTGCGCTCGACCAGAGTTGCGTCACAACATTTCTGCAAGTCGGACAGCGTTGAATGAAGCGGCCCATTTTATCGCTTACAAACAGTGCGGATCTGCGGGCCCTCCAAACAATGTTACTGGATGGGGGCGGGTCGATATTTCTGCCGCGGTCGGACCGACACCGTCGCCGGCTCCGTCGTGCTCGCCCCCCTGTTTCCTACCGGTCGTCGTGAGCGAGAACTTCGACAGCGTTACCCCGCCCGCATTGCCTCTGGACTGGATAGCGACAAATGCCCAAAGTCCGCCACCGCTTTGGGTGACATCAAATTCCGGCGTGCCGATCCCTCCTGCTGATACATCGCCTAACGCCGCGTTCATCGATGATCCGGCAGTAGTAAGCGACAAGCGGCTCGACTCGCCATCCCACTTCTTCCCCCGACGCCACTGCAGTTAACCTTCCGACACAACTTCAATCTTGAAGCGTCAGACACGAACCCCAGCCTGGGGTTCGACGGCGGCGTGGTGGAGATCAGCACTGACGGCGGAAATACGTTTCAAGATATTCTTGCGGCCAGCGGGAACTTCGCCATGGGAGGGTATAACCGCACGATCAGCGGCGATCGGGGTAGTCCGATTGCAGGTCGTCGGGCTTGGAGCGGCAACTCGGAAGGCTTTATCACGACGGTGGTCAACCTGCCCTTCTTTCTCCCAAGCTTCACCCTGCGCTGGAGGATGGCCAGCGACACCAGTGGGTTCAGTGAGAGCTGGCGCGTTGACACGGTCGATATTGTTGGTTGCGCACCGGTTCCGTGTCCTACGCCAACACCGACGTCGGCGCCGACAGCGACGGCTACGGCTACGGCTACGGCTACAGCCACAGTTACGCCAACCGCCACGGCTACAGCTACGGCTACGACTACACCTACCGCTACACCTACCGCTACACCCTCAGCGACTCCTACGGCTACAGCCAGGCCGACGCCCACCGCGCGGCCTAATGTAACAACGAGGCAACGTCCCACTCCGCCGCCACGCCCGAGTCCGTAGCGGTCAGTCGTCAGAGATCAGAGATTAGTAACTGCTGAATAGCGAATCGCTCCCGTTAAAACGAGCCTCGCGACGAACCCAAGGCGCCGAAAGGATCTGGGGAGCACAGGCTGCTAGCCTGTAAGGCTCGGCAGCTTGCCGAGACGGGGAATGATATCATCTCGATATTGCGCTGCCAAAAATGTTGCCAGCAGGGCTGGCAACTACAGGCTGGCAGCCTGTGGCTCCCCAGAGTTCCGCAGTGCCACGCCAACACCGTTCGCCAGTTGGTGATGTAAGATTTCAACAATCTAACGAGGTAACGTTTGGATTTATTCGATAGGTCCAATTACGCGCATGATCGCTTGTCAAATTCAGATCGCGCAGTACTGCGTCCACCTGCGCGCGATTTGGCGACAATGTGCAGACCGGGTCAGTGTTTGCAGCGTTCCCGGTCAGCAACGCAGCCTGACAACGGCAACCGCCAAAATCGATTTCTTTTTGCGGACAACTTCGGCAGGGCTCCGGCATCCATTCGGTGCCGCGAAAGCGGTTGAAGCTTTCCGATTCTCGCCAAATCCAATCGAGTGCGCGCTCCCGAACATTTTCGAAGCGCAAATCAGGTATCGCTGATGAGGCAGTCGGGCAGGGGAGCACATCGCCCGTCGGGTTCACAGTGAGATAACGCTGACCCCAGCCGTTGAGACACGGTTTGGGCCGGGTTTCATAATAATCCGGGAGCACATAGAAGATGTCGATCTTGTCGGCAAGCCGAGCTTTCGCTGCGGTCGCGATTTCTCGCGCGCGAGTGACTTGTTCCTGAGTAGGGAGCAACGCTGCGCGATTCAGGAAAGCCCATCCATAAAACTGCACATTCGCGAGCTCGACTCTCTCAGCCCCGAGCGTCTCCGACAGCTCGATCATTTCCGGCAGACGATCGATATTGCGCCGATGAATCACGAAATTGAGGCTAAGCGGGATTCCCGCTGCGCGAATTTTCGCAGCGGCGTCGAGCTTGCGCTGATGCGCGGTTGCGCCGGCGATTTCGTCTGCGAGATCGGCGTCGTTCGATTGAAAACTTAGCTGCACGGAATCGAGACCCGCATCCCGTAACGCGCGCACACGATCGTCGTCCAAGCCGATACCGCTCGTGATGAGGTTTGTGTAAAGCTTTGCCTCGCGCGCGGCGCGAACCAGCTCGGCGAGATCACGGCGGGCAAGTGGTTCGCCGCCGGAAAAACCAATTTGTAGCACGCCAAGTTTGGCGGCGTGGCGAATTACTCTCTTCCACTCGTCGGTGGTGAGTTCGGTCCTGCGTGGAGGGGCGAGCTCCTGCGAGCCCGCTTCCAGAGCCGTCAGAGCAGCTCCGCCCTCCAGATCTCCACGGAGGACACCGACAGGATTAGAACAGTACGGGCAATGCAGCGGGCACCGATAAGTAATTTCCGCGAGCAATGCATATGGACGTGGCGCGATCATGTAAGCTCGATCAGTTTGCGTTGGTGAAGATCGGCAACGGTTTCGCGCACATCGGCAGCAAGCGCCGCAACGTCGGAGTCGTATTCTTCGGCCAACGCCTGCACGATCTCCTTCAATGTTCGTCCGTCGCAGCGGGCGAGAATTTCGTGCGCAGTTTCATTCAATTCGACAATGCCTTCGGGGAAAAGCAAAACGCTTTTGCCGGTCGTGGAATCGTTTTGTAACCGGACTCCTTTCGCAAGGCGCGGGTGAGCTGCATCAGAGATTGTGGTCGTGTGCATTTAACGAGAAGCGGCGGCTTCCCCGCCGCCGAAATTTCCCATGGCGAGGCGGACTAGAGACCGCCCCTCCTTGAGATCACCATAGGCATGGTGAATGACGTCGAGCATTGACCAAAGCACATCGCATTTAAACTCGAGCGCGCGCACGGCTTCGCACTGGAGCTCGGGGGTGTTGCAATACTCCAGCGTGATCCCGAGCGCCTCGTCGGAATCGAGCCGCGCTTGCGTTGTCCGACGCCGGAAATAATCAAGCCCACGCGGATCGATCCACGAATAAAATTTTTCGAAAGCTGCGAGTCGTGTCTTCATCAGATCAGGCGCAAACAATTCCGTAAGCGAAGAGGCGATTGCGACCGGCCACGGCTGAGTGCGCGCGAAATTCACGTACGCATCCACTGCGAAACGAACTCCGGGTTGCAGATGCCGATTTTCGATAAGCTCGGGGCGCGACAGCCCGCACGCCTCGCCGAGTCGTAGCCAAGCTTCAATGCCGCCTTCGGTGTCGGAATGTTTGCTAGCTTCAGTCGATCTTTCATGGGAGCGGCTCCGCCGGTTTTTGGAGGGGCGAGCTCCCGCGAGCCCGTCGTCCAAGGCGTCGCAGGAGCTTCGCCCTCCAGCGCTTTCTCCGCTTGGGACAGCGGACTCTACCGCACATGGCAGAACACCGTCGTGATCGAGAATGCGATGAATCCAGACGCGGCGCACTTCGCGAATGCGGCAGTTGGAGAGGATCGCCGCGTCCTTGATCGGAATGTTTTGCTGGTAGTAAAAACGATTGGCGACCCAACCACGCACCGCTTCCGGCGAAAGCCGGCCTTCGTTCATGGCGAGGTGAAATGGATGTTTATCGTGGTAAGCGCGCGCACCGATTGCGCGCAATTTTTCAACGAAAGTTTCGCGATCCCAAAGCCCAGTAGTCATAAAACGATTTCCAGTCCGTCGCGCGCGATCTCGATTCCGGCCTGCTCGACCTGCGCGCGTTCTCGAGTTCCAGGCATCAAAATCGGGTTCGTATTGTTTATGTGCGTGTAAATCTTCCGGCGCGCTGGCGATTGGTGCAAGAAATCAAGACTGTCGTTGCTGATGGGCAAGTGATTCATCTCGCGCGCTCTGCGAGCGCCTGGCCGCACCGCCGCGAGTTCCTCGTCACTCCAGAATGTCCCGTCAAATAGGACGACATCGGATGCATGAACTGCGTCTCGCAATTCGTCGGTAAGTTCACCGACACTCGGCGCGAATAGCGCGGTTGCTCCAGACGTATCGTCCCGAAATTGAAACGCAACGCTCCTGGGCAATTCGATTGCTCGAAAACCGATGCTGCCACTCAATGATTGAAACTCAGCGGTAATCTTTCGCCATTCGATTCCGCTGAACCGTGCGAGCACGCTATCAATCCACCGAAGCGCCGATCGCGTTTCATCGGCTGCGTAAACGACCAGCGGCCTTTGCTGTTCCCGCAGGAGCAATAAACCCAGCGCATGATCGATGTCGGCATTCGTCAAAAGAACTCCGGCGATCGGAGTGTTGCGGGGTCCGGCAGCTGCCGTACAACTCGGCTGCAATTGCGGCATGCTTTCGATTTGCCGGGACAAATCGGGCGATGCGTTAATCAGGAAACAGCCCCGAAAGCTTTTGGGGTCGCCGCTGATTGCGATACTGGATTGCGTCTGCGGCGCAATTTTACCCGCGCGCGTGGCGACGCAGTTCGCACAGGCACAATTCCATTGGGGCAGACCGCCGCCGGCTGCGCTGCCGAGAATGTGGATCCGAATCAACCGGAGTTCCGCAGCAATTACTTCCCTTCGATCAGACCGCGCCTGCGTAACACGTGCACTCAAAGAAGATCGGCACGGTTTTCAGCATCGGTTTGATCCAGCGCTTTTTGGTTCGTCTCATGAGTCCTATCGGTTTCATAGGTGGATGAGTGATGAGGGTCAAATTATTTTTTGATAAAGCTGATATCGCCGCTGCGTTCCAAATATGCGAGTCGAATTTGGGCAAGGTCGTCGAGGTTTGCGTTGAGGCGCATGTCTTCCTCCAAGTCATGGATTGAGATATGATTGCGCCGCATCGTACGCAAATCGCGTCGGCCATCGCGCACGATCAGATCGGGCCTACCTTTGACTAAGATTCCGAACCGATGCGAGTGGAACGCCAGCAGTGCGAAGAGGCGGTGGAGCGCAACTAGAACCGCACCTCCACCGATTGTAGCGACGAAAGGCGCCGAACCGTTGATGGCGCGGGAAAGTACTGCAGCGAGAATCACCAGCAGAATAGCATCGAACGGAGTCCGGCGCGCCAGCGAACGCTTACTTCCAAGGCGAACCATGATCAATGTTGCCAGGAAGACGATGATGCCACGAAGGGAGATCTGAACGAATGTCAAATCTTTGGGTTCGAGGCTCAAGCCGAGTAGGGTTTGAAAAAAGTTCCAGAATGCATTCATAGACAAGATTGTATCGCCGGAGAAAACTTTGTCGCGCGCATGAGGACTCGCAGCGCAAACCAACCCGGACCCATCGGATGATGATCGATATCTGCTTTGCCACGCTTGCGCGAGAAACCGTCGCGTGGCATAAGACGACCGCTCGCAGGATTTGAACAGGCCATCGCACGAAATTTATGCCGACAGCTCCGCCTCCTTCTCGTGACGTCGCGCTGGAAACGCGCGTCTTTTGGGAACGCTTCAAAAAAGAAATCACAGCGGCGCTCGTCATCGTGCTGCTCGCGGTGATCGCCTATACCGGTTATCGCTTTTATTCCGACCGGCGCACCGCAGCTGCATCGGCTCTATTAGCGAGCGCGAAGAACGCGCCAGAGTACGAACAGGTGATTGTGCGTTTTCCGAACACGCCCGCGGCCGCCGACGCTTATCTTTTACTGGCTGAAGCTCAGCGGAACGAAAAGAAATTCGCGGAGGCGAACACAACGCTTCAAGCGTTTATCGCTAAGTACCCAAAGCACGAGCTTGTCAGCACGGCGCGAATGGCAATGGCAGCTAATCTGGAGTCGTTGGGAAAAACCGATGAAGCGTTAGCGATGTATCAGCAGATCGCGTCGGCCAACCCGAATAGTTTCAATGCACCGCTGGCTTTGCTCTCACAGGTGTATATTCTGAAGGCGAAAAATCGAAATGACGACGCGCGTCGGATCTGCGAAACCGTGCTGACGCAATACCGAACAAGCTTCTGGGCCGGCGAGGCGATGCAGCAATTGCGTTTGCTGAAACCGAGTAGCCCGCCGATGCCGGGACCGACACAGAACGCAACAGTCCCACCGCTATTGGCGCTTCCTCCTGCCCCAGCGCCACCGCCGGCTCCGCAAGCTCCGCCACCGCCAAAGAAACCGTAGGTGGTAGGGCGCGACCGCCGGGCGCGCCGATGATGTGTGACAGAACGGACGGCTCGGAGATCTGTCCCTACCTGATGCGAACCCCAACGTGTCGCTGATTAACGTTTCGAGAACTGGAAACGTTTCCGCGCCCCGGGTTGCCCGGATTTTTTTCGCTCTTTCATGCGCGGATCGCGGCGGAGCAGACCCTCCTTCTTCAGCGCGGCTCGCAAATTCGCATCGACTTGCAGGAGCGCCCGCGCAATAGCCAACTGCGCCGCACCGGCCTGCCCGACCGCGCCACCGCCGCTGGCATTGATCCACAAATCATAAGCATTTACGGCCTTGGCGGTTTGAAGCGGCTGCAGCACCACGTTTTGTAAAGGCGCGGTTGGAAAATAGTCTTCGAAACTGCGGCCATTGATATCAATTTTCCCGCTCCCCGGCATCATACGAATGCGTGCGACCGATGTCTTACGACGGCCTGTTGCTACGAATTCCTCGGTTTGTGGCATAGAATTAGGATTTCAGGAGTTTGACAGCTTGTGGCTGCTGCGCGGCATGCGGATGAGAATCGCCGCTATAGACTTTCAACTTCCCATAAACACGGCG
>WNFP01002327.1_pt1 | contig 15120 bp, 9 predicted proteins | sample 5400201 | NCBI WGS metagenome assembly WNFP01 (sample SAMN13153355, study PRJNA577476) | soil metagenome | isolation source: 115 cm saprolite under Madrone tree | place: USA:California | collected 2016-06-14
AGCTCGAGGCCTTTGCCGTAGAAGACGGCGTTCCAGCCGTAGCGGCCGCGCACGGAATCGAGGCCGCGGTTCAGGTACCAGCGGCGATTCGCGTTGGTGTCAAAGAGTTCGTGCTGGCGTTTATCGGTTTCGAGGTTGGTCACGCTGACGCCGGCCAGGCGGACGGCCACGCGGCGCGTGAACAGTTTCCCGAACAAATCCTTGGCTGCGGCGAGTAGTTCGCGCTCGTCGTTGGTTGGTTTGCTGAGCCGCACCGTCTGGTGCGCCGAAAAGTGATCGACATAGCGAATGCGCAGGCCGATGGTGCGCGCCTGCTTGCCGTATTCGCGCAGGGTCGAGCCGATGCGTTCGCTGAGATATTCGATCAGGCCGCTGAGAAATTCCGTGTCGATGGTGCCGCCTTCGATGGTTGTTTCGCGCGAAACGGATTTCGGCGTGGAGGGCAGCAGCACTTCGCGGCCATCGAGGCCGCGGGCGCGCTCCCAGATTTGCTGGCCGATGGCTTCGCCGAAGGCGGCCTGCAGCGCGGGCTTGGGCACCTGGCGCAGTTGCCCAATCGTGGCAATGCCGCGTTCGGCGAGCGCTCCCGCGTGCACGTGGCCGATGCCGTGGAGTTTCTCCACCGGCAGCGGCGTCAGGAAATTTTCCTCTTCGTCTGGCGCGACCATGCGGAAGCCGCGCGGGCGCTCCAGCCGTGAAGCGATGGAGGCGACAACTTTTGTGCGCGCCGCGCCAACCGAAACACTCAAGCCTGTGCGGCCGCGTATCTCCGCCTGCAAGCGCCGCAGCGTAGCTTCGTAATCCGGATACAGCCGCTCGGTGCCGGCAAAGTCGAGGTAAAAATCGTCCAGAGCGGCGGTTTCCACCGCGGGCGTGTACGTTTCGAGGATGCGCCGCACGCGCTCGGCAAAATCGGCGTAGTGCTCGTATTGCCCCGGCACGACAATGGCCTTCGGGCAGATGCGCAGCGCTTCGCGAAAGCCCATCGCCGTTTTCACGCCGCGGAACTTCGCTTCGTAGCTCGCCGAAGCCACACAGCCGCGCCCCACCAGCACAGGCTTGCCGCGCAGCTTGGGATTCAGCACCTGCTCGACCGACGCGAAAAACGCGTCCACGTCCACGTGAACAATGTTGGGAATTTTGCGGCTGGAATTTTTGCACATTCCCAGCCAGGCCCAGGCGGACCACGGGTTTTTCTCCGCCGCCGTTTCCGTCTTCGGCGTGTCCGATGAATCCGCGGGGCTGAAGCCCCGCGCTACAGCTTCTTGTTCCGCGTCCTTCTCTCGATGCCCATGATGCGGGTCGGAAGATGCCGCGCGATCATTTTCCTCGGCGGTTGCTTGAATCACATTGATGGCCTCGATGGTGGGGGTGATGAATACGTTTTCGACACAGACGTCCATGGCGGCTCCTGAAAGGGAAGCGGGACGCATATACTGTCTCCGAGCGAAGGAGCCGACGCGGTCGGCTTCCGGAGTCGAGGGATCACTCTTTCGAGTCGACCCCTCACCCCGCTTACGGCTCGGAACTTTCAACGGGCGGCGGCCGTCTCGTGAGAGCCTAGTCGGCAATGGAGCCGGCACGCCACCCGTTTCCCGTTTCCTCTACCGCCCCGCACTATAGGCGAACAAAAAGCGAAAGTCAAGGCTTTTCGAAGCTGGGTAGTGGGCCAATGTCCGATAATGCGACTACCCAAGTGAAAATAGTTAGGCAATGCTGCAACTTTCCAAAAGTGACCGTTGGCTTATTTTGCGGGATTCATATCTACGATTGGAATAGTACGTTTCTCGGGCGCTTGGAAGGGCTGATCCTTTAACGAACTCCGTAGGAAATTCTGGTCAATGGACCTATTTTGGAGAAGCCTATTTAGTTGCGCGGACGAGGATGGGGCCGAGCACCGCTAGAAAGAGCACATAGGCGGCTGAAAGCGGTCCAAGTTGCGGCTCGAGGCCGACACCCAAACCTGCAATTACGATTGAGAACTCGCCACGCGCGACCAAGGCCATGCCCGCGCGCAGGCGGCCACGCCGATCAACACCGGTTTGTCGCGCTGCCCAGAAACCGGTCAGAACTTTAGTCCCGGCGGTTATAACACCCAGCAAAACGGCACGGGGCAACGCGGACGGTAGGGTTGCCGGGTCGATTTGAAGCCCAAAAAAGAAAAAGAACGTGGCGGCGAAGAGGTCCCGAAGGGGCGCTAGCAGGCGATGGGTTTGTTCAGCCATTGGTCCGGAGACGGCGATACCCACGAGAAACGCCCCGATAGCTGCCGACACTTGCAGACGCTGCGCAGCCCCGGCCACAAGAAGAACCGCGCCAAAAATGGTGAGGAGTACGATCTCATCTGACTGATGAGCGACAACGCGGCTCAGCGGCGCGCCGTAGCAGACAGCCAGACCGAGAACCAGAAGGACTGTAACCAGTGCCAATGAGACAGACAGGACCATTCTCACTGGGCTCCCTCCGGCGAGAAGGACGGCCACGAGAGGCAAATAAACGGCCATGGTCAAGTCCTCCAGCACCAAGATCGACAGCACGGCCGGAGTCTCGGGATTGTTGAGCCGCCGGAGTTCTGCCAAGACCTTGGCAATCACGCCTGAGGAAGAGACGTAGGTCACGCCGCCTAACAGGACTGCAGCGAGCGGCTTCCACTTTAGGAGGAGTCCCGCAAGGAGGCCGGGCGTGAAGTTCAGCGCGAAATCCATGATGGCAGCGGGAAGTGCGCTCCGGAGATTAGCAACCAACTCGGCTCCTGTGTACTCAAGGCCTAACATGAAGAGAAGCAAAAGCACGCCGATTTCGGCGCCGATGTGGGTGAAGCCGGCACTGAGGTTCAGTGGCGCCAGTCCTCCTTTGCCAAAGGCGAGGCCAGCCAGCAGGTAGAGAGGGATGGCAGAGAATCCCCAACGACTCGCGATGCGAGCAAGGATCGCGAGACTAAGGACGATCAGTCCGAGTTCGATTAGGACTCGAGATAGATCCTGGGTGGTGGAGTCCATGCGCTACGATACCTCATTCCAACTGTCGGAGAGGAGCGCATCTGCCCACGGTAGAGACCACCGCAGCCCTGAACTTCTGATTAAGGCGGTAACTGACCCCAATCGGAAACTGACCCACCGCCCGGAATTGCGAGTTTAGAACACGCGCCCCAGTTGGAAAAACCACTTCCGGTGGCCGGAGTCGCCGACGCTGCCGCCGATAAAGAACGGGCCCAAGGCCGTCTCCGCCAGCAGACCCGCGGCCACATCGTTCGGGAACTCGCTGCCGTTGGTTACGCCGTACATTTTGCCGAACTCGTAGGAGCCGACGGCGTAGACCTTCTTGCCCAGAAACGGAGGAAGGATGAGCAAGTCATGCAAATATCCCGCGCGGAACAAATAATACTGATTGCCGTGAAACTCGTTCTGGCCGTAAGCGCTGAGGCGCACGGGCCCGCCGAGGAAGAACTGAGGAATTCCCGTGCTCGTGGTGCCGAATGTGGTGCCGCCTTCGCCCTCGAGAAAAATCGACGCCGGCCGTATAATGGGCTGAAAATATCCCAATTTCAGGTCCATCGACGGAAACCCGCCGTTGGCACCCGGACTTTGGTCGAACCACCGGAAATTCGATTCTGCGCTGAAACCGCGGCGGGGAATCACGGGATCGTCGGTGTGGTCCAAAAGGTAGTGCAGCCGGGCTTGTCCCACGCGCCCTGCCACCGAGGGAATTTCAGGCGCACCTAGCCGCAGCTTGGTATTGAGCGAACCAACCTCATATCCAACGCGAAGTTCACTGGAGCGCCCGAAGCTGTATCCCAGGTCGCCTCCGATATTGATGCGATAGATGCGGTAATCCGCTAACGGATCATTCTTCGCGTAGATCGGAAACGTTGTATCGCTGGCGTCCGCATGGGGCGCAAAAAACCAGCGGCTCTCTGCGCGGAACGGCCGATAGAGTTCGGTCTGGATTCCGTAGGTATTCCCGAGCAGCAAATCGGTCCGCCACTCCGAGCGGAAGCCGGCCACATCCATAAATGTGAAACGCGTCCCCATCGTGAAATCGACATTGCCGCCCTGCGAGCCATCCACTTCAAAGGCCGGCTGGAACATGGGAGGCGCATTGCTTTTCTCGACCACTTGGACGAGCAGCCCCGTCCGTCCGTTTTCTTCGGTGAACCGGTATCCGGCCGAATCATAGCGGCCCATGCCCTTGAGCCGCGTCAAAACATGATCGAGCTTTTTCTGATCGAGCGGCTTGTCCTGAAAAGACTTGAGGAAATGCGCGACGTCCGTCGCCCCATTCTCACTGGTTCCCTGAACCTTGATGAACTGCGGCACCGGGGCTTCGGTCCGTTTCCGTGCGGCGCGCTCCCGGAGGTACTCCTGCCAGTTGGCATCGTCGAGAGCGAAGGCTGCGAGCAAGCGTGATCTGTCATTTGCCGCTTCATAACCCCGCTGCATGATCGGCGCGCTTTTTTGGTAGTCCGTTGAGCCGTATTCACCGAGCGGCACGGAGACGACGGCATCCGCGCGGGCCAGGCCCCGTACCTCGTTTTCTGCGATGACCACACGCACCGATTGCTGCAGCACGCTGAAGATCGACTGAATGTCCTCGGCCTCCACAGAGGCTCTCTCCAGATGGACGGCAATCACGATATCCGCACCCATCTGGCGGACCACATCCGTGGGCAAGTTGTTTGTCAGGCCGCCATCCACGAAGACGGTTTGCCCGTCGTGCACTGGTGAGAACGCCCCGGGAATCGACATCGTCGCGCGCAGTGCCACCGCCAGCGAGCCGTCTTTGAATACATAGGGCTTCCCGCTGACCAGGTCCGTCGCCACGCAGCGGAATGGCACCGGCAGCTCATCGAAAGTCGGCAGGCCGTGGTAGGGAAGAGCCACGCGATCGATCACTAGTCCGATCTGATGTCCTGCATTCAGCCCCGCAGGCACGGATAAACCACGGCGCAAACCAAAGATGAGGGAGTTGGGGTACGCGCGCTGATCTTCTTTTCTGCGGAACGACAAGTCTTCATAGAGCGGGCGGTCGCCCAGTATCTTCCGCCAGTCCAATCCTTCGATGAGTGTTTTCAATTCATCAGGATTCATCCCGACAGCATAGAAGCCGCCAACTAAGCCGCCCATGCTGGTCCCCGCGACGTAATCCACGGGAATGCGATGCTCCTCAAACCACTTCAGGACGCCAATGTGCGCGAGTCCCAACGCGCCGCCGCCTTCCAGCGCCACGCCGATTTTGGGCCGCGGCCGCGCCGCGGTTTTTGTCTCAGCGACGACGGAACTGCCAGGAGCTTGCGGGGAAGCTGGGTTCGGGTGGTTCTCCTGCTGCGCTGGCAGGGAAAAAGGCGCCAGAAGCAGCACTAGAATGGATAGAGCACGGCGCATCGAGGGCCTCCTCAGTGGCAGATCGAGCAGCTAATGCCAAGAATGGATAGAGTTTTGGCACAGTTCTGGCACAGCAACAGTTGACCGCAGGTCAGATTCAAACTTGGAACCCTTCGGTTAGGGGCCGAGGTCGTCAAAAATCAAAGTGCCCATTTGGTGTCGCTTGCACGGAAATGGGAGGCATTCTTCCCTCTCTAGTTGCACCCAATTCTGCACCCAAAATGCAGTCGTCCCAAGACCTTTTTGCCCGCCCCAAGCGAGAGAACGGTCTCTACTCCCTTGCAAATATCACCTTCGATCCGATAGGGAATGGTTCCGGTCCACATTCTGATAAGCCGGTTATCGGGACTTATCAGGGACTCCACATTGGCAATACTTGCCTCTCGTGGGGGGCCAGGGAAGGCAGACTGTCATTTCTGCCAATATCCGGGTCATAAGCCGTCATTCAGAATACATACCCAAGGTGGACTTAGATAGAAATTGAATTCGTCCACGAGTTGGGCATGTCTTTGAGCAACCAGGATTCCCCTGACTTGGGTCTCCTCCGAATCTTGGAGAAACTCTGAAGAGAGGAAATAGCAATGAAGCGGTTTTTTTTAATTGGCACCATTCTCATCATGGTCTTGTCTGTCGCGGGGTTGGTGCTGGCCCAAACCGACCCTTTTCTCGGAACTTGGAAGCTTAACGTCAAGAAATCAAAGTTTGTCCCTGGTCCACCAATGAAGATTGAAACCCGAATCGTTTCACCGGGCCCGCTGGGCATGGCGGTCAGCGTCAGGCGCGTAAATGGTGATAGCAGCACTCAAGAATTCGAATACACTACCAACCTGGATGGCAAGAGCTACCCGATGATTGGCCAGGGGCCCTACGGAGCAAACTCGATTGCCGCCAACCTCACCGCTCCTAACACGATCCAATCGACTTTCAGTAGGGACAATAAAGTGGTTGCGACAGCGACTTCCCTAGTTTCCAATGGTGGAAAGGTTCTCACCATCACGACAAAGGGCACTGACAGGAACGGGAAGCCCTTCACCAGCAATGCCGTCTACGACAAACAGTAGTCGTAAACGATAAACCACTTGATACCCGGCCGAGTTGCGGAGTTCGCTCGTGGAACAACCCTTCATCTATTCGCAGGAGGATGGAAAGCTAATCTGTGAACCGCCGTCTGGGACTAACAGCCTAGGCGCGATCCGAGCATAGCACCGTCACTTTGGCCCCAAGTCCCGATTATAGGGCCCTGTGGTTGGGGTTTTCTCTACCAGCGGTTTTCATCGCTTCTTCGCGACGAGGCCTGTCAGTTCCGAAACCAGCAAAGCAGAACCTCGGTCAATTTGGCGACCATAGTTCTATCCGGGACTCGTGGCCCATAGCTTTTTCTGGTTGTCCGAGAGGGGCTAGACTTTGATGAGCTCTATCGAGTTTCGCCCAGCGTCTGGATTCCGGCAAGCGGTGCGCAGCTAATTCAGCCGCCCTTGTTTTCCTGGAGAATGTTGCCTCCATCGACCACCAGGACTTGTCCGGTGATGTAGGAAGCTTCGGGCGAAGCGAGGAAGCAAACCGCGGCGGCCACTTCGTCGGGCGTGCCGGCGCGGCCAAGCGGTGAATGAAGCCCGGCGATTTTTTCGGACTCCGTCGAGGACGCTGTTGCGATCCAGCCGGGAGCGACGCCATTGATCGTGATTCCATCGCCGGCGGTTTCGATGGCGACGGCGCGCATCATCCCGTCCATGGCTGCCTTCGCCGCACCATACGCCGCGGAACCCGGGTTGCTGACCAGCGGTCCCGTCACCGACGTGACATTTACAATGCGGCCGTACTTTTGCTGCGTCATTCCGGGCAACACCGCACGAGTTATGCGGAAGGCGGTGTGCAAAGTAATCGAAATTTGGTTTTGCCACTCCGCGAACGAGGTTGCCATCAGCGGCTTGCGGTCCGTTGGGCGCCCCGATTGCGCCATTCCCGCGTTGTTCACCAGGATGTCGATCCGGCCCGCACGCGAGAGCACGGAATTGACAAATCTCTGCACTTCGGTTTCGACAGTGAGGTCGGCAATGAAGGAGAGAACTCCTTCGCCGCCGGCGTCGAGTTCGCGGGCGCGAGCATGAATGCGATCCGTGGTGGAAGTAATCACCACGCCCACGCCCGCCCCATACAGCCGCCGCGCGATGGCAAAACCGATCCCTTCAGCGCTTCCCGCACCGGTAATCACCGCCGTCTGCTTGTTCAAGGGCAGGGTCATGGAAATGTCCGCGGAAGGCATCATACCTCGTTCACGAAAGATTGCGATTCGCCCGGTTGGGTAGAGTTCCTTCTGATTGCGAAGCGCCGCGGCACGCCCGGGTGGACAGTTGCCGAATTAGCCTCACCGCGCGCGGTTTTCTTGTCGCGGACGCTTCCGAGGTCTACGGTTTCTTTGTAGCGTGAAAATGTGGTCAGCCGCATCGCCACGAGACGAGAATTTTTGCAGGAGGGAATCATGACGCAACCGGCTCCCCCAGCGGAGCAGAATGAATTCGCCCATGCCGGTAAATCGCGCACCAGCCCGTGGAAGCGGATCTTAAGAATTATTCGCTGGACCACCTACATTTTTGCTCTCGTCGCGCTCGTTCTGCTGTTCCATGAGGCGCCGCCACCGCTGGTGGAGACCAGCCCGCAGGCCGCTGCGCGAGCGGAAGAGAAATTTGAACAGGTGGAAAAAGCCATCGCGAATGGGCAACCCGCGACGCTGCGTATGGATGAAACGGAGTTGAACTCCTACTTGGCCTCCCACTTGGCGCTGGCCGGCAATGGCGCGCCGAATCCGGCCCCCGCCGGAGGCGCGCAAGGCGTTCCCAATGGCGCGAACCCAACGCCGCAGGAAGTCGAGCAGATGCGCTCGAATGTGCGGGACGTCAAGGTGCAATTGATCGACGACCGGGTAAAGGCCTACGTGGTCTTTGATGTACACGGAAAAGACATGACGCTGCAATTGGAAGGCCGGCTCGGCGCGCAGAACGGCTACTTGCATTTTGAACCCCGCGGCGGACAGATCGGCTCGCTGCCGATTCCGCAGTCCACGCTCGAGGTCGGCGGTGCAGCGGCTCATGAACTCGCCCGAGAATCGCGAGAAGCTGAGACTGCCTTCAGAGATTTCTGATTTGCGGATTCAAAACGGAGAAGTTGTGGCCAGTTATAAATAATCGATCCCAGGCTCGGAACCTTCCTGCAAACTGATCCAGCAATGCATGACGGAAAACCAAGACGGCCACGCCCAGATGCGAGAAAGATTACTTGAAATGTGTAGAGTTGGCCGGAGCAGGCTATAATCTGCGGCTGTGGATTGCGCTAGGGGACCATGGATGAGCGAAGAGAAAAAAGACAAAGATCTGGGTATGGACCGCGAAATCACGCGGCGTGATTTTCTGAACGGGGTTGCGGCCGGCCTCGGTGGAACGCTTGTCGGAGGAGGGTTTGGGAGGGAGACCCTGCTTGCGGCGGCCGCCATCGATGAATTCGCCCCGGAAAAAGCACCGGATTATTATCCCCCGGCGCGCCAGGGAATGCGCGGCAATCACGACGGAACATTCACCTTTGCGCATCGCCTGCGCGACGGCGAGGGCGCGGATTCCTTCGGCGATGGAGCAAGTACCGGCGAAAGCTACGACCTCATAGTCGTCGGGGGTGGGATCAGCGGGCTGGCAGCCGCCTATTTCTTCCGCAAGCGCGCGGGGAAAAACGCGCGGATTTTGATACTCGACAATCACGACGATTTCGGCGGCCACGCCAAGCGCAACGAATTTCGCGCCGGCGGCCGCATGGTGCTGAGCTACGGCGGGACGCAGTCCATCGAAAGTCCCGGAAAATACAGCGACGTTGCGAAGGCGTTGATTCTGGAGATTGGCGTCAAGACGGAAAAGTTTTACAGAGCCTACGACCAGAAACTCTATTCGAAGATGGGTACGGCGGCGTTCTTCGATAAGGAAACATTTGGCGAAAACTACCTAGTCACGGGCATGAACGCTACTCCTTGGCCGGAATTCCTTGCCAAAGCGCCGCTCTCCGACGCCGTGAGAAAGGACATCGCGCGAGTCTACACGGAGAAGAAAGACTATCTGGCGGGAATGCCCGTGGAAGAGAAGGTCGCCCGCCTGACCAAGATTAGTTACGCGGAATTTTTGACGAAGCACTGCAAGCTCATCCCGGAAGCCCTGCCGTTCTTCCAGACCTTTACGCACGACCTCTTTTGCATCGGTATTGAATCCGTCCCGGCCATGGCCTGCTACGAAGCGGGAGACGACTACGGCTCGTTCACGTACGCCGGTTTTCAAGGGCTGGGATTGCCGGAAGGCGGCAAGGAAGAGCCGTACATTTTTCATTTCCCGGACGGCAACGCCTCGATTGCGAGACTGCTTGTGCGATCTTTGATTGCGCACGCAATTCCGGGATCGACGATGGAGGACGTAGTCACGGCAATAGCGGATTACAGCAAGCTGGACGAAGCAGGCGCCGTGCGCATCCGGTTGAACAGCACGGTCGTCCGCGTACAACACACAAACGCGGCGAAAGAAGTGCAGGTCGCTTACGTGCGCGGCGGAAAGCTGCAGACCGTGGCCGCAAAGAATTGTGTGCTGGCTTGCTACAACGGCATGATTCCTTACCTTTGCCCCGAACTGCCGGAAAAGCAAAAAGAAGCGCTGTCGTATCTGGTTAAGACGCCGCTGGTATATTCCCACGTGGCGCTGCGGAACTGGACCTCGTTTGCAAAACTGAATGTGCACCACATCGTTGCGCCGGGGGGATATCACACTTACACGGCGCTGGATTTCCCCGTGAGCCTCGGTCAGTACCACTTCTCGAGCGACCCGGAAGAGCCGGCCGTCCTGTTCATGCTGCGAACTCCATGCAAGCCCGGACTGCCGCAGCGGGACCAGAATCGCGCGGGGCGCGCGGAGCTGCTGCAGACGCCTTTTTCGAATTTCGAGCGGAATATTCGTGACCAGTTGGGCCGCATGCTTGGTGGAGCAGGTTTCGACCCAACGAAAGATATCGAGGGCATCACCGTAAATCGCTGGGCGCACGGCTATGCCTTCGCGCCGAATTCGCTGTTCGATCCCGACTGGAAAGAAGAAGAGAAGCCCTGGGTCATTGGCCGGAAGGCGTTCGGCAAGATCGCTATCGCAAACTCCGATGCCGGTGCCAGCGCCTACACCGATGTGGCCATCGATCAAGCCTGGCGCGCCGTCGGTGAACTTCTGCGCGGCTAACGAGCCTCGAACTGCATCTGTCGATCCCGGGAATAAAGCCTCGGTTCAAGCCGTCTATGCGCATATCTGAAAGTGAACTCTTGCGGCTACATCGGATGAGTTTTGCCTTTCCGCAAGACGCTCGGAGCGCCATAAAGTCAGATGAAAACCTACGCATTGTTTCTTGGTTTGGTCCTGGCACTCTGCCAAAGCGCGCGAGACTCCGGCGAAATGCACCATCACGCCGAATCCATCGAAAAGCTCGGTACTGTTTCCTTTCCCATCTCCTGCTCATTGGAAGTGCAGAAACCGTTTGAACTTGGCGTGGCCCTACTGCACTCCTACTGGTACCAGGAAGCCGATAAGCAATTTAAGGAAGTGGCGGCGAAGGACCCTGCCTGTGCGATGGCCTATTGGGGACAGGCAATGACTCTCCACCGGCCGGCGTACAGCCAGCCGTCCGAACAGGATTTGAAGCGCGGATGGGAATTGGTGCAGAAAGCAAGAGCCGTGGGAGCAATGACAGCGAGGGAGCGCGAGTACATAGTTGCATTGGCCGGCTTTTATGCCGGCGATAAAGTGGATAACGAGAAGCGCACAGCGGCGTGGTGCGCGGGAATGGAAAGGTTTACGCCGGCAACCCGAAGGATCAGGAGGCTGCAGTTTTCTATGCTTTGTCGCTACTGGTCTCCGAACCGCAGGACGATAAGACGCTGGCGAATTCACGGAAGGCGATCGAGATTCTGAGTCGTCTATTGGAAGAAGCGCCGAGCCATCCTGGGGCCGCCTATTACCTGATCCAAGCGGCGGACAATCCAAATCTGGCGGCACTGGGATTGCCAGCCGCGCGCCGCTACGCGCAAATTGCTCCTGCCGTGCCACACACTCTTCATATGCCTTCGCACATCTTTGCGCGGCTGGGTTTGTGGCAGGAAGACATTCAATCAAACCTAGCATCGCTGGGAGCGGCCAAGCTGGCTTCGACGATACACATCGGAGCCGAGAATCAGGTTCATGTCATGGAATTCCTGGAGTATGGCTACCTGCAGATAGGCCTGGAGAACAAAGCGAAGGAGATGATCGATCAGTTGCAGAGTGTGCGCGAAGAGGACCTAAATCCCGGCCTGGACGGTTATCTCGATGGCAGCGCGGGCAATTTCCCGCGCGCCACCCTTGGAACTGTGCCATTGGAAAGAGGCCTCGGCGCTTGAGCCTTCAACGGCAGAACCGCGTGCCCGGGCGGTAACGTATTGGGCAAGAGCCATTGGATCAGGACATTTGCACGATGTGGCGGCTGCGGGAGAAGCAGTTGCGCAATACGATGGCATAGTGGAGGCGACGCGCAAAGGCGACCATGCGTATCGTGCCAAATCCATGGAAACCAGTCGCGACGAAGGCCGGGCGTGGTTATCCTTCGCAGAAGGGAAGAACGAGGAAGCCCTGAGTCTTGTCCGGTCTATTGCCGACAAACAGGACGCCTTCGGAAAAGGCGAAGTCGAGTTGCCGGCCCGGGAGATGCTGGCTGACATGCTGCTGGAGTTGGGCCGGCCACGGGAAGCGTTGATCGAGTACGAAAAATCGTTGAAGACGGACCCCAACCGGTTGAACGGACTGTACGCTGCGGGGCGCGCTGCGGAACTGGCTCTTCAGCCGGAAAAGGCCGCTGGCTTTTACGCGCAACTGCTGAAGAATTGCGAAAACCAAGCATCTTCTCCGCGACCTGAAATTGTCCATGCGCGAGCTTTTCTGGCGGATAGGAACGCGTCCCCTCGAAACTAGCAGGCGCGCTTCTCCCAGGAAGAATTCCCCAAGAAGTTGCTTGACGCGGCAGCGAATTCCCGGTTAGATGCGAGACTCAGTATTAAACCGTTTTAGGGAGTTCGAGATGGGCTTCTCCAAAATCTGCAATGTCGTTGTGATCTTAGCGGGAATCGTCGCTGTGCCCATCGTGCGCTCGCAGAACATCCGCGTGGATGCGACTCCCAGTCATGCCACGAACACCATCAAGCCGACCGAGGCCCTGGGTGCCGGCATCGACCGCTTGCCTTACGGAGCAGCCGACAAGCTCTTTGTGGACGACACGATCAAGCAGATTCTTTCCGCAGGCTGGCAAACCGTGACTTATCGCCAGAACACGGAATTGCACGTGGAAGCTTGGCACTGGAATCCTCAAGGAACATGGAGCGACCCCGCAGGGAAGGGATATTTCACCGGCGGCGCCGCCACTGGCACGGAATTGATCCGACACTCCTATGGCTATCCGCTGCCGCATCGGGGCGTAACCCGCGACGATGGCACGGATACGGAAGGATATTCGCGTTTGACAGACGGCGATGAGGATTCCTATTGGAAGAGCAATCCGTATCTTTCGAAAGCGTACACGGGCGAAGACGACGCACTTCACCCCCAGTGGGTGTTTTTCGATTTGTCCAGCAGGCAAGACGTGAGCGCCATTCGAATCGCCTGGGCCGAACCCTTTGCCACCAAATATGCCGTGCAGTATTGGACCGGCGAAGATCCCATCAGGAAGCCCGCGCAGGGTTCATGGCAGGCGTTTCCCGGCGGCGTCGTGACGAATGGAAAAGGAGGTAACGCGACGCTGCAACTAGCCACCGCGCCCGTAAACGTTCAGTGGGTGCGTATTTGGATGACGGAATCTTCGAACACCTGCGATTCGCATGGCAGCGCGGACAAGCGTAACTGCCTGGGGTATGCCATCCGCGAGGTTTATCTGGGAACGACAACCAAGAATGGCAAATTTCACGATTTGCTCCGGCACACGCCGGACCAGGACCAAACCGCGACTTATTGCTCCTCCGTCGATCCGTGGCACGAGCCTGGCGATTTGGCCGAAAGGGCCGGAGACCAGATCGGCTTCGATCTGTTTTATACGAGCGGAGTGACGCGGGGCTTGCCTGCGATGATACCGATCGCCATGTTGTACGGCACACCGGAGGACGCCGCCGCGGAGATTGCCTACATCGAGAAGCGCGGTTATCCGGTTTCCTACGTGGAGATGGGCGAAGAGCCAGACGGCCACTACACGTTGCCGGAGGACTACGCGGCGCTATACGTCCAGTTTGCGGAAGCGCTGCACCGGGTTGATCCGAAGTTGAAACTGGGCGGACCCATTTTCACCGGCGAGAATAAGGACATCGAAGCGTGGCCGGACAGCGATGGCAAAGCTTCATTCACCGGGCGGTTCATCGATTACCTGAAGTCCCATGGCAAGCTGGGAGAGTTGGCGTTTTTCTCGTTCGAACACTATCCGGTCGATCCCGGAAAAGTGCAGTGGAGCAGTTTGTACGACGAGGCTTACCTGGTGCAGCACATCATGGACGTGTGGCGCGAGGATGGCGTGCCCGCGAATGTGCCTTTTTTCATCACCGAGTCAAATCTTTCTTCCGCGTCGTCAGAAGCGTACATGGATATCTGGGGAGGACTGTGGCTGGCCGACTATATCGGCGCGTTTCTGAGCGGTGGCGGCAGCGCCGTCTACTATTTCCATTACATGCCGGAACCGATCGGCCGTGGACACAATGGCTCTCCCGGAACGTTCAACTTTTTTTCTGCGGACAGGGATTTCAAGATCCGGCAGCCTTTGTCGCAATTCTTCGTGAGCCAGTTGCTCAATCTGGAGTGGGTGCAACCCGGCGATGGCGCGCACAAGCTCTTTCCTGCCGCCAGCGATATCCGCGACGGGGCGGGGCACGTGCTCGTGACCACTTATGCAGTGCTGCGACCGGACCGGCAATGGTCCCTGCTCATCATTAACAAGGATCAGGAAAACGCCCACACGGTGAGCATTTCATTTGAGGACGAGGTGAAAAAAGCGGCCGCAACCTTCACCGGTCCCGTAAGCCTGATCACTTTCGGGAAGGCGCAGTATTCTTGGCATCCCAATCGAAACGGCGGCACCGCCGACCCTGATGGGCCTGCCATGAAATCCACGGTCAGCGCCGGACCGTCGACGAACTTCTCGCTCCCTGCCGCTTCGGTCACGGTCCTTCGCGGCGTCATCTCGGCTCCAAAGCCGGGCTCAAAATGAAGATGCGGCCATTCGCGGAGAAATGTGTTACTGTCGTGGAGTAGACTCCCGAAGTAGAATTGCCTGAATTCCTTGTTGGGTGCGCTTTGCAGCTCGCCCTGCACTGATTTCAGCCAATTTGGAACTAACCTCTCGTAGTGTCTGGGAAGCGGCACTTTACCAAGATTCTGCGCTCGTGGTGCTTCGAAGGGTACAGGGAGAATTAAGATGAAGAGTTTATTTGTGGGCAACATGAGCTTCCAGACCACGGAGAGCGAACTGCGCGAGCTGTTTGCGCCTTTCGGCCAGGTAACGCGCGTTCACATGGCCATGGACCGTGAGACCGGGCGCGCGCGTGGTTTTGCATTCATCGAAATGCCCAACGACGCGGAAGCGGCGGCGGCCATGACTGCCCTCGATGGAAAAGAAGTTGGCGGGCGCAATTTGAAAGTGAACGAAGCGCGCCCGAAGGGCGAAGGCGGCCCGC
>WNFP01009153.1_pt1 | contig 15117 bp, 17 predicted proteins | sample 5400201 | NCBI WGS metagenome assembly WNFP01 (sample SAMN13153355, study PRJNA577476) | soil metagenome | isolation source: 115 cm saprolite under Madrone tree | place: USA:California | collected 2016-06-14
CGGACGTCTCCACTCAGGCGGGAAAATGGGAAAAAACTCGCTTCATGGGCATCGAGCTCTACGCCAAGACCTTGGGGCTGATAGGCTGCGGCAATATCGGCGCGCTGGTGGCGGAACGGGCGCTGGCCCTCAAGATGAAAGTGATTGCTTACGATCCCTTCCTTTCGCCGGACCGCGCGGTCAAGCTCGGCGTGGAGAAGGTCGAGCTGGACGACCTGCTGTCGCGCGCGGATGCGATTTCGCTGCACACGCCCTTGACGGACAAGACTAAAAATATCCTGTCGGCGGAGGCACTGGCCAAGACCAAGGGAGGCGTCATTATCGTGAATGCGGCCCGAGGCGGGCTCGTCGATGAGACGGCCTTGCGGGCGGCGCTCGAGCGTGGACATGTCGCCGCCGCTGGTTTCGATGTATTCGTGACCGAGCCGGCCAAGGAAAGCGTGCTGTTCGGGGCACCGAATTTCGTCGCCACTCCTCATCTCGGCGCGAGCACCAACGAGGCGCAAGAAAACGTCGCATTGCAGATCGCTGAGCAGATGTCGGACTACTTGCTGGCAGGTGCCGTAACCAACGCACTCAACATGGCCTCCATTAGCGCGGAGGAGGCGTCACGTCTGAAGCCCTTTATTGGGCTCATCGACAAGCTCGGTGCGTTTGCGGGTCAGATTGCCGACGATGGCCTCGAGGCGGTCGAGATCGAGTATGAAGGGGACGTCGCGCATCTCAACACTCAACCCCTGACTGCGATTGCCCTGGCTTCCTTGATGCGCCCGCTCATGCCGGACGTGAACATGGTGTCCGCGCCCGCCGTGCTGAAGCAGAAAGGGACTCCACTGACCGAATCCCGACGTGAGACTTCCCCTATCTATGGGTCGCTGATCCGCATCAAAGTGCTTACCGGGGGACGCTGGCGGACGCTTGCCGGGGTAGTCAACGCGGGAACCGCGAAGATTGTCGAAGTGAAAGGCATGGCACTGGAGGCGGACTTCCATCCGGTGATGCTGTTGATCAACAATTTGGACAAGCCGGGGTTCATCGGTGCCCTTGGCACCATATTGGCGGAAGCCAATATCAATATCGCGACTTTCCATCTGGGCCGCCAGGACGCAGGGCAGGATGCCATTGCCATCGTGGGCGTGGATCAGTTCGTGCCCGAGGACATTCAGCACAAGCTGCGTGCGTTGCCCCATGTGCGGTACGTGAAGGTGCTCAAATTCTAGATTACCGCATGACTTCCTATCTGGGCTCGCTGTTGCGGGAGCGCGCCCCCGACGATCCTCTTGCATTGCAGTTTCTTCCCGATGAACGGGAACTGCATGCGTTGTCCTACGAAACGCCGGATCCCATCGGGGATATTGCGCATAGCCCGGTCAAGGGAATTGTGCATCGCTACCCCGACAGGGTGCTTCTGAAGGTGGCCCACTCCTGTCCCGTCTATTGCCGGTTTTGCTTCCGCCGCGAGATGATCGGCAGCAAAGGCGATGCTCTGCAAGGGGTTGAGCTGGATGCAGCAATCGACTACGTTCGCGAGCATCGGGAGGTGTGGGAAGTCATTCTGACCGGCGGCGACCCGCTGTCGCTTTCAAGCAGACGGCTTGCTGACATTCTCGGCAGGCTGGTGTTGATCGATCACGTGGGCGTACTTCGCATCCATTCTCGGGTCCCCGTTGTGGCTCCGGACTCGGTCGATGAAACTTGCGCGAGAGCGTTGATCCAGCCGAAGCCGATCTATTTGGCGGTACATGTCAACCACCCAGAGGAAGTTACCGAGCCTGTTGTCAGGGCCCTGCGCAGACTATCGGAGTCCGGGGTCGCTTTGCTCAGTCAAACCGTGCTGCTGAAAGGCGTCAACGACAACGCGCTCGTGCTCGAGGCTCTATTTCGAAGATTGGTGCTTCTTAAAGTTCGTCCGTACTATTTGCACCATCCGGACTTGGCGCCAGGTACCTCGCATTTCCGGGTTCCGATAGAAGCTGGACAAGCGCTGATGCGAGTCTTGAGAGGTAGGCTGTCGGGTTTGTGCCTGCCAACCTACGTGCTCGATATTCCGGGCGGATTCGGCAAGGTGCCGATTGGCCCGGCATACATCAGCGGTAATCCGCGTTCCGGTTCCAGAGAGATTCTCGACAATCAAGGAATTCGGCACCGCTACCCCGAATAGAAATCGGTGGGTGGGGGTAGATGCCGGTTACCCGTGGCGAGAACGAAGTTCCCGCACGCCGCGCCCGAGCTTTCGCCTGAGCAGCGTACGGAGCGTGACTCCGTCCGAATAGCCGATTTCGGCAGCGATCCTATCGAGGCTGCTGTTGCCCGTCTGCAGCAGATGCACGGCGCGTTCGACTCGCAGATCCTGGAAGTACGCCAGCGGCGACTTGCCGAGCACGGTCCGCAGGCGGCGCCCCAACGTCCGCTCGCTTGCGCCCGCGCTGCGCGCCGCGGCTGTGAGCGAAAAGCCCCGCCTCAGATTGCGGCGCGCCCATCCCTCGAAGCGCTCGACCAGCGGATCGTTGTGGGCCAAATGATCGGGAATGATGAAGGGCGCCTGGGATGCGCGAGGCTCAATCAACAGGTACCGCGCCGTAAGGGCGGCGAGGGCCGGGCTTTGCCTCCGAATCAATCCCAGCGCGAGGTCAATGTGGGCCAACGCGGCGCCGGCGGTGACGAAGGCGCCCGATGTCACCAACATGCGAGACTCGTCCAGCCCGATGCGCGAATACCGTTCGCGGAACATCGGGGCGAGCCACCAAGAAGTAGTGGCGCCATGCCCATCGAGAAGCGTGCTGTCGGCGAGCACGAAAGTACTCGTACACGCGGCGCCGATCCATGCACCGGCCTGCGCCCATTCACGCAGCATGCCTCCGGCGTCCGCGACATCCCGGCGCGCTAATCGCTGCGCCAGCGAGCCAGGCGTTTTATCGCCGAGCGCGGGCAATAACACTGCATCAGGATCGCACGATTGGGCGGCCGTCACCGCCGGCACCGAGAACCCTTGGGCGGTGCGCACTCGACGCCGCACGCCGGCCAAGGTGACGCCGATTGCGGCCGCAGGGGGTTCCATCGTGCCCGCCAATTCGTTGGCGGTCCCCAATGTATCGAGGAGGGCAGACAGCCCCAGATCGAACGCACCTTGCAACGCCAGCACTACAACCTGCATGGCGAGAACCATACCATATTCGACGATTTTGCCACTCCTCGCATTGCGATAAATTTGCTTAGATCAACTTTGGTTGGATATTTGTCCGAACTCAATGGAGAATTAATCATGGTCAAAGTCGCATTGCTGGTCCGCTTGGAAGCGAAGCCCGGGAAGGAATCCGCCGTCGCAAGGTTCCTGGAAAGCGCGCTGCCGCTGGCGAATCAGGAAACTACAACGCCCGTGTGGTTCGCGCTGCGCTTGGGGCCGTCTACGTTTGGAATTTTCGATGCCTTCGCCGACGACGCGGGCCGGAAGGCCCATCTGGCGGGTCCCATCGCTGCGGCGCTGATGGCTAACGCGTCTGAGCTGCTTGCCAAAGCTCCTCAGATCGAACAGGTCGATGTACTGGCGGTGAAGCTGGCGAAATAGGAGAGCCACGCGGCTCGTGAAGCGCAAGCCCGCTTTCCGCCATGCGGACATGATTCGAGTGTAGGCCCCCGGCCGGCGGCCGGGTTGCTACACTTCGACCGACTGACTGAACACTGGCGCCGTGAGCCTCTGCCGTTGCATGCTCACACGAGGGTGTCGAGATCATCGACGCAGTTTCACGATTAGGCGGGCACCCGTTTCGGGCGGGCTGGATGGCGTTGCTCGTCGCACTCTCGGCGGCGCCGGGGCAGTGTGCGCATGCCCAGAGCGCCTCCACCGGCAAGTACGAAAGCGCCATCACCGTCTATGGCGGCGACCGCTTCGGCGGCAGTGTGACGGATGCCACTACCAACTCGACCAGCAATCTTGACAACGGGTCGAGCTTCGCTCTGGCGGTGGACATCGGGCTGGACAGCAACAGTCAGGTCGAGCTTTTCTACAGTCAGCAGAAAACGGCGCTCACGTCCGGTGTGTTCTCGCCGCGGTCGAACAATATCGGCCTCACCCTTCACAATTACCAGATAGGCGGGACCAACTTCATCGACGAAATGGGCCGCGGGCTGTACGTCATGGGTGGCATTGGGGCCACGACCGCAAAACCTGACCGGGGCGGCCTGAATTCCGAGACCTTCTTCTCGGGCAATCTCGGCATAGGCTGGATGGTCCCTCTCGGTGCGCATGTCGGACTTCGCTTCGAAGGACGGGGTTACGGCATCCTGCTCAACAATCACAGCGCGGTGTTCTGCGGCGGTACCGTCGGCTGCACCGTCGCAATCAAGGGCACCGGCTTATTTCAGGGCGAAGTGCTCGCGGGCCTCTCGATGCGGTTCTGATTGACAGAGACTTTGCGCAAATACGTTCGAACGCACGGGCGGTGCGGCCAAAAACGTGCTACATGTGGCGCGACTCCTTAAGCCCGTTGATCAGTCCTCGCGCTGCAACGGGATTCCCCACCCGTTCGAGAAAGACAACCTTCCATGCTGAACCGCCTCCGCGGCCATTTTTCCAATGACCTCTCGATCGACCTTGGCACCGCCAATACCTTGATCTATATCAAATCGCGGGGAATCGTACTCAACGAGCCTTCAGTCGTCGCGGTGCAGAACGAACCCGGGCGCAGCGGCAAGGTCGTGGTGGCCGTGGGTGTCGAGGCAAAGAAGATGCTCGGTCGTACGCCGGGGCACATCACGACGGTGCGGCCCATGAAGGATGGCGTCATCGCCGATTTCACCTACACCGAAAAGATGCTTCAGTACTTCATCAACAAAGTTCACGGCAATCGCTTCTTTAGTCCGAGTCCGCGCGTACTCGTGTGCGTGCCGTTCGGCTCAACCCAAGTCGAACGCCGAGCTATCAAGGAGTCCGCAGAGGGTGCGGGCGCGCGCACGGTCGATATCGTGCCTGAGCCCATGGCCGCCGCCGTGGGTGCAGGCCTGCCGGTGCATGAGGCACGCGGCTCGATGGTTCTCGACATCGGTGGCGGCACTTCCGAAGTCGCCGTGGTTTCGTTGAACGGGATCGTGTACGCGGCGAGCTTGCGCATGGGCGGAGATAAGTTCGACGAAGCGATCATGCTGTACGTCCGCCGCAACTACGGCATCTTGATCGGAGAGGCGACCGCAGAGCGCATCAAGATTGAAATCGGTTCGGCCTATCCCGGCGCGGAGGTGCGCGAAATCACCGTCAGGGGAAGAAACCTCTCGGAAGGGGTGCCACGTGCGTTCACGTTGAACTCGAACGAAATACTGCAGGCGCTCGAAGAGCCGCTGCAAGGGATCGTTGGCGCGGTGAGGCAGGCGCTCGAGCAAACGCCGCCGGATCTCGGCAGCGATGTGGCGGAGCGCGGTATCGTGCTCACCGGCGGAGGCGCATTGCTGCGCAACATCGATAAATTGATCATGGAAGAGACCGGGCTGCCGGTGCTCATCGCCGATGATCCGCTGACTTGCGTGGCTCGCGGAGGGGGACGAATCCTCGAGCTCACGGAAGAGCATGGACGAGGAGTCTTTGACCTGCACTGATTAGAGCGTGGTTACTCATGTGGCACGCAGGTCCGGTCCGACCTTGACATCGCGTTGACGATTTCGTGACGGAATCCACACTTTCAATCTCGCTTACACGAGCGGCGCACGCCTAATGGCTGCCCATCCCGACGTAGAGTAGGCCCGCGACAGCTCATCGGTTTTTTGCGGAGGACTACGCATGCGCAGTAATATCGTTTGCTCTTTTGCGGCGGTTTTTGCCGTATTTGCTCAATTTGCAGCCGTTTTTGTCGCGTTTGCACTGCCGGTACCGGCGACTGCCGATCAACCCGCGGGCGCAACGGCGACGATCCCGGTAACCCAAAAACAGGGCGTTCGCGGGGCTCTCGAGGTGATCGTCGAAAGCCATCGAGCCATATAGGCGGGTTTCACGGCTCGACAGAATTGGACATAAGTCTGGTGGGCGAAAGCGCCGCCACCTCGACGCCGTCCGGGGGTGCATGTGAATCCGCTCGCTTACCGAGAACCAGAGATGCCGCAAGCCGGCTGAGCGCCGGCGCCGTTTGGATTCCGTAGCCGCCGAGCGCTGCCAACCAGAAGAATCTGGGCCGATACGGATCGTAGCCCACCACCGGGGACCGATCTTTGACGAATGAGCGAAGCCCCGCCCATTTGCGAGCAATTCGCTTCACCTCCAGCGTCGTTGCACGTTCCACGCGGTCCACGGCAATCGCGATGTCCAGCTCGTCTGCCTGGGCATCGCAGGGGTCCGTTAATGTCTCATCGCACGGGGAGAGCAGCAGCATCCCGGCGTCGGGCTTCAGGTAGAACTGCTCGTCGACATCGAACACCATCGGCCACAGATCCGCATTCCGTCCGGCCGGTGGCTCGATGAGGCAAACGGTACGTTTCATCGGCTGCAGGCCTATGTCCATCGCTTCAGCGAGCTTGCCGATTTCTCCGGCCCAGGCACCGGCCGCGTTGACGACGATTCCGGCATGCACCGTATCCTGCGCGGTTGTCACGGCCCAAACATCTCGCTCGTGCTCGAGTCCAATGACTCTCGCTTCCGTCGCGAGGGTGCCTTTGCGGGACTTCAACAACCGCAGATAGCCCTGATGAAGTGCATGTACGTCGATGTCCGCGGAACCACGATAGAAAGCGGCACCCACTAAGTCGTCCGATTTCAGCAGCGGAAAAAGCTCCAGTGCCTGAGCTGCGGATTTCAATTCGACGAGGTCGCTGGGCGCGGCTGAAGCGAAGAAGGCATCGAGAGCCGACTCTTGCCCCGTTCGAGCGGTGGCCAGCATGGATCGAGGTTTCACCAGAGGATCGGAGCAGAAGGACGTAGGTGGCGAAAAGAAAAAGGAGCGGCTGGCACGCGTCAATGCGCGGACAAGCCCGTTTCCGTAGGACTCTGCGAAGAGGGCAGCCGAGCGTCCGGTTGAATGATACCCGGGCTGATGTTCCATTTCCAACAAACGCACCGACGCATGCTCGGATAGATGGGCGGCGATGGCCGCACCGGCCATTCCCCCACCGATCACCACAATGTCATGTTCAAAGATCATGGATTACACGCTCGGATGGATTATTGGACTTATGGGCGGAGAGTACAATGCCGGATGCGGCACCCTTTGGAGTAGTGCAAACATGTCGAGCCGAGATGATTCGGTAATCGCTCCGGTGTTGCCGGCACCGGTGCCGCGCCGCGGCCGCATGCCGCTGTTTCAGTTTTTTCGCACTCTGCGCGACAACATGATCGCCACCTATGCCGAAGAAGCTTACGAGCGCGACATCCTCGAGAGGAAGATGTTCGGGCGCTCCCGGTTCCTCGTCAACGAGCCGGCTGCGATCAAGCGTGTTCTGCTCGACAATGCGGCAAACTATCAGAAGACCGAGATCACTCGCCGTATTCTGGAGCCGGGCCTCGGCAGGGGGCTCATCACCTCGGAAGGAGAGACCTGGCGGGAACATCGCCGTACCATGTCGCCCGCCTTTGACCATCGCAGCATCGTGTCTTACGCGCCGATCATGACCGGGGCTGCCCAAGAGTTGCTGGCGGATTGGAGCAAACTCGGCGCGGGTGCCGGCATCGATGTCGCCACGGCGATGATGGAGGTGACGCTCAACATCATCTCCCGCACGATGTTTTCGTCCGATTCAGACCACATCGTCGCCATCATGGAGCGTGGCGCGGGACGCTATCAGGCCCAGATGCGCCCGAATATGATGGATTTTCTCGGTTGGCCCGCATGGCTGGCGGGTTTGGGACGAATCAGAGTCGCCGGTCGCACGCTCGGCGAATTCGATACGGAGATCGATCGCCTGATCAAGCACGATCTTCATGGCAGGACACGAGACAACCGCCATGGCAATGACCTGGATTTGGTATCTGTTGTCGCAACATCCCGCCGAGGAGGCGAAATTGCACGCTGAACTGACGGCCGTGCTCGGTGGGCGCGTACCCAACTCCGAGGATCTGAGCAAGCTCACCTATACAAAAATGGTGATAGAAGAATCCATGCGACTCTATCCACCGGTGCATACCATCGCGCGCGAGGCGCTCGCCGATGACACCCTCGCAGGGCGGCACGTGCCCAAGGGCTCGGCGGTGCTGATCGCTCCGTGGGTGCTCCACCGCCACCGGCAACTTTGGCACAATCCGGGACGATTCGATCCGGAACGCTTCTCACCGGAGCAGTCTGCCGCACGCACCCGCTTCTCGTATCTTCCCTTCGGCGGCGGGCGTCGTATCTGCATTGGAGCGGCTTTCGCCACGGCGGAAGCGACGCTTCTGCTCGCCACCGTGGCGCGGCGCTACCGGCTCCGGCTCGTGCCGGGGCATCCCGTCGAACCTCAGGGTCTGATAACGCTTCGTGCCCGCCATGGGATGAAAATGGTGCCGACGCCATGGGCGTAGACCGTCACTACGGCCGCTCGAAAACCAAGTGATTCTTGAATTTCCTTCCCTTCTCATCCTTCCCCTCATCAATTTCGCTGAATGTCTTGCCATCCGAGGAAATCGTCTCGAGTTCGCGCTCGACTACTTTGCCGTTCTTGGTCCAGACGGATTGCCAGGTGGTCGCGTTGACCATCGTGTCCGTCACGGTGTCTGCGATGGGATAGTCGATGATGGATATTGGCTTGCCGTCAAATGCGGTGGAATATTCCACGTGACCTACGGTGCCGTCAGCTTCGATCCAGTCGCTCTTGATCAGCAGATGATCCGCGCCGGCGTCGATCACCTTCATCGTGTATTTTTTCAAGGGCGGGCTGGGCTCAAATTTTGATTTCGCGACGTTGAGATCCCAATCTCCCAACAGCGCTTCCATCTTTCCTGCAAAAGCCGTATTGCTCAACGGCGCGAGTCCGAGGCCAGCGACAGCGAGTGAGGCCCTGATCAGTTTTCCTGTTCGCACGGTATCCCATGTTTCGCTATTGTTGATATCAACGCGACTCAAGCTTGACGGGGCGGTCGCGGATCGTCAAGAGTGTAGGAAGGCGAGCAAACGCAAAATTCGTGAATGTGGGAGGGCGCATGGCTGTATCCACCAGTCGATTGGAAAGTATCGCAGTAGTGACTATCGACCGGCCGCAGCATCGAAACGCAGTCGACCATGCCACAGCGCAGGAGCTAGCGAACGCGTTTCGACGCTTCGATGCCGACAGCGCGCTGGATGTGGCGATTTTGACCGGGGCCGGCGGCCACTTCTGCGCAGGCGCGGACTTGAAAGCGCTGGCGGACGGGGAACGCAGGCCGATCGCCGTTGAGGGAGACGGACCCATGGGTCCTACGCGGATGCGTTTGGCGAAGCCGGTGATCGCCGCCGTTGAAGGCTATGCGGTCGCGGGCGGCTGCGAGCTGGCATTGTGGTGCGACATGCGGGTGATATCGGACACTGCGACATTCGGTATTTTCTGTCGCCGGTTCGGGGTGCCGCTGTTCGATCTCGGTACCATCCGCCTGCCGCGCCTGATCGGGCACGGCCGTGCAATGGATTTGATCCTGACCGGTCGCGAAGTGCGCGCACAAGAAGCGCTCGCTATCGGACTTGCGAACCGGTTGGTGCCCGCCGGCCAGGCGTTGCCGGCGGCGGTCGAACTCGCGCGGCAGATCGCATCGTTCCCGCAAACCTGTCTGAGGAACGATCGGCTCTCCGCCATCGAACAGTGGGGATTGGATGAATCGATCGCAATGCAAAATGAAATCAAGCGTGGTTTGGATACGTTGGCCTCAGGTGAAGCGCTCGCAGGCGCAACCGCATTCGCCTCCGGACTCGGCCGGCACGGAGGTCCTACGCGAATCCGCGGAAGCTTGCGAACTCCTCCACCGGCGCGCGATCCGAGCGCAGCGAGTTGACCGCAGCGGTTTCGTCGGCATAACCCAGCGCCATTCCGCAATAGACGAGTTCGTGCTCGTCGAGCGCAAAGTGTCTTTTCAAGCTCAACCGTAAAGCCGCCCAGGCCTCTTGCATGCATGAGCTCACGCCGCGTTCCAATGCCGCCAGGGCGACCGACTGCATGAACATGCCAAGATGTGCCCACTGCCCATGACCCATCCGCTCGTCAATGATGAAGAAGAGCTCGACCGGAGCGCCGAACATCTCGTAGTTGCGCGCGAACTGGGCGAGCCGGCCGGCGCGGTCGGACCGAGGTATCCCAAGAAGCGCGTACAGGTCCTCACCCAGCTTGTACCGACGCGTCCGATAGGGCTCCCAGAGATTCGGTGGATACACCGGCCGCTCCGTACTCTCGTCGGGACCTTCCGCCGCGTGAACCCGACGTGCGAGCTCGGTGACGGCGGCACGTTCGGCGCCGGCCACGGCGATGACCTTCCAGGGCTGTAGATTGCCGCCCGATGGAGCCCAGCGAGCGACGTCGAGGATCTCGCGCACGAGCTGTTCCGCCAGCGGCTGCGGTCGAAATTTTCGCGTGGAAATCCGGCGCTTGAGCACTTCAGTTACCGTCAACATGGACACCCCTGTGTTATCTGCCTAAGTCCGCACCCAGACTATGAACGAAATCGTTGTGAAATTGCACCACATGAGGTGCAACGCGGCGCCGTGGCGCGCCGCTGTCAATGCCTGTCGAGGAATTCTGCGAGGATCTCGGCCGCTCGCTGTGGAAACCGGTCGACGAAGAAATGTCGGAACCGACGTTAGCACAGGGTGCCCCCCTGTGCTGTCGGACCTATCCCTACATCAATCGAGTCTTTGGAACGATCTTCAACATGGACAAGATGATCGGCGGTTCGTTCGACAAGGGCCTCGCGGATCTGAAGGCATTTGCGGAAAGCTAGCGCCAAACGCCGGTCGGTGAGGCCGGACGGCGACGCGAGCGGTCGCGGCTACTTCACGGTGGCCGCGCCCGCCTTGCACGCCACTTCGTCCTGCGAGCCGGTACCACCCGAGCAGCCGATCGCGCCGATTAGTTTTCCCTTGTCGACCAGGGGGATCCCACCGCGCGAGGCAATCGCGCCGTCAAGCGTGAGGATGTAGTAATTCTGCTTCAGCTGGACGCCGTCCTCCATCACTCGCGTCTCGCGCCGGAAACTGGCGGCCGCGCGCGCCTTGTGTTGTGAAACCGCGATCGACGCGAGCTGAGCGCCGTCCATGCGCTGGAATGCGACCAAGTTGGCCCCCGAATCGACCACCGCCACGTTGAGCTTCCAGTCGTGTTTCTTGGCTTCCGCCACGGCCGCCGCTATCGCGCTCGCGGCCCGGTCGAGGGAAATCGGTGCTCCGTAAGGAACGTCGAATGGCATGGTGTCCGGCACAGCGTCGAGCGGATTGGCCGTGGGCGGTGTCTGCGCTTCACCGGACAGGCTCGCGCTCAATCCAGCCGCCGCCAGAACAAGGGTGAGTTGGTGGAAACGCATCGGGACTCTCCTCAAGGATGGGACGCGGGCATTTTAGCCTAACCCCTGTCCAGTCATACCGAGAGCCTGCGGTGGGAACGTTCACTCTACGCGCGAGTCACAGAAACGTGGTCGCGCGAAATGTCCTCCTCAATGTCCGAATGATCCCCCCGTAACGACCAGGTCGCAGCGGCCGTCGGATAATTCCTACAGCCCTGCGCCGCAAACGGTGGAAGCGCCCGTCATGTACATTCCCAATTGGGTTCGACTCATCTGCATCTCGTGCTTGGCCACGGCCGGCGTTACGAGTGCGCAAGCCCAGATCCAACCGCACGAGGAGTTTATTTGCACGTCGGGCCCCGTCAAACGAGTCGTCAGCATTGTCAGGCGCAACGCATCGAGCGATACGCGGGATTCAGGCGGCTGTCGCGTCGACTATACGAAAGATGGAAGCACGAGGACCGTCTGGACATCGCAAAAGGATTACGCTTATTGCGTCGCAAAGGCCATCTCGCTGGTCACGAGACTGGTCGAAGGGAATTTTTCCTGTAAGCCCCAAACCACTGGACAGCCGGACGAAAGCGATGTGCCCGAGAATGCGCCGGCGCCGAATGACGGTGGATAGTCAGCCGATCTCGACGTCCAGCAATCGTGCGTAGTGCTGTCCCGCGTGCATGTCGCGCTCTCCCATCCAACCCTGTGGCTTGGCGCGCGGAAATGAGATCTTGACCATGCGCAGGGCGTCCACCGGCAGGCGCTTGACCAGGCCCGGGTCCGTTCCGTAGAGACGTTCGATCACCTCCGGTCCGAGCGCGGGCGTATCTCGGTAGCGGCGGTAAAGTTCCTCGTTGCGGAAAAATAGATCAATGGTTACCCAAAAAGGACCGGCGTTCTTGGATCGAATGTGACGGCAGACTTCCCGGACCTTAGACATTTTCGAGCACCTTGCGGGAGGCATTCGAGAGGTCGGTCCACTGGGTTCGAACCAGCTCGAGGCCGTCCTTGGTGTGCACCACGTGGTTGAGAAGAAACTCATACACCTGGCCGCGAGGGATCTCAGCCGGGGTAAACGGAAACGCGTAACTCGGCAACTCGATGCCGGGCCTCAACGGCATGTGAAAGAAGTAGGGGTTGCACGCCTTCGCCATCCGATTGGCGAGATCTTGGGTAGGCGCTGTGATCACGAGCATCACACCGACGTCGCGCGGCGGCGGCGTATTCGCGGGCACGGGGCGCCCCGAAGTCCCGTTCCAGCCGTAGAACCGCAGCGACAAGTCGAAGAACGAGGCCTCGTCGCCAAAAGTGGTCTTGATCCGATCCGTCAGGACTCTTTGCAGCGTATCGTGAAACTCGTTCAAATGAGCGAGCACCTCGGGGTCCTCGATGCCGATGATCATGATGGTCTGGAAGTGGCCCGCACGGGCCCCCTCTAGCTTCATTGTGTAGGGCATTGGCTCCCACCGTGAGCCCGTCACGCGAGTCACGCGGGGATTGAGCCGTTGATAGTCGGCTCCGGTAACGTCAAGGACGCCACCCGGCTCGGTCAGCCGATAGGGATCGCTGGATTCATAGAGCATATGGGCCGATACGCTCTCGGGTGAGCATTGATTGTTGAGATCGAGGGGCTCAATCTCAAATGCGTCCTTGCCGACGCGCATCAGAACGCCGCCGGTTCGCGGGTTGACCGTGCACTGACCTCCACACTCGGCAATTTTTGCCGCATGCCAGGCAGGCCCGGCGCCGGCACCCATGAGTAACGGAACGGCGGCCAGAACGGCGGTGTCGGTCGTTCGCCCGCCGAGGACGATATCGGCGCCTGCCTGCAACGCCGCAATATAGGGTTCCGGACCCATGAGTGCGACGATGTGTTCGCAGGATTCCAATACCTCATCGGTGACGGGGCCCATGGGCGGTAGAGGGGTAATCTTGCCGTGCCGATTCTTCGAGACGAGATCGGACGGGGTCTGTTCACTGTAGAGACAGGCAATTTTAGGTGTGATACCGAGGTTTCGTGCAACCTCGATGGCGATGTCCCGCGTCCAGTCAACACCGGAGTCGGTCCCGGAGGTGCCGCAGGTGCCGATGAGAATCGGGATTTTCGCTTTGAACGCCTCGTCCATCAGGATCTCGAGGTCTCGCTTGATGGACTCCCGGTTCATTTTCGAGACGCCCCGCGCAAGATAGGAGGGGCCGCTGTCGGTCGACCCCGAATCCGCTGCGATAACGTGGGCGCCGGCTGCAATACCGTAGCGGATGTGCTCCCGCTGAAGGCCGGCGCCGAGCATACCGGTCGGAACCAGAACGGTGACGTCGCCCGGAGTTCTATTTGCCTGTGTCATATGTCCTGCCTGTTCCGCGCCCCATCGTGAGACGCTGTGCCTGCGACGTCGCCATGGGATTGAGTATCGCGCCCATTGGCATTCAGTTTGACCCAGGATTGAATTCCGTCAAGATTGATAAAATTCGTCAATCTGCGAGGCCGGCGATGACATCGTCCCTGCGGGCGCCCGCGGCGATCTGCCCCGAGCCTTGACGTACCAGCGGCGGCCTCGAGAACTCCCGATCAAACCGGAAGCGCTCCTTGATAGGTTTCGGGCTGACGATAGGTCTCTCCGGCTTGATATTGTTCGATCGCGTGCGCAACCCAGCCGGCCGCGCGTCCCAGATGAAACAACGAATCCTGATGGGAGAGGCCGATTTTCCAGCCGACGAAGACGGCCATGAACGCAAAGCTGGGTACCACGTTCTTGATCTCTTTGATCGCCGCGGTTACCGCCTTCACTCGCGCGAAGGCGGGGTCCTTGGCGAAAATGACGCTGCAAAACTCGAAAATGGCGCGCATGCGCGGATCGCCGGTTTGATGAACCGTGGCTACCGTGTCACTGTCGAATCCCGGCAAGCGCTCTCCGTCTCGGATGCGCCCGACGACCATCGCGTAAGGATCGCTGCACGCGACAATCTCGAGCATGAAGCGATGTATCGCTTCGAAGCTCCTTCCGCGCCGGCCCAGCGTCACGGAAAATCCGCTGATCAGCGACCGCCAGGGTGTCACGCCCGTGCTCGCCACCGTGCGCACCGCCACCGTGCCGGGCTCGAAGGCATGGTCGGCGGAAAGGATCAACAGCCGGCGCACCAAATCACTCAGCGGCGGCGACAGTCCGCGATTGCGGGCGACGAACGAGTGGATGGGCTCAGCGGTGACCTTTGCCGTGCGCAAAGTGATTGCTGCCAAGCAACGAAGTATGTCGACTCCGGTCCGCGCCATGCCGATGGCGGAGAGATCGTACGCCCTGGGATTGGCTTGTTCGAGCAGCGCGAACAGCGCTGTGGCGCGGTTGATTTCGCTCTCTTTGGCAAGCAGTTTGTCCATTTGCTTGAACAGCGGAGGTATCTTCGGGGGGACTTTTCCGAATACTTCCTCCTCCTTGAAACCCCACAGCAGCGCGGCGACGGATTCGAGCGAGGAATGCTCGGCGAGTTCCACGGCGTTTTGGCCGCGGTAGAAAACATCGCTGCCCGTGAGAAGCGTGATCTCGCTTTCATGCTTGAGCGGTCCCGGCGTGATCGGAGCGGGCAGCTTTTTTTCGAGAAGCCGGTCAATGTCCGACTTCCAATAACGCCGCTTGCGAGTGCCGGGAATCGGCAGCGAACGAACGCCTTTGCGGCTGACGTATGCATACAAGGTCTGCAGACTGACGCTGAGCGCTTTC
>WNFP01002330.1_pt1 | contig 15114 bp, 12 predicted proteins | sample 5400201 | NCBI WGS metagenome assembly WNFP01 (sample SAMN13153355, study PRJNA577476) | soil metagenome | isolation source: 115 cm saprolite under Madrone tree | place: USA:California | collected 2016-06-14
GGCGGCACCATTGTGCTGGCAACTATTCGGCCGCCAGGCGGGTGGCGAGGCGTGGAAGGGCGAGCGCTGCTGGCGCGATTCGGGCGGGTCGCCTTCCTGGCTTTCGCAATCACAGCGCTGACCGGCGTTTTGCGCGCGAGCGAGGCTGTGGGCCGGCTGAGCGACCTGTGGGCAACCCCGTACGGACTGGTGTTGAGCGCCAAGGCTGTCGGGGTCTTGGTGATGGTCGGGATGTCAGCCCTGGTATGGCGGCGCGGCTTCCGGCTTGCCCGACTCGAAGGGGTTCTTGTGCTGTTGATCCTCGCCGCCACAGCCGCGCTGGCCGCGTTCCCCATGCCTCCCCGGCCAGGCATAGAATCCGTTGCGATGGCCACCGTCAAGGAGGTCATGAACGAGACGCTGTTCACGGTGAATCCTTCCACCACCGTCGGTGAGGCGGTGGCGCTGATGGCCCAGCATCAAGTCGGCTCCATGCTGGTCATGGATGGGACCCGGCTCGATGGGATCTTCACCGAGCGCGACACCGTGCGCGCGATATCTCAGGCACACGACGCTCCAGCCCATTCCGTCTCGTCGTGGATGACGGCCGACCCAGTGACGGTCGGACCTGAAGAGCCGGTCGAAGATGCGCTCAAGACCATGCTCGACAGAGGATTCCGCCACCTGCCGGTGGTCAAGGACGGCGAGGTGATCGGGATCGTGTCGATCAGAGATTTGGCAGGCTAAGCCCCTCTCCCCAACCCTCTCCCTTGCGGGGAGAGGGGAGTAAAATGCACGGTCCCCGCCAACCTGTGGTTTCGCGCGCCCAAAAAAGGGGTGCAATGAGGTAAGCAATCTTGGGTCTCCTGGCGCTGCGGCGGTACATCCCGTACATGCGGCCCTACGTCGGGCTCGTAGTCGTCTTCGCCGTGTCACAGGTGGGCGCTCTCGCCGCGGCGGCGTCGATCCCAAAGGTGATCCAGTACATCATCGACGGGCCGATCACCCACCACCAACTCGGCCAGCTGCTCCCGCTGGCGGGCCTGTTGGTGATCATAGGTTTGCTCGAGTTCGTCTTCGTCTACCTGCGGCGAAACTACTCAGGTATCGCGTCGCTCAACATGGAGACGGATCTGCGCAACGACTTCTACGCGCACCTGCAGAACCTGCAGATCTCGTTCCACGACAACTGGCAGTCGGGCCAGCTGCTGTCGAGGGCGATCGCCGACATCAGCACGGTGCGGCGCTTCGTCAGCTTCGGGCTGATCTGGTTCCTGCAGATCTTCTTGACGTTCGCGGTTGTGGTCGTGCTGATGCTCAGCCTCGACTGGGCCCTCACGATCGTCGTGCTCGTTTGCATGCTGCCGATCGCCTACTTCAGCCTCAAGTTCCACGACAAGTACAAGGTCATCGCCCGGCGCCTGCAGGACCAGTCGGGCGATCTCACCACGATCATCGAGGAGATGGCGACCGGCGTTCGCATCATTAAAGCCTTTGGGCGCATGCCCCTGATGCAAAAGCGGTTCGAAGACCAGGCCCGCCTTCTGCGCGGCACGAGCCTCGATGGGATCAAGGCCCGCTCGGAGCTATGGACTCAGCTGAACTTCTTGCCGAACCTGTCACTGGTGGCGGTGCTGCTGCTAGGCGGCTTCAACGTCGTCCATGGCAGTCTCACCATCGGCGGCCTCGTCGCCTTCATGACCTACATCTTCATGCTCACGTGGCCGATGGACGCGATCGGCTATGTGCTCTCGATGAGCGAGGAATGCCAGACAGCTTCGGATCGGCTGAACGAGGTGTTCGATTCGCGCCCGGAGATTGCCGACCGCCCCGGCGCCCACTCGCTTGACCGGTGCCGGGGTCGGATCGAGTTTCGCGGCGTCGGGTTCAAGTACCCCAAGTCCGACGATTGGATCCTGCGCGACTTCAACCTGGTCATCGAGCCGGGGGAGACGGTGGGCATAGTCGGGCGTACGGGGAGCGGCAAGACCACGCTCGCCTACTTGCTGCCGCGCCTGTACGACATCGCCGAAGGCCAGGTTCTTCTCGACGGTGTCGACGTGCGCGACCTTTATTTGCGCTCGCTGCGCTCGCACGTCGGCGTGGCGTTCGAGGACCCGATCCTGTTCTCGGCCTCGGTCCACGAGAACCTAGTGATGGGGCGCCCGGTGGTTTCCGACGAGGAGCTCAAGCGGGCGATCGACGTCGCCCAGGCGGGATTTGTGTGGGACCTTCCCTGGGGCTTGGAGACCCGGGTGGGGGAGCAGGGCTACACGCTGTCGGGCGGGCAGCGGCAGCGGCTGGCGCTGGCTCGCGCTGTGCTTGGCAACCCGCCCGTGCTGGTGCTCGACGACCCGCTCTCGTCGGTGGACGTGCACACCGAAGCGGTGATCGAGGAATCGCTGGGGCGGGTGCTCGAAGGCGTGACCGGGCTGCTCGTCGTGCACCGGCCCTCGACGCTGGCTCTCGCCGACCGGGTCGCGCTCATCGACGGCGGTAGGGTCGTAGCCGTCGGCGCTCACACGGACCTGCTCAAGTCCAACGAGCTCTACCGCGCCCTCCTGTCGCAGGAGTACGAGTCCTCGAGGGCACAGACCGCATGAGCGCCATCGCCCCCGCCGATCGCTGGCGCGGAGTCGCGTCCGAAGACGTCGACGAGTACTCGGCCAATGTCGCCGGCCTGCTGCGGCGTCGCAGCAGGCGCTTGCTGGCCAGTCTGGCACGCCCCTACCGCAACGAGCTGTTCGTGTCCGCCCTGCTGATAACCGTCCGGTCCGCGGCCTACCTGTCGCTGCCTTATCTGGTCGGGCTCGGCATCGACAAGGGAATCAGGCCGTTCCACACCGGCAATCTGACGACTCTCGAGATCATCGTCGCCGTCTTGTTCCTGGCCCTGGCCGTTAATGCACTCGCCAACTATGCGTTCCTGCGTCTGTCGGGACGCATCGGCGCGGACATCCTGTTCGACCTGCGCAAGATCCTGTTCGGCCACGTGCAGGAGTTGTCGCTTTCGTTCTATGAGCGGTACACATCGGGACGCATCATTTCGCGCCTGACCTCTGACATCGACGCGCTCAACGAACTGCTGGCGACCGGACTTACCTCCGTGATCACGTCGCTGATATCGGTGGTTGCGATCACGTTCATCCTCCTGCGCCTCGACGCGCGGCTGGGCCTGGTGACCTTGATCGCCATGCCGCTGGTGCTGGCGTTGACGTGGTGGTTTCGGAACAACTCCGCGCGCTCCTATCGGGCCGTCCGTCGCGCGATCGTGCTCGTGATCGTGCACTACGTCGAATCGCTCGGCGGTATCAGGGCGGTGCACGCGTTCCGGCGCGAGCCTCGCAACCAGGAGATCTTCACCGACGTCAACGGCCGCTATCGCGACGCCAACATATGGTCGAACCGCCTGGCCTCGACATTCGGTCCGGCCATCAACTTGCTTGGCCGGCTAACGACGGCCCTCGTGCTCCTTTTCGGCGGCTACCTCTTGGTCCAGGGCCATCTGACGCTGGGCCTGTTGACCGCCTTCGTCCTGTACCTACGGCAGTTCTTCGAGCCGATGCAGGACCTGTCGCAGTTCTACAACGTGTTCCAGGCGGCCGGCGCCGCGCTCGAGAAGCTCGCCGGCGTCATCGAGGAAAGGCCCACCGTGCCGGAGCCGGCGACACCGGTGCACATGGGTGCGATCAATGGTGCGCTCGCGTTCGAGCACGTGACGTTTGCGTATCGCGACAAGGCGGTCCTGCACGACATCGACCTCCGCATCCCGGCCGGGCAGATCGTGGCTCTGGTTGGCGAGACCGGAGCGGGGAAGACCACCATGGCGCGGCTCATGGCGCGCTTCTACGACCCGACCGAAGGACGTGTGACGCTGGACGGCGTCGACCTGCGCTCCATCGGCACGCCCGAGCTGCGCCGCGCGATCGCGATGGTGACCCAGGAGAGCTTCTTGTTCTCCGGCAATGTCGGCGACAACCTGATGTTCGGACGTCCCGAAGCGACGCGCGAGGAGATGGAGAGGGCGGCGCGAGCGATCGGAGCTCACGACTTCATCAGCGCTTTGCCGAACGGCTATGAGACCGACGTGCGCAGGCGCGGGGTGCGGCTGTCGTCAGGCCAGCGCCAGCTGGTCGCTTTCGCGCGCGCCTTCCTCGCCGATCCGGCGGTGCTCATCCTCGATGAGGCCACTTCGTCGCTCGACCTGCCATCGGAACGCCTCGTGCAGCGGGCGCTGCGAACCCTCCTGCGCGACCGGACGGCGATCATCATCGCCCACCGGTTGTCGACCGTGGAGATCGCCGACCGGGTGCTGGTCATCGATTCGGGGCGGGTGGTCGAGGACGGCCCGCCCGCGGAGCTGCGGGAGCGCAGCGGCCGCTACGGGTCGCTACACCGCGCCTGGGTGGAATCTCTGGCCTAGGAGCCGGAAGCGCTCACGATTCGGGACCGTGAGGCCCCGGGTTCAAATTCCCGGGCCCCCGACCATTTTTGATCCTCCTATAGATGTCAAAGGGCAATTTGAGGGTGTTCAGGCGGCGCTCCGAGCGGCCTCTTCGCGCGGGTCGACCAAGGTTCGGTAGACCTCCCGCGCGACGTATCTCTTGAGGCAGCGGAAGATTTCCTTCTTGGATTTGCCGTCGGCCTTGCGCTTCGCAAAGTAGGCCCTGGTGGCCTCGTTGTATCGCAGCCTCACGACCACGATTTGATGCAACGCCGCGTTGGCCTGGCGGTCGCCGCCGCGATTGAGTCGGTGACGCTGCACCATGCCGGAGGAGGCCGGAATCGGCGAGGCGCCGCACAGCATTGAGAAGGAAGCCTCGGAGCGAAGTCGGCCACCGCTGTTCCCGGCCGCCAACACCAGGGTCGCTGCCACATCTTGGCCAACGCCGAACAGTTGGCGCAGCTGTGGGACGAGCCGGATGGTGAGAGCGTCGAGCTCTTTTTCGAGTGAACGGACCTCTTGGTCGAGCACGACGTATCGGCGACACATCGAGCGCAGGGATAGCTTGATGGCAGAGGTCGGGTCGGACGCTCCGGCCACCCGGTAAGCGCTGCAGGTTCGGACCAGAGCCGGCGTCTTCAGGTTGCGCAGCTGTTCACGAATGGGGTCCGGCGCCATCACGATGAGATCCTTCACCGCGTTCACCGCTTGAGTACGCGCCTTGATTGCCGTCTGCTTGGCGATCTTGAGCGCTCTGATCATCTCCACGCCGGCATCACCGGCTTTGGGCACGGCTGTGGCCTTTCCCGATAGCACTGCACCCGCGGCGGCATCGGCATCGATGGGATCGGACTTGCTTCCAAAGCGACGGTCCCGCCGCACAGGACGGAGCACCTCGATGACCGCTTGGCCTTGGGCACGGAGAAATCGAGTCAAACCAGCACCGTAACTGCTGGTGCCCTCAATGCCAAAGGTGATGACTGGCCCGAATCCTTGCGCCCACGCCAAAAGGCCGGCGTAGCCCCTTGGGTCAGTTCCGATCTCGAGCTGGCCGAGGTGGCGGCCCAATCCATCTTTCGCCCGTGCGATATGCGAGTGCTTGTGGGTGTCAACTCCCACGGTCACGTTGGCTGGAACGTCTGCGATACTCAGTGCTGCCATCGGCCTCCTCTGCTGGGTGGATTGGTGGTCGGCAGCCGGGCGCGCGGACACTACTGCGAAGGGGCTCTTACCAGCCTCCTATCAGGTCACTGCTCGCTCGGCGCCGTCGTCTTGCGGTGGTCGCTGACCCCAGAGCGACAGATCAAAATAAGGGCACGAAGCCTGTATTCAAAGGGGTCAACCCCGTGGCAGCAACCACCGCCGGGGATCTTCGCAGTATTCAAAATCCGCGCGTTCCGAGTTTCTCTAGAGTCAGCTCACTCAGGCGGATCGCAATTTCCTACTGAGCAACCAAACCGAGGGCGGCGTAAACGGTGGTGGCGTGGGCCAATGTGAGATCGCAGGACAGCGAACGATGGCCACGCAGCGACCCAAGCCGGCAGACGCGCCGGGCAGGACCGTGAGGCAACTCCGGCTTCAATGGACCGGCAAGTTGCACGCGTTAATGGTTCGCTGTCGAAAGCCGAGATTCGCAGAGACGTCGGACCCATAACACTTGGCGACAAGCTGGGTGGGTGGGGAATCCCGGGTAGGGATCCCCACCTGAAAGTTATGGCGCGCTGAAGTGAACCACCGCTGAGTAGGTCCCCGCAACGCTCAACGGACCGGTGGCAGACACGGCCTCCGTTCCCTCGGCATGAACGCCCGCCAGTCCGCCAGTCCCATCCGTTACGGTGAGAATCACTGTCGCCGCCGCGAAGGTTCCCGACACATGGAAACGCATCACCGCCGTGCCCGACCTCCCTGCGATTGTACCCGTGAACATCCCTGAACTCTGAGCGTCAATGGACCCATCGGGGTGGATCACCACCGAGCCCGAGCCGACGCGTGTGCCTGCAAACGTCCCCTGCCAGCTTTCGGCAAGCGTGAAGCCGATGAACGTGTTGCCGTCGGCTGCCCGCGTGGAGACGGGCGACAGCGTGGTTGCCTCGGTTCCGCTAGCCGGAAATGTTTCTTCGGCATAGACGGTCGGCGCAAGGACTAGCCAAAGAACCGTGGCAAACGCCAGCGACGCCTTACTCAGAAGACGCCGATAGTTCATGTGGCCGAACAACAGTCGAGCAAGGGCCCTGACTTGCGTCGGCGATTCCAGACTTGACTTGCTTGTGATCATGTCCATGATGACTATCTCCTGTTTATTTGAAGCTCTGTAGCAAGCCCGGTGGCCTGCCATCTCCCTCCATCGAGAGTGAGCAATCCCAGTTTCATTCTCTGCCGCGCTCTAGAACAGATTCCGATGTAACAAGTTACCGGTGACGTAAGTCACATCTCCTTCGGCGAGTTAGCTCTCTCAGAATGGTCGGGGTGTCATCGGGTCCGCTCCAGCAATCGTCTAGCGCTGGCGGGCACTGGGATTCCAGGTCTAAGGCCGGGCGAGGGCTCGACATTGTCGAACGCGGTCCGCATTGGCACAACTCCCGCCCAAATATCGAGTCCGGCGTCGGCGCTCCTATCGTCGGTGGGGGGTCCGAAACGGCACTTCGCGGAGGCCTCACCAATGGGCATGGAGAGAATCACCGTCGCCTTCAACTCTTGACGACTCGGATTCCGGACTTCTTCCCACCGACCGGGCACAAGCTTGTTTGTGAAGGCAGCGAGCGCAACGATGCGCTCGTCAGGATCCTCAACGGGACTGAAGCTACCCAGGAGGACAGCTGACCGGTAATTCGCAGAGTGCTCGAATGCTGAGCGTGCGAGAACCAGTCCGTCGAGCAGAGTCACCGTGAGACACGCTGGCGCACCGCCACCAAGGATGCGCATCGCGCGGCTGGCCGTCGAGCCATGCAAGTACACCGCATCACCTATCCGCGCCTGGAGCATCGGGATGCAGAAAGGCTGACCGCCTTCCACGAACGCCACATGCGCGACCAAACCTTCGTCGAGCACTTCATAAATAGAGTCGCGATCGTAGTGACCGCGAGAGGGCTGGCGCCGCACGTGGACGCGCCCGATCGTTTTCTTCGTCGCCACTGCGTCGCCGATCCGGCCTTCTCCTGTCACTTCATAGGCTGGCAAGCCGGCTGCCACCCACCCTTGCGAGCTGCTTTCAGTACTCATCGTGGCGCTGAACCCAGCCAAGCTTCCCCACCACAGACTCGTCCCGGCCCTTAGGGACCAGGTCGAGGTAGTGATAGGCCGCGTTGACCATGTCGATGCCACGGGCATACGCCGAATACGTGTGAAAGATGTTGTCGTCGTCGTCCCTTGAGAAGACGCTCAGGCCTTCCCGCTCGCTCGCAAAGTTCGGCTCGGAGCGGTAGTTGTAGTAGACGTCGTTGCCCTGCTCGATGTCGATCGGCCGAAATGACACGCCGTAATCGAAGTTGAAGTCCGAATCGCCGGACGAGACCCAGTTGAACGACCACCCCATGCGCTCCATGTAGGCCGCGATTGTGCTGAAGGGAGCCCGCGACGCCGCAACCAGCGTCACATCTCTTTGATTCAGGTGGACTATGACGCTGACGAAGTTGTCGATCCAGAACGAACAGGCGGCACACGCGGCGTCTTCGGTCCACGGAGTGTCCGATGCGGCATTGGCCGGGTCGAACATGGCGTGATACACGACCAGCTGCCCGCGGCCATCAAACAGCTCAGCCAGGGTCTGCCGGCCTTTAGCCCCCCGGAACGCGTACTCCTTCTCAACCTTTTCCCAGGGCAGGTCGCGCCGCTGCTGAGTCAGCTTGTCCCGCAGCTTCGTGAACTTCTTCTCGGCCAACAGGAGCTCGGTTCTCGCAGCGAGCCAATCCTTATGAGACAGGACCGGGTGTTTTTCCGTCACGGTCTTCCTTGTTCGTTCCTTTCTTGCTCGTGTCTTCCGATCGGTCATTGGTTTTCTCCTTCTTGTGTTGATTTCGGACGGTTTGGCGCCTTGCTCACGCCACCCACGTCATCTCACATCGGCGGCGTCAGTCCGGGAACCGAAGATGGCGCGATCACGATGAGGATTCCAAGTCCGACGATCGCCAGCGCCAGGGGCACATCGATGGGGGCATGTGCCGGAAGAAGCTTCTGGACAATGACGAGAACGGCGACTACGGACATCCAGGCGAAGCTCATCACGCCCAGGGCAACCAGCATCAGCATCAGTCCAAAGCTCGAGCCAACGCACGAGAGCCCTAACACGAATCCAGACTGCGCTCTCTCGCGGCAGCGCCGGCGGAAGTGGTTCTTGAGCGGGCTTAACTCGTAGACGCCCGCGGCGATCACCAACGCGCCGGCGGCCATCGTCTCGTGCGGCCGGTCCAACGCGTACACGACGAGCCCGACGAGCGTCCACACGGCGAGGTATGAGGCGACGAAAGTCGGCACGGCTCTTACGCGCCCGCGGGAATGAGCGTACCGCACGACTGCCGGCGTCGCGCCCGGCAGCATCATCGCCGCCATCATCGACACCCAGAGGGCGACAAAGAAGCCGAACGAACCGAGGCCCGTTGCGACCCCCATGTCCATCCCGTTCATCAGTCGGATTGCAGTGACCCACGCCACAGCGGGAAGTCCGAGGGTCGCGGCGAGCGCTGCTGCGGTCGCCGCCGCGCTGGATTTCGTCGTGACGCCGGACCCGCGCGCCTTTCCAATGCCGCGATTGGGGCAGGTAACGAGAGCTGTGGTGCCTGCGACTCTCATGATTGACGGACTCCTTCTCGTTATTGCGCAGTCTTGCGGGAGTCTTTGAATTTTCAATCGGGCGCAGGGACGTCCGGTAGATGCCAATGTAGCCAACATGTGATGACGTCTGTCATCGATCCGAGCTCTACACATTCGTGCTCGCCGGATAGGCGGGCACGCGAAATGGAAACAACGTGCTTGATGGCGGAACACAGGCCGCCGGCGATGTGGCGCCAGTGACAAATGTCATCTCCGATTGACCACATCGGCATCTCCTAAAGCGCGGGACGACCGAACAGAGTTAGGAGAATGCGGTGCACTCGGAGGCGGGCGTTGATCCTGGCATACGCTCAATGAGGGCTATTGCGGCGGCAGTCGGTGTCGCCGAGCAGACTTTCCGCGAAAGTCAGGGCCGTGAGTCGGGCGCCGAATGCCCGGTTGTACGAGATCGCCGGAAATATATGCTGAGGGTGGTGCGCCAGTCGCTGGCGGGGGTCAACAAGGGGGAACCTCGGCAGTTCAGCCGATTCATCGCCCTTGCCACGGCGGCCGCCGTGACGTACAGCGTTGCGCTTCCCCTGCTCAGGCTCTACTTCATCGCCACGGACCCCAGCGAGCAGGGGCGCACCATCTATGCGGTGGCCGCGATGGCGTTCTACCTGCCGTTGCAGGTCTGGCTGGTGCTGTCGGCGGCGCGCGATGCTTGGGGGCGGGCACAGTCATGGGCGCTGGTGGCGATCGCGGCCGTGATGATTGGCATGCTGCCGGTGATCGGGCCTCCCTGGGTGGGAATCCTCTACATGCTGGCGGCGCTGGTGCTCGTCACCGTCCGCCTGCCATGGTCGCTTCTACTCTATGGCGTACTCCTGGCTGCGCCGACGCTGCTGACGTTCGCGTTTGGACAGCCGCAATGGGCGCTCTACTTCACCACGGGGATGCTCATGTTCCCCGTGCCGCTGGCCGTGGGAATCTGGTCGATCCGTGGGGCCCGGCAGCTGCAGGCGGCCCGGCTGGCGCTGGCGGAGGAGGCGGTCGTTCGAGAGCGGCTGCGCATCGACCGTGAGATGCGTGAGACGCTGGGCGCCGGGCTGGAAGAGATTGCCACCAGCGGTGAGCGCGCTGGGGAGCTGGTAACCAGCGATTCGCCTGCGAGTGCGCAGGAGTTGCGGGGCCTGGTCGGCAGCGCTCGGCGGACCCTGGCCGAGGCGCGGCGGATGGTCACGCGCTACCGGGAGGTCTCGATGCGCACCGAGCTGGAGACGGCGGCCACGCTTTTGTCGGCGGCCGGGATCGATGCCCGGCTTGACCTGCCAGTGGGCGAGTTGCCCGACACCATTGACGAGGGCGAGCGTGCCGCGCTGCGGCGCGAGATCGCCCGCCTGCTCGGTGAGACGGCGCGAGCATCCGTCAGCATCACGGTCACACGCCGGGAAGGTCGGGTGCGGCTCGAGCTGCGTTCCAGCGCCGACACGAGAGGAGTCGGGGTGGCGGTTAGGTGAGCACGACCACGGCTGCGTTGCAGAGCGGGACGGCCTGGGGCGCACGCCGGGCCAGCTGGCTCATCGTCGCCGTTTCCGTCGTGACGATCGCGGTCGGGAGCGCTCCGATCCTCACCGTGTTTGGGAGCCCAAACTCGCCTGCCTTTGGACATGCCGCGATCGTGTTCCCCCTCGCTCTGGGGGTTCTCGCGCTGCAGCTCAGACACAGCTTCGCCATCGCTCGCGGCGAGCGGCCCCGCGGCGTCCTGTGGACTCTGCTCGCGCAAGCCGTCCTGGTCTACCTGCCGATGCACTGGTTCGGATGGACCTGGGTTGCACTCCAGGCGAGTCTGATGGCATCGGCGCCAGTCGTCCTGCGGGGATGGCGGGCGGCCGCCGCAGCTGCCGCTCCGCTGGTGGCCACCAGCGTGGTTGCGGTGACCGGCTTTGATCCCCCTTTATATCCCGTTCCTGCTTTGTTCACGGTCAGTTACTGGACAATCACCATTGGCTGTTTGGCGGCAGCTCTCTACGGGTCGGCGCGGCTCGTCCGTCTGCTCGGTGAGCTGCGGGATAGGCGCGCCGAGCTCGCGGTGATGGCGGTTGAGCGGGAGCGTCTGCGGGTCTCCCGCGACCTGCATGATCTGCTCGGTCAAAGCCTCTCCGCGATTTCGCTCAAGGGCGACCTGGCCACCCGATTGCTGCTCAAGGATCCGAGCCGGGCAAAGGCGGAGATCGAGAGCCTGACCGGGCTGGCCCGCGACGCGATGCACGGCATCCAAGCCGTGAGCCGCCAAGAGCACTCGGTGTCTCTCCGCACCGAGACGGAGGGGGCGGCCGCGCTGCTTTCTGCAGCCGGCGTCCGCTCCCGGATCGACGTCGATCTCCCCGACCTGGCGCCAACCCAGGAGCGCGTCCTTGCCTGGGCGGTCAGAGAGGGGGTCACCAATGCCCTGCGACACAGCGCGGCCCACACTTGCTCGATCACCGGTGGCCGTCGCGACGGGAGCGTTCTCCTGGAGATAGTCAACGACGGCGCTCCGGCGCTGGCGGGCGAGGGCAGCGGCCTGGCCGGCCTGACCGAGCGGGCGCGAGCACTGTCTGGGTCGGTGGCTGCCAGGCGCACCGCTGACGGCGAGTTCCGGCTTCTCGTCGAGGTTCCAGAGGAGGCCTGAGTGATCCGCGTTTTGGTGGCCGAGGACATGCACATGATTCGGGCCGCGCTCGTGGCGCTGCTGTCCCTCGAGGACGACATGGAGGTGGTGGCCGAGCTTGAGCGTGGCGACACTATCGTGCAGACTGCGCTGCGCACCCGGCCCGACGTCGCCGTGTTGGACATCGATCTGCCAGGGTTGGACGGCCTGACCGTCGCCGAGCAGCTCCACGAGCAGTTGCCGGAGTGTCAGACGCTGGTGCTGACAGCGTTCGGCAAGCCGGGCAACCTCCTGCGAGCACTGAAGGCACATGTGCGCGGGTTCGTGGTCAAGGATGCGCCGGCCGAGACGCTCGTCGACGGCATCCGACGAGTCTCGAGGGGCGAGCGGGTCGTCGATCCGGAACTGGTGGCAACTGCCATGGAGACTGGCAGCACTCCACTGACCACACGAGAGGCGGATGTGCTGCGTGCGGCCGCAAGCGGAATCTCGACTGATCAGATCGCTACCCGCCTCTCGCTGTCCCCAGCTACCGTACGCAACTACCTCTCCAACGCCATCAGCAAGGTTGGCGCACGCAACCGCATAGACGCCATCCGCATCGCGCGCGATGCCGGCTGGCTGTGATGGCAGCGCCAAGAGATAAGAACGTGCGTCGTGTTGCCGGCAGAGCAGTTCTAGCGGTCCTCATCCGAAATCAGGCGCGGTTACTTGACGCGCTCGGCACCGGATGTCGCCCGAGCGAACCTGCAACCGGAAGGGGTCGCTGTGCGCCTGGGCTGAAACGCGGCTCTACCAGCTAGCCCCAGACCGACTTCGCCACCCTCCCGACCAGCTCCAGCTTCCAGCGCTGATCGTCGGGCGTGATCCGGTTCCCTTCCATCGTCGACGCGAAGCCGCACTGCGGGCTCAACGCCAGGCGCTCGAGCGGCACGAACCGCGAGGCCTCTTCGATGCGTCGCTTCAGTTCCTCCTCAGTTTCCATGTGAGGCTTCTTGGTCGAGACCAGGCCGAGCACCGCGACCCTGTCCCCGGGCAGGTGCCGCAGCGGTTCGAAACCACCAGAGCGCGCATCGTCGTACTCCAGGAGGAACCGATTGAAAAGCGTCTTCTCGAAGATGCGTGAGATCGGCTCGTAGTCGCCCTCCGCATAGAACTTGCTCTGGTTGTTGCCTCGGCAGATGTGCATCGCGAACGTGATGCCGGGATGGCCCTCGATGATCGCGTTGTCCAGCTCGATGCAGCGGTCGATCAGCTCTTCCGGGTCGCTCCCCCGCTGCCGGTAGCCATCACGCATCTTGGGATCGAGCAAGGCCGCGTACTGCGGCGCATCGATCTGGATGTACGTGCAGCCCAGGCGCACCAGCTCTTCGACCTCACGCCGCGAGACGTCGACGATGTCAGCCAGGTATTCGTCGCGGGTCTTGTATGCGCCCTTCGACTTCTCCGGGTCGTAGTACGCGGCCGCCTGTTGCGCGCTGATCATCGTCACCTTGCCCGGGCGCTTTGCGACCGCGCGCAGAAAGGTCCACTCCTCGCCACACATGCTGCGGCGCCACCGCAGCTTCTCGACCACCACGGGACGCTTGAACACGAGCTCCTCGCCTTTCTCGTCCCGGAATGGAATCGCCCAACCTCCCTCTTTGTCGAAACCGTCGAAGGAGTCGACGAGGTGGCCGAAGAACGCGTACCGGCGCTGCTCGCCGTCCGTGACCACATCGATGCCGGCGGCTTCCTGGAGTCGAATGGCGGCGACGACCTCGCGGTCCTCTTCGCGCTTGAAAGCCGCCGCGCTCATCTCTCCGCTGTCACGCTGCCCTCGAGCGTCCACGAGCGCAGGCGGGCGGAGCAGGCTGCCCACGACCTCCGCGCTTACCGCCGCCAAGTCGAGTTTGGTGGCTTCGCCGCTTGCGACTTCCTGAGCGCTCATCTCTCCACCTCAGCTCCAACCGCGGGTCGAACGTAGCTCTGGCTCAAATCCTGCTACAAAAGGGCCATTGGCGGGGCCGTCAGGCACGCCGGGGGAAGATTGGAGGAGAACTGATGCCACGCAAGACGTTGGTATTCGCGTGCTCCCTGCTGCTGGGCCTCGCCGCGTGTGGTGGCCCCGGCTCACAAGCCGCCACCACGCCGACACCGCTGACACCGGTGACGCTCACAGTAGGCGTGATCCCGATCGTCGACGTGGCGCCCATCTATCTCGGGGTCAAGCAGGGATTCTTCAACGAGCAGAAGCTGACCCTCAACCTCAAGCTGGCCCAGGGTGGCGCTGCCATCATCCCCGCTGCCGTGTCGGGTGACTACCAGTTCGGCTTCTCCAACCTGGTCTCGGAGATCCTCGCGCAGCAAAAGGGGCTGAAGCTGAAGATCGTCTCCCAGGGGTCGCAAGCCGGATCCGACACGAACAGCGATGCGTGGGCAATCCTCACGCTCAACCCCGCGATCACGCAATGCAAGGACCTTCAGGGCAAGACCATCGCGGTCAACACGCTCAAGAACATCGGCGAGGTGTCGATCAAAGCCGCATGTGACAAGAGCGGCGTCGACGTGAGCAAGTTCAAGCTGATCGAGATGAACTTCCCGAACATGCTGCCCGCCATGCAGAAGGGGCAGATCGACGCCATGTGGACCGCCGAGCCGTTCACCACCCAGGCCAAGCAGGCCGGGGCGAAGGTCCTGAGCTACAACGTGGTCGCCGTGGCGCCGCATCTCACCGTCGCGACCTATTTCGCAACCGCCGACTACGCCAAACAGAATCCCGACATCGTGAAGCGCTTCGTGGCGGCGATCAACAAGTCGCTCGACTACGCCAACGCGCATACATCCGAAGTGCGCGCGATCGTCAACACGTACGCCAAGATCCCCGACGTCGCGCTTCAGGCGATGGTGCTGCCTTACTGGTCGCACGACCTCAACAAGCCGTCGATCACCAAGCTCGCCGACCTCATGGTCAAGTACGGATTGATGACGAGCAAGCCCGATCTCAACCAGATGTACAGCTGATCGCCCGCCGGCCTCGCCTGGTGGCGGGCATTGCCGGTGTGGTGGTGCCCCTGGTGCTGCTCGAGGCCCTGTCCCGGTTCGAGGTGTTGCCGTCTCGGGAGTTTCCGCCCGTATCAGTGTGGCTGGTGGTTCTCTTCCAGCAGCTGCCGGCGCCGTCGTTTTGGTCGAACGTGCTCCTGACCCTGGAGGGCTGGGCGGCAGGGCTGGCGCTGGCTGCATTGATCGCGGTACCGTCGGGCATCGTCATCGGCTCGAGCCGTCGCGCATATCAAATGCTGCGGCTGCCGAT
>WNFP01002602.1_pt1 | contig 15101 bp, 12 predicted proteins | sample 5400201 | NCBI WGS metagenome assembly WNFP01 (sample SAMN13153355, study PRJNA577476) | soil metagenome | isolation source: 115 cm saprolite under Madrone tree | place: USA:California | collected 2016-06-14
CAATGATCCACCCAAACAACACCGGCGCACCGACTCCGCCTGCGAGTGTTCCGGCCGCGTAAAAAATTGCAATTGCCAGCGCCCGGATTTCCAGCGGAAAAATCTCGCTGACGGTCAGATAAGCCGAACTCGCCGCCGCCGAGGCTACGAAAAATATCACCGTCCATGCCAGCGTTTGCGTTTGCGCAGTCAACATTCCCGCGTGGAAAAGCCATCCAGTTAGGGCGAGCAAAACACCGGCCAATCCGTAGGTGGCAGTGATCATCCGTTTCCGGCCGATGGTATCGAAAAAATGCCCAAGCAAGATCGGCCCAAGCACATTTCCCAGTGCGAACGGCAACAAGTAGCTGCCGACATTTCTTGCCGGTACCGCATAAAACCGCATCAATACCAACGCGTAAGTAAAAAAGATCGCGTTGTAGAAAAAAGCCTGCGTCAGCATCAGAACAAGACCGAGCAGAGACCGCCGCCGGTGCTCGTGTACGATTGCGTTCCAAATTTCGCGCCACGGCGTATGCGTGCGCGTGTGAATTCGGGTCGGTGGAGAGTCATGCGCGGGCAGCGTTTCTGGATGCAGAGTGATCATCCGTTCGACGTCACCAACAATCTGTTCCGCTTCGGCATTTCGTCCGTGGATCATCAACCAGCGCGGACTTTCCGGAATCCATCGGCGAAAGAAAATGATGACCAGACCAAGCGTCGCGCCGATCCCAAATGCGCAGCGCCAGCCCAGCCAAACCGGAAGCCAACGCGGATTCAGCAACACGATCGTTGCAGTCGAGCCAAGCGCAGCGCCAAGCCAGTAGGAACCGTTGATCATCAAATCCACTCGGCCGCGCACGCGCGCCGGAATCAGCTCATCAATTGCCGAATTGATCGCGGCATATTCTCCGCCGATGCCCGCTCCTGTGAGCGACGAGATAGACCGCGACCGTGACGAAGAACAATTTTTTCCGACCGAGCCGATCCGTCCCGTATCCAAAAAGAAGCGCGCCGAGCACAGCGCCGGCGAGATAGAAGGTCGCGCTGGCGCCAACCTGCGTATCGGTCAGTCCAAGAGTCTCGCGACGTGTTAAGATCCCGCCTAAGGAACCGGCCAGCGTGACTTCGAGACCATCGAGAATCCATGTGGCGCCGAGCGAGACAACAATCAGCCAATGCCACCGGCTCCACGGCATTCGGTCGAGCCGCGCGGGCACGTACGATTCGATCGTTTCGCCGTTTGCCATATCATGTCGCGCAAAGAAACAGGCCGCGCAAAATCAAAGACGGTTTGCTCAATTTGCGGGCTTACTTTTCGTCCGTGAAAGCGACCGCGCCAGTATCCAGGCTGTAATAAGCGCCGACCACTTTGAGCTCACCGGAATCGACCTTGGGTTTAAGAATCGGCGTGGATGAACGCAGCGCTTGCGCAACATTCTTTACGTTCGCTTCGATCGTTGCCTTCAGGTCTCCTTTGGCTGTTGCTTCAACCGCCGGCTGGATTGCCGTGACCAGCGACTGTATGTGGCCGGGCGCTTCGGTTTTAGCAGCGATTGTTTCTCTTGCCGCCTTAACGGCGCCGCAACGTTGATGCCCGAGCACCACGATGAGTCGCACGGCCAAATGATCGGCCGCATATTCGATGCTGCCGAGACTCTGATCGTCGATCACGTTGCCAGCCACTCGGATTACAAATAGATCGCCGAGTCCTTGATCGAATACGATCTCGGGCGGAACGCGCGAATCGGAGCAGCTAAGAACGATCGCGAACGGATGCTGGCTCGTTTTCAGTTCTGCGCGTCGCGTTGCTGCCTCAGCAGCGGTCATGCCGAGGTTTTCATAGCTGGCGGCTGCCATGTACGTTCTTTCTTCGCTCGACTCGTGCGGATGCTGCTGATTGCCGCTCGTGTAGCGTCCATTGCCCTCTTTCAGTCGGGACATCGCTTCGGCGGGAAGCACGACTGGTTGGTCGGGATGGGCGGGATCGGCGGCACAGGCAATCTGCTTGCAGCTAAGTACGCCAGCCGCGAGAACGAGGAATGCAAGGTATGTCTTTGTCATAATATTTCTTCTTTCGCGTGCGTTTCTATATCATTCTTTATCGAGATTAAAGCGGTGCAAAATGCGATGGGCGAACGGGGCTATGATCACGGATGCTATTCCAATAAAAGCCAGTCCGGAAAACAAAGCGTAACAAGAAGCAAATATTTTGGCAGCCGACGAATGAAGAGGATCTACTGGTCCCATGCCCCCCAAAATCATTGAAGCATTCAGGAGCGAATCGATCCAATTCAGCTCTCCCACAGAGTGATACCCCAATACTCCGATTCCCAAGCCTGCGGCGAGGACAAGAAGCGCGAGGATGAAATGGCGAATCACGCGCTTTGTGAATTTAGCCCGACTGAGGAGGGGCTGCCTTCGATGTTCGTACATGTGGCGGTTAAATAAGCGTTTGTTATTAAGAATGCGAACGACGCTCAGCAAGTCCGCATCTCAACCTAACTCTATCTTCGGAATTACTGCGGCAGTGGAGTCAGTTGAGCGGAGACTGCCTGCCAGCGCCCAGCCCGTCGTACGTATACATCTGTCCATCGAAAGCGGGAGACGAAAGGCACGCTGCCTCGTGTCCCGCGGATAGTTGAGTAGCCCGTGGCTATGGCTGCATCGCCGTATTGTCGGATCTCAATCTCGCCCTGAACTGCCGACTCCACGTTCTCCGGATTGTGGCTTCGTGCGGCGATATACTGCGCACGATTCAGCACCTGACCGTCCTCCTCGATGAACCGAAAGTCCTCCGCGGCAAGTCGCTCAAATGCTGCCGCGTCCTGGCGCTCTATAGCGGTTGCCCACTGGTTTTCGAGCGCCAGGATTTCTGCTCGCACTGCTGGCTCTAGCGCAGTGTCAGGTTGTTCGGATTGCGTCACGGCTTTCGTCTTCAAATCAATCCGGTAAGTATTGCCACGTTCGGGCGTCACAATGAGCGTCCCATCTCGAACGCTTAGCGTCTTAATGAAAACGTGCTGAACGTCCTCCTCAAGCGTTGGGTCAATCCGATTTGTGAAGACCGTCAAATCCCAGAGCTTCTTGTTGGCCCGGATATCCCATGCCTCGACGTACGCGCGACGACCATCGTCATTCGGAGCGATATATCGAACGCCCTGATGAATCACAGGCTCGACCTTTGCTGGCGCGGCACGCTTCGCAAGTGTCAGAGTCGGCAGCAACAGCGCCACCGCGACAAGAATGAGAACGAATCGCGACATAAACATGAAGTTCCTAAAGAGAATGGAGCCGCAGGGGTGCGAGCGACATAGATGGCGAGCCTTCATGGTCGAACGAGCGAGAGCGAGTGAGTCAACGAGATTGTAGCAAGCTACCGCAACCAGGCGCAAGTGGCTGCCGGTTGGACCCGCGGGTCGCGATCGTGCTGGCCTTAGCGCAGATCGTTCACACGCGTCGCTGCGGAAGTTTCTGCTCTTACGCGATCGGGATATTCTCTGAGTGACATTTGGAGCCGGGCCAAATGCACCGCGTATGTGGCGATAATCCCGCCCAAAACGCTGCCGGCAATCACGTCGCTGACAAAATGATAATTCATGGCCACAAGGCTCATGAGCATCGCAGCACAAAGAACGGCGCCTATCACTCGACCGCGGGGCGTTGCAATCAACCACACCGTGGCGAAGCCCAAGATCCTGGTGGCGTGGCCGGACGGAAAGCTGCCGATATCGTCACCACGCTGAAACGGATGAAAACCGTACCTGCCGTTGCCAATGAGCGATGGGTTGTTATTGGACCAAGTCTCCGGCCAATAGCGACCACAAACATCCCCCAGCGATGTACGGAATTCATCGGCCACGATCAAGCTGAGGCACGCGACCAACAGCACTTTTTGCCAGCGCACAAATGGTCCCCAAGCCCGTCGAACCATCAGCACCGTCAACGCCAGCGGCGACCAGGTCTGCAGTTCTGGCGGCGGGTAGGTGAGCCAGCGGAAGACTTGGAATTTGTCGATTTGGTGGTGATAGACAAAGAATGCCACGGATCGATCAATCCAAAAGTAACAGACCACCACCGCAGCAATGCACAAAGCCACTGCGATTAACGTGCGGCGCAGCAATTTGCGATAGTCGTCTTCAGGCATCGTCGAATCGTGATCAAGGCAGCGGATCACAACCCCGCAAATTCTATTTTGAAATCAGCAATCGAAAATCTAAAACTTTAGATTCTTCTTGTCCCCGTAATTCAACGAGAGAACAAGGGATTGCCAAGAGTTGTCGCGGATTGTTCGCGATCAAACGTCGTAGTACATCGCGAACTCGTACGGATGGGGTCGCAGGCGAAGAGCATCGTATTCCTTTTGTTTCATGTCGATCCAATTGGCGATGAAGTCAGCGTTAAATACGTCACCGCGCAAAAGGAAGGAGTGATCGGCTTGGAGCGCTTCGATCGCGCCCCGAAGTGAATCGGGCACGCTCGCGACTTGCGCGAGTTCTTCCGGTGGCAGTTCGTAAAGGTTTTTGTCGAGTGGATCGCCGGGATCGATCCGGTTCTGAATTCCATCAAGTCCGGCCAGCAACAATGCGGAGAAGGCGATGTATGGATTTGCCGAGGCATCGGGTGTGCGAAATTCGATCCGCTTGGCTTTCGGACTAGCGGAGTAAGTCGGGATCCGAATCGCGGCGGAGCGATTGCGCGCGGAATAGGCGAGGTTGACTGGTGCTTCGAATCCGGGCACGAGCCGTTTGTAGCTATTCGTGGTCGGATTCGTTATGCAGGTGAGCGCGGGCGCGTGTTTCAAAATTCCGCCGACAAAGAAAAGCGCCATCTCACTCAATCCCGCGTAACCGTTTCCGGCAAAGAGCGGTTTGCCATCCTTCCAGAGTGACATGTGGGTGTGCATGCCCGAGCCGTTGTCGGCAAAGAGCGGCTTCGGCATGAAAGTGACCGTCTTGTTATGCTTCTTCGCGACGTTGCGGATGATGTATTTGTAATATTGCATCGAGTCGCCCATGACCTTGAGCGGCGCGAACCGGACATCAATCTCGGCTTGGCCGGCCGTGGCCACTTCATGATGCTGTTTGTCGATCGGGACACCGGCTTTCTCCAGCTCCAGCGACATCTCGTTGCGGATGTCCTGCAACGTGTCCATCGGCGGGACCGGGAAATAGCCTTCTTTCGCCCGAATTTTGTACCCAACATTTGGGAATTCTTCGCGCGCGCTGTTCCAATGGCCTTCGACGCTGTCGACGAGATGGAACGACGAGTTGGTGGCGTAGCTGAAGCGCACATCGTCGAAGATGAAAAACTCGGCCTCGGGCCCAAAGAACGCGGTATCCGCGATTCCGGTGCTCTGTAAGTAAGCTTCGGCTTTTTCGGCGATGCCGCGAGGATCGCGATCGTACGGTTCGCGCGTGATCGGATCGACAATCGTGCAAATTAAACTCAGCGTCGGCTCGGCGTTAAAGATGTCGATCCACGCCGTGGAGGGATCGGGAATCACGAGCATGTCGGACGCGTTGATGACCTTCCAGCCGCGAATACTCGATCCATCGAAGCCGAGTCCTTCTGTAAAAATGTCGTCGTTGTATTCGGTGAGCGTCGTTGTGAAGTGCTGCCACGTCCCGGGCAGATCGGTGAATTTGAAATCCACGAGTTTCACGTCGTGGTCTTTGATCATTTTGCTGACTTCGGATGGAGTTTTTTCTTTAGGCATAGTTCAGAAGTTGATGGTTGATGGTTGAGAGTTGATGGCAGGGTGCAGCCGTTTACTGACGCTCCACAGCCAAAGCCCGATCAACAATCGAGCAATCGGCTGAAAGTAGGGGCCGACCCACCCAAAGCGTGCACCAAGCGATTCATTGCCAGCAATCGCTCCGATGAGGCCGGGAAGGCTGAGCAATCCCCAAAGCACAAAAAGCCACGCGATGCGTTGATCGATTCCTTTCGTTGAAAGCAGCGCGAAGCCGTAACAGAACAGGCCGGCGACGAACGCGAGGAAAAACAGGAAGAATAAGGCGTCGTTGATTCCGGAAAGTGCATCGATGGCGCTGCGAAATGTGGTCCGCTTTACGTCGTCGGCTGCCAGCTCGTAGCCGGGACGCCATGCACGATTCACCGCAAAGATCGACAACGATGTTCGCAACATCTCGACGAACGCGAACATGACGTAGCTGCCGAATCCAAACATTGCAACCAGCTTCGATGTGCCGCTCAATAGCGGCGGAATTGCGGCCATGGAAATCACAACCAGGACGCAATGAAGAAGCACAATCCAAAGTCGACCGAAGTAGATCGGGTTGTGCCGCAATTGCAATTGCGCTTCAAATGTGGTCGCGTCTTTCCACAGTTCGGGTAGCCAGTGCACAGCGAGTGTAGTCAGCGCGGTGAGCATCGCGCAAATGCTAGCGAGCTTGACAAATGCGGGGGACACCCGACCCGGCCGGGGGTCAGTTGCCGGATTGTGTATCATCACACCGCTTTTTCGCCGATCTCTTCCGTGCGGATGCGGACCGCGTGTTCGACTGGAAGAACAAAAACTTTCCCGTCGCCGATCTTGCCGGTCTTGGCCGCGCGCACGACTTCGCTGACTGCTTTCTCCACCAGATCGTCAGCGAGCACGACTTCCACTTTCACTTTGGGGAGAAAATCCACGGTGTATTCGCTGCCGCGATAAATCTCGGTGTGGCCTTTCTGACGGCCGAACCCTTTGACTTCGGTGACGGTCATCCCTTCAATTCCCAATTCGGCGAGTGCCTCTTTGACCTCTTCGAGTTTGAAAGGTTTGATGATCGCTTCCAGTTTTTTCATGTCGGTGTAAACTCGGCGTCGCGTCGCGCTTTGCAATCGAAAGCTGAGCGCGGCACGCGCTCTCATAACAACGCCGAGCGAACGATGCAAGCATCGTTTTTCGGTTCGTTAAAGCGCTGATGCGATGAAGCGTTAGCGTGGCCTCGTATTCCGCGGCGCTCTCCAACTCTTCATGTTTCAACGGCTTCGCCTTGCTGCCGCAATCGGTAAGTTTATAGTGAACTCGAATGCCTCGCGATTCTTTCGTTCACCTGCATCTCCACACCGAGTATTCGCTGCTCGATGGCGCTATTCGAATAAAAGAGCTGATGAAAAAAGCGGTTGAATTGAAGATGCCCGCAGTCGCGATGACCGATCACGGCAATCTTTACGGCGCGATCGAATTTTACCAGGAAGCGCAACGCGCCGGCGTCAAGCCGATCATCGGGTGCGAAGCGTACATCGCGCCGCGTTCGCATAAAGATCGACCGAATTCGATGCGCGAGTCGGCGTATCACTTCACCTTGCTCGTGCGCGACGCAACCGGTTATCACAATCTGGTGAAACTGATTTCGACCGCGCATCTCGATGGATTTCATTACCGGCCGCGGATCGATAAGGAACTTCTCGCCCAACATTCCGCCGGATTGATCGGGCTCAGCGGTTGTCTGGCGAGCGAAGTGAACTGCGCGATCCAGGCGAACAAGATCGACGTCGCCAAACAAAGCGCGGCTGAGTACCGCGACATTCTCGGAGCGGAAAATTTCTTCATGGAGATGCACGACCACGGGATGGAAGAGCAGCGGCAATGCAATTGCGTTTTGCCAAAGATCGCCAAGGACCTGGGGGTCGGACTCGTCGCCTCAAACGATGTGCATTTCTTGCGACGGAGCGATCACGACGCGCACGACGTGATGCTTTGCATCGGCACCGGGAAAATGGTGCAGGACGAAAACCGGATGCGTTACAAGCCGGAACTCTATTTCAAATCGCCAGAGGAGATGCGCGAAATCTTTCGCGATTTCCCCGAAGCGATCGCGAACACTTTAAAAATCGCTAAGGGCTGCAATTTGGAGATTGAACTCGGAAAATCGAAGTATCCCGAGTATCCAGTCCCAGAGGGGATTTCACGCGAAGCGTATCTGCGCGATCTTTGCGCGAAAGGTTTGCAGCAGCGTTACGGCGACCGAGCGAAGACCGATAGTCAACTGCAACAACGTCTCGACTACGAACTTGGGGTACTCGAGAAGACCGGATTCATCAGTTACATACTGATTGTTTGGGATTTCATCCACTTCGCCAAACAGCGCGGCATTCCGGTCGGGCCGGGTCGTGGATCGGCTGCGGGTTCGCTCGTCGCATATGTTCTTGGCATTACCGATATCGATCCGCTGCAATACGGATTGATTTTCGAGCGTTTCCTGAATCCGGATCGAATCTCTCCGCCAGATATTGACGTCGATTTCTGCGAAGCGCGTCGCGGCGAAGTACTCGAGTACGTGCGTCAGAAATATGGCGAACGCCGGGTCGCGCAGATCATCACCTTTGGCAAATTGAAAGCAAAGAGCGTGGTCCGCGATGTTGGCCGCGTGATGGGACTGAGTTATCGCGACGCCGATCGCATCGCAAAGATGATTCCGAACGAGTTAAACATCACTCTCGACTCGGCTGCCGAAAAAAACGGGGAACTGAAACGGGCCATCGCCACCGAGCCGCAAACCAAGCAGCTGTTCGAGTACGGAAAGATTCTCGAAGGCTTATCGCGCAACGCCGGTGTGCACGCAGCCGGTGTCGTTATTGCCGATCGCGATCTCACCGACTACATCCCGCTTTGCCGCGACGTGAAAGGCAACGATGTCATCAGCCAATACCCGATGGGACCGCTGAACGACCTCGGACTGCTGAAGATGGATTTCCTTGGGTTAAAAACCCTGACCGTGATCGAGGACACACTGGCTTTGATCCACCAACGCGAGCCGGAATTTTCGCTGAAAAGTATTCCACTTAACGATGGAGATTCATTTGCGCTCTACAACCGCGGCGAAACGATCGGCCTCTTCCAAATGGAATCCGGAGGTATGACCAGCACGGCAAAGCAGTTCGATGTGCGGAAGATCGACGACATCATCGCGTTGATCGCGCTTTATCGACCAGGGCCGATGGATCTGATCGGCGATTACATCAAGCGTAAAAGAGGACTGATGAAGATCAGGTACGAACACCCGCTGCTCGAAGAAATCTGCGCCGAAACTTATGGCGTCATGATTTACCAGGAGCAGGTGATGGCCGCGGCGAGCAGACTCGCCGGCTACTCACTTGCCCAAGGCGATCTTCTCCGGCGCGCCATGGGCAAAAAGGACAAAGAGAAGATGGCGAAGGAGAGAAAGAATTTCATCGAGGGCTGTGCGCGCACTAACAAAATCCCGGAAAAAAAAGCAAATGCGATCTTCGATTTACTCGAAAAATTCGCCGGCTACGGATTTAACAAGAGCCACAGCGCGGCCTACGGCTTGATCAGTTATCACACCGCTTATTTGAAAGCGCATTACCCGGTGGAATTCATGGCCGGACTGCTCAGCAATGAGATCAATAATACCGAGAAAATCTCGGTCTTCGTAGGCGAATGCAAACGCATGGGCATCTCAATCCTGCCGCCGGACGTCAATCGCAGCGGTTTGAAATTTGTTCCTGAAATGCGGGAGGGGCCTCAGCGCCCTGGTAATCGCGACACAGAGGTCTCTCCCGGATTCAATGCCATTCGCTATGGCCTTGCTGCGATCAAACATGTTGGAACAGGCGCGATGGAAGCGGCTATTCGTGAGCGCGAGCAGCGAGGAGATTTTCATTCGCTGGAAGATTTTTGCAGCCGGCTTGATTCACGCGTTGCCAATCGCAAAATGCTGGAAAGCTTGGTCAAAGGCGGCGCTTTTGATTTTCTTGGTCGCGATCGCGCCGAACTTTTTGCTCGCATCGATGAGGCACTGACTGCATCGGCCGCGGCCCAACGGGACCGCGTTGCTGGTCAAGTTTCGCTATTCGATGAGACAACCGCGCCCACAACCTCAAGAACAAGATCGATCACTCCATGGAGCGAGCATGAAAAGCTTTCCTACGAAAAAGAGCTACTCGGTTTTTACGTTAGCGGACATCCACTCGACGCGTATGTCGATTCGTTCGCAAGGAAAAATTATCGGACCATTGCTTCGTTAGGCGATCTCGACGACCGCGCATCATTCAAAATTGCCGGGGCACTCGTCCAGATCGACAAGAAATTTACAAGGAGAGAGGGTAAGCCGTTCGCCGTCGTATGGGTCGAAGATTTGAGCGGTACACTGGAGGTGGTTCTTTGGAATGAGGTTTATATGAAAGTCGCAGACGCGCTCGCGCCAGGACGCGTCGTAGAAATCCGAGGTACGCTCGATAAACGCGACGACACTGTTCGGGCCACGGCTGAGAATGTGACGACGCCGACGCCAGGGAAAACGAATGGAGCGGCGGTGGGTGGAGGATCGGCGAATGCACTCCAGGAACCGGCCGTTTGTTTGCAATTTTCTTCCGCGACCACGACCAACGAATTGCGCGAGGTCCGCGAGATTCTGGCCAGCTCACCGGGCCGTCGCCCAGTTCAGTTGCTGTTTGATCGCGCAACCGGCAATTCCTTACGCGTAGATGCTGGCGCGGATTTCTGCGTCGATCTTACACGCGATCTCGAGGAAAGACTTTCGCGCTGGCTTGTCGGACCAAAGCCGGCACGGCGAAATGCCTAACGCCGTTTCGCGCGTTTTCGCGGTTTAACCGGCTCAGGACGGGGGTGCGCCCCAAGCAATAAAGTTCTCTCACCCGGGCCGGTTCCCAAACAAAGCGACAGTTTTCGCGCTGCTTTGTTCAAGGTCAAAGTGCCGTTTGATTCAATGCCCATCGGTTCCTTCAAATTCATCGTCCAATCGGACTGGAAGAGTCCTCCGCGAAACTCAAGTTCTGCGATTCCGGGCGCGAGAGTTACGGGAACGGATTCGATTTCGATTTTGCCAACGCAATCGATCGCGCGCGTCCTCAAATCAAAGATCGGCGTCGACGCGGCAATCTTGATCGCAAGTGCGTTTGTATCCTGATAATCGATCTCTCCGCGAAATGAAAGATCGACATCTTTCGTTGCGGCACTGAAAAAATCCAGCGACGCACGAGTTTCATTTAAGGTGATCGAACCGCTCGCTTCCGTCAGATTTAGGAAAGTATTCTGCAACTTTCCGTTGAGTAACTGCGCGTCGCCAATCAGGCGGGGGTGTTGCAACGTATCGGAAAGAGAAAGTTTTCCACTCAGAATGCCGTCGCGGAAAATCTCCGGATGAAATAACTGAGGCGCGTTCGCGAGAAAGATTGCCGGAAAATCGAGTGTAAGATTGACCGGGGAGATCAGAAATGCATTCCAGCTCGTTCCGACCGGCAACGGGAATTTGGCGGTGAAATTAATCGAACTCGAACCGTATAAATCGATCGTGCCGTGAAGGTCCCAGCTGTTGGAATCAATCCTTGCCTCAATATTGGCCGGCGTTGGTTTGATATTGTTTTCGCCGGGGCCGCGGAAGATCGACAAATATTCCGCCAAATTGCCGATCGTGGCGTTGAGCGCGCCGGAATAGCTGTGCTCGTGGGACAGGTCGATTTTTCCTTGCACCTGCAAGATATCGCTCTTTCGCTTTAGCTCCAGCTGTTGAAGTCTCAACTCCGTTGCTTCTAAATTTAGCTTCGCACTTAACGCATCGACCGAGGTTTTGAAAACTCTGAGTGATGCACCATTCGCAGTGAGTTGGCCGCCGATTTTGCGATCGCGCGCGTTCATCCGCCCGTCGATGGTGATTTTTCCGCCGAAATCACCCGGATCGGCGCCAAAAAGACTGGCGAAATCGCCGAGGTTATTGATCGAAGCAGCGATGTCTCCAAGAAAATCCGGACTCAACCAGTCCGATGAATTGGAGGGGAAAGAGGCTTCGCCGCTCAAAGTGAGCTGGTTTGTCTTTTGCTTGATATAAACCTGCTGCAGTTGGATCTGCCGATTGTAGAGCGCGGCGCCGACCATGATCGCTTCAGCCGTGCGGTTCCGCCAGGTTAACCCGGTTAGTTCAGTCCAGAGCGATGCAGTCACACGACCCGACTCGCGCGAGTTTCCACGAAAAGTGAAATTGCAGGCGTGAAGCAAACCGTCGACTCGATCGGTGAATCCGATCGCCTCCGAGGTTTGTGCGAGAGAAATGTCAGTAGCTGATCCCGCAATCTTCCAATTGGAATGTGGTGAGCGCCACTCATGCGAGGTGCTTGCCCGAAGTTTTCCTCCGAACGCATCGACATCAAATTCCAGGCCGATGCGTTGTTTTCCAATGCGGGACAAATCAGCCGTGATGGATTGGAGGTCGAGGCCTCGCGTCAAAGTGAGCCCGGCGAGCGTCAGCCGATTGGCCTGCCAGCTAGTTGCACCGCGCAGCTGCGAAAAAGTTTGGCGAAACCAGGGAGATGCGACCATGATCTCGGCAGTATTAAAACGACCGGCCTCGATTTCGCTCGCGGACAGGAAACAATTTCGCAGCAAAATCACTGTCGGCCCGTCTTCAACACGTAGGTCCGAGCTGATGACGCTAAGACTCTGGGGAAGCAATCTGTGTAGCGTCGCCCAGCCACGCTGAGTGATGGCTCGTCCGGTTGGATGGCTGCGGCGGAGATCCCCATGCAATTGTTGAATCGAGAGACTGCGAAGGACATGGCCGCGGTCGCGCAGCAACATCCTCGTGAGATTTAAATCGAGGCTCGTTTGTGTCGCAGTGAGATCGATCCGGAATGCGTTCCCGGAGGCACTCGTAATATGGAGACCATGGAGCACTACCGGGCGCAAGAACGGCGCGTCTATTTTGTCGATCTTAACAATGAGCCCTTCCTGCCGCGCCTTCCACCAAACCCACAAACGAAGACCGTTGGAAACGGCGAACGGAGTAAACCAAGTTGCGAGCAGCGCCGCCAGGAAGATGAACAGGACCCCGACCAAAAATTTTGTTCTCCACGGCACGACATTGCTTTAGCCGTAAATTGATGGTCTGACGAGTGAATGGTGACTGATAAACGGCAATTGCTCACTGGTTTACTGATCGCTCCTACCAACTGGCTAATCTTTCCTTATTGTGCTCGTGAAAATCAATCGCAGCGGCTGTGGCGCGTGAATGCGCTCGTCGAGTTGTTGCTGTAACGCGCGTTCCGCTTCGGCCGGCAAGCCGGTCTCTGCCGCTTTTTGCCGGGCGAGTTGAGGCAAGGTCGACAATTCGTTTTGGACATCGGCTCCCGAAATTCGATTCCAAAACCCGTTTTCAAACGCAAGGACGTCCACCTGGTCCTGTGCGACGTCAAGAATCTGAGCATGTGGGAGCTGGATGACAATTTGGTCCGGTTGAACATCGACTGCCAGTTTCTGCTGCAAATCAAAGCCGGCTTTAACCGTAAATGTGCCGTGCAGTTTTACGCGCTTCGAGCTGCCCATCCAAGTATGTAAGAATTCATGTTCCACTTCGATCTGCCGTGAAAGAACCACCAGCTCGCTAACTGGTGTTGTTTGTTCCATGTAGACGCGGTTGTTGATCGTGATGCGCGGTTGCAAGTGCGCGATGTCGATGAAAGCCGAACGCAGATCTTTGCCAAGGCGTTCCAGCTCGGCGGTGCCCCGCGTCGCCGTGCGTGCTGGCCAAGTTTCTAGACGCAGAAAGACGAGCACCACGACCGACGCAATCATGAGCGCGATCAAGGCGAAAGCGATCGGCCAGGAAAATCGTGACGCCCTCGCAGAAATTTTCTTCATACGGCTCAGAGTTACCGCAAAAAAGTACCGCCCCCCACGCCCGATGGGCGTGAAGGGCGGCTGTTCCCCCCAGAACAATCGTGGAAAACTTTGACGCTAGTAAACGAGCTTACGGCTAGTGGCAACAAGTTTTTGCCTGAACTTATCCGAGGCACTGTCGGGATTGCAAAGAAGATGTCGATCTTTCGCGCTCACCTGTTAAATCTCGGCTCATTGTGTGTTCGAACGCAATGTGGCGCTTGCGCGTTCTCGCTTGAAGGGTTCTAGTTTTGAATGCGTAATTTGGGTGGCGAAACGCCACGGAGTCTCGCCGGTTCATTGCTCGTCGCTCATCCGAATATGCTCGATCCAAATTTTCGCCGCGCGGTCCTCTTCATTTCTGCGCACGACCTAAATGACGGCGCACTTGGTGTCATCATCAATCGCCCGCTGGATAAACAAGTGGCGGATCTCGTAAATGAAACACCACCCGAAGGACTGGCGGATGTTCCGGTTTTTCTGGGCGGACCGGTCGGGAAAAACCAACTCATGTTCGCGGCGTTGGAATGGGAAAAAGGCGAGGGGCTTAAGCTAAATCACAACGTCGATTTTGAGCAATCGAGCGGGTCGGCGGGTCAGAAACAAAGCTCGATCTGTGCATTTGTAGGCTATGCCGGTTGGGAAGCGGGTCAGCTTGAGGCCGAGATGGAGCAGAAAGCCTGGCTCCTCCAAAAACCCAATCGTTCTGTCCTCAAGCTTGATCGCCTGCCGAAACTTTGGTTCGACATCATGCGCCGTCTGGGGCCGTGGTATAAAATGCTTGCGGCGGCGCCGGACGATCCGTCATTGAATTAGTGAATAGTGACTGGTGATTGGTAGATTCTGCTGGTCGCGCATTTCGCCTCGTTTTATCACTATTCACTCATTTCACTGATCAGTTATCGCCATTCACTTTGTCTCATGGTTATCGGCGTTCCGAAAGAAATTAAAGAGCAGGAGCAGCGGGTTGCCTTGCTGCCTTCGGCGGCGAATCAACTCACCCGACGCGGGCATTCGGTGCTGGTGCAAAGACACGCCGGCATCGGCTCGGGATATCCAGATGAAGAATACGCCAAAGCCGGCGCGGAGATTGTCGATCAAGCTAAGGACGTTTTCTCTCGCGCCGACTTGATTGTGAAGGTGAAGGAACCACTGGAGGCGGAGTTTCGGCTGTTGCGCAAAGGGCGGATCCTCTTCACGTATTTGCATCTCGCTGCTAGCAAACCGCTCACGGAGGCGTTGCTAAAATCCGGCGTGACTGGTGTCGCCTACGAGACGATTCAAGTTGGCAACAAGTTGCCGCTGCTCGAGCCAATGAGTGAAATCGCTGGCCGAATGTCGGCGGTGATGGGCGCGTATTTTTTAGCGAAGCACAATGGTGGCAGTGGCGTGCTGCTGGGCGGTGTGCCCGGGGTTTTGCCCGGACGCGTTGTCGTACTCGGCGGAGGAACTTCAGGCATTAACGCCGCGCGGATGG
>WNFP01004766.1_pt1 | contig 15100 bp, 11 predicted proteins | sample 5400201 | NCBI WGS metagenome assembly WNFP01 (sample SAMN13153355, study PRJNA577476) | soil metagenome | isolation source: 115 cm saprolite under Madrone tree | place: USA:California | collected 2016-06-14
TGCGTTCTGGCGCGAGATCTATTTCAACGCAGATCGAAGTCTGAGCGCGTTGCTCACCACCGACAACGAACTAAAGCTCATTGCTGCTCCTGCGATTATCGGATTCAGGAGAAGTCCAAAAACCGGATACAGAATACCCGCCGCAATTGGGACACCAAGCAGGTTATAGATAAAAGCAAAGAAGAGATTCTGTCGGATATTGTGCATCACTGCCTGGCTGAGCTGCAGAGCCTTTACGATTCCAGTTAAGTCTCCTTTCAAGAGCGTGAGTCCAGCGCTCTGAATCGCTACATCCGTTCCAGTTCCAAGAGCGATACCGACATCTGCCGCGGCCAGAGCCGGAGCATCGTTAATACCGTCACCGGCTACGGCGACCTTGGCGCCTTCTTCTTTGAGGTCCTGGACGAGGCGTTGCTTGTCCACCGGCTTTAAACCAGCATGGACTTCATTAATCTGAAGCTGACTAGCGACCGCTTTCGCCGTCCGCGGATTATCTCCAGTCGCCATCACGACCTTGATACCCATTGCATGGAGCTGCCGAATCGCCGTCGGCGCTGTCTCCCGGACCGGGTCGGCTATCCCAATGACTCCCATCGCAACACCACCAACCGCAACCCAGACCAGACTTCGTGCCTGCTCACTGAGCCGGTTAGCTCGATCGGTCAGCTCTTTCCGTCCGGTAACACCGTTATCCTGTAAGAATGCATCGCGACCGATCAGAACCCTCTTTCCATCTACCTTCGCTTGGAGCCCGGCACCGGTCACGGAAACGAAATCCTCGACTTTTCTTTGAGGAATGCCTCTCTGTTTTGCCTCTGAGACGATGGCTCGGGCCAGAGGATGTTCGCTTTGAGATTCCACGGATGCCGCGATTGAAAGCAGGTTATTTTGGTCAAAACCGTCGCTCGCGATAACGTCAGTTACCTTCGGCTGACCGGCCGTCAATGTGCCAGTCTTATCGACCACCAGATGAGTAATCCTCTCGGCCGTTTCGATTGCTTCAGCGTTCCTCACGAGAATGCCCAGTTGCGCGCCACGACCGACGCCGACCATAATTGACATTGGCGTAGCTAGACCCAGCGCGCAGGGGCAAGCGATGATTAAGACAGCAACGGCATTGACGACCGCGTAGGCCAGCGATGGTGGCGGCCCCCAAATCGCCCAAATGACTGCCGTCAATAATGCAACAATGATCACCGCCGGCACAAACCAGCCGGAGACTTGATCCACGAGCCTTTGAATCGGCTCTCGACTGCGTTGTGCTTCCGCCACCATGTGAACAATCTGAGATAGGACTGTTTCCGATCCGACTTTCTCAACCCGCATCGCGAAGCTGCCAGTTTGGTTTACCGTTGCACCGATCACCCGATCCCCTGCCTTTTTTTCAACCGGAATCGGCTCTCCGCTAATCATTGATTCATCGATCAGGCTTGATCCCTCCTGAATAGTTCCATCGACGGGAATCTTTTCACCAGGACGCACGCGGACAAGATCTCCCGGTTGTAACTCATCAACGGGGATTTCTTCCTCGTTACCGGTGGCATGCAAACGGTGAGCGGACTTAGCGGCGAGTCCGAGCAGAGAGTGTATGGCCTTTCCGGTTTGACTCCGCGCTCGTAGCTCGAGCCACTGACCAAATAGAACGAGCACCGTGATGACAGCCGCAGATTCGAAGTAGAGATCGATCTCTCCGTGGTGCTTAAAGGAGTCGGGAAACAAGTTCGGGAAAATCGTCGCGATCGCGCTGTAAAGATATGCTGCGCCCACGCCGACAGCGATCAAAGTGAACATGTTGAGACTTCGATTGATGATCGAACGCCAAGCCCGGACAAAAAAGAGATCACCACACCAGAAGACGATGACGGTTGTCAGGGCCAGTTGGATCCACTGGTTCATCCCAACGGACACCCAATGACCAACGCTCAAACCTGGAACCATCTTGCCAAGCGCCAGGATAAGGACCGGGATTGTCAATACCAGGCTGACCCAGAACTTTGTCGCCAGAGATCTGACCTCACGATCCTCTTCTTGCTGGTCCGCAATGCCGGTCTTTGGCTCGAGCCCCATTCCACAGATCGGGCAATCACCAGGGTGGTCTTGCTGGATCTGGGGATGCATTGGACAGGTGTAGATTGTCTTACCGACTGGCGAACCGGGATTGCGTTCCAGCCGCATACCGCACTTTGGGCAATCGCCGGGCTTATCCGATTTCACTCCGGGACACATGGGACAGAAGTACGCCTTGCTTGGGGTCACCGCAGAATGAACCGAATGCCGGCTGTGATCGTGGTGTTCGCTATGGCCACTGTGCCCGCAATGATGAGATCCCTCGGTTGCTTTCATAATCTCCTCCGTCAACGCAAGAACCGCGATAAAACGTGCTGCACTTCGGCAAGTAATGCCTCCGGCTTCATTGGTTTAGCTTTAGGATGAGTATTACCGTCCGGTTTCCCCACGACACACGTTTCCAAGTGACTAGTTAATAATTCGACCCCCAGCGCATCGAGAGCGGAGCGGACGGCCGATATTTGGTTCAGAATATCAACGCAATAGCGGTCTTCCTCGATCATGCGCTGAATTCCGGCGACTTGGCCAGTGATACGTTTGACCCGGCCCAGCACCTTACCACGGATCTCAGGTTTCATATTTAATACATATACCCCGTATAGGTATATGTCAAACCAGTGGCCTGAGAGTCGAGTCCCTCTGGGACAAGTCCTCACCGGACAATCCGAAGCCTCATGTTGACGCAGATGGGCGCCCAGCCCGACTAGGCTGGGGGTAGCGCGATGCTAGACCGGAAGCAAACTAGAGCGGGACGCTCACAAAAGCTACCCTCGACCCTGAATTTTGCTCAACCACCAACGAACACCCACAAACAAAAAACGCCAATCCTTGAAAAACTCCGGTGACTTACCTTCCACCGCATGACCGCCAAACTGGAAAATCCAACCAACCGTAAAGAGCAATAGCGGAATCTTCCAGAAACCTCTCACTAACGGAGCGACCAGGAAAAGTGGAAGCGAAACGGCGATCATCGGGATGCCTAACCCATGCAACGCGCGATTTACCGGATGCCGATGGCTTTGCTCATACCGATCGACCCATTCTTTTAACGGCCTGTCGCCAAGAATGACATGAGAGTTGCTCATAATTGAGGGAGAACTGGCTAAGTGTAGGCGCGTATCCGGCGGATCAAAGACATCTTTTTTACCGCTCTTTTTCTACCGACGGCGTGCTACGCACCTCTGGGCCACGGTTTCTGCATGCTTGACGATCTGGTCGAAGTCGCCACAGCCATCCAGGTTACCCTCATTCGAGCTTTGAGACCTTCAAAGTCTGAAGTGAGGCAATTGCCATGGTTTACGTCGCCAGTCTTTTACATTCAGGGGTTGGAAGTATCATGAATTATTTTGGTACTTAGCTCCCGCTAACGAGGGCCCTCCATTAATCAGTGATGCCACCCGTTGCAAAAGTCGCGCGAAATTCCTGTCCCTGGTGGGATGCGGTTAGTGCAGTACCATCTGAACGAAATGGGTCAGAGATTCTGTGTTAAGTAGCTCAAATAGCGTGGCAAAGGCCGGCACCGTGACTATGCCAGCCAGCATTCCGCAGAAAAGGAAGAAGATCCATTCGCCCTCGCCCTTGGTTGAGTGGTACTGCTGAGCCAAACGCGAAGGAGTCACCCGACACACCTTCCACGGCCTCTGCTGAGACTGGGAAACCGCTAAAGGAAAGTCGACAATCTTTCGATCGGAAGCCGGAATGCACCATTTTCTGACTGTTGCAGTGGCGTTCATATTAACTTCCACCGAATGATTGAACGGGACCAATCGACGTGAAGCCCCCTCAGCCTTGGAGACAGTAAGAGATTGGGACAGTGTATTCACCAGTAATCGACGATTTGAATTTCCAATGTCTCCGCACCCAATGCGAAGAGAAATCCCCTAACATCGGTCCACCTGACTTTACGGTTACACCCACGACCTCGCCGCGCTCGACCTGAACAAGAAGTTGGACGTCGCCGGCAATCTCTAGTATTTGTGCAGTCCGAGGGTAGGTCGGTACCGGGTGTTGGAGCGCGACTCGATCGAGTGAAATTCCGATAACAACTAACGGCTTAAGTTCTGCGGCCGTAGAGCGAGCAGCCGATAACAGGGCAGCAACCGCAGCGATCGCGATCACATTTCGAATAAGATGAAGTAGTTTCATGGCAAATAACGAACGGTTTTGGTTCGCACCGCATTACAAATCGAACTGACCACCCGAGTTTCAGAAATCTTGCGAATTTTTTTACTGGCTGAACTTCAGTTCTCCATACCGTGGAGCGATCGGTTTGCCGATCATTCCAGCCAGCACATCGATCGCGTTATCCGGTTCGGCGGACCAGGCATAGATGGCAGCTAAGTTCGATCGGAGAAAGGACCCAAAGCAAGTATTCTCCAACAGGGGCGACATCTCAACTGCCTGTTTGCCTTTACGAATCGCGTCTTCTTTGTCTCCTAAGAATGCTTCGGCCAGGCCCAGAGTGCTAAGCGACGAAGAATCATCGAGATGCTTATCGATGTTCTGCTGCAGGCGGGTTCGCGCCTGGGAGAACTTCGTATTCGCCTTCTGCTCGTCACCCTGGAAACGGGCAATCAAGCCTTCGCCAAAACTGCGAGGGACGAAGTAAGCGAAGTTTTCGTCCACTGGAAATTCCTCACGTTGAAAAGATTGAAGAGTTTGTTCGGCGGCCGCCCAATCGCGGCCGCAAATCGCGAGTTGAAAACGTGCACCGATAGCGTCGGAGTTTGTTGCCGCGTAGGGTCGCGCCAACGCCTTGCGCAGAAGGTTGAGATCACCTTTCTCGCCCCAAAGAGACATATCCCTGATTAAGCGCAAGTGCTGATCGTCGGGCGCTAGCTCAAAAATCCTGACCCATACCCGCTCCGAGTCCCGGTAGTGACGCATCAGACTATAGGTTTTCTCCAGCAGGGTGAGCGTGTCCAAGTTCCGCGGGTCCAGCTCAACCGCCTTCTCCAAACTTTTCGGCGCGTCGTTCCATCTGCCTTCCTTCTGATCAAGTTGAGCGAGTGTCGCCAGGGCGCGGACGTTGTTCGGAGCGATTTGTTGGGCGATCGCTATCTGCGTTCGCGCCCGCTCATAGTCGCTATCGACTACCATTAGGTGATGAGCCAGCGCGAGCCGTGGTTCCGCCAGGTTCGGTCTCAACCGCATTGCTTGATTGATAGCTGCTTCCGCCTGTTCCCGGCGTTCCGGGGTATGATCGTAAAAGAACACATACAGAAAATCGTTCGCTCGCGCCAGAAGGCAGTAGGCCAAAGCAAATCCGGGGTCGCGTCGGGTTGCTTCGCTCAGCAAGCTGACCTGTTTGAACATATCCTCCCGCTGATCCCCGACCGCGAGAAATGTAGCGGTTGCTTTGGCTTGTAAATAAAGGTCGTACGCCACCAGGTCATCCGTGGGTCGCTCCCAGATGGTTTTGATCTCCGCCGGGGATAGTTTTGCTCTCAAACGATCGGCGATGGTTTGCGCTATTTCGCTCTGGATCGCGAAAATATCGGTCAAATCTCGATCATAGCTTTCTGCCCACAGGGTCTCGGCCGTGTTCGCTCGGATTAACCGTGTGCTGATGCGGACTCGATTGCCGGCCTTTCGAATCGTGCCCTCCAAAAGATTGGCAACGCCAAGAGCGTTAGCTATCTCTCGCAGGTTGCGCTGGTCGGCCGCGCGAAATTGCATGACCGAGGTTCGACTAATGACCTTCAAGGCGGAGATTCTCGCTAGATCGGTCAGGAGGTCGTCCTGAATCCCGTCAGCAAAATATCCGCTCCCTTGGTCAGCTGACAGATTCTCGAATGGCAAGACCGCAATTCCCTTTTCCGCCTCGCCGGGGACTACGCTTGCGCCTACCAACCCGGTAGGAACTGATTGGACGAAAGGCTTAAAGATTACCAAGGTAGCGACGACTGCACCCAGAGCCGCAACGCTGGACATGATAACAAACCTCCGCCGGCGGAAAACGCCCCGCGGGAGTACGCCGGAAAAAAGCATTCTGTCATCCAGCGCTTGCGCTATCTTCTCGGCGGCCGTCCGAACTTCAGATGGATCTTGGGGGCGCCTTTGCGGATCCTTCTCGAGGAGCGATTTAAGCAGCCCGACTAGTGAATCGGGCACTCCTTTCAGTTTTTCCAACGGCAGCGGCGCAGTCAAATGCTGGCTCATTACCTGGGTCGCACTACCAGTAAAAGGTACCGCGCCAGCAATCATCTCCCACAGCGTAACTCCCAGAGAATAGAGATCAGATCGAATATCCAGTTTGCCACCCGAACATTGCTCCGGACTGGCAAAATGAGGGGTACCGAGAAAAGCATTCGCATTCGACAATGCCGCGTCCTTCGGTAATTCTTCCACCGCTTTGGCCAGCCCCAAATCAATAATCTTGGCAACATATCCTCCTCCCTCTTTCGGGCTTAGCATGATATTGGACGATTTGATGTCGCGGTGCAGCAAATGCTCCTGATGGATCGCCGCTAATCCCGCGGCGACTTGAGCTGTGATCTCGAGTGCGAGTTTGGCATTCAGTCGGTCATGGCGCTTGATGTGCTCGGCCAGCGATTCACCTTCAACAAACTCCATCGCGTAAAAGAATTCTCGCCCCCGGGATCCCAGATGGAAAACCGAAGCAACATTGGGATGCCGCACTCGGGCGGCCGCTCTGGCCTCCCGGAGAAAACGCTGGCGCGCCGGTTCGTCTTCGAGCAGCCGGGAATTCAAAAGCTTGAGCGCCACCGGACGGCCCAGATTAATATCCAACGCCTTATAGGTCACCCCCATCGCCCCACGGCCAAGTTCCTGCAGGGACCCACTTTCTCCCATCAGAATTTCGTAATGTTCGAAGATTCGCTCTTCCGGGCCTGGTAAGATCCGATGCCCTCCATCGTGTACCAAGGGAGTCTCTTGATGGGTGGCCCCCCGCAGAAGGCACACTGGACACAACCCAGCCGGGCTATTCGCCGGCACCCTGGTTCCACAATCCGGACAAAGACGCCCCTGTTCGGTCGAGTCTATTCCCGAAGTGCGTCCAGAGCTCATAATTGGCCAAAAGCTTTAACCAACACCTCACAAAGGTAATGGATCTCTTCGTCGATGTCTGCCTGATCCGCAACCGTGCGGGCCACCTCCTGTCGAAGAAGTGCGGTATATCGCTGGCGCAACCGGTGAATCAGCGTCTTTGCCGCCGCAATGCTAACGCTTAGGGTTGCGGCGGCCTGTTCATACGAAGTCGTCTGGCTACCCGGCAGCAGAAAGTTTTTTAGCACCGCAAAAGTCTGTGGCTTTTCTCCGTAGTCCTCCTCCAACTGCCGCATCGATTCGTTGAGGAGCGATAGAGCCCAACGCGCGTCAAAGTTCTGCTCGGCCGACAATTGATCCGCTGGTTCGACGCGATAACGCCCCTCCGCGTCGGCGACATCCAAGGAAAGCAGTTCCTGCCCCCCTCCTCGCTTAATCGCATTGTCGCGCCGGTGTGCGACCGCGAGAAAGTTATTGAGCGAAGCAAGCAAGAATGATCGGAATTTCCCTTTTCGAGAGTCGACGTGCGTCAATGCTTCATGCTCGATCAGATGGAGAAAAAAACTTTGGGTCAGATCCTTGGCATCCTCGGGGTCATAGCCGCGCCGGCGGACGTGCGCATAGAGCGGGTACCAATAGACCTGGCAGAGTTCAGCCAATGCCGTCCGGCCTTCCGGCGCTTGATTCCGACATGCCGCCGCCAGCACCAGGCTCCAGTGGGTCGTGTGGAAATTCGCTGCACCACCGTCGTTCTGCGTGCGCTCAGGGTTCACCCGGTATCTCCAGCCGAGAAAATGGTAGGTCCAACCGCGGAGAGGTCAATTATTTTCGACACCTTCGACGCCAGCCGGGTTCACGGCTCTTTTCCGACGAGACGATTGTATTTACCGAGGACCTCGCGCAGACGATCGTGCGGCAGAGCGAAAAAGGTATTGTCGTTCACTCCGTGCATTGTTTTGGCCGCGACCAAAGAATTGATGATTGCCTCCTCTGTTGCCTCGACGGTGGCTGCGAGCAACGGATCTAAGTCATCATTTTTCAAAGTGGACCAATGCTGACGACCGTCGGAAAATGCTGGCACGGCGGTAGAGAAGGCAATGAACAAGTCGCCCGAGGAATTGGTGCTGACGGCTCCGGTCCGTGCTATTCCCAGCGCGGCACGCTTGGTTAGTCGTTTCAATTGATTGGGTAACAGGGGTGCATCAGTAGCGATGATCACGAGAATGGATCCCTCTCTTTCCGGATCACGATGAATAACCGGTTGCAGATCGGTTATTTCTTTTCCGACCGGCACGCCGGCTATTATCAGGTTCTGGCGACTGCCCATATTCGCCTGTACCAACACACCGACGCAAAAAGCGGCATCGCTCTTTGCCACCACGCGCGAAGCGGTACCAATTCCTGCCTTAAACCCAAAAGCTCGGTTTCCCGTCCCGCCGCCCACGTTGCCTTCGTCCACCGCTCCTCCCTTGGCGTCGTCGAGAGCGCAAAAAACATCCTCCTTTTTTACATGAAAGCCGTTGATATCGTAGAGTCCGCCATCCCAGGTTTCCCCCACTACCGGAAGACTGAAAACTCCGGTGCCGGGAAACTTCCTCGTGCCCCACTCGATGACCGCGTCCCGTACTACACCCACACTGTGGGTATTGGTAAACAGCACCGGTCCTTCCAGGAAGCCTGATTCATCAACCCATTCGCTGCCCGTCATTTCTCCATTACCGTTGAAAGAAAATACTGCCGCGGGTACCGGCGTATCGCTGTTGTTCTTTCCTAAAGGCAGAATCGCAGTAACACCGGTGCGGACCGGACCGCTGCCCACAATCAATTTGCCCTCGCCTTTGATCAATGTCGTATGGCCTACCTCGACCGGGCGCACATCGGTGATCGCGTTGAGCTCACCAGGGACGCCGTCAAACGGAATTCCTAAGTCGCGCGCTCGCACTGCTCCAGTGGCGACGTAGGCGACCGCGGTAACAGCATGAAAATACAGGAAAGTTAGAGCCATCGCCTTTTGAGCAAAGATATTTGCCGATCCAACTCTCATCAGAGGGATGTAGACCAAGTCGTCATCGGTATCCACAGCGGTCGCCATTCTAGCCAGCGCCAAAAGTAAATAACAGGGAAAAGCCAAAACCAAGACCGTGCTCGGAATAGTGCGCAGAAGCCTGGCCGCTTCCCGATAACCCCAGGCGAAGTAGTGCGTTCGAGAAGATCTGGAATGGCTCAGGGCGATTCGGCTTAGACCGAATCAGGCTTTCGCCCTACCGATCTTGGGTACTCGGAGCTGCAGGTGACGCGCGGACGAAGCGTTTTGCATAGCCAGGAGACCCTCGATGGTAAGGTCGCGGGCGCATAGTGGACGCACCCTCCAGGTGCGGACCTCCTTCGCTCCGCCTCAGCTTCGCTCGAGAGTTCGATAAAAAATGACTCGAAAGATTGAGCGTACTTACGTTCCTTAAATGAACCCTATAGAATCGCACAATGAGTGACGACGATCATCGAGAACATGATAAGGATCACCACCATCGTCATGGCGGTTTGGCACACAGTCATGCGGCAACTGGTTTTGGACGCGCATTCGCGATCGGGACGGCGTTGAACGTTGGTTACGTCATCGTTCAGATTTTTTTCGGCATTGCCGCGCATTCGTTGGCGTTGGTTGCCGATGCCGGGCACAATCTCGGTGACGTTCTGGGTTTGATCTTGGCGTGGTGGGCCAGCTACTTGACCAAGCGGCCGGCGACTGATCAGCGGACTTATGGAATGCGCCGGTCCTCAATTCTGGCGGCGTTAGCGAATGCCATTTTTCTACTGATCGCGGTCGGCGGGATTAGCTGGGAAGCGATTCGTCGATTTGGTGACAAAAGTGCAGTGGCTGGATGGACCGTGATCTGGGTAGCTGCTATCGGGGTAATTATTAATCTGGGAACGGCATTGCTGTTCCAGGCTGGACGCGACCGAGATTTGAATATTCGAGGGGCATTCTTGCACATGGCCGCTGATGCAGCGGTTTCTTTCGGCGTGGTCATAGCCGGAGCGATTATTCTATTCACCGGCTGGCATTGGTTGGATCCAGCAGTGAGCCTTCTCATCAATGCGATCATTGTTTACGGCACCTGGGGCCTACTGCGTGACTCGTTTAACCTGGCGATAGACGCCGTGCCACCGGGAGTAAACGTTGCCGAAGTGCGGCGTTATCTGCAGACTATCCCCACAATCACTGATGCGCATCATCTGCATATCTGGGCATTGAGCACCACCGAAACCGCTCTCACGGTTCATCTGGTGAAGCCAGATCCATCCGGTGATGATGGGTTGTTGCAGAGAATCAATCACGAGCTGACCGAGCGCTTTGGGATTGGACACGCGACGATTCAGTTCGAGCGCGAAAATCTCCAGTAATGCCAATCTGATCGCGACGAGTTCGGCGATTAGGAACAGCGTTCTGGGAATTTGTCAGGCCGTTGAAAAAACTTTCTTGCTAAGCCTTCGATCGATAAGGGTTTTAAGGGGGGACCTACGCTATCGATAAATCTGATGGATCATCAAAACAAGTGATTACAAGTCCTTCTCGCCCGTGTCATGGTCCGCCGAACCAATGAAAGCGAGAACTGGGGCACAACCGATACGCGTAATAATTGCGGATGATCACCCGGCCATTCGAGAAGGGTTGGCTGCCGTCTTCGGATCGCAAAACGACATTAAAGTAGTGGCCGAAGCTGCTGATGGTGAAGAAGCCTGCCAGTTATATGATCAGCTTTCTCCCGACGTGCTTGTGCTCGATCTGCAAATGCCGAAGAAAGATGCGCTACAAGTTGTCATTGAACTGATGTCGAGCCCTCGAGCGCCGAAACCCCGGATCATCGTGATGGCAACCTATGAGGAAGAGGAAGATATTCATCGCACATTAAGTGCTGGAGCTAGAGGTTACGTCCTAAAGGCCGCACCTCCCGAATATATCCGCCGAGCGGTTCGGACAGCCGCTGGAGGAGAAAGCCTGCTTTCCAGCGCAAACTGCGCCGAAACTTGTTTGGTCGCATGATGCCGGCCAGGTCGCCAAACGAGCGGTAAGGGGCATCCTGGCGCGTCGATTTTCGGCAACCGCTCGTGCGAACCAAGCTTGCGTCGGGCTGAGGACCAACGCCCCGCTTTCGTTCAAAATCGCGAGGTGCGAGACGACGCGTTAACAGAAGACTTCTGACTCGGTCCGGCTACCTAAAGCTCTTAAACCGGTCTCATCGAAATGTCCTTCTTCCAAGATCCGGTTTTCCGATCATAACCTTCCGATCGGCGGATTCGGTGTGCGGAGACTGGTCGGTAGCTGCGAACTGCCCGTCAGGTAAATGTCAATACAGCGCGCGACGTCGCGCCCTTCGCCGATTGCCCAAACGACAATGGATTGACCTCGATTGGCATCGCCTGCGGCGAAGACGCCCGGAATGGTTGTCCTCATGTTGCGGTCGGTCCTAATCGTGCCGCGGGAGGTGGTCTCGATTCCAGTGTGGACGAATGGTCCGCACTCCGGCCCCTGAAAACCGATGGCAATTAACACGAGATCGGCCGGGATTTTGAGACCTGGTTCGATTACTTGCCGTTCATTGCGCGCAGGGCGGCCGTTCCTTTTTTCATAGGTCCATTCGACACGATCAACGGCGAGGAAGTCGACGCGCCCGTCACCGTTATCGTCGATGAATGCAGTCGCATCGACACTAAACTCTTCGACGCCACCTTCCTCGATTGCGTAGGTCTTTCGGTAGATGAGCGGCCATTCAGGCCAGGTGTTGTCTGATGGCCGGTCAAGTACTTTCGGGTTGATGCTGATCTGCACGACTTGCTTGGCACCCTGCCGATGCGCGGTTGCAACACAATCTGCCCCGGTGTCGCCGCCGCCAAGAACGACAACGTTCTTGCCGCGGGCGTCTATCATTTCGTCAACCCTGCGTCCAGCCTGACGGCGGTTTTCTTTGGTTAAATACTCCATTGCCAAAACGATTCCGTCGAGTTCACGGCCCGGTAGCGGCACTTCGCGAGGTTGCTGTGCTCCGATCGCGAGGCATACCGCATCAAACTTTTCCCTTATCGCTTGAAAGGCGATGTTCACGCCAATATTTGCGTTCGCTGCAAAGACGATGCCTTCTTGCCGCAGCTGATCGATGCGACGGGCAACTTGAAATTTGGCGATCTTGAAGTCGGGAATCCCATACACCATCAGTCCGCCCATCTCGTCGTCGCGCTCGAATACAGTAACCGCGTGTCCAGCGCGATTCAATTGCTGCGCGGCAGCAAGGCCGGCCGGCCCGCTACCGACAACGGCGACGCGTTTTTCGGTCCTTTTGTTTGGCAGTTTCGGAACGATCCAGCCTTCGGCCCAGCCACGATCTACAATCGCTCGTTCAATGCTTTTGATCGTCACCGGCTCGGCGTTGAGAGTCAGGACGCAAGCTGGTTCGCATGGAGCAGGACAGGTGTATCCGGTGAACTCGGGAAAATTGTTTGTCGCATGTAAGCGATCGAGCGCGGCGCGCCAGTCTCCGCGCGAAACCAGATCATTGAAATCGGGGATAATGTTCCCGATTGGACAGCCGCCCATGCAGGTCGGCACGCCGCAGTCCATGCAGCGCATACCCTGTTCCCGCAGATGCGTTTCATCCCAGACCGGCGCATAGATCTCCTGATAATCGTCCGTACGCACACCCGGATCTCGGTAGCCAATCGGCTTGCGCGCGAATTTCAAATACCCGTTTGGATGATCGTCTGCCATGGAATTTACGCGGCCTTTCTTTCTTCTGCCGGAGGTGGCGGTGCGAGCCGCACATCTTTACCTTCGGCCAGGTGACGCTCGATGACCTCGGCGTACGCTGCCGGAATCACTTTGACAAACTTCGCAATGTTCTCTCTCCATTGCTCGAGAATCCTTCTCGCCTTCGAGCTGTTCGTGTAGGCGACATGATTCTCCAGCATCCGCTTTACCAGTTGCTGGTCGCGTTCATCGGCAAACGACTCGATACGCACCATTGCCGGATTAACCTTACTGGCAAGACTCGTGTCCTCCTCGAAAATAAAGGCCTCCCCGCCGCTCATGCCCGCTCCAAAGTTTTTGCCGGTGCTGCCAAGGATAACGACGACACCGCCGGTCATGTATTCGCAGCCGTGATCGCCCACGCCCTCAACAACCGCCATCGCACCGGAATTGCGCACCGCAAACCGCTCGCCGGCCATTCCGTTGAAATAGGCTTCGCCGCTGGTAGCTCCATAAAGCGCCACATTACCCACAATAATGTTTTGTGACGCCACAAACGCCGCGTCCCTTGGAGTGTCGACTGTGATCTTGCCACCCGATAGGCCTTTTCCAACGTAATCGTTCGCGTCGCCTTCCAAATGCAGGCTGATCCCGCGGGCGAGAAATGCGCCAAAGCTCTGGCCGGCTGAGCCAGTAAATCGGATCTTGATTGTATCTGGTGGGAGTCCATTCGCGCCGACTTCTTTCGCGATCACCGAGCTTAGCATTGTGCCGGTTGTGCGGTCGGAATTCTTAATCGGCGTTGTGATGCAAACCGGTTCACCGCGGTCGATTGCAGGGCGTGCCAGCTCAATCAGAAAGTGATCAAGCTTTTGGTCGAGCTTGTGGTCTTGATCGCGCATCTTGCGCGGCGCGTCGTGTGAGGGCTGCTGATACAGCAACTGCAAAAGATTAATGCGCGCGCCTTTTGGGTGGCGGATATCGCGTGGACGCAGTTTATCAACTCGTCCAATCATTTCATCCATTGTGCGAAACCCAAGCGCAGCCATAAGCGTCCGAACTTCGCTGGCAACGAAACGCAGGTAATTGATCACGTGCTCCGGTTTCCCCGGAAACTTCGCACGCAGCCGCGGATCCTGAGTAGCGATCCCGACCGAGCATGTGTTACAATGGCATTTGCGCAGCATGATGCAACCGAGAGCGACGAGTGGTGCTGTCCCGAAACCGAATTCCTCAGCGCCGAGCAACGCGGCGATGACGACGTCGCGCCCGGTTTTTAGGCCGCCGTCGGCACGCACCCGGATCCGCGACCGTAAGTTGTTCGCTAACAGAACTTGTTGCGTCTCGGCCAAGCCGAGCTCCCAAGGCGCGCCTCCGGATTTGATCGAGGTTTTGATCGCCGCCCCGGTGCCGCCCGAATCGCCCGCGATGAGCACCGCGTCCGCTCGCGCCTTGGCCACGCCGGCTGCAATCGTGCCCACGCCGGCAACGGATACGAGCTTCACGTGAATCTCCGCTTCTGGATTCGCGCACTTCAAATCGTGGATCAGCTGCGCCAGATCCTCGATGGAATAGATGTCGTGATGCGGCGGCGGCGAGATCAACCCAACACCGGGAGTCGTGAACCGGACCGACGCGATATCTTCATTGACTTTCGGTCCGGGCAGCTCCCCTCCTTCCCCCGGCTTCGCTCCCTGCGCCATTTTGATTTCGATCTGCTTCGCGTAGGCGAGGTAATTGATTGTTACTCCGAATCGTCCACTCGCGACCTGTTTCATTGAGCACGCCCGCTCGGTTCCGAATCGTGCCACTTGCTCACCGCCTTCGCCCGTCCCCGCCTTTCCGCCGATGCGGTTCATTGCGATGGCGAGCGTCTCATGCGCTTCCGTGCTCAAGGCGCCGAGTGACATCGAGCCGGTCGAGAAACGCTTGCATATTTCTTCAACCGGTTCGACCTCTTCGATTGGCACCTGCTCGTCGGTCTCGAAATCGAGTAGGCCACGAATCGTCTGCAACCGTTCTTCCTGGTCGTTCAGAAAGCTCGCAAACTCCTGATAGGCTTCGAAGCTGCCGGCGCGCACAGCTTGTTGCAGTCGGCCAACGGTTAGCGGATTCCATTGATGCAGTTCGCCGTCGCGCCGCCAATAGAGTTCGCCGCCCGGGTCGAGCGGCAGATTGCCTGTGATCTTTTCTCCAAACGCTACCTCATGTTGTTCCAGTAATTCGGTCTCGATTTGCTCTAGGTCGACGCTTTCAAGGTAAGCAGTCGTCCCGGTAAAATAT
>WNFP01002338.1_pt1 | contig 15096 bp, 14 predicted proteins | sample 5400201 | NCBI WGS metagenome assembly WNFP01 (sample SAMN13153355, study PRJNA577476) | soil metagenome | isolation source: 115 cm saprolite under Madrone tree | place: USA:California | collected 2016-06-14
TCATCACGCCGAGAATCAGACATCCGGCGAAGAAGATCAGACAATGCCGTTTGACGGGAAGTTTGTGTGGTCTCATGGGCGCATATTAGCACGCATCAACATCACATCAATATCACATCGATAACGACATCGCGCGTCGCGTTGACATTGGCCGTTCGGTACGAATAGACTCGTCCGCCAAACAAGGACCCTCGAACAATTTGTGGATGGTTGGGGTAAAAAAAAGGAGATCTGGCATGCGCTCACTTGGAGTTGTGTTCTGTCTGTTTCTGGTTTCTCTCACTGCCTTTGCCCAAAGCGACCGGGGCACGATGACCGGCACGGTATCGGACGCGACAGGTGCGGTCATTCCAGGAGTCAATGTCGTCGCAGTAAATACAGAAACCAGCGCGCGGTATGAGACGGTCAGCACGGAGACGGGCAACTACACGCTGGCGCAGCTGCCGTCCGGGCCTTATCAGCTATCGGCCGAGTTGCCGGGATTCAAGAAGTATGTCCGCCAGGGAATCAATGTGCTGTTGGCTCAGACGTTGCGGCTCGACGTCAGACTCGAGGTCGGTTCCGCCAACGAGTCCGTCACTATCACAGCGGACGCACCTTTGCTCAAGACCGAAAGCACTGAAGTGGCGCACAACGTCAGTGCGGAGTTCCTCAACAACGTGCCCCTTTTGGGAATTGGCAGGCTCGCTTCGGGCGGTACTGGAATTCGCAGCGCTTACTCCGTGGTCAATGTCGTTCCCGGCGCTACCTGGTTACCGGATCAGACGATTCGCGTCAACGGAATGGAGGGCAACACTTCCGCGCTCCGCGTCGACGGCCAGGATGCCACAGCGACCATCAGCAACGGTTCAATCACGCAAACACAGCAAAGTGTGGAAGCCATCCAGGAAGTCGCGGTCCAGACCAGCAACTTCGCGGCTGAATACGGTCAGGCGGGCAGTGGTTTGTTCAACGTGACCATGAGGTCCGGGACTAACCAGTTTCATGGGAGCGTTTACGACTATTTCGTCAACGAAGCGCTTAACGCAGGCTGGCCGTTTACCTACGATGGGAACGGGCATTCGGTGCGGAACCGCGAACGGCGAAACGATTGGGGTTTCAGCTTCGGTGGTCCGGTGAAGGCCAAGATCTATGACGGTAAGGATAAGACGTTCTTCTTCGTCAACTTTGAACAGTTCCGCGAGACCCAGGTCAGCAACTTCCCGGTTACGGTGCCGACGGCGGCGTATCGCCGGGGCGATTTCCGCGAAGCACTCACCGGCCGTCTGGTGACCACCGACGGGTTGGGGCGCCCGGTCTTCGAAAACGTGATTTACGACCCCACCACGGAACGAGTTGTCAATGGAGTCCGTTACCGGGATCCGTACCCCAACAACATCATTCCGCCCGAGAAACTGGATCCGGTGGCGTTGAAGGTTCAGGAATTTATTCCGCTGCCGAACCGGCCGGGCTTGCTCAATAACTATGTGCCGAGTGATGTGAATCCGCGGATTTCGCAGATTCCTTCTGTCAAGATCGATCATTTGCTGAGCGCCCGGTTGAAGTTGTCCGGATATTGGTCCCGGACCCAGACCGATACTCCCAATAACACCTCCGGCCTGCCGCAGCCGATTTCGACTACCGTCGGCCAGCATGTCAAAGCGGACACATTTCGTTTCAGCGTCGACTACACGGTAACGCCGACAACCCTCCTGCATCTGGGGGCTGGTTATGTGCATGTCAAGAGCGACCAGCAGGTTCCGCGTTTCGATAATGCCAGGATCGGATTCAAGGGAACCAACACCGATCTGTTTCCCTACTTTTCGGTGCTGACCACCACCGCCGCAGGGGGCCAGGGAGGTATGGCAAACTTTGGGCCGCCGTCGAATTTCCTGATCGAGAACCTGAAGCCTACCGGAAACGCGGCTCTTACATTCGTTCGGAACAATCACACCTACAAGGCTGGGGGCGAGCTGATTGTGAACGGATACCCGTCGTACAGCGAGACATACTCTTCAGGGAACATGCTCTACAGTCAAAACCAGACGGGACTGCCTTCTCTTCAAGGCTTAACGCTTCCGGTCAACCCCGGATTCAATTACGCCAGCTTTCTCATCGGGGCGCCCAATACCGGCTATGACAGCGTTCCAGCCCGTATGCGGACCGGGAACCATTCCTTGGCGTTCTTTTTCCAGGACAACTGGAAAGTGAGTCGCCGGCTCACACTCGATTACGGCCTGCGCTATGATTTTCAAACTTACCTGAAAGAACATAGCGGCTACATGTTCAATGTCAGCCCCACGGCGCCGAATCCCACGGCCGGCGGCCTCCCGGGCGCGATCATATTTGAAGGATACGGACCGGGAAAGTGCAACTGCGCATTCGCGAAGAACTATCCGTGGGCATTCGGGCCACGGCTCGGTATGGCGTATCAGATTACTCCCAAAACGGTATTACGCATCGGTGGGGGCATCATGTACAGCAAAACCAACAATGATGCATCCAAGGCGAGTAATTTCGGGTCTACCAAACCGTTCGACGCTCCGGGGTTCGGTATTGCTCCGTTTACGTTGCGTGATGGCATGCCGTACAACATCACCTTCCCGGACTTCAATCCCGGTCAGCAACCCCTGGCTGGAACCATCGGCAATCCGACCAACATGGTGGATCCGCAAGCCGGCCGGCCGGCGAGAGTATGGCAGTGGAGTATCGGGCTGCAGCGGGAGATCACACGGGACCTGGTTGTGGAAGCCGCCTACATCGGGAACCGGGGAGTGTGGTGGGCCGCGCAGACTTTGAACCCGTTCGCATCCAATGCCGTCCCGCCGTCGAGACTGGCGGCCGTGGGCCTCAGCCTGGACAATCCGGATGACCGCCGGCTCCTGGCATCACCGATAAATTCCGCATACGCCGCCCAGCGCGGCTTCAGCACGCCGCCGTACCCTGGTTTCCCGCCGGAACAAACTGTTGCCCAGACTCTGCGGCAGTTCCCGCAGTTCACGGGTCTCGTGCAAACCTGGAACCCCCTGGGGAGCACCTGGTACGATGGGTTGCAAACCAAGGTAACCAAGCGGTTATCCAACGGTCTGGACTTTGTGGTTACGTATACCTATTCGAAGAGCCTGGCGTTGGGTGCTGAGGAAAACAATAACTACGGTTCAGTTGTCAATCCGATCGTCAACAATGTGTTTAATCGGCAGGGAAACAAAACCTTGTCCGGTTTGGATCAGCCTCACTCTTTGATGGTCGCCGGAACTTACACCATACCTGGCCTGCTCAAGGGGGCATCGGGTTTTACAAGCAAGGGGCTCTCCTGGATCACCAGCGACTGGCAGATTGGTGGAGTCCTTCGTTACGCCAGCGGCTTCCCGTTTAGAGTTCCCGCCTCGACCACGAACCTCAATTCGTTGATCTTCCAAAGCACTCTGGTCGAGCGAGTGCCCGGCCAACCCCTGTACACGACCACTTGGGTTGACAAGAGCGGCAAGACTCATACCAATGAGGAGTTGAACATCAACTGCGGATGTTACGATCCCAGAAGGACTTTCGTGTTGAATCCGAATGCGTGGCGCAACCCGCCGGACGGTAAGTTCAGCACCTCGAATTCCCACTACAGCGATTTCCGGCAGCAACGCCGGCCCAGCGAGAATTTCAGTTTCGCCCGTAAATTCCGGATCGGCGAGAAGGCCAGCTTCTTACTTCGGGCCGAATTCACAAACATATTCAATCGCACGGGGATAAACGTGCCGTCGGTTGCCAACCCCTTCTCGACGCCGACGCGGGACGGGAACGGCTTCACCACCGGCGGTTTCGGATACATCAGCCCCGCGGCCATGGGTGGGAGCAATACCAACCCTGCCGCCGCCGGCGCGGCGAGTTTCGCGACGCCCCCGCCGCGGTCAGCGACGATCGTGGCGCGTGTGCAATTCTGATTAGAAAGCCGCGTATCGGGAAACAAGAGTTAGCCGCGAATTACCCCGATTACGCGAATGGGGCACAACAAGAATTCTTTTTTGCGCCCCATTCGCGTAATCGGCGTAATTCGCGGCTAATTCTTGCCCGAATTCAACATCTCATTGACCGAACCTACGGTGTGTAATACATTCCACAGCAATTAGTTGTTGCGCTTTTGAATGAGTCCGATTGGAGGCAGTATGACGAGACGTCTTGGCATTTTACTTGTTGCCGTAACGATACTTTACGGCGTTCCAGCTTTCGGCCAGATAGCCGACTTGTCGGGCGAATACGCCAATCTCACTCATGAAGATGCCCTGGAACGCGCAGGCGGCCCACCGCTCGGGGATTACCTCGGTATCCCGTTGAACGACGCGGGCCGAATGCGGGCTGACGCCAACGATGTCGCGGACTGGGGACTGCCGGAGTTTGGATGCAGACCGCATCCGGGTCCCTATCAGTGGCGCGCTGCCGGTGGCCTGCAGATCCGCAAGGAAATCGATCCCGTCTCGCGGGAACTCGTGGCCTACCACATCCAATGGGTGCGCTCTCTGGACCGTCCAATTTATATGGACGGGCGCCCGCATCCTACCGAGTATGCGCAGCACTCGTGGTCCGGTTTCTCGACCGGGCGGTTCGTCGGCAACATCCTGGAGGTCAAGACCACCCACCTCAAGGAGAGCTATATGCGGCGGAACGGCGCGCATTTCAGTGACAGGGCGACGACGACCGAATACATCTACCGGCGCGGGGACATCCTCACCACTCTCATGATTCTCGAGGACCCTGTTTACCTGACAGAGCCGTTTATCCAATCGACCAACTACCGGTATGCCCCGAACACTCAGCTGGAGTTCTTCCCCTGCACGGTCATCGATGAGGGACTGACCAGCAGGAATGTGCCGCACTATCTGCCGGGCGCTAATCCGTACCTCACCGAATGGACAGGTCCAAATAACATCCCCCCGGAGGCCGCCCGAGGCGGAGCGGAGACCATGTATCCCGAATATCGGTTGAAGATTAAGAAAAACTCGAACAACTGATGACTCAACGGTCCTGCTCACACCGGAGTAAGAAATGACAAAGCTTAAATCGATCGTCCTTATTGCCTTGATCGGCCTCGTTCGTTTGAGCGTAAGCGCCGGCGCCCAGCAGGCGCCCGCCGGACAGATGCTTCAAGTGTTTCCCGTTCAGGGCAACATCTATATGATCCCCGAACCCGGCGGCACCAACACTGTCATGTCTATTGGTCGTGATGGCATCATGCTGGTGGATACGGGAACCGCCCAATTAACCGACCGGTTGCTGGCTACGGTCAAGCAGTTTGCCAACGATCTGCTTGCCCGGCCGGTTCCATTTCAGCCATGCGTGGGATTGAATTGCGCGCAGTTCCAGTACGCGTACGGGTTTTCCAGTCCCTCGTTCGATGCGGTCACCGCTTCTGTGGCGCGTCCCAAGCCGATCCGGTACATCCTGAACACCAGCGCGCATCCCGACCACACGGGCGGGAATGCGAAGATCCGCGCGGCAGGCGTGACCTACACAGGCGGAAATATTACAGGCTTGATCACCGATTCAGGAGATGGCGCCGCAATCCTTGCTCATGAAAATGTGCTGAACAGGCTGACGGCCGCCAAGGCGCCCGACGCTGCGCTGCCGACCGATACCTATGCCACGCCGTGGTACAAGCTCAGCTGGTTCTTCAACGGTGAGGGCGTGCAGCTCTTTCACGAGCCGGCCGCACACAGCGATGCGGACAGCATCGTTTACTTCCGCTATTCCGACGTCATTGCTGCAGGCGAAATCTACAACACCGTCACCTATCCTCGTATTGATGTGGAGAAGGGCGGAACGATTCAAGGCGTAATCGACGGATTAAGCAACATCCTCGACCTGGGATATGCAGAATTCCGAACACAAGGAGGAACAGTCATCCTCCCTGGCCGCGGCCGGATCAGTGACATTGGCGACGTTGCGAACTACCGGAACATGATCTACATTATTCGCGATAGAATCCGAGACTTGAAGCAAAAGGGCAGAACGCTCGAGCAAGTTAAGGCGGCGAAACCGACCATGGATTACGACGGCCGCTGGGGCGCGACCACGGGCCCCTGGACAACCGACATGTTCCTTGAGGCCGTATACCGAACGTTGAAATAATCAAGCATTTAAGAATTTCTCAGGAGGATATCCAACCATGAAACGCAACCTGCTTATGCTGGTGATCGCGGGTGTGCTGGTTTTTGGGATGACCGCTTACGCGCATCATTCCATTGGCGCCACATACGACGCTACCAAGGAAGTCAAACTCACGGGAAAGCTGGTGCAGTTCGACTTTCGAAATCCCCATGCCTTCGTTCACATCGAGGCTCCCGATAAGGACGGCAAAGTCCAACGCTGGGCCGTGGAATGGGGCGGAGCCACCGCATTGACCGGGCAGGGCGTTACCAGAACCACATTGAAGGCTGGAGATGAAGTCGTTATCACCGGCAACCCGGCGCGCGGACTCAGTGCGGGAGTGTATCGCGTCAAGATGAACACTCTGTTCCGGAAGAGCGACGGATTCGGATGGGGAACGAAGCCGGGCGAAACGGTTGATTAGATCGCTATGCGAAGTGTAATTGCCCTTGCCGGCATCCTGATCGTATTTTCAATTGCGCGGCCTGCTGCCTATGCACAGCGTGGCGGGCGCGGTGCGGGCGGCCCCCCGCCGACGCCCAAGGCAGCCGCTCCGATTGATTTGACGGGAACCTGGGTGCCTTTGATCACTGAAGATTGGCGCGTCCGAATGGTCACTCCAAAAAAAGGCGACTACGAATCCGTTCCCATTTCCGCCGATGGACGCAAAGTTGCCGATGCCTGGGATTCTGCCAAAGACGAGGCCGCCGGCGAGCAATGCCGTTCGTACGGCGCTCCCGCTGTTATGCGTGTGCCGGGACGGATCAGAATTAGCTGGGAAAATGACAACGTCATCAAAATCGATACAGAAGCGGGGACTCAGACTCGCCGTTTCCTGTTCGGTTCCGCGCAACAACCTCCAGCGGGACAGCCGACGTTCCAGGGATACTCGGCAGCGAATTGGGAAAACCTGCTGGGCGGACGTGGTGCTCAGGCACGGACCGGCAATCTGAAAGTTGTTACGACGCATCTCCGTCCGGGCTATCTCCGCAAGAACGGCGTGCCTTATAGCGCAAATGCGGTGGTGACGGAATACTACGACGTGATGACGGGAGCTCCGCCGAACAACGCGACGACGTATCTGGTCATCACGACGGAGGTCAACGATCCGCAGTACCTCACTCAGCCCTTCGTCACGAGTACGCACTTCAAGAAACTTCCGGATAACGCTGCTTTCACTCCCGAGGCGTGCACAGCGAAATAAAACAGGCGCGAGTATTCCCCTCCTGTAACAGGAGGGGTGGCTGCGCCATTGAAAAAAAGAATTCGTTCCGAAGAGGCGCAGACGGGGTGGTCGTTCTTTTCTTCACAATGATACTGGCAGCGGCGCTGCCTTACGCCTCGTCGGGCCAGGACCGCGAACCTCTATTGGGGACGTGGCGTCTCAACTTCGCCGAATCGACATTCGCCTCTGGGCCACCCGCGTACGTCCGCGTGATCTGCAAAATCGAACCGTGGGAGGACGGCCTGAAGGTGACTTACGACATGGTCGGCACGCGCGGCGGCGTAACGCACTGGGAGTGGACGGGTCGATTGGATGGAAAAGACTACCCCCTCGAAGGCGTTGAAGAAGTGGTGACCAACGCGTACAGCCGGATCGCCGATCACACTTACAACGTTGTATTCAAAGTTGACGGCCGAATCACAACAGCCACCAGAATCGCCGTCTCGCCCGATGGCAAGATCATGACGGTGACGACCGGGTCGAATGCGGCCATATATCACAAGCGGTAGTCTGAGTTTGTAATTAGCCGCGGATTACGCGAATTACGCGGATGGGCGCGCAACTGTTTCACACGGCGCGGAATACAATACGATGGCGCGCCCATCCGCGTAATTCGCGTAATCCGCGGCTGAAAATCTTCACTCTCACTCCGTCTCAGGGTCCGGCGGCCGCACCCAACGAAAGCGGCTATTCAGCAATCGAAAGGTATCGAATTCCACCAGTTGAAGCATCATGTTGATCTTGTGGCCGTCCATCTGTCCGTTCAGGAGCAGCCGGTCCATGTCGGGGCGCTCGAAAGTGAAGTTGGAGTGCCAGTTTCGGCTGTGTCCTTTTGAGAGGTCGAGCGTTTTCTTTTGGGCGTCGATGCTGACGGCGTAACGGACAAACGAATCGTCGGTGCGCTGAAAAAAGATCCACTCCGGGCTATCAAAAATCACACGCCGCCACCGCCTGTCGTAATCGTTGAGCTGCGTCGGGCGAAGTTCGCCGTCAACAGCCAGTTCGTCGACGTTCCAGATTCCGTACAGCGGCGACCTGGGGCTTCCGCCACCGCCGTCAGCGTACCAGAAGGTGCGGCCGATATTGGCGTACACTCCCAGCAGATAAAGACCAAAAGCGATCTGCACGGCCAGCGCGATGCGATTCGCGGAGCGCGTCTCAAACAGTTGAGGCTCGGTGGAAGGTCCGGCCGGCCGGTTGAGGATAAAAAGGTTCGCCAGGCGGGAAAAGTCTGGCGCGAGCAGGAATAACGACATCAGCGCGAGCTGGAAAGAGAGAATTTTCACGCCGACGTCATAGGTCATGTTGAGTATGAAGACCTGCATCATGCTCGCCAGACAGATCATCGCGCCTAACATCGTCGTGCTGGGAGCAAGGAGCAGTAACCCGCCCAGCACCTCTACAATTCCCGTAAAGATTTGATAGGGCGGTGAAGCCCCAATCGAGCTCCATAAAAATCCCTGCAGGGATAGATTGCCCACCGGCGCAACCAATGTAAGAAGGGATGGCGCCGGAAACTGCGTTGGAATGACTTTGACCATTCCGAAATAGATCATCTGCGCAGCCAGCGCAAAGCGTAGGAAGAGACGAAACCATTTGTGCAGCGTGACGTAGTTTTCGCGGCGCCGATCGAGAATCGACCACATAACCGTTGCAGTGATCGCTACGATCAGCACCAGGAAAAGCTGTACCCAGAAGAAATCTGTGTCGCGGCTGTTTCCCGTGTAGACGAGCGGCGTCGTGATTCCGAAGATGTGCACGGCGATCCAGGAAGTGACGTCGACCATCGGCCATAGCGTGCCGAGACCCTGAGCGGGCAGAGTGTTGGGCAGCACGAACAGATAGATCAGGATGTGGGACGCCAGGGAATAGAATCCAAAGTACGCAAACGCGAAACGAAACGCGAGCCGTGTGGAGTAGTGCCAGCCCGGAACTTGCAAGCTCCTGCCTTTCATAGGAAAGGCGCAGATTCTATCACGCGGCGTATCTGGCTGGCATCGCAGTCTTGAACGGAAAATCAGGGCGTGGGTTCCGTCTAACGAGGAAAACGGAACCCACACCCGGGCCAATCACGTAGATCGGCTCCGGAGGATATGCGCAAACAGAACAGGAAAACCACTTACGGGCATGATGGGCGCCGTGGAAACAAACCGCAATACAGCATGTACTGTATTTTTGAGCACAAAATCGGACTACGTCCGCGCAGTCGGCTTTTGGTGGATTGGAGAGTTTGGGAGATGTCGTTTCAAGAAACTACCCTCTTTCATTACTAGTTACTGCTTGCCGCAGTTAGTTTCTCACGGACTTTTTGCGCATCGCTCAGGCCATTCTCGAGGGTGGGAAGGGCATCATTCAGGTACTTCTTCAACGCTGCGTTTTGAGCGGTGTTCAATTGTGCTCGGAATGTTTCCGCGGCATCCTTGTGATCGGCGATCATCAGGGCGATGAACTCCCGGTCAAAATTCGCTCCCCGCAACGGGGACAGGTACTGCACATGGTATTTCGTATCCAGCGAACCCTGCGTAGTTTCGAGCGTTCGATTTTGTCCCGTCCTGTTGGACAGCTGTTTCAAGGCGTTCGAATGACCCTTGATGACTTCATCGGCGTAATTCTTGACGTCCTCGTTGGTGGATTTTTGCTTCGCCAGTTGCGCCATGTTGATTTCCCCTACGTGCATCTCGGCGGCGTAGTCCGTGAATTCCTTTTCGTCAGCCGACAAAACCGTTGAGCGATCGTTTGAGCGATCGTTGACCGCATCGGGCTCACGGGCCGCTTCGACGCGGTCCGATCGTTCGCAGGCGGTTACTCCGGCGCCGATTGCAAGAAGAGCGAGAGACAACATTACTATTGATAGAGTTTTCATGTTTTCACCTCAGACAGGTAAGCCACAAAATTTAGATACAGATCCAAAGTCCTAAAGCGCATGCGGTCTGCCACGATGGAGGCAGTGCCCAACCCCCGGTATCTCAGTAACTTGGATTACAGACTAGTTGGCATCGAGAGGGCGCCGGCTGCGGCCCGGAATGGAGAAAATTCCCGAAGCAATCGGCTGGGGTATGATTCCGTTTCTTATGCGAATCTCCGCCCTCCCCGGTTACAGATATGGAGTCGCTTTACTTTTTGTGGGCGCTGCACTCGTCTTGTCCCTGTTAGTTCAACCTTCTCTCCCGGACGGTTTTCTGGTGTTCTTTCTGTCTGCAGTTATGCTCGCGGGTTGGTTCGGCCGAACAGGAGCAGGATTGTTTATGGCGTCAAACCATAGTAACGCGCCATCCAGTACGGAAGAATGTAGTCGATCGCGGCGGTCTCGATCAAACCAGCGCCGCCTCCAAACAGCAGGAATGGACTGCGTTGCCAGAGGAAATCCGTGTTGACGCGCTCGTTGACAGGAATTGGACTGCACGCCCGATCGGTGCCGCATGCCGGATACTTGCCTCGCAAATCAACCCAGTAGTCGCGGCGCGTCCTCCAGAGCCATAAGTTCAAGAGCGTGACGGTCTCGTTGTCGCGCACGATGTCCTGTCCCTTCAAGGCTCGATCGACCATGTTGAAGTGCGGATTGCCGTGCTGTTGAGTCGTACGCCGCAACATGTCGTAAGCATTCATATAAATTGCTTTGTAAGGGGAGCCGTCCTCCTCGAGGCGGATGAGATCGAACAGGTTGATGTAGTTCAAGTTGAATTTGAAGTAGTGATTGTGATCATCCTGGTCGTCGAGGAACACTGGAACCCCGACGAAGGCAGCATATACGCTGCGGTAGATTGCGTATGTCAATGCGAACCTCTGAGGGTTTATCCTGCGTCCCGTCTGAAGAAAGCTCAACTGCTGATCGGGCCGGAATGCAAAAGTAGTGCTGACCGTGCCATCCGGCATAGTTACATTCCAGTTGTGAGCCAGCAGGTAGTTCAATATCCGCGTCAGATCCTGCTGGATGAGACCGCGCACATCCGGTTCGTCAATCATGTCGTACGCGACGCTCAAACCGAAGACGACTCCGGAATACTGGTCCCGTGATGTTTTCCCGATCCAAAAGTAAGGCTGATCTCCAAGCTTGCTGTAGTAGATTCCATTGCCGGCTTCCGCCTGTTGAATTGCTGGAGCATAAGGTGAATTCGTCGGTACCAGACACCGTGCCAGAACATCGCTGCCTGTAATGTCGAGAAGCGAGGTTATTCCCCGGAGAGCCAGCCGCGCATTAGCTAATGCGTCTGGTGAGCGAGTGACCTGATACCGGAATGCCTCTGCAGCCAGATAGTGTCCAGTCCATATCGCCGAATCCCCGGCCCGTGCGTACCCGACAATTTGCGAATACCCTTGTGAAGCTGGATCCGATGAAGCGAATACCGGATCCAAAACCGTACCGTAGGGCACGTGGAACCACTGAATGTTTTGCGAGATCGTGAGGGCATCGACTTCAGAGGCATGGGTTGTTCCTGTACCGACAAGTATCGATAAAATGATCAAAAGCATTCGCCGCGAATTTCCATAAAAACGACGCATGATCTTCCTCCGTTAATTGCTGTTATTAAACGTATCACGCGGCTGTGGCCAGTGAAGTGATGTTTGGGAGGCGCCCGCAGGCTGCGAAAAACTCGGATCGCCCAACTGTAGCGGCGGTCTATGACCGCCGGTTTTTCCTGGAATGAACGAAATACCGGCGGTCTATGACCGCCGCTACAGCTCGAGCGTCCTGCTGGGTCTCTATCTCACGGCTGAAAAGTCACTCTGGCGAGAGGTCGAACGTCCGTGTTCTCGTTCGACGGCGTCGTATTGTTCCCGAAAGCCGGGAACTTTATCCGCGACGAACGACTGCAATTTGTTGCCAACAACGCAGGCGAGTCCTTCGAATATGTTGTCGAGCGTGCCGGAAATCCGCTGTAAAGGAACTGGTATTGAACGCTCGGTGCGATTCCGGTCGTCCGTGCTGCTTCCCCACGATTCGGACTTCCGGCCTGCGGTATTGGGCGAAGGCGAGGACGCGCGGACGGCAAGCGACAACAGAAAGCCTCCTGCGACGGCCGCGCCCAGAACCCACGCCGTGTGATTATCGAAATGAGTCTTGAAATCGGTGGCCTTTTTCACTCGATACTCGATTTCATCGAGGTTGCGGCCAAGTTGTTCGCGTTCTCTATCGATGTGCTGTTTTATTTTGTACGTTTCTTCAGCCACGTTACATTCTCCTGCAAACTTCGAATGGTTTGAGCGGGCTTCAGGCTGGCTTGCTTCATCCTGTTTCGGCCAACCTGCAAGAAAATCGCTGCCGTTATGCCTGTACCGGCTCCGACGATGAGTGCAGACAACCACAGCGGGATACCGGTTCCAAGTGCATAGACGGCGCTTAAAAGGACGAAACCGAGCGCATACAAGGCGCAGATAGTACCGATCCCGACAAGCATTCCCGCCTTTGCTACCTTTGTGGCATCCTGCCGAACCTCTGCTCCCGCCAGTCGAACCTCGGAACGGACAATCTCCGTGACGTGGTTCAGGATTTCCTGAAGTATCCGGGAAACAGGCCGGTCGCCTGCTTTCCAGGAGGCTTGCATGTCGTCCAGGTTCTCAAACAAAAAATCATTGATGTTTGATCTTTCTTTCATGTGTCCTCTTCACGCTTCTCGAATCGCCTTCCGGTCGACATTAGCGCCGGGAACGTCCCAGCAAAAACCCGACGGCCAATGCGGCGACCAGAGACTGCGTTGGATGACGGCGACAAACATCCATGATGTCCTTACCCATCTGCGAGAAATCGTGGTCTCGCAGATACGAGGCGGTGGATTCCATGCCGTCTGCGACTTTGTGGGTCAGGTTAACCGCCTTGGGTCCTCCGGGAGCACTTTCGGCGTTGTCATGTATCGCAGATGCGAACCGCTTCAGGTTGTCGGCTGCGCTTGCGCGCTGCTGATCCATTTTCTCGGACATCGTGTCCGCCACTTGATCCGCTTTGTCCTTTACTTTGGATGCCATATCCGACACCCGGTCCTTCACGTCATCAAAGCCGGTATTTTTCGTTGTGAACGTTTCATCATCGAAGCGCTTCATTGGATCACGGCTCATTTTTAAGTTCCTCCTATTGGCGATGAATTCTGTTTTCAGAAGACCAATTCCATCTCGAGGAGCGCACATTCTCCAGCCCGCACGAATTCTGTGGCTAGTGAACACGGGGCTTACCTGACCGACGATGGAAGAATGAAGTCAATACGCTATTTACCAAGCAGAATGCGGTCCATTTCGCAGGTCCATTTCGCCTCGTCGGAGAAAAAGCGACAGGAAAATCGTGCAGTCACCGATAGCCCCTCAGGGGAACAGCCGACGAAACTGTAAAGAACGCATTCACGCAAACAACTAAGGAGTAAATACACATGGCTGTTACTTCACGAAAACGCGCTGGCAACCGCGCTCGCACGGCAGGAAGTTCAGGGAAGGACGCGATCGCTCTTCTCAAAGAAGACCACAAGAATGTTAAGGAATTGCTGAAACGTCTGGAAGAAACGTCTGATCGAAGTACCAGTCAACGTGAAAAGCTTTTGGCGCAGGTCGAAAACGAAGTAAAGGTACACACCACGATCGAAGAAGAGATTTTCTATCCGGCATTCAAGGAGGCCATCCGATCGAAATCCGATGCGCATCTGTACTTCGAGGCCCTGGAAGAGCATCACGTTGTGGATTTGGTGATGTCCGAGACCAAGGGCACCGATACGGATTCGGAGGAATTCGCCGCGAAGGCAAAAGTGCTGAAAGATCTCATCGAACATCATGCCGAAGAGGAAGAGACGGAGATGTTTCCCAAAGCCCGCAAAGCGATGGGCGCAGCAAGGCTGCGAGAGCTTGGACAGGAAATTGAGGAGCGCAAGCGACAACTGACGAGCGGTACGTTGAGACGCGCTGTTGAGGCCATTACCGGACGCCGGGGAGTGGCCTAGCAAGATGAAAGCGAGAAAAAGGACCGTCGGACTCATTGCCGCCGTTGTTACAGCTGGAGTGGCCGGAGCAATCTATGCGACAAGCCGGCGCAAATATTCCGGAATCAAATTGAAGAAGTCGATCATCGTTGACCGTCCCGCATCTGAACTGTATGCCTTCTGGCGAAACTTCGAAAATCTTCCTCCGATTGCGGACATGCTCGAATCGGTCCAGGTATGGGACGACAAGCGGTCGCATTGGGTAGCTCTTGGCCCCGCGGGCCTTCGCGTGGATTGGGATGCCGAGATCACGGTAGACCGGGAAAATGAAATGATCGGCTGGCGTTCCATTGAAGGATCAACAATAGAGACCGCGGGCTACGTTCGATTCGAACGGGCACCTGGCGGAAGGGGGACGCTCGTTCGTGTCGCTCTTGAATACAACCCGCCTGCCGGTCGCGGCGGTGCCGCCATATCCTCCATTTTCGGGAAACGTCCCGGAGCCTATATAGAGGAAGCATTACGCCGATTCAAACAGCGGACGGAAACAGGTGAAATGGCGCGAGCCTGAATTGTAGCTGTAGCGGCGGTCTATGACCGCCGGCGATCTCGCAAGTTGTATTGTTGGCGGTCATAGACCGCCGCTGGAGATTGGCCATTTTTTCGGATTTGTTCGCAATGGTGTCCGCATGACGTCTCCAATTTTGACACTTCGTTGTGCGAGCGGTCATGCACACGAAACGTGACTCTGAATTCCCCTCCTAGATTAGGAGGGGTGGCTGCGCCATCAATAAATGCCGCGAAGCCTCCTTAGCCGGCGCAGACGGGGTGGTCGATCAATGTTGCGAAGCCACCTTATAGATG
>WNFP01002988.1_pt1 | contig 15096 bp, 10 predicted proteins | sample 5400201 | NCBI WGS metagenome assembly WNFP01 (sample SAMN13153355, study PRJNA577476) | soil metagenome | isolation source: 115 cm saprolite under Madrone tree | place: USA:California | collected 2016-06-14
TCATCGCTGTCGATCGGAATGCCGCCGATGGCGGCGCTCCACGCGCAGAGCCCGAGGAGCGCCGCCATCGGCGGCATTCCGATCGACAGCGATTACGTCATTTTCATCGTCGACACCTCCTCCAGCATGACCAGCAATCACTGGGACGTGAACCTGGGCGTCGTGGACGAGATCCTGAGCCTGTATCCGCAGGTGCGGGGGCTGCAGGTCCTGAACGACCAGGGAACGTACATGTTCGAGGGAACGCGCGGCCGCTGGCTCAGCGACACCCCGCAGCAGCGCGCCGAGATTCGCGAACGCGCGCGCCGCTGGCGCGCATTCAGCCAGTCCAATCCGGTTCCGGGGATGGAGGAAGCGGTGCGCAGCTACTGGGCGCCCGACAGGCGGGTGAGCGTGTTCGTGCTGGGCGATGAGTTCACCGGCGACTCCATTCAGGAGGCGCTCGACTCGATCGGCAGTCTCAACAAGCCCGCGCCCGACGGCCGGCGGCCGGTGCGCATCCACGCCATCGGATTTCCTGAAGGAGCGGACATGTCGCCGTTTACAAATATCCGCTTTTCCGCCCTAATGAGACTGATATGCGAGCAGAACGACGGCACGTTCGTCGGCATGAAGCATTAGGCGCGCTGCGATGGTCGGCCGGCGCCGTCGCGCTGGCCGCTGTTACCGCCTGTGGTGGTATCGCGATCAAACCCGATCCCGTCCTGCCCCAGCCGCTGCTGCAGCCGCTGCCCAGCACCGTCGGCCTCGTTCTTCCCAACGAGCTGCGCAATTACGTGCACAAAGAGACACGCTGGGGTATCGACTGGCAGATTGCGCTGGGACCGGGGCACGTGCACCTGCTGCGCGACATATTCAAGGACTCGTTCAGCCAGGTGCAGGAATTCAAGGATCTGGCGGCGGCGCGCGCCGGCACGGGGCTCAAGGCGGTGTTTGAACCGCTGATCGATCAGTATTCCTTCGTGACTGACCGCGACACCGGCGGACGCTACGACGCCGTTACGATCCGCTACCGCATCATTGTCTACACGCCGCAGGGGGAGAAAGTCGACACCCTGACCCTCACCGGTTATGGCAGCGCGCTCGCCAAGGGCATGTCGAGCGGCGCGCCGCTCGAGCGTGCAACGCTCGCGGCCATGCGTGATGCGGCGGCGAAATTCCTGGTGCAGTTTCCGCAGCAGGCCGCCGGGCAGCAGCTGGCGCACGATGAGGCGCTGAGTGTGCAGTCAGGCCTCGACACCGCTGACAATCTGCAGATCGAGGCGGTGCCGATCGAGGAGAGCGGTCCGGACGGGGATGCGGGAGCGCCCACCGCCTAGGGCTGGCGTGGCTTCTTCGAGAGCAGCTTTTCCAGCAGCGTGACGCCTTCGGTGTCCACCGGCTCGCCGTTCTGCAGGCGCGGCGCGTAGCGGGCACGCCTCACTGCCACCAGCACGGACTTCTGCTGTGCGGCCGTGGCATCGCTGGTGTTGGTGATCACGTTGGCGGTGTGCCCGTCGCGCTTCGCGGTGAAGGTCGCCTCCACCGAATGCTGATCGGTGTTGTCGCGCTCGGCGAGCGGTGAGCGTGAAGCCGACGCGGAAGGCGCCCGATAGGCCAGCTGCCGGGGCACATCGAACGTTGCGGTCGAGCCCGCCTGCCGGAATTCCTGCCAGGCGTCGCGGTAGCGCGTGAGGCTCTTGTCGGCCTGATCGGCGCACAGGTACCAGTCGCCGAGCTCCATCAGGGTCGTGCCGCGGATCCGGTGATCGACCGGGCGCATCTTGTCGAGGGTCTGCAGCGCGAGTAGCAGCGCCTTCTCCCCGTCGGGGTTCAGTGCCCGCAGGCCATGCTCCGTGTACACGCCGGGGCCCGCCTGCGCGAACGGGTCCATGTACTGGGCGGCTTCCTCGTCGTTGCCGTTCATGGCCTCGAGCCGGTAGGTGCGCGCAATGCCCAGCAGCGGCTCGATCACCAGGCGAGCGGCGCGAGTGCCGGCGCCCTCGGCGACGGTGAGCTCGCGGGCGTACGCGGCGCGGGCCGAGGGGTAGCGGCCCACATGCTCGAGCCAGTGCGCATAGTGATCCACCGGGCGGATGACGCGCGCATCGCGGCTGCCCCAGGCGCTCTCGGCGACCCGCACCGCGTACTGGAACTCACGATCCACCTCGCTGTGGCGCTCGAGATTCACCAGGCTGCCGATCAGCGGATCGAGGATCGTCATCTGTCCGGGGTTCAGCAGGCCGTCGAGATTGCGGCTCAGGTCGAGAGCGCGCTGCAGGGTGACGCTCGCATCCTCATACTGCCGGGTGGCGTAGTAAGTCGCGCCGAGCCCCTGCAGCGGGCGCAACAGCAGACGGTCAGCATGGCCGCCCGTGTCTGCGGCGATTTTCACACTGCGCAGGTAGGTATCCTCGGCATCCTTGTAGTCGCCCATGCGGTACTGGGTGGTGCCGAGATTGGAGAGGGGATTGACCAGCTCGCGACCGTTGGCGCCGTACTGCTCCTGGGTGAGCGCCACGAGTTTCTCGGCCAGCGGCAGCGCATCCGGGTAGCGGTGCGCATCGAAGGCCGCACGGAACTCCCGGTACACCGCCACCCGGTCGGCGTCGGTCACGGCCAGTGCCGCGGCCGGCGCCAGCACCGCCGCAGCGACCATCAGGGGCAGTTTCAAACGTCTCACCGGGCGCGCCCACAGTCAGCGCATGACGCGCTGTAAGAAATGGTAACACCGCGATGCGGCGCGGCGCGGGCGCCAGGCCTGGTGGCCCTTCCCGCGCCGGCTGCGGGGCACCCTTAGGTGCTGCGGTCCCGCAACAGCGGGCGCGCCTTGCCGCGGGACGCGCGCACTTCTAAGCTGTGGGAAAAACAACATCCGCGGTTGCGACAGGGGTGCACCGATGGGAGACGCGGAAGGGAAGCTCGCGTTGCTGGCCGGAGCGAGCGGCCTTGCCGGCGGCTACGCGCTCGATGCGCTGCTCGAGGCGCCGGACATCAGGCGCGTGCTGGCCGTTTCACGGCGGCCGCTCGGGCGCGAGCATCCGCGACTCGCCAATCGCATCGTGCAATTCGAGCACCTCGAGGCACAGCTCAAGGGCGCCAGCTGCGACGTTGCGTTGTGCTGCCTTGGCACGACCATCCGCCAGGCCGGCTCGCAGGAGAGCTTTCGCGCGGTCGACATCGACTGCGTGCTGGCGTTCGCGCGCGCCGCAAAAGCGGCGAACGCCCGGCGCTTCGTCGTCATATCGAGCGTGGGCGCGGACCCCGGCGCGCGCAATTTCTACCTGCGCACCAAGGGCGAGATGGAGCAGCGGCTGGTGGAAGCGGGCTTCGAGTCGCTCGACATCCTGCAGCCGTCACTGCTGCTCGGCTGGCGCGGCGAGGTGCGCCCGCTGGAGCTCGCGGCACGCGCTTTTGCGCCGCTGCTGAATCCGCTGCTGCGGGGCCGGTACATGCCGTACCGCCCCATCCCGGCGCGTACCGTGGGCGCCGCCATGCTCGGCGCGATTCGCACCGGCCGACGCGGCGTGCAGCGCTGCACGTATGGGGGTATCGAGGCGCTGGCGCGCCTCGCTGTCTCGCGTACGCGCGCGCCGGCGCAGCCGAAGACGCCCGCCGGCGCACGGTAGTCGCGGGAATCGAGGGATGTCAGGCTTGCGCGCCGCGCTCGCTCTTGCAGTCGCGCTGCTGGTCGCCGCGTGCAGCAGCCTCCCCGCGACGCCGCCCCCGACCCGGCCGCCAGGCGGGGCAACGATCGCGCAGGCGGCGCAATCTCTGCTTGGAACTCCGTACCACTTCGGCGGTGCCGACGCGGCCGGCTTCGACTGCAGCGGGCTGGCGCGGTACGTGCACGAGCGCGCGGGTCTGGCCATTCCGCGCACCGCCGCCGAGCAGCAGCGCGTGGCGTACCCGGTGCCGCTGGGACAGCTTGCGCCCGGGGACCTGGTATTTTTCCGCATCCGCTCGCGCGGCATCAATCACGTCGGTGTCTATGCCGGCGGCGGCCGCTTCATCCACGCGCCGCGCGCGGGGCTGGCCGTCAGGTACGGGAGTCTCAGCGGCGGCAGCTTCTACGCGCGGCATCTGGTGAGCGCAGGGCGCTTCTGGGATCGTGGCACGCCGCCGCCGCCGTCACGGTGAGACATAAAACGGTGCGCCGTGGCGCGCGCTACGTATAAGCCGCACGTGAGAGCCGCGGCACACAATCGGGGCTTGACTGCGAACCGCGACGCTTTGACACTTGGGTCTTAGTGATAAGGGCAAACCCGTCGAAAGACGGGGACGCAAAGCCACCGGTCTACGGGACGTTCCTATGACGGCGGGGCTGCCACGATCGCGCAGTTGGCGCGAGCGCTCGCACTCCTCCCGTCGCGCGAACCAGCGCAGTCCTCGAGACCGTGTTCATTGAGTCGGTTTCGGGGAAGTTATGACAGCAACAGCCAACTTCGCTTCCGTGCGCACGAGCGCCGGAGCAAGGGATACGGCGGCACTGGCAAGCAGCGCGGCGCCGTTCGTTCTCAACCTGTGCTCATCGACGACGCCGATGGCGCTTGCGCAGACGGATCTGCCGGAGCTCAAGCGCTTCACGTTCTTCGTCAGCCGGCGCTTCGAGGAAGGCCGGGAGCGCTTTCGTCTGCACATGGGTTACTTCGCCACGCTGGCCGAGGCCGAGGAGTGGCTGAGCGTCGTGCGCGAGATTTACCCGGGTGCCTGGGCCGGCGAAGCCCCGGGCCGCAAGCTGCGCGAGCGAGCCGCGGCGGCGGCGGCCGATCAGGCCCGGCATGCCGCCGGACCTCAGCCGCGGGTCGCGCCGGCGCCTGCACGGCCCGCCACCGCGGCGGCTCCGGCGCACGTGCCGGTTCTACACGCCGCGCTGCCCGCTGCGCGGCGCGCCGCCGCACCGCCGGTCATGGCTGCGCCGGTTGCCAGGCCCGCCGCGCCCCGGACCATCGCGTCATGGATGACCGCGCCGGCGCCTAAGCCCGCTGCCGGGCGTGCGCCACCGCCTCCCGTCGGTGCGCAGCGCGCAGCGGCGCAAACCCCGCCGCGCACGCCGGCCGCGGCCAGTTCCGCCGCCGCGCCCGCCGCAGGCAAGAGCGCGAAACCGGTGTTTGCAGACTCGAACGTGCGCGAGGTGCTCGCGGCGCTCGGCGATGCGAGCGCTACCGGCGAGACGCGCCTGATGCGTGCGCCGCCGCGGCCGCGCGTGGCGCCGGCCGAGGGCAGCTCCCTCTCCGACACGCAGGTGTTGAGAATGCTCGAGACCCGCCGCCCCGAGAGCGGCGAGCCGCCACCCGCCGACGTCGCGCATGGCAGCATTCCGCTGCTCAAGCCCGACGACACCGGCACGCGTCGGGCACTCAAGGAGGCCGTCGTCAACAACGCGCCGGTGTCCTTTGCGGTGCAGTTGCAATGGTCGGTGCAGCCGGCCGAGCTCGACAAGGTACCTCCGCTGGCCATCTTCAGCGCCTACACCCTGTATACCGTCGAGGGCAGCCGCGACGGCCGCAAGTGGTATGGGCTGCGTCTCGGGTTCTTCAGCGACACCAATTCCGCCAAACAGGTCGCCCACTACGTGCGCTCGGAGTTCGCTGCGGTCGCGGTGGTGCCGGTGAGTCCGCACGAGAAGAGGCGCGCGACGGATCAGGACGCCAAGGCCGAGACCCTGGCGGCTCCGGCCGCAGCGCGCCCGCGTACCGCGGAAGAGTTCAAGCTCATCGATGACGACACGGCGAACATCGCGGTGGCGGCGCTGCTGCAGGGCAGGCCGAACCCGGCAGCCAAGCCGCTGCCGAAGGTGGCGCCGGGCCGCACCGTGCGCCAGAGCGCTTCGCCCGCCAAGGGCCGCTCGCGTAGCGGTGCCGGCAAGGTGGGCGCGCGCGAGCGCCGTGGCCCGCACACGCTCGAGGAGACCCTCGAAATTCTCGGCGCGAGTGAGCTCACGATCGACAACGGAACCGGCGCAACCCTCAACGACTCCGGCGTGCGTCACTTGCGCGTCGAGGTGCTGAAGAATTCGCCGTTCACGCGACTCCTCGAGCGCCTCAGCGAACGGATGAAGAAGCCGTAGTCTGGGCGTCGAATTCCGCCAGCATCCAGCGCCGGTACGCGTCCAGGTTGGGCTCGCGGCCGAGGAAGTCACGCACCAGCTGCGCGGCGGGCTTGGTGGAGCCGGGCGCCAGCACGGACTGCCGGTAGCGCATGCCGGCCGGACCGCGGAGCAGATTCTGCGGGTCGAACTGCGCGAAGAAGTCCAGCGCGATCACCTTGTCGAGCACGTAGGTGTAGTAGTTCGAGCTGTAGCCGTTCAGGTGCGTGAAGCTCGCCCAGAAGTGATCGCCCGGCACGAACGCGGCACTGTTGAAACGCTCGAAGTCGCGCCGGTACACGGCGTCGAAATCCAGCGTCGCCGGCGGCAGCGTGTGAAAGTCCACTGAAATCGCGGTGAACATCAGCTGGCGCTGCTGGCCGCTCGCGCGGCCGTAGGCATCGGCGCGGGTCATGCGCGTGAACAGATCCCGGGGCAGCACCTCGCCGCTCTGGTAGTGGCGGGCAAAAGAGCTGAGTACGCCGTAATCATGGAAGAACTCTTCCAGCATCTGCGAGGGCGCCTCGATGAAATCGCCCTCCACGAGGAAGCCGCCCTCGCCGACGAACGCGTTCTGACTGCCGACGACGTGATGCATGAGATGACCGAACTCGTGCAGGAACACCACCACGTCGCCGTACTGCATGAGGCCCGGGTCGCCGGGCGTGCCGCCCGGGAAGTTGCACACCAGCACACCCTCGGGCAGCTGTCGGCCGTGGATCCCGAAGCTAAGCGGCTGGGTGGAGAACCACTTGTCCTTGCCTTCGCGCGGATGCATGTCCAGGTAGATGCGCCCGAGCCTGACCTTGCCGTCGAAGACATCGTAAGTGGTGACCGAGGAATGCCAGGTGTGCACACCCGTCACCGGTTTGATGTCGACATGAAACAGCGTCGCGGCCGTGGCGAGCACGCCGCGCTCGACCTCGGCGTAGGGGAAGTAGGGTCGCACGCTCTGCGAGTCGAAGCTGAACTTGGCGCGCCGGTACTGCTCCTGCCAGTAGCGCGCATCCGCGGCGGAGATCTTCTGGATCGACGGCTCGCGTTGCTGGGCGAACGCCAGCAGCGCCGTATCCTCGCGCGCACCCGGCTCGCGCGAGGCCGCATCGATCTTGCCGAGGTACTCGGCCAGCTTCGCGGGCGAGCCGATCATCTGATCCGCCATCGCGAAGTCTGCCCAGGTCGGATAGCCCAGCAGGCGAGCCAGCTGCTCGCGCCGGGCGAGCAGCCCGCGCAGAGTCTCGGTGTTCGCCGGGTAGCCGACCTGCTGGGCCGCGAGGAACAGCTTGCCGCGCAACTCCGCGCTGTTGGAGAACTTCTGGGCCGGCCAGCCATCGGGCGGGTCGGTCGTTATCCTGACGTGTCCTTCGGCGTCGGCGGTGTGCGTGGCGAGGTAGTCCGGCGGCAGGCCGTCGAGTTGCGCCTGGTCGGCTATGGTCGTGCGCACGTCGTCGTGCACCGCGCGCTCGAACGCGAGTCCGAGCTCGGTAATCTTGTCCTGCAGCGCCTTGATCTGGGCCCGCGTGGCGTCGTCCTTGTCCACGCCGGCGAGACGGTACTCGAGCAGGGTGTGTTCGAGATAGTGCCGGGTCGCCGCGTCCGCCGGTGAGGGCACCGCGGCGAGCGCCCGGTAGACCGGCTTGTTGAGGTTGAGCGCCGTGTACGCGGCATTCGCGGTCTGCGTGAGCGCCTGCGCCTTGTCGCGCAGCTCCTTCGTGGCCCCCACGCCATACATCACGCTGGACTGTGCGACCGAAAGGATGATCTCGTTGACCGCATCGTCATACGGACGAAGGGTATTGCCCACGGTGCGCGCGCCCTTCACGACCATGAGTCGCGCGATGTCGGCGTCGGCGCGGCGCAGGTGCTCGTGCACCCAGGTGTCGAGGGCCGCCGGATCCTCACCGGCTTCCCAGGAGTGAAGGTCTTTGGAGGCCACAGCCTTGGGCGGCGCGGCGCCTGCGGCCCAGGCGGGCAGAGCGGCGCAGGCCAGCACAGCAGCGACGAAGGGCAAACAGTGCCCGCGGGGCGATCGACCGACCATGGATGACTCCCTAGACTGTGCCGCTCGCGGGCGGCTAAGCGCTGATTGTGAAGCCAGTTTAGCGCGAAGTGGCGCCGGGTGCGGCACGGCGCCGTTTCCAGGCGACGGGGCGTGAGAGCGATCAGCGCTTGCCGAACAATTTCTCCAGTTCCGTCTGCGCCTTGGCGACCTCGGCCGTGTTGGGTGGCGTGAACGCTGCGGCGCGCGGCTTGAAGTGGTCACAGAAATTCGCGTGCGTCTTGTCGTTCACTTCTTCCGCGGTCGGCTCGCGGCAGTGCTTGGCGACACGCGTGTCGTAGTCGATGCACATGCGGCACACGTGCAGCTCGGCATGGCACTTCGGGCACTCCTCGAGCCGTCGCAGCGGCAGGCTCAGCTCGGCGAGCGGCGCGCCGCATTTCCAGCAGACCAGATCGTGGGCCATGGGCGGGAAGCGTACTACGGCCGGGCATTGTTCGCCGCGCCCGGTGGCTGACCCCTGCCGCTGGCGAGTTCACCCCTGCGGCGCCGCACGCACGGCTTGGATATCATACCCCGGTAGGGTATAAGGCAGCCCATGGCACACACCATTCGCAAGAAGACCAAGCTCGTCAATCGGCTCCGCCGCCTGCGTGGGCAGGTCGAGTCGGTCGAGCGGGCGCTGAATGAGGATGCGGATTGCGGCCGGATCATGCAGCTGCTGGCCGCGTGCCGCGGCGCCGTGAGCAGCCTGCTGGCGGAAGTCGTCAAGGATCACATCCGTGAGCACCTCGTGGCTCGCCGGCCGCGGCCCAGTGAGCCGCGCGCCGAGGCCACAGACGAACTCATCGACGTCGTGCAGAGCTACTTCAGGTGAGACCGCCAGCGTGACTGCGGACGCCGTACGGCCGGAAGACCAGCACTCTCACGTCTTCCTCGGCGCGGGCCATGCGCGCAACGAGCGCCGGGCGTGGGCGGTCATCGGGCTGTGCTCCGCGATGATGGTGCTGGAGATCGGCGGTGGGATCGCCTTCGGCTCGCTCGCGTTGGTCGCGGACGGCCTGCACATGTCGACCCACGCGATTGCGATGTTGATTGCGGCATGGGCCTACACCTTCGCCCGCAAGCACGCGAGCGACGCGCGCTTCAGCTTCGGCACCGGCAAGCTTGGCGATCTCGCCGGGTTCACCAGCGCCATCGTGCTGGCTCTCATTGCGCTTCTTATCGGCTACGAGGCCGTCAGGCGCTTTCTGGCGCCGGTTCACATCGAGTTCCGCGAGGCGATTCCGATCGCGTTTCTCGGCCTGCTGGTGAACATCGTAAGCGCCTGGCTGTTGAGCGGCGGAGACGGCCGTGCTCAGGCACCCGCACAGGGTCACGGCGAGGAGGCCGTCGACGACGCAGTGCACGCGCCCGCGGACGGGGAGCTGGAAACGAGGTTTGGGCGGGTTAAATTGCACATCTTCGCAGGTGACGGCCCGGCCCGGTTTCGGTGCCGGCTTCCCGGCGTGAGCGAGCAGGCGGCCCGAGCGCTCGCCGCCTCGATCGAAACCGACCGTCCGGGAGGCGTGCGTGCGCTATTTTCCCTGAGATGGCGGGGTGACTACTTCGAGTCAGACGAGGTGATTCCGGAGCCGCACGAGTTCGCGGTGCACCTGACGCTTCGGTCGGGTATCGACGCCGCGACCTACCGGCTGGACTTCGAGGAGCCGCAAACCCACGCCGCTCACCACGTCCACCGGGACCACAATCTTCGCGCGGCATTCATCCACGTGGCCGCTGACGCCGCCGTGTCCGTTCTGGCCATTCTCGGGCTGACGGCCGCCCGATTCCTGGGTTGGATGTGGATGGACCCCATGATGGGAATCGTAGGCGGCTCTGTCATCGCGCTGTGGGCGTATGCCCTGGTGCGGGACACGGGCCGGATCCTCCTGGACATGACCCCGGACACGGCGCTCGCCGCGCGTATCCGGCGATGTTTGGAGGAGGATGGCGACCGGGTCGCTGACCTGCACCTGTGGCGGCTCGGTCCGGGCCATTTTGGTGCCATCGTTTCGATCGTGACCGCCCAAGCGCGGGACGTCCATTTCTACCGCTCTGCACTCGGACGCTTCTCCGGCCTCTCGCATCTGACGATCGAAGTCGTGAGCCCGAAGCGCGGCGCTGCGGCGTCTTAGCTTCCCGGCCCTGTCGGGCGGGTACGCTGCCGCAGGAAGTCCTCCAGCACCCGGCCGGTGTGGGATTGCTTGCTGCGGCGCGCGATCTGCGCCGGCGCACCCTGGGCGACGATGCGGCCGCCGCCATCACCGGCCTCGGGCCCCAGGTCGAGGATCCAGTCCGCTTCGGCCATGACGTCGAGGTTGTGCTCGACCACTACCGCGGTGTTGCCGGCGGCAACCAGCCGGTGCAGCACGTGCAGCAGCTTCTCGACATCGGCCATGTGCAGACCCACGGTGGGCTCATCCAGCACATACAAGGTGTGCTTCGGTTTCTGACGCGGGCCATGGGCGACGTCGTCGCGCACCTTGGAGAGCTCGGTGACGAGCTTGATGCGCTGGGCTTCGCCACCCGAAAGCGTGGGGCTCGGCTGCCCGAGCGTGAGGTAGCCGAGGCCCACGTCCTGCAGCAGCTTGAGGGCATGATGCACGCGCGAATGGGCCGCGAAAAACCCGACTGCATCGTCGACGTTCATCGCCAGCACATCGCCGATACTGGCCTCCCGCCATGACACGGCGAGCGTCTCGGAATTGAAGCGCCGCCCGCCACAGACGTCGCACAGCACCTTGACGTCGGGCAGGAAACTCATCTCGATGGTCTGCATGCCCTGGCCTTCGCACGCTTCGCAGCGGCCGCCGGCGGTGTTGAATGAGAAGCGGCTGGCGCTGTAGCCGCGAATGCGCGCCTCGGTGGTGCCGGCGTAGATGCGCCGGATGTCGTCCCAGAAGCCGATGTAGGTAGCGGGGCAGGACCGCGGGGTCTTGCCGATCGGTGTCTGGTCCACTTCCAGCACGCGATCGATGAGCTCCAGGCCTTGCACCGCCGCGCAGCCGATGGGCTTTACGCCGGCGGCGCGCTTGCGGCCACGGCCCCCCGGAGCGTTCTGCGCGAGCAGCCGCTTCAGGTTCGCATACAGCACGTCGCGCGCCACGGTCGATTTGCCCGAACCGGACACGCCGGTGATCACGACCAGGCGCCCGAGCGGAATGCGCACGTCGCTCCCCCTGATGTTGTGCAGCGCCACCCGCTCGAGCGTGAGCAGGGGTGTGACGGAGTTCACCGCACGGTGCGGCCGCGCCGGATGCAGCAGCGGCTCGCGCAGGAAGCGGCCGGTGGTCGAACGCGGGTTACGCATGAGGTCCTGCACCGTCCCCGCACCGACCAGCTCGCCGCCGCGCACGCCGGCCTGCGGCCCCAGATCCAGCACGTGATCCGCCCGGCGGATGGTCTCCTCGTCGTGCTCCACGACCACCAGCGTGTTGCGGTGCCCGGCGAGCTCGGCAAGGCATGCGAGCAGGATCTGGTTGTCGCGCGGATGCAGCCCGATGGTGGGCTCATCGAGCACGTAGCACACCCCCTGCAGGTTCGAGCCCAGTTGCGCGGCCAGGCGGATGCGCTGCGCTTCGCCCCCCGAGAGCGTCGGTGCGCCGCGATCGAGCTGCAGGTACCCGAGACCGACACGCTCGAGGAACTTCAGGCGCGCGCGGATTTCCGCCAGCAGGTCGCGCGCGATCTGCCGCTCGCGCGTGCCGAGCCTGAGTCGGGCGAAGAATGCTCCGCTGGCGCTGACCGATTCACCCGCCAGCGCGGCGATCGAGCGCTCGCGGAAGCGCACGTTGAGCGCCGTGGGGTTCAGCCGCTGCCCATGGCACGTGCCGCAGGGCTGCAGCTCGCGCCCGTACCACTCGTTCCACCACAGTTCCTCGCCGCTTTGCTGCTCGTCGAAGCCCGGCATCTCAACCCCGGTCCCATAACAGCTCTCGCACCAGCCATGTCTGGAATTGAAGGAGAACAGGCGCGGATCGAGCTCGGCGAAACTCCTGCTGCAGGAGGGGCAGGCGCGCTTGGTGGACAACACCGTCACCCGAGCGGACTGCGGTCCCAGCACGTGCACCAGCCCCTTGCCGAAATCGAGCGCGCGGGCGAGCCCCGCGCGCAGGGCGGCCTCGGTCCTGACGCCGACATCGATTTGCGCAACCGGCAACTCGATGGTGTGTTCGCGGAAGCGCGACAGGCGCGGCCACGGCACCGTCGGCAGCGCCTCGCCATCGACACGCAGCGTCCTGAAGCCCTTCCTGGCCGCCCACTTCGCCAGATCGGTGTAGTAGCCCTTGCGCGCCACGATGAGCGGCGCCAGCAGCGCGATACGCTTGCCGCGGTAATCGCGTAACAGGCGCGCGCCGATCGAGGCCGCGCTCTGCGGCTCGATCGCGAGGTCGCAGTCCGGGCAGTACTGCGTGCCGAGCTTCACGTACAGCAGCCGCAGGAAGTGATAGATCTCGGTGAGCGTCGCCACGGTGCTCTTGCGGCCGCCGCGGCTGGTGCGCTGCTCGATGGCAACCGTGGGCGGAATGCCGAAGATCGCGTCCACGTCGGGGCGCGCGGCCGGCTGCACGAACTGGCGCGCATAGGCGTTGAGCGATTCCAGGTAGCGGCGCTGGCCCTCGTTGAAAAGGATGTCGAAGGCGAGCGTCGACTTGCCCGAGCCCGACACGCCGGTGATCACCGTGAAGCGATCGCGCGGGATCTCGACGTCGATGTTCTTGAGGTTGTGCTCGCGCGCCTTGTGAATGACCACCGCGTGGGTGTCGCGGCCGTTACCGCCGCGGTAGTGCGCGCGCGGCTCGGCAACCGTGGCGGGCGCGGGTGTGGCCTGCGCCGCCATGGACAGGGCCTCCTCGTAGGCGCGCAGCGCCTGGCCGGTGAAAGAGCGCGTGTGCGCGCGTACCTGCGCGGGTGTTCCGGCGCAGATGATTTCGCCGCCGCGCTCGCCGCCCTCGGGGCCGAGATCGATGATCCAGTCGGCGGCGCGGATCACATCCAGGTTGTGCTCGATCACCAGCAGCGAGTGACCGGCGACCAGCAGCTTGCGGAACGCCTTCAGCAGCTTGGCCACGTCCTCGAAGTGCAGTCCGGTGGTCGGCTCATCGAACAGAAACAGCTTGCCGCGGTGGGTGGTGCTCGAGAGCACCGAGCCGGCCTGCGCCAGGTGCCCGGCGAGCTTCAGTCTCTGCGCCTCGCCGCCCGAGAGCGTGGGCACGGGCTGGCCGAGCTTCAGGTACTCGAGGCCCACGTCGGCGAGCGGCGTGAGTCGCGCCGCCACCTCGGGTGCGTCGGCGAAGAACGCGCGCGCTTGCGTCACCGTGAGATCCAGCACGTCCGCGATGCTGCAGCGGCGGCCGTCGGCACCTTCGCGCCGGATGTCGAGGACTTCATCGCGATAGCGGCGGCCGTTGCAGTCGGGCCGGGGCTGTACTTGCGCTCCTGCGCCGCCGGCTCGGCGGCGAACAGTGCCCGAATCGCATCGAAGGCGCCGATATAGCTGGCAGGATTCGAGCGGGTGGTGCGGCCGATGGGATTCTGGTCGACCATCACGACGTCATCGATCAACTCCGCGCCGGCCAGGCCTGCGAACTCACCGGGTGCCTCGGTCGGCTTGCCGCGATACTTGAGAAGCGCGGGATACAACACGTCCTCGATCAGCGTGGACTTGCCCGATCCCGACACGCCCGTCACGCACACCAGGCGCTTGAGCGGAATACGCACATCGAGGTTTTTCAGGTTGTGCTCGGCCGCGCCCCGCAGCTCGAGCCAGCGGTTGGAGCGGGCCACGGCCACTACGCCCTGTGCGGCACGTACGCCGTCGGCTGCCGGCTCGATGAGCGGAGCGACCCTCCTGCGGCCGCCGAGGTACTGGCCGGTGAGCGAAGTGGCGCTCAGGCGGATCTCCCCCGGAGTGCCATAGAAGACGATCTCGCCGCCGCGCTCGCCGGCCCCGGGCCCCAGGTCGAGGATGCGGTCAGCCTCCAGCATGATCTGCGGATCGTGCTCGACCACCAGCAGCGAATTGCCGGCGTCCCGCAGCCGCTTCATGACGCCGATGACGCGCTGCATGTCGCGAGGGTGCAGGCCGATGGAGGGCTCATCGAGGACGAACAGCGTGTTGACGAGCGAGGTGCCGAGCGCGGTGGTGAGATTGATCCGCTGCACCTCCCCGCCCGAGAGCGTGCGCGACTGACGATCGAGCGTGAGGTAGCCGAGCCCCACGTCCACCAGGTAGCGAAAGCGTCCGCGGATCTCCGCAAGCAGCAGCTCCGTGGCCTCATCGAGCGGCTGCGGCAGTGTGAGCTTGCCGAAGAACTCGCAGCCGCGCTCGAGCGGCAGCAGCATCAGGTCATGGATCGAGAGGCCGGGCAGCCTTGCGGCGGTGTCGGCGCTCCATTGCACTCCCCGGGGGCGAAAGCGCCCCGCATGGCCGAGTGCCGCGTCGGCCAGCTCGCGACTGCCGATGCGCCACAGGAGGGCTTCGCTCTTCAGGCGCGCCCCGTCGCAGGCGCTACACGGCGTGTAGGCGCGATAGCGCGACAGCAACACCCGCACGTGCATCTTGTAGGCGCGCGTCTCCAGCCAGGCGAAGAAGCGTTTCACCCCGTACCAGACCTTCCTGGTCCACTCGCCTTCGCCTTCGATCACCCAGCGGCGTGCGTCCGCGCCGAGCTCGCGCCACGGCGTGTCGAGGGGAATGCCCCGCTGCTTCGCGAATTTCTCCAGGTCCTGCTGGCATTCGGTGTAGGACTTGGTCTGCCAGGGCTTGATCGCCCCGCCGCGCAGCGATCGGGTCTCGTCGGGAATGACGAGCCCATAGTCGATGCCTATGGTGCGGCCGAAGCCACGGCAGGTCTCGCACGCGCCCAGCGGCGAGTTGAACGAGAACTGGCTGGGGGTGGGCGTGTGGTACGCCAGGTCGCAGTGCGCGCAGTGCAGCTCGCTCGTGTAGCGCCAGGTGTCGAGACGCTGCGGCGGATCGCTGTCA
>WNFP01002339.1_pt1 | contig 15093 bp, 22 predicted proteins | sample 5400201 | NCBI WGS metagenome assembly WNFP01 (sample SAMN13153355, study PRJNA577476) | soil metagenome | isolation source: 115 cm saprolite under Madrone tree | place: USA:California | collected 2016-06-14
GGCGGCCTGGCCGTTCACGCAGGCACAGATGCGGCGCTCGAACTAAAGCTGAGTTGCCGGGCCGCACGGATTGAGGGCGTTGTCCTGACGCGAGATTCCGTTCCCGCGTCAGGGGTATACGTGGTGGCGATTCCGGATGGGCCGCATCGTGACAACGAATGGAGGTATCGCGCAGAGCTGACTGACCAAAATGGGAGATTCTTATTGCGCGGCATGGTGCCCGGAGAATACCGGATTTTTAGCTGGGATTCCGACGTCGATCTTAATTGGTACGATGCCGGGCAACTCAAGCCATACGAGAGCAAAGGTGTCCCTCTGAGCGTAGCAGCAGGTGACCGAAAGACGGTGCAGCTCAATGTGATCGAAACGGAGAACACGTCGCAAGCAAGGCAGTAGAATATTCGGCCTGCACGGACAGATTTCAGCCGAGAAAGCAAAGTGATGGATGTGCAACGGATACGGTCGATCACCGGCTAAATCTTCAGTGCCCTCCATTCCCTTCCAGAGTGAATGTCTAACTCGTGGAGTCTCCTCAGATTATGTGGCCCACGAACTCGAAAACAGTTCGGAAACGCAGCCTTGCTGATCGTGTTGCCACATAATTCTCATCACCACATAATGTGGAAATGTTGTCGACCACATTTCCGCAAGTTATCACGCACGAAAAGGTGCTGGTCGATTGCGAGGATGATCTCAACCATTTCCTGAAAACGATGGACGCGCTAGAGGACAAGCTCGGCCCCCTGCTTTTTCAGTTTGGCTACTTCAACAAAACGAAATTCAAGAGCGGCAAGGAATTCCTAGCGCGGTTGAGGCCCTTCCTCAAGACTCTGCCGAAGGGCTACGACTTCGCCGTCGAGATCAGGAACTGGCAATGGCCGAGCGCAGAGTTCTTTGACCTGTTGCGGGAACACAAGGTCGCCTTCGCGCTGATAGACCAAGCGTGGATGCCAAGCCCCTCCGAGATCTTTGAAAAGGTTGACCCGATTACGGCGCACTTCGCTTACGTTCGATGGCTCGGGGATAGAAAGGGAATCGAGGAGCGGACGAAAACGTGGGATAAAACGATCATCGACCGAGAGGTGGAAATCGGAGAATGGGTCCAAATACTCAAGCGCGTGGTCAAAGCCTTCGCTTACGCCAACAACCACTGCCGGGCCCGGTCCCGCAACGGTGAAACTCTTCCAGGAATTATGGGACAACAGGTGATGAAGATGGAGTTCCGGGAGGCACGAATGCGGCCTCTTCTTCTTTCAATCGCTTCAGTTCGAATCCTTATTTGCTTCTTTATCAGCATCGACAGCAGCTTGCCTTCCACGTATCTCAATGGAATAATCCCCGGATGATTATAGGCGACCGCCTCCGCGAAATGCGCGAGGCAAAGCAACTCTCCCAGGGCGATATTGAAAAGCGGACGGGCTTGTTTCGCAGCTACATTTCCCGCATCGAACATAATCATAGTGTTCCGAATATGGAGAACCTGGAGAAGATAGCACGGGCGCTCGAAGTCCCGCTCTATCAGTTGTTTTACGACGGGGAAGAGCCGCCCAAACCGCCCATCCTGCCCAAGCGGAAGTCTGACGGAATTGCGTGGGGTAGCTCTGGCAAGGATGCGCGATTTTTGAGCAAGCTTCGCCGTCTTTTGGGCGAAGCCAACGAACAAGATCGCAAGATTATTCTGCTTATGGCTCAGAAGATGGCCCTGCGTTAGCCCACAGAGTGGGGCCAGAGTGCCGCGACGGACATGTCGGTGGCACCGCCCAGATATCGATGGCTCCTACGTCTCGCCGCCCTCATCGCCAGCCGGCAGCATGCACGGATGCCACTGCTCATCCTCGGCGTGGGCATCACAGAACCACCTCCCACACGTCGTGCAGTGTATGGTCGCCGGGCACGTGCAGGCCGCATAGCCAGGTGAGATGCCCTGACACGAGCGCTCCAGGTCTGTGCTCTCCATTTCTTTTTCTTCCATCGGCGCACCTCGTGCCGCCATTCTACGAGCGCCGGTCGGCTGCCGGAAAAGTGAAGGCGCCATTTGAAATGCGGAGAGATGAAGCGCGACGACAGATTACTTCTCTAGATATGCGCTGAACAGTGATTATTCCTTGTATAACCAAGCACCCACTACGCTGGCCACGATGATTTCGACTAAACCCACAATGCTTCCAATGACCAACAGACGCTTCGGAAACAATCCCAATGGCATCTGTCCGAGAGTAGGTAGCGCGTATCCGACCACCCAGTAGGCGAAGCCCGTCAGCGCTGCGGTCCTGGGACCTGCACCGAACCGTGGGCGGGCAGCCGCATAAAGCCAGATCGCTGCGATCCCCCCGATGAAGCCCCCGACAATAAAGACAGCTACCGCGCTCATGGATAATTGTCGACCGAGAGCCTTCATTGCTGCATCCCAACGGGCAGCGAGCACCACTCCGTTCGTGACATACTCAAATATGTTGATCACTAAACCAGCGAGCAAACCACCGAGAAACACTCGTCCCCAGTTGATCTTTACCATCGCGAACCTCCTTTGACATGACGGTCGAAATGTTGCTTGGGCCTGATTGAAGGATTGAGGCGAGGCTACGTCGAGTGCCCTATGAAGTCAAGAGCACGTATCGAGACGCGGAGCACTCCATTTCTGATCCGCTTATCCGCATCGACTGAACCAAAAGTGTCCGAGGAGGCCGAAACACTTCTTCAAAAGATTCTCGGATGAAGCTTTTCGAGGCTGCGGCTAGTTGCTTCAGCTCAGCCTCAATCTAATAATCCCCCCATGATAATCGGCGACCGCCGCGCGCACTGGAAGTTCCCATGTACCAGCTTTCCCACGATGGTGAGGAGCCGCCCAAGCTGCCAAATCTTTCTACGCGGAAGTCTTCTGACAAAGACGCTTGGGGCAGTACCGGCAGGGATGCGCGTTATCTAAACAAGCTTCGCCGCCAGTTGGGCAAGACCGCCGAGGAAAAACGCAAGCTGCTGTTGCACATGATCCAAAAAATGCCCCGTCGCTAGAAAACCGCCTATTCCCTTTCTCTGTCAAACGCCTCTCTGCATATTTTCTTAAACCGCTTCCCCTTCGTTGTGGCCTTGAAAGGCTTTGGGCCTAGCAGCTTTCGTGCTACCTCTTCGAAACTCAATTTGGGATAGTCAGAAGACGCGCCGCCGAACTTCCCAAGCATTTCGGTTTGTTCAAAGCTGAGTTCGAAAGACTGCTTTTTCTCCCTCATCCGGGAAGTGTACCACCTGCCGGAAGGTAGAAGGGGCCAACGATGGCCACCTCTCGTCGATCAGGTCCCAGAATATGCGATTTTTTGGTGTAGGCTTCGGCCCAAAATTCCGTACCCATGTTCGGCTTGCCGTCCCGGTCATCTTCCTCAAGAAGTGGCGGTAGCCTTCGCGCCGTCAAGATCACAGTCGCCAGCAAGATGGCGTGCTTCCGCTCTTCGGTCATGGAGTCCCCGCAGTTTAGGATTGAAATGCGGTAGAGGCAGGAGAGGGGATTCTACTTCTTATTCCACAATTTGCCAAAATATGTCAGTCGGGCAATTCATAAGCATCCAAGTACCGCCCCCGTTTGAAACCCGACTCTATTGCGAGGCCCTCTCGGTGGGAGTAGTGTGGGTGTGAGCTGGGACACGATAGGTAATGCCGGACAGCCCAACAAGGGCGGAGGAAACGGAATCGTGAGTGGGTGCAATGAAGTTTTCTCTTCGACAGTATGGGTGGATCATCGCATTGTTAGTGGCTGCGTGCGCGTTCGGTGTCGGCATTTGGCTGGGGCGGTAGCTCTTGGCTGGTACTTAGTTGTGTGTTATAGCCTCGCGGCACCATGCGATGGGAAGACTGCACTCTCTCGTTTGCATTATTTGTCGGGATTGGCTTTCATGGAACGACGGCTATTTTCGTCATTACTCCGACAGGAATTGTTGCCGGAACCGATCAACTGACCAAAGGTGCTTACCCTTCTGGGGAAATTATCTTCCGAAAAGACATCAGCAAAATTCAGCTTATCAATGGGAAATTTATTGTTGCGAGTGTTGGTGTTGAACAGAGTAACGCATACAGCTTTGAGGACTGGATTACGAAGGTAGGAAATAAGCTCGCTCCGGACGCTTCTGTAACGCAATTTGTCGGACTCATAGAAAATGAATGTCCCGATTGACGCCGAATTTGATGAGGCTAACCGACTGAGAATAGGCAGGACGAGATAGGAAGGTACGTTTCCAAGACCGTTGCGGCCTGAAAATACTCTCAAAAACCAAGAAGGGCGCAATCGCAAGTCGAGTGCCTCGGGACAGAATCGGAGGAGTGGCCGAGAAGCTGAAGGCAGCGGTTTACAACGCCAATGGCCCACTTCGCTATCTGATACAAAACTCAACTAAATCCCTTTGCCAGCCATCAGATAGCATCATTCCAGTTTTTTGAAGTTCGCCGATTTTGGCCTGTTTTACGCCACTTTTTGGTGACAATTTGGTGACAGTCGAGCATTCTGGCCCCTCGCGCACATGACTGTCACAAACTCACATTTCAGTTCCAGCTAAATCGTTACCACAGCACGGTTTGCCAAAATCCGCACTCGACAAGCACTGTAACAGCCTCAGTGGCATACGCTCTTCGCCTCGCGGACTAAATACCTTCGGTTCACACCGCTCTGCCACATTTTGTATGTTGAGGTCCAACACCATGTACATTTCTAACCGTGTCAGAGTGAGGCAATCTCTTCCAACCGCGAAATGACTGTCGCAACCCGCTCTTGACTGGCTGCGTCAGGCGGAAGGTAGCCTGGAAGAGCATCGGTAAACTCGCGATTAGAGATCAACTTCTTTAGCTCCTTTGCGAGATAGGAGCGCACGTCACCTGCTGACGCCTGAATTTCTCCTACCAGTTCGGCACGGCCATCGACAACAGCAATCACATCTTCGAGATCGCGACTGCCCTGATAATCATTCTGGCCCCTGCCGGCGAAGGCTTCGAGCTTCGACGCACAAAAATAGATGGGTGTGACCAAACGTACTTTCAAACCTGCTTCCAGGTCACGTTCTTCTGCTGCGTCCATCGCGGGTCCATACCACATGTTTGAGAATCCTAGAATTTTTTCGTCCAGCGGCATCACATCGAACCTCGTCGTTTGTTGACACCACCGGCAAGCAGGAGCGCCTTCTCTTGTGTCTTCTTTGAAGCCGAGCTTTCTCAAGCGCTCAGAAAATTGAGCGTAGCCTGCATACGAGGTGATTTCTGCAATCGCGTCCACATCAAATGTCGGCCGCACATCTGCCGCCGCCTTGTCGGTAATCAGCAACGCCGTTGTGCAACCACCGACAAAAACGAGTTCTCCGAGAATCGGCTTCAACAATTTTGCCGCGTCTACCAACAGTTGGAAATTAGGATTTGCCATGAATCGACCGCAGCCTTTGCACCAAATCGCGTTCGGCTAGATTTCGTTCGCGCGCGCGTCCATCCCGAATCGCATCGACCAAAGCCAAAAACTCATAGAGGACAGGATCGCGTAACGCCGCGCGCGGGACAGTCTTGTACAGAGGCTCAAGCCCCACTCCTCGAGTGTCACCATCACGCCAAGGCCAAACTGGCGGAAGATCATCGGAGAGCGAAATTTCGCTTCTTAGTGGCTCTGCTGCATACGAAGTAGGCACTCCCCGCGTCACCTCCCCGCGTTCGGCGGGAAATGCGTATTTCAGACCGTGCACCAAAAATTCTTCGAGTCCGGAAATATTGGGCTTGTCCTTCAGCGCGGGACCGTGCAATAGCCTTGAGCTTCGAAGGCGATTGATGGCCCCATGAACTTCCGATGGGCTCAGGCCAAGATCGCTCGCCACAATGGACATCGCCGGGCGTCCACCGGGATACGCACATAGCTTGAGCGCAACCACAACGTCTTGAGGCTTCAGATTCACACCACTATTCTACATTCGCGATTCGCGAATAGCGAATGAAATCTGACGCCTGTGTCTTCAACGCCTAGCATCTCCTTTATATCCTTATAGATAGACCTGCTATAGGACTCCACAGGGGAGTTGCGCATCAGCCTTTTGCTAGCCGTTCATTGCGACCGCCGAGGCGTTAGACCTCCAGGATTCCCCCATCCACGTGCAGGTCGATACCGGCGATGTAAGACCGGAGGATTCGGGCCAACGTAATCAGTCCGGGTGCAATCGAGACGCCGATCATCGTTTCCCAGTTTTCCTCTAAAGAGGCCGCCAATGGCGCCAGACCGCCCGGCATCGCCTTCCAATCGATGAAATCCAATAAGGGCCGAGAATACACGTGTGTACGGGAAACGATTGAGCACGACCTTCCTGACGAGGTGGCCTATCTACAAGCGTATGAGCGATTTTCCCAAGGCGCTCAGGCTATTCTCGACATGCCGAATCAGAAGATTGATCTACTCCACCACTTCTTGAGGCAGGGGAAGGGACGTCTTTCGAAGCGCGCACGGAGGAAAGAATTTGCAGCACTCACAGATGCTGAAATTGCGCAGATTGAGGGTCTCTACTCCGATAGTTTCGTTAAACTTGATCACGCGCAAACAGCGTAACCAATTTGAGAGCCTGCACGCCAAACAGTTCGACCTTGTGCGCGTCGAGCGGGCGATCGCTCTTTACGGACTGTGCTCTGCAGAGACACAGATTTGTCCCCATAACTGCCACGTCGACTTGCTGAGGCCGGGCGATCTGTGCGCCCTCTGTACTTCTGCTTGCTATAGCAAGCAGAAAATTAGCTTTAATTAGATACGTTTCAAATCACCGTCCGGAGCGATAGATCGATTGCCGGTCGGGGAGACGAAATGGCCGGGGAAATTTTGTTAACTGGGAGTGGCACTTTTTTCCCAAAACCACCTTAATCGAGAATCGTTCAGGAGCCGGAATTGTCGGAGGGCAACAGCCGCGATACCCGGAAGTTCAGCTTTTGTCAGCACATCACGCCATGCTCACATTCCCTGGAAGCAGTTCCGTGTCGAGGCTCTCTCGTCCAGCTCTTTCTTGAGGTTACTGCATAGAAGGCTGCCCACCGCTGCTCTACGTCCCTGCTTTTGAAGTGCGGGCAGACAAACCCGCCTTTCTCATGTTCCGAAAGTGTTAAGACCTCCGAGAACTCCTTCTTGCATGCTCGACCGAGAAAATTGAACTGGGGCATAGCTCCATCCCCATCGCGAACCCTTGTTGCCGAAAATGCTAGCCGCATCTCCTGCTGGCGTCAATCAGCCCCCGGTTGAGCGCAGATATGCTCAACCGGGGGCTGATTGGGATACCAACCAAAATGGTGAGTTCCGCTACCGCCGTGGGGACCAACGACATAATGAACGTGAGAGACCGAACGTTGAAAGCCGTCACGAGCGACTGAGGTGCCATTGGATTCGGAGCTTCCCGGCAAGACCAGGCGTGCAAGATACCCGTTCGTTGCCAAAGTCACGATAGAGCATTTGGCCTCAGGCGCGCTGGTCGACGGGATGACGACGGATTTCAGCGAAGGCGGCTGTGGTATCCGAATCCCTGAGCTGTTCGCCAGTGGCGCTAGAGTCTTGGCCAAAATCACAAAAAATGGAATTACGTTGGCAACACCCGCGACCGTGGCGTATAGCCTGCCGCCTACGACGATGGGTCTTGCTTTCGTCGACATGCCGTCCGACCAGAAGCAGCTTCTTGTTTGCTGGCTCAGAGCCGCGATCCCAACGATTCGTCAGAATGCCAGCGAGGAATGATCGAGCAACGAGGCCGCCGTCATCCGACCACAGTCGCGGATTAGACCTTGCCGAATCTCCGGTAAACACAACGCGACTTAGGTGGACCTATTTCGAAGTCGCGCGGAAGTTCGCTTGTATTCCAGGCGTACCACCCGAGAGGCACGATCCATCGCTATCGATGTCAACAGGACGGATCGGATCGCGTGGACGTGACCATTGGAACGTGACAACAAGCCATTCGGCCGACGGTGACGGTTGCCGCTACCGTGGGCTGACCGCGCCGTTCGTGGTGATCACCCGCATTCGCGCAGCTGCGCGTGGGCGGCGGTTCTGTGGCAGAATGCGGTCGTGCTCCAACTACTGACCGCGCGGAAGGAATGGAAGTTCTTTAGCGTCCTACCACTTAAATTCGGCGCATTCAGGCACTGTTGAAAGTTAAAAAAGCCTCTATTTATGCGGGTGCGTGACATATATTGTCTTGTGAGGAATTCCTACCGTTTCGTTAGAATGTCCTCGAAATGAGATATATCCCTAGAAATGTAAGACTAGCCTATAAACATACGGGCTTGACACACTTCGGGGGTACCTACTTCCTTCACGAATTTATACGAGTGCTGCAATTGCGGAATTACCTTAGTCGGCGTTTGGCCTACCGCCGGCGCAACAGCGATTACAGCGTATCCCAGATGCTGCTGGCGTTGATCTATCCCATCATCTTGGGACTGGACCGTATCGAGAGTGCGTCACTCTTGAATTCAAACGGAAGCTTTCAATACCTGACGGGCTTGCAGAGTTTATCCGATATTTATACTCCCGGTCGAGGGCGGATGACGGGCAACCCTTCCGTAATCCGGTAAGGTAAGGGTTGCCGACATTACCGGGAGTTGATCGCTTCGATCAACACTACGGCATGGGGAATGACTTCAGATTCAGTCTTCCGAACTTGCATTGACGCATGTCTCTTTATCAGCCTAACATCAGTGCTCGGTGGCAGTGCAGCTCCCAGCAATCGGACAAACCCTCGGGCACTACCGTCTAGTTGCGAGGCTTGGTGCAGGGGGCATGGGTGTGGTTTACCGTGCCCACGACGAACACTTGGACTGCGATGTTGCTCTGAAAGTTCTGCCGGATACCCTGCTGACGGACGAAACCGCGCGAAAGTGCTTCCGCAAAGAAGCCCTGACACTCGCCAAGCTAAAACATCCCAACATCGCGACCGTCCATGATTTCGACACAGACGGCGGCGTCGACTTCCTGGTGATGGAGTATGTGGACGGTGTGACCTTGACCCAGAAAGTGGCTCAGGGGACGCTGCCTGAGAAAGAGCTGTTGCCACTCGGCAGTGACATCGCCAGGACACTGGAAGCCGCGCACAGTCAGGGCGTCGTGCATCGCGACCTAAAACCGGGAAACATCATGCTGACTTCCCGCGGCCACGTGAAGCTGCTGGATTTCGGGCTGGCGAAGCTGTTACGCGTGGGTGATACCGCTGCCACCGAAACACTGTCGCAAAAGCAGGGTGCTACAGGAACTTTGCCCTACATGGCTCCGGAGCAGTTGCAAGGCAGGACGCCAGACTATCGCAGTGATCTTTACTCCCTCGGTGCAGTGCTTTACGAACTGGCCACCGGACGAAGGCCTCTTCGAGAGGAGGGAGTTGCTCAGCTCATCCATGCCATCCTGGTTGAACCGCCAGTTCGCCCGCGTGAGCTGAACAATCGGGTATCCGCGGAACTGGAGCGAATCATCCTAAAGTGCTTGGAGAAGGATCCAGAAAACAGGTACCAGTCGGCCAAAGAAATCAGCGTGGATCTGCGACGACTTGAGGCCTCCGCATCTATATCTGGCACGGGTGCGGCCCGAGTTCCAAGTCCACGCAAGACCACGAATAAGGCGCTCATGGTTAGTCTGGCCGGACTGTTTGTGCTGACGGGGTCCGTCCTCGGGCTGTTCTTCTGGCGTCAGAAATCCCACATCAGGCCGACGGTTTCGAACTCGGGTTACGTCGCCCTTACTGATTTCAATGATTCAGCAGTCGCGCCAGCACTCTCGCCTGATGGGCGCATGCTAACTTTTGTTCGCTTCGGGAATATGGGCGAATCGGCGCCCCGGGGCCAGGTCTACGTCAAGTTACTGCCCGGCGGCGAATCCGTTCAGCTAACGGATGACCAGTTCCTGAAGTCTTCACCCGTATTCACACTGGATGGCACGCGAATTGTCTACACCGTTGTGGACAAGGCCTTCGTCTGGGATTCGTGGCAGGTCCCGGTCTTTGGCGGATCCCCGCGGCTTTTCATGGCGAATGCCTCGGGCCTAATTTGGGGCGGTGATAAACAATTGGTTTATTCAGAAATTAAACATGGTATCCACATGGGAGTCGCGAGTTCCGACGAAAACCATGCAGGACATCGCGACATTTATGTGCCCATCGGTGACGGCAGCATGGCCCATCGGTCCGCGTTATCGCCGGATCGCAAATGGTTGCTGGTTGCGGAGATGGATGGATCCGCATGGCTACCATGCCGACTGGTGCCCTTTGACGGTTCGTCACCCGGCAGGCGTGCTGGCCCAAATGAGGGGCAATGCACGACCGCCGCGTGGTCACCCGATGGCCAATGGATGTATTTCTCCTCGACTGCATCCGGTAGTTTCCACATTTGGCGGCAGAAGTTCCCGGATGGCACACCTGAACAGATTACTTCTGGAGCCACGGAGGAAGAAGGCACGGCACCGACTCCAGACGGCAAGTATGTGATCACCAGCGTCGGCATTAGGCATGCATCTATTTGGATCCACGACTCCGGCGGTGACCGCCAACTTACGTCGGAGGGGTTTGCCATGCTTCCCACAGCGTCGCCTTCCGGCGACAAAGTCTTTTACCTCGTGAGTAGCGGCTCCGCCCGCGCCTACATCAGCGCCGAGCTTTGGACGGTTGACATGAAAACAGGCGAGAAGGCACGTGCCTTGCCCGGCTACACGATGTCGCATTACCGTATTTCACGCGACGGCAGGCAGATCCTCTTTACTTCCACCGCCAACCTGACGGGCAACGGCATCTGGATTGCAGATGTGGATCGCCGCAGTTCGCCGCGCCAACTTACCCACGGCGGCGAATTCCGTGCATTCTTCGGTGCTCCGGGAGAGATCCTCTACCTAAGCGAGGACAAAGAGCGCCATCTATTTCGCATGAAGGAAGATGGGTCAAACCAGGAAATGGTAATGCCCGATGCAATCACCTACTTGATTGGCGTTTCGCCAGACGGACAGTGGGCCGCGGTCACCATGGCGCAAACCCCGGGAACGGCGGGAAGCGTCGTGAAGCTCTTTCCAACTCGTGGAGGCGAACCTTTCGTTGCATGTGGGGCATGCGTGCCTGGCTCCGGACCCAGCCGGCGACAGGCTCCGATGTTCGAGTGGAGCACTGACGGCAGGTACTTGTTTGTTTCACTCCAGTATTTCGGTCTCCACTCGAAGAATACCGCGGTGCTGCCGTATCGCTCGGGGCTGCCATTTGGAAAATTCTGGCCGAAGGGCCTTGCCTCCGAAAAGGATTTTGCTAGCATGCCCGGCGCCAAAACAATTCCTGAACCCAACGTCTTTCCAGGTCTCGAGCTCCCGAAGTATTTGTCTTGGAAGATGACCACCCAGAGCAATCTCTATCGCGTTCCGCTTCCGGAATGAGTGATGGCGCGCCGTGACGAGGCGACGGTGGTCCCGGTCATGCCCGGCAAGTCGGAACTGCAAATATATTTCTGATAAGCGGTGAATCCCGACGCCACCCTCCGCGCCAATCATCATTCAACTAGCTCATTCGCTAGTTGTTTTCTGTGGCTCTTCCACATCGCTCTTCTTATGTCACGTTGTGCTCCGAGAGATTCGGCAAGGCAATCCGCGATTGTGGTCGGATGACGCGCAAACAGGAAATAATTCCGATCACTTCCTGTCTGCCGACTCGGCTACGTCAATGTATTCAGTTCGCACGTAAACGTGGAGTTCTTTCACGGCGCAGTGCTGCCGGATCCGGCCCGCTTGTTGCAAGGCACAGGCAAGTTCATGCGCCACGTGAAGCTGAGACCGGAAACGGGCACGAACGCCGCAGCACTCCGCAAGCTCATCGATACGGCGTACTCTGATATAAAGGCGCGCGTCGAAAACGGCCAGGGAGAGCGATTTCGTTCATAGAGAGTTTCCCTTTCTTCGGACTACTCGTCCGCTCGTGTAAACCGCGGTCCTTGGAGTGGTGAAGCGACCCGTTAGACCGCAGAAGATTCCGGCTGCATCCTATTACCAAGTTTATCGACTTCGTCCAAAAGGGAGGCACCTCATGAATCTACCGGACGCGCCGATTGCGCACGAAGGCTTCTTTGCCACTCACTTCTTCACCGTGAGGGACCAGGAAAAATCGAAAGACTTCTATGTCCGAATCCTTGGCGGAAAAGTGATCAAGCCGGAAAATCCATGCTACATCAAGCTAGCTAATACCTGGATCATTCTCAATTCCGGCGGCGGCCCAACTCCCGACAAGCCAGAAGTGCTCCTCGAAACACCGACGGATCTCAACAAAGTGAATAGCTTCCTTAACTTGCGTGTCGCCGACATCTGGACGTGCTACAAACAATGGGGCGACAAAGGAGCGTTCTTTCTTACCGAGCCGCTAGACAATCACGGCTGGGAATGGCGCTGTTATATGCGTGATCCCGACGGCTATCTCATCGAGGTCGGCCAATATACTCAAATGGGCCTCGAGCGTTTAACAAAAGGCGCGCAATGAAGTTGCAAAACAACTTCACTCCTAAGGACTCACTCGCGGTCCACGACACTTCGCGTGGGTGGCTGTTAATTCGCTGGTCCGGCAAACAGTAGGAAATTGCCATCCGGATCTTCGACGACGAAATTTTTCGCGCCCCAAGGCTGCTTTTTCAGTGTCTGATGAAAGGTAACGCCAGCAGACTGAAATTCAAGAAACAACAGCTTGATCTCGTCGGCTGTGGCGACGGTCATGGATGCCGACAACAGTTCTTCACGATCGCGGAGCGTCTGTTCAAGTGCAAGCGCCTCGACACACCTAAGATTGAGACGCGCTGCGTCGCGACCCACTTGCGCATAGTAGGGAGGGTCGCCGTAACTGAATACCAGCGAAAAACCTAACTTCTTGCAGAAAAATTCGCATGACCTCTTGATATCGGCGACGAACAGTTGCGGCTCTGCATTGACAATCGTCGCTTTGGATGGCGACGCTTTCACCTTCTTTATCTTGCGCGATGTGTCGGCTAGCCCAGTTCTGAGGGCTCGCCAACTATCGAAGCCGTGCTGTCTTGCGACCATTTCTTGCGCATCACTGAGCTTGAAACTCGCCGCAAGAATTTCCGAGTCGGGCATATTCAGGAAACGAGGCATTAGCCCGCGGATTTGTGCCGCGACGGGATAGTGCCGTTCGCGATGCCAACGCAATATGAGTTTGGCTTGCTTTTTAAGGTTCTCTAGATTGGGCATGTAGGCCTCCACGATGAGATCGTAGGTGGGCATTGCCCTTCGGCGATATGCCGATGCACCCTACATGCGCCGGTTGCAGTGTCCGTTACCGCGTCAGTAGTTGTCAATTGAGAAGGACTGCCGCGCTACACGTATCAGGCCGAATTATTGATGTCGCACTTCGCGAGGTTTGCTAGAATCCGGCGCATGAAAAGGCGAACATGGTTGCAGGCTGCGCCCCTGTCATTGTTCCTGCCGGCTGGCATAACCGAGGCAATGAAGCGCGCGTTTCTAGAGGCTCCAACCGGGACTCCGAATACGGAGGGAAGGCGCCAAGGTGAGACGATGACAGAATCAGCGAAGGTCTATGAATTGCGTATCTATCACGTGGTCCCCGGAAAGCTGGACAGTCTCGTGGCCCGCTTTCGAGACCATACAGATGCGCTCTTTGCGAAACATGGAATGAAGAGCATTGCTTACTGGACAGCGCTGGACGAGCCCGTGAAAAGCAGCACGTTCTTTTACATTCTGGAGCATCCGAGCCGCGAGGCGGCGACCGCGAACTGGAAGGCATTCCAAGACGATGCGGAATGGAAGAGCGTGAAAGCCAAGTCCGAAGAGAATGGCAAGTTGGCGGAGAAAATCGATTCGACCTTCTTGACCCTGACCGATTTTCCCCGGCCGGTACGGATCTGAGAGCCGCGTGCTCGTGCTACGATTCACCGCATGAAATTTCCTGCTGCTGTCCCCGAAATTCCCGCAGCCAGCCTCGATAAGGCTGCTGCCTACTATGTAAAGACGCTGGGCTTCACCTTCGATTGGGGCCCATCGAGCGAATCAACGACCTCCACGCCCGGCTCGGTAGCGCGAGGACTCTGCCGGAGTATGTGCTGGCGCTTAAGGGGCTTGGCGTCGAACGGTACGATTCCTACCTGGCCGACGGCCATTCCGAGTACTTCGGGCCGGGCGGCCACAGGGTCGTCTCCCCACCAGTGCACGAGGTGCTTCCCGTCGCCGAAACCGGTCAACGCGGGACGTTCCTTCAGTTCTGCGCCGGCACGAGCGGCGCGAGACGACTTACCTAGAGATGTCCAGGGGCTTGGCGCAGAGCGGGATAGAGAAGTGGACTGTGCACACGGGTAGGATGACTATGACGTTCTACGATAAGGCCGGCAGTGAGATGCTGGTCGAGCAGATCAAGTAGGCATTGGAACTTCAAGATGCTACTTAGCTGACGATCAAACAGCGATTTGGCGGTCCATAAGTTCCGAATGCCGACCACCCGCCCGGAACGTGACCAGCGCGAGCTTCTCTGGCTCCGAAACTCATTTCTGGTTTCTTTCTTTCCACACCTTCGTCTGCGAACCTCCCAGGCTCGGCAACTACGCGGTCAACCCAGACGCCTCGGAGATCACACCCACGCCCCCGCACGACATCTTGGACAGTTGCACGAGACTCGGACTCTGAGACATAGACGCGGTCTATTCATCATCAGTTTCGCCACGATGCATGTCGTCGTGGCAGCGGCGCCAGCTGTGGATGCGGAGGCGGCTGCTTTCCAAATCCGCGAAGGTCCCGCTGAAATAGCTGCTGCTCCAATAGGCCTTCTTGGCGATTTCGGAGGCAACTTTCTTTGCGAGGTGCGGATCATCAGCAAAGACAACAACGCGCGCGCCCTTGTCCCAGAGCGGCAGCCGGCCATCGTCATTCGCTGCACTGGCTTCGCTTGGCTGGATGTTTACGGCGCACGCGACGGAGTCGGCCAGAAAGTCCTGCGGCGGGCGGGCATCGACGAATACGGCGGTGCGGTCACGGCTAAAGATATAGGCGAAGCCCTCGAAGTCGGTTTGCACCGTGTTGCCCAGTGCGCGCCACACCGGTAAGCCGAGCTGATATCGATAAAAACTGTCATAGCCCGCGTT
>WNFP01002467.1_pt1 | contig 15086 bp, 12 predicted proteins | sample 5400201 | NCBI WGS metagenome assembly WNFP01 (sample SAMN13153355, study PRJNA577476) | soil metagenome | isolation source: 115 cm saprolite under Madrone tree | place: USA:California | collected 2016-06-14
CTTTTGCGGTTATCTTCAATCTCCCTGAGAAAGAGTTCGTGATCGTTCGGAGTCCGATGACGATGCGTATGCAACTGAACATCGATCCCACCGGCGGCCAGCTTCACGACTTCGTCCGGCGTTAAGTTGTGCATCGTTCGTTGTTCGAGCAGCGCCGCATAGTTGACCTCCAGATGCGCCGCCAAGGCCACAGCAAAGGCGTCTTTCTCGTCAGCAGATAAATTCTGTCCGCGAGCGAAGGCGTGGATTTGCGCGAGCGCTGCTTCACGCGCATCAAGTTCGCGTAGATCGGTTCTGAGATCCTGCCCGGTCAGAGTTCTTAAATTCAGAACATTGCTCCGCCCCTTCCAGAGTAGATAAGAACACATGAGATCGAAGACCGGTCGCTGGTAATAAGAGTAGAACGTCGTCAAATAGAGCGTCACCGGGACGTCGAATTCTTTGATCACAGGAAAAGCTCGTCGGTAGAAATCCGAAAGACCGTCGTCAAAGGGACAGGGCTACGCCGTGATAGGCGAGAATCAAGAGTCTCTGCCGGCGCCAACGACTGTTATGCACCAGCGTCGAGACTCCCGCTGTTTTAAGAGATCTAAGCGCAGCTTGCTTGAACTTTTTTAGCATGGTCATTTGGCCGGCTCGGCTACAGGTTTGTGATTGCGCTTCAAGAGCAGCAGCAGCGTTTCCGTCAGGCTTCGGATCGCCAATCGTCCGGCGGGCAATGCCGACAAAACCAGCAGTGAAACAGCGGCGGTAATTCCGAAGGCGACGCTTAAACGACCAACCAGGCTCGGCAAACTGCTCAACCAGGGGCGGCAGAGAAATAGTGTCGCGAGCGAACACACCGAAGCAGCCACGACGGGAGCAATGGTGCGATAGAAATCGACGGTGCGAACCGGCCCTCGCCGCCCGACATACCAGAATAAGAGCGGGGTCGCGATGCACAGATCTGCCACGGCATAAGACGCGGCCACGCCCGTCGCTCCCCAGGGCAAGCCGGCCACGATTGAAACGATCGCGATCGCTCCACCGAGCAGTCCCCAGTGAAACAACTCTCGTGTGCGGCCCTGCGTCGAGAACAGCCACCAGGCAGTCTTAGTCACCGGCTGGATCATGGCGGCGATGCCGAGGAGCATGAAAATCCGTCCGGTCTCGCGCCACTGCGGACCTAGCAAGAACAGCACCATCCAATCAGAAGTGGCGATCATCAATGCTCCGAGCGGCATCGTGATCATCACAATTTTTTCCAGAATTTTCAGATACGCAGCGCGATAGCGTTTGGGCTCTTCAGAGAGCCGGCTTAGCGCCGGGACTGCAACGGCTGCCAGTGGCGCATTGATTTGCTGCATCGGCATCAGCAGCATTTGATAAGCACGCGAGTACACGCCGAGTTGATAAGGACCCCAGAACTTTCCGATCAGCGCGTTGTCCAGGTTACGCGAAAAAAAAGTCATGACGTTGAAGCCGGTAAGATTTCCACCGTACGACAACATCGACCGGAGTCCGATGCCGCGCGCGGGCAGTCCCGGCCGCCAGCGGCAAGCGACCCACACGCCAACTACTGTCACCAAGGTCATCACCAATTGATTCAGCACCAGCGACCAATAACCTGCTCCGTGTAAGGCCGACACCACCGCCGACACAAAACCCGACAAGAGCGCAACCACTTCGACGACGACGATCGCGGTAAAGCGCATCTGCCTGCTTAAAATCGCTTCGTGCTGAATCGCGAGCCCGGCAAATAGAATCGTTATTCCATAGCCGGTGGTAATTCCAATCAGCCGGGGCTCTCGGTAGAACCAGGCGAGTAACGGACCGCTTCCAACGGTGATCAGCATAATCGCGACGCTCAATAACATGTTCACCCAAAACAGAGTGCTGACCTGTTGATGATTTAGTTCGGACCATTTGACTGTCGCCGTCGAAAGGCCCAGATACTGAAACATGCCGACGAAATTGATCAGGATGGCCACCATGCCGATCAGTCCATAGTCTTCCGGTGTCAGCAATCGCGCGAGTACGATGGTCGCCGCCGTGCTGAAGACAAACTTGAAAACTTGCGCAGCCATGGTCACCGCTCCGCCCCGAGCCGAGCGGCCCGCCAAATCGCCTTGCAGGTGATCGGTACTAAAGTGGCGATTCTCGTCAGCAATCGCAGGCTGCTGCTGTTTGGAAGTCACAGGATTCATTTCGGAAAAACTGGTCTCTGAAGTTGGCTCGGAGTGGTGGGCCGCTATCAGGAAGGGCGGCAGATTTGCCACGATCATTATACAGGATGAAACCTGCCTCGAATCCAGCTATTTTTGGCCAGATACCGGAAAATTTCCTCCGAATGCATCGATTTAACCGTTAGAATCAAAAGCCGGGCGCCGCCGGCCGCTCGTCGATTGGAGATTTGCCCTGAAACCATCTGATTCGAACATGCGTGTGTTGCAGTTCGCACCCAGAGTTTGTTGGCCGCTCGACACCGGGGCCAAGCTACGGAACTACCATCTCGCGCGGGTCCTGGCGCAGCGAGCAGACGTCTCGCTCCTGGCCTTCGACGACCACCTGCGTTTCTCTACCGAGTTAATCTCCGCGTTCGAAAAGATGTACAAGCAAGTCGTCGCCATCCCAAGGGACTCGGCCTACACATCGACAAAAATCGTTCGTGGCCTGCTGGGGAAGACTCCATTGCCGGTGCTCAATTACACCACCAGTCCGATGAAGCGAGCGCTCGAGCATCTTCTAAGCCAAGAGGTTTTTGACATTATTCAGGTTGAAAGCATTCACTTGATGTCCTACCTGCCTATCGCTCAGAAAGCGAGGATTCGCGAAGCGCGCAAACGACCCCTCGTAGTTTGTGATTGGCACAACGTCGAATCTGAATTGATGCAACGATACAGCGAGCGCGAGCCGGGACGTTTGCGCCGAGCCTACGCGGGCAGAACCGCGCGTCTAATGAACGAGTTTGAGAAGCGCGCGCTGCGTGAGTTTGACGCGCACATCGTGGTTAGCCAGAGAGACGCTGCACGCCTGCGCGAGTTGAATCCTGAGGCGCGCATCTTTGTAATTGAAAATGGAGTTGACACATCGTTCTACGCTGGGCTCAAAGGCGAAGGTGAATCACTCACTCGCCGGATCGTCTTTGTCGCTTCAATGGATTATCACGCCAACATCGATGGGGCGATCAAATTCGCGCGCGAAGTCTGGCCACGGTTGCGCGAACGCCAACCTGAATTGGTCTTTACCATAGTCGGCAAAGATCCGGCGCCGGAGGTTCGCCGGCTCGCTCAACTTCCCGGCATCGAAGTCACCGGAACCGTGGATGATGTGCGTCCGTTCTATCGCGAGGCGTTGGCCGCGGTGGTTCCGCTGAACGTTGGCGGCGGCAGTCGTCTCAAGATTCTCGAAGCGATGGCAGCAGGAGTTCCGGTCGTCTCTACCACACTTGGAGCGGAAGGACTGGAAGTGCGGCATGACGAAAACATTATCATCGCCAATACAAACGAAGAATTGGTTGAAGCGATAGCCCGCGTGGTCGAGAATGAAGCACAACGTCACCATCTTACTGCTGGCGGATACGCACTGGTTTCCAGACGCTATGACTGGTCGAGCTTGGGTGCTTCGCTCTTTAGCGCTTACGAAGAGTTGCTGAAAATAGTGGCCTGAAATGGGTTTGCCTACCCGGGTTTCGTGTGGTTTCGTGGATCGTCTTCTCGTCAACCAGGATTACGATCCACGAAATCACACGAAACCGGCTCAACAACTGATATGCCGTCCATCAAACTTCTGACCGTCGTTGAAGCGACAACCGTCAACGCAGTCGCCAAAACCGTGCTCGACTTTTATCGCACGGCACGCGAACTTTCCGGGACGCCGGACTTTCCTGCGCTTGAGGGTTGCGTAGCGACATTCGACCGGCAACGCGATGGCGCGGGGCGAAAGGATTTTGTCGCGGCGGCCCGCGAAGTGGGTTTGGGCGTCGAGATTATTCCTGAACGTCGTCGTTTCGATCTCCGCGTCATTCCTGCTCTGCGCAGCATCGTCGAGACTCGCGGGCCTGATCTGATCATCACCAACTCCGTGAAGTCGCATTTCTTAATCTGGCGATCGCGTCTTTGGCGGAAACATCCCTGGATCGCTTTTCATCACGGCTATACCGATACCGATCGGAAGATGCGCTTCTACAATCGCCTTGACCGCTGGTCATTGCCGCATGCCGATCGATTGGTCGCCGTTTGCCAGGCGTTTGCGCAGGAGTTGTCGGGCTCGACGGGCGTCTCGATCGACAAGATCTCTGTTCAGCACAACGCAATTCGACGCCAGCCGCCGGTTAGCCCGGCGGATGTCGAGGCTTTGAGAAAGCGTCTTGGGATTAGCGACAGCGAACGCGTCCTCCTATCTGTTGGCCGTTTGTCGCGAGAGAAGGCGCACCTCGATCTGATCGAGGCGTTCAAGCGCCTACGCCAAACAAAACCCGACCTCTCAATCAAGCTGATCATTGTCGGCGATGGACCTGAGCGTTCGAGATTGGAGGCTGCCGTCGAAGCAACTGGTTATGAAGAGCGCGTCGTCTTCACTGGCCAGGTAACCGACGTCCAGCCTTTCTATGCAATGGCGGATGTGTTTGCGCTGCCATCACACAGCGAAGGATCCCCCAACGTTCTGTTGGAAGCGATGGTCGCGAATCTTCCGATTGTGGCGTCGGCCGTAGGTGGAGTGCCGGAGATGGTTGCGAATGATGAAAGCGCTCTGCTGGTTCCGCCAAACGATCCGCAATCACTCACAACGGCAATCGCAAGTCTATTGACCGACAAAGTCATGGCTCAACGTTTGGCGGCGAACGCCGCCATGCGGGTAGACACGCAATACGCCCCGGAAAATTATGTTCGATCGTTGGTTGAAATTTATCGTGAGATTATGGAAGAACGACGAACTCACTAGTGGCACAGACTTCAGTCTGTGATTGAGTTTTGGGTGGCGCTGATCACAGACTAAAGTCTGTGCCACTCAATACCGCATCCAGTAATAGATCAACTTAACATACTCACCAGCGACAACTTTCCAGCCCCAACGTCGCCACCACCAACGCGACGGCGCGGGTGTCTGCCAACCGGGAGGCGGACTATCAATTCCGATTTCAATGCCGCTGCCTTCGCAGGCGTGGCGCAGGGACCAAAGTGTGCGCCGAGTGTGATAAGCGGAAGTGACCACCAACAGCCGCTTTAACTGATGCGCGCCGGCGTAGTCTCTTACGCCCACGCTTTCTTCGTAAGTACCCAAAGCAATATCGGAAACAACCTGGATCTTTGATGCCGGAACACCCAGCCGCTGCAGCTCTCTCGCAGCCAGTTCATAGAAGTACGGATTGCGCTCTTCCTTTTTGTCCCAACCGCTTTTCAAACTGTCGTTAGTAAGGATGACTATGGGCGCGCGTCCCTCGCGATATAGTTTCGCTGCCCAATCCGCGCGTTCACGGTAAGTTGCAGAGCCACTCATCACCACGATTGCGTCAGCCGAAGCTAATTCTGATTTGACTATCAGAAGGTGAGCGCCGGCCCAGGCGAGTATGGGCCACAGCACGGCTGCGCTGAGTAAAGCGATTAGAAGAACGAGCCGCCTTCGTTTCGCTTTTCCGGCGGTGCGCGCTTTGACAGCTTTGTTGACGAACCGAGAGCTCGGCGGCGTCAGGACTTCTATTCGTTCAGTCGCCATTCGTGGCCAATCCGTGACGGAGCAGAGTTTTGTGTGGATAGCAGCTCGTCATACAACTCCAGAGTGTTCTGTAGATGCCGGTCGCAGGAAAACTTTTGCGCGGCGATCAATTTGCCGCGTTCGCCCATTCTGCACCCGCGTTCGGGTTCATTGAGAAGGTCGATGATGCGTGCGGCCATTTTCTCGTCGTCGCCCGAAGCCACTATGTAGCCGGTTTCGCCCTCGGCGATTGCTTCACGCGCGCCGCCTACGTCGGTCGCTACGACAGGCAGGCCCGCGGCCATATATTCCAGGATCGCGTTGGCGAACCCCTCGGCCTTTGAACTCAGGACGCCTATCTCAGACGCGAATAGCAGATTGGCGACGTTGTCGCACCGGCCGAGAAAGAACACGTCATCCTGAATTCCAAGTTGGCCGGCGAGCTCGCGCAGGCCTTCCATCAATTCACCTTCGCCGGCGATCGCGAATCCGGCCTCAGGAACAGCGGTCCGCACGCGTGCCGCGGCGCGCAAAAACATCGGATGATCTTTCACCGGGTTACGCAGGTTCGCCACAATGCTGATGTAGCGGCGATCAGCGGGCAGACCAAATTCAGCCCGTGCTTCCTCGCGGCACAGATCTGCGCGAACTTTCAGACGCTCCAGATCAAGACCGTTGTAATGTTGAATGATCTTCGCCGGACTAACGCCTTCACCAATCAATTGATTTTGCACCACCAGACAGTTGGCGATTACGCGGTGCGACAGACTAAAGGCGGCCCGCTCTGCACGTTTCTGCAACCGACTCCGAAAGCCATCAGTCTCGCCTTTCGAAGTAACGCGGGCGCGCACGCGGGCCAGAAAGCCTCCGGTCATGCCGAAGATGTTCGTATAAAAGCAGTGCGTATGCACCACGTCGATTTTGTTCTTTCTAATGAAATGAACGAGACGGCGAAGCTGCCTGGCGAAGTTGAGATCATAGAAGCTGTTCAGTGCGTATTCGTGGATTTCTCCAATACCCAGCTGATCGGCCTCGGCGCGCAGCGAGCCGCGGTTCTGCAGACAAGCGAGATGAACGCGGCATTGCCCACTGGTATGTAACTGAGTCAAGAGTTGCATGGCCTGGCGCTCGCTGCCACCCTGCTCAAAACTATCGATGATGAATAAGACGTTTGGCTTCATTTCAGTTGCGAATCTCGCGTTCACTTTAACGAATGGGTTCCCAACTGGCGTAGCGTTGGCCGCGCAGAAACTTATAGCAGCCAATCAGCGAGGCCAAATTCGCGAGCATGAAATATTGAGGAAGCGCCAGCAGCCGGCTCCGGATTCCCATTTGATCCAGCAGCCAGGCGAGGCCGGGGGACGCATAACAGGCTATTTGGGCCGCGAACGTTAGACGATAGAACAAAGAGCCAGTCGCCAGAACTCCTGACGAAGCGAACAGGCCGAGAAGAAAGAAAGGCACGAGATACCGCATGACCTTGTGCGAAAAAAGTTGGACACCGTAAAAGCCGCTGCGCAGTGGATTCAACAGTGAACGGTGCCGCCAGAGGTCGGTGAAGGTCTGCGCGATGATTCGCACGCGCATCTTCAATTCCTTGTCGCTCTGTCGATTGGTCTGCTCAGTACAAACCGCGTTTGGTTCATAGACGGCGCGCAGACCCTGTTCGACCATTTTGGTGGCAATGATGAAATCGCTGCAGGCTTCGTGATAGAGGGGAACATAAGCGGAACGCCGAACTGCGTACAGACATCCCGACGCGCCAATCAACGAACCAACGCGGCTCTCGTGCCTCTTAAGAAATGTTTCATAGCTCCAGTAAGAGCGCGCACCATGTCCCACTCGCGAGCCGGACTCGTCCACATACTCAAGATGCCCGGCGACGCACCCGACGGTGGCATCCGCAAAGCTGGGCACGATCGCGCGCACCGCGTCCGTCTGATAGAGACTGGTAGCGTCGGAAAAAACAACGATCTCTCCGTTGGCTTGCTCAACCGCAGCGTTCTGCGCCGCGGTTTTCCCTAATCGTTGAGACTGGCGACAGAGTCGGACGCCGCGGACGGCAAACGATCGAGCAATCTCATCCGTGCGATCGGTCGAGCAGTCGGACGCGACAATGATTTCCAGTAACTCGTGCGGATAATCGAGGGCCAAAGTGTTATCGAGCTTCGCCGCCAGATCGCGCTCTTCGTTGTGGGCCGTGATGATGATGCTGACCTTTGGTTCAAATTCTCTGCGACAGACTTTACGAGGTCGCAACGCGCTGACCAGCGCGAGCAGCAGCGGATAACAGCCATAGGTATAGAGGAGCGCCGCGGCGCTCAGGCAAAAGAATATCTCAGCCGTCACGCTCAGAATCATGTCATTACGGCGCTGCCTTCGCTGATGAGGGAAGCCTCGGCTCTTTTGCGTTCTTTGCGGCTCTCGGCAACGACAACTTTCCCGGTTTCCGATTCGTACAATCGCCGCAGGCAAACCGCGTAAGCCACCAGGTAATAAACGTACCAGACGTAAGCCACGGACAGGAAGAAGCTGGAAATCAGGTAAGCGATGAGTGATGCCTGTATACCCAACGCTAAATAATAGAACCGCGAATCACGACGCGTCTCAAGAGTTTCGCGAGCTATCTGACCGAGTTTCTTAAGCGGCGTAACGATGAACATCACATAGCATGCTAGCGCCGTCATTCCCATCTCAGCAGCGACCTGAGTATATGAATTGTGCGTCACCAATCCTTTGTAAGACATTTCCGGCTGATAGTTTCCCATCCCAATTCCCAGCAGTGGATGCCGGAGCGCGACATAGATGGATCGAAAAAGCTCTCCGCGTCGCGAGTCAGCTGATCCTTCGGCGTCAAGACTGGGAATGAAGATAGAGAGCAGACGGCTGCCGTATTTGTCGGGTGCAAGCAAGACTATTACCCCGGTAAAGCCCAGGACGGTAAAAATGATTTCCAGACGGCGTTGCCGGCCAAGTTTCCAGGCTATGAAAAGAACCACTACCAGCATGCCGATGAATGCCCCCCGTGAATACGACAGCACGATGGCGGCGATCATCAGCGCGGCAGATACGCCATAAATCAACTTTCGCACCGCCCCTTTCGAGCCGAGCATGAGAGCTACAGAAATCGGAAGTATCGTGACAAGGTGAAGCGCCATATCGTTTGTGTTACCGAAGATGCCGGTTCCTCTACCGGCTGCGCGATAACCTTCGACGGTCATCAGACCCAATCGATACTCATTGATGGCTTCGATGCTCAACCAGATGCCGGCCGCCATTGACAGGAAAATCAGACCCTTGAGCCTCGCTTCAGTCCGCACCACATTAATCATCACGACAAAGATCACAATGCAGCGTATGAAGGTGCCGCTAAACTCAGCCCAAGCTTCCTGCCGGTTAATCGCGAGCGGAATCGAAAGTAATCCGGTGAGGAAAAGAAACAGGACCAGATTCACTTCGCGCGGGCGCGCGGTCAATGTGCCCTCCAATGAAAGCTGTGTGGGTATGAAAAAACCTAAAGTGGCAATGCCTAGTAGCAGGGCTATCGACGCAGTTAACGCCGACGGATAGAACTCGGCCGGACGGAGATAGAGGATGGCCGTGAACAGAAACAACGTTGCATACGAGAAAGCATGGCCATGCTTCAGGAACGTAGCACTCGGATTCGTCTGCTCAAGTCTGGTCGCCGGCTCAGTTTTCCGATCCCGTGGTTTTGATGGTTGCGGACTACTTTCCGGCCTGACCGGCCACACCTCAATCGTGGACAGGGGCACGTTCCGTTTCCGTGATCCTGAACGGCTTACCGGCTGGTAATCATTCTTTGATTGTTGCCTCAGCATTTCTGACACTCGACCGCAACCGCTAAAAATAAAGAAAAAGCGCAGGGGCCCTGCGCTTCTTTTGCATTCGTATCGCTATCCGCGAGTTCATCTAATTCGCGCGGGCTAAACGACAACGCTTTCTTCGTCGTCGATCGCTACCAGAGTGCGGACGCGTTCACGCAGGGCCAATTCGAACATGCGCGCTTCTTCCACTTCGACAAACGAAAGAGCCCGGAGTTCCTGCTCGATGCGGCGCCGATAGTCGGACACCAAAGAGTCAGAAACGCCTAATGTAGATGCAACTTCCAATTGCGTCGCGTGGTCAACACTCAAATAACAGTGCCAAAGCACGCCCAGCATGCGGTTGTACTGCTTAACCTTGCCCCGCACATTGCTCCGCAGATTGGTTAGAAACTCGTCGACACAACCTGCCGCTTCCTGCTCTGATTCGTGACGCAACAAGCTCTCTTCCGGGTTTTCGCGCAGGTCGGCCGGATCGTAACGGGGTCCGTCCGAATCAGGATCGTCGCCGCCCAGTGGTACCAGGTAAATATCCATCACTGGCAGGCGCGACATAACCAAACTGCGCAAGCTGCGGACGTCGGCCGGCGCGTCGATAGCATCAAGCACCGAAACAATAAGATCTTCGAGATCAGAATTGCTGATCACGATTTGCGCATCACCGGTGCAGCCAACCATTCGGGTGTCTCGCTGGCGAACCGGAATCATGTGAGCGCGTTGTTCCATTTCGTGCGAGCCGCGGCCCGGTTTGTTATCCGGCCACTCACTCAGCCCGTAGACCCGATCGGCCAGGCGGCGATGCTGCTCGTCGGCGATCCCGCTGCTGTCAAAGCGGCGAAAGTTGGCACTGGATTGAATCAGGGTAGAAATGCGGCGCGCGAGCCGGTAACTCTCCGGATGGCGCTTGCGCAATTCCGCGGTCAAGAGGTTCGTTAATTCGATCTGTCCAATCTCGCATTCGATTTCGGCATTGGTCATCGCCGTATCCAGGTAGTGCTGGAAGCGCGACTTAGTCAGCAACTGCACAAACAGCTCCTGGGTGAGATCGGTATAGGCGCTCGACGCTCCCTCTTCAATCAACAGCCCGGCGCTGCGAGAAGCGCGAACCAGTGGGTGATTGCTGACGATGCGGTGCAGTTCCGCCCACAGACGATTGACGTCAGAATTGCGCAAGCTTTCAACCCAATGGCCTGCTCTGGCGCTGCGTTCGGCAGAGCGGCTCGTGCGCGTCACTTCACGAGGCACACTGACGGTGGAATCCGGGGTCGTTTTTTGAGTGATTGATTTCACGAGTTTTTCCGATAGATGATGAGCGGGGACGGATGAACTAGTTGGCAACTAGTAATGTGATCGGAGAATCACTGACATCCGTGGTTGGTTGTATACCTGGCTTGCAGGTTGGTCGATTGAACCGCTGGAGGTTTTTATTTGCGAGGCTCGCCGTTGATAAAGCTAACCCGGCTGAAGACAGAGCGAAGGCGGCTTCATCGAGATGCGTACGGCTATTCTTTCTACCTTTTCAATCCCGGACGGGTGTTGCTTGTTCCCAACTCTTCTCAGCCGGGCAAAAGCGGGAAACTGCGGTTCAATGAACGCCTTAACGTCTCGGCTCCTTGAGAAGGTGACAAGGAGCAAATAACTCCTCGATCAACCTGCGGCTATCTTAGCAACAAATTCAAGAATGGGCAACAATTTTTTACACAGGATGTAAACCATTGACCTGCTTAGGGAAGACTGCAGCCAGACTAAGGTCGAACTCTGGAAATCTGAACCTATTGAAGCTTTTGTGCTGATGACTCAGAGGTGAGTCGGCCGAATCTATCCATGTCTTCGACATTCACCAGTTTGTTTTGCAAGACCGCCGCGTGTCCTACGTCGCAGGCATTACTTGCCTATCGCCGCTCCCGCTTGAGGCCAAAAGAACTGGCGCTCATTGAGAGTCATGTGGGTTCATGTGACTTCTGTAGCGCCGAACTGCAACTACTTGCCCGCTATCGCTGCGAGGCTGAGGATTATTCGTTCGCGGAGATGCCCATTCAACTTCGCCGGCTGGCTGAAGCCTTGTTGAATCGAAGTACGGCGCCCTTCAAAGGATTTGCAGAACTCGTAGAACACCGCCAGCTTTCCCACTGAGCAAACTCCGCATCCTACTCTGTTGCATTCAGTGAACCCTGCCGTTCCGCGGGGTCATAGGTAAGCCGAGGAAGCTCGATCGTGAATTGGGTTCCCTCACCGAACCGCGACTCGACGGTAACTTCTCCGCCATGGGCCTTCGCCAGATGTTTGACGATGGCCAGCCCCAGACCTGTTCCGCCAAGTTCGCGCGAACGCGCTCGGTCCGCCCGATAGAAGCGCTCGAATAAACGATCAAGGTGATGGGCCGGAATTCCCTCGCCTGTGTCTGCAACGCTAATTCGGTCACCGTCATCACTACTATACTTGATCGAGACTGTGCCGCCTTCCCGGTTGAACTTAATTGCATTGTCAATCAAGTTAGTAAGCATCTGTACCAGTCGGTGTGGATCGGCAAACACCTTTACTTCGGTCGCGACGAGATTACGAACGGTGATGTTCCGAGCTGCCGCTGAGGCTGACAAGCCACTCGAAACATCTTCAACCAATGCGTACAGCTGGACGGTCTCAGGTCGCACCTTTACGTTTCCTGCTTCAATCGCGCTCAATTCCAGGATGTCATCAATAAGCCGGTGCATGCGCGCTGCATTCCTTTGGATGATCAAAAGAAATCGCCGATTGTGCTCCTGATCGTCAATCGCTCCGGCTGCCAGCGTTTCCGTTAGCGCCATGATCGACGTCAGCGGCGTTCGCAACTCGTGCGAGACGTTCGAGAGAAACTCTTGCCGCACAAGTTCCAAACGCTCAAGCCTGGTGACGTCAAAAAACACTCCCACCGCGCCGCTGACACTGCGTCCGCTTCCCGCGCGCAAAGGGACGACTCGCAAATCGAAAACTCGCTTTGCCTGGCCATAGGTTTCAACCTTTACACCGGCCCGCTCTGTTCCGCGCACCGCGTCAAGAAATGCGTCATAGATGGCCGGGTTCCTCGTCAGTTCAGTCAGCCGACGCAAGTTGATCGCCTCTTCAACGTGTGAAAACAGATTGCGAGCGGCGCGGTTCGAAAATACGACTCGCATATCGGCATCAATTACCAGCAATCCTTCGCGCATCTCGTTGACGGCGACATCAAGCAGAGCCGACGAGAAATCGGCAGGGTACCTCGTCTCCGACTCAGCCGGCCCGAGTTCGCGTCGCGGAGCTTCCAGCCTTCTTAACAGCAGACCAAGACCAAGCCCCAGCAATAGAGCTAGCGCCGAAAGAATGAACCAGTGCGGAAAGCCTGAGAAATAAATAATGAGAACGACCAGCGCTGCGAACGCAGCCACGAACAAACGGGAAAGAAAACGCGGGTTAGTCATCGGCCTTGGCAGCGGTTAGTTCCAGTGCTGCGCAACCCACGAAACGATAGCCGACGGCGACCACGGTTTCAATGCAGCCGCCGCACGTTCCGAGTTTTTGGCGCAGGCGACGAATATGGACATCCAGAGTTCGCGCATCGCCGTAATACCGGTAACCCCAAACCTGATCGAGAAGTTGCTGGCGAGTGACAACGCGGCCGTGGTTTTTCGCGAGGCTGGAAAGCAACTGGAACTCCTTATTCGTCAGTTTCACATTCGTGCCTTCGCATACCGCGCGTACGTCGCCGAAGTCAATCATGAGCCGGCCATCGTCGTAGCGTTCATGCGATTCGTCCTCAACTCTTCGCAGCACCGCGCGCACCCGCGCCAGAAGTTCCTGCACTGAAAATGGCTTGGCAATGTAATCGTCTGCCCCAATGTCCAAGCCCGCGATGCGATCGGCTTCTGATGTCTTAGCGGTCAGCATTATTATCGGCGTGCGGCGAGTTTGGTTTTCCCGGCGCAGCCGGCGACACAGCTCCATACCGTTCATTCCGGGCAGCATTAGGTCGAGCACTATGACTACATGGGGATTCTGTGTATCGAGAGCGAGTTTCAATCCCTGCTCGCCTGTCGGGGCCACGATCGCGGTGAAACCAGCCGACTCGAGATTGTATTTTACGCTCTCGGCAATATCAGGATCGTCTTCGATGATTAGGACGGATTTCGGCATGAGCTTGAACGCTTGAGCAGTTATTGAGGGCGAATAAGTCGGCCAGTGACGAATGGACTTTCAGCCGGCCCGGCCGACGATTACCGAGACCAATTCAATGACAAAGAAGGAAATTGCCGCAAACGCGGCCGCCGCCGGAATAGTTAAAACCCAGGCCCACACGATTCTTCCGGCGACCCGCCACTTGACCGCCGACAGGCGCGTAGTCGATCCGACTCCGGCTATCGCTCCGGTAATCGTGTGTGTTGTCGATACCGGAATCCCGGCCGCAGTGGCGCCGAACAAGGTAATCGCTCCTGCCGTCTCAGCGCAGAAGCCGCCGACCGGGCGCAACTTGGTAATTTTTGAGCCCATCGTGTGAACGATGCGCCAACCGCCGGAGAGTGTGCCCAGGGCGATCGCCGCATGAGCCACAAGCACCACGTAAAGCGGAATTGCGGGCAACGACCCCTTGTCTCCCATGCGCAAACCGAACATTCCTCCGGTGGCCAACACTGCGGTAATGATGCCCATCGTCTTTTGCGCGTCGTTGCCGCCATGGCCCAGAGAGTAGGCGGCCGCGGAAAGCAACTGGCCGCGGCGAAACGTCTTATCCACCTGGGCCGGCGTCCAGCGATGAAAAATCCAATAGACGGCCACCATGAGGGCGAATCCCATAACGAATCCGATCACCGGGGAAGCTACGATAAATATGAGCGTCTTGATCCATCCTTCGGGTTTAAGCAGACCACTGACGCCATGGTAAGAGGCAACGGCCGCGCCGGCGTAGCCGCCCACCAACGCGTGCGAGCTCGAAGTTGGCAAACCCAGATACCAGGTGATCAGGTTCCAGATAATCGCCCCCAGCAACCCGGCACAGAGAACATAAAGCCGTTGGTTCTGCTGGATCAGATCGATTCTGACGAGATCGCCGCCAATCGTTTTTGCGACCCTGGTGCCAAATACCGCGAAAGCGATGAAGTTAAAAGTAGCCGCCCACATAACGGCGTAACGCGGAGACAGCACGCGCGTGGAAACTACCGTGGCGATCGAGTTGGCCGCGTCGTGAAAGCCGTTGGTGAAATCGAAAACCAGCGCGACCAAGACAATCAAAAGCGTTAGGGCTACTGTCGCAGTCATTCCCCTCCGTCAAACTCGAATTAAGATTGAATGAAACGCTCGCCATTCAATCACACTTTTCCAGCCTCTGGCTAGTAATTCAGGGTGGGGATTTCTGCGCGTTTCAACCACCTGAATGCACAGGTCGAATCAATGGGTGTGCTTTATGATTGCCGCTTCTGCCATGTAGACCGTTAACTCGCAAATGTCCGTCACATAGTCACCAATCCGCTCAAGATGTTTGGCCACGAACAGCAATCGAGCGTTTCGAGTCGCGGTCGAAGGCTCCTCAGTCATCATTTCGATTAACTCATGGAAGATTTGATT
>WNFP01002837.1_pt2 | contig 15085 bp, 13 predicted proteins | sample 5400201 | NCBI WGS metagenome assembly WNFP01 (sample SAMN13153355, study PRJNA577476) | soil metagenome | isolation source: 115 cm saprolite under Madrone tree | place: USA:California | collected 2016-06-14
TGGGCGGCGCTCGTCATGGAATCGTTTGAGCTATAGCCAACTTCCACATGCTGCCCATGACTCGTTGCATAATTTGCCGTCTGGCCGTCGATCGCATGCGTCGTCGCTCCAACCGGATCAAACCAGTGCTGGAAAGCCGCATAGATTTTTGTGGTATTTCCGGCATACAGAAGATTATGGATATCGCCTGACGTTCCCCTGCCCTTTGCGATATTTTTTGGCGTTGGCACATGCGGCTGGGTATCAACCGTAATCGCGGCTCCGGTTGCAAATCCCGTACCATTCGTCGTGCGCCGGAATCCTCCGTTCCATGGGCCTGAGCCTACCGGGAACGCGTTGGCACAATAGCTCGAACCCAGAAGCCCGTAGCCGGCGCCACTGCACGCTGCGGTATTATTGTCCGTCTCGGCAGACAGCGTCGTCTGAGCCGCAAGCGCGCGGGGAATGTAACGGATCACATTATATGTTTTCAGGTTTTGAGGAAATGCCATCGCCCCTCCATCTGAAAAGATCAGGTACCCAAGTACGCTGACCGATGCGGCCGCGACGATACCCAAAAGATTAAAATATTTTTTGATTGCATGGGATTTAGATTTATATTAAAAACGACCTATATAATAGGTTTATTACCTTTAAGTCTAGCACAAACACGCTTCACGAAATGCCAGCCGGGAGAAGAACCTAATTTGCCCTACCCGGTTCGCTCATCCAAGAGTTTCAGCTTGTGCTGCGTCGCGCGCTCTGCCTCAAGGCGCGTGAGTTCGGGATCTCCATTCTGATTCACAAACTTCATCGCCGCCCCCAGGCGCGGATGGACTTCCGCAAGAAGCCGGTGCATCTCTTTGCAAATTTTCCGGTAGCCCGGATGTCCCTGCGGCGAAGTGCGCAGTTCCAAAAAATGAAACGCCTGGCGCGCGTTGATCAAAAACCGGTAGCGCATCTTGTGGCCGAGTAGCGTGGCATACTGCGCTTCTTCGGCGAGCCCGGCAGCAAGCATCGCCTGCCATAGTTTTTCTGAAATCTCAAAACATTCGCGGAACTGTACTTCAAATCCTGCTTCTTTTATGAGCTCGGGTACTTCATAGCCATAATCGGCCGTCAGATTCTGCCATTCCCATGCGTCTACGATGCGGTGCCGCTGGAGATCGCGGAACGTGCCGTAGTCCGCCACAAGTTCCCATTCATAGTGCGCGGCCTCAATCGCTCTCCCGGGCTTATGCCGCCGGTTCAGGCGGTGCCCCATGTATGCCGCAAATGCTTCTTCTTTTTGCTCAGTGCTCCACTTCTCTGTCGCATCTTTGAGTTCCGCGGTTGAAAGAGAGCTTGATTCAAAGAACATCCCCGGCAAAAGCTCGAGTTCGTCTTTTGGGAAATATGAAACGAGTTTTACGAGCGTCCCCGCGTCCGCGCTCTTTTGCGGCAAATGTTTTTTCGCAAGATGGCGCATCGTTTTTTTTGTTTCCTCGAGATACATAACCCATGCGAGGCCGCGGTCGGGCTGATCCGTGCGCTTCAAAAATGCGCCGATAACCTTGCGAGCTTCTTTGAGAAGCATCCGGCCGGTTTCCTGGGACTCCTGGAGCGGGTCGGCGAGCAAGCGCCGCACCATATTCTCAAGTGCCTGCGCGGAGGCGACAATGCCTACGGTGGACTTGGTCGCAACGGGCAAAAGCGGGCGCGCCGCGTCGCACGCCTGCGCGCGTGTTGCGCCTATCCACGCAATACGCTCTGTTTTTTCCGTAGGCTCGGGATTTTTCTTCCTTACATATTCCGTCGTGCCGCGAACGATCGCCGAATAGAGCTCGAATATTTTGTCGAGGGATGCTTTATATTCCCGCGCAAGACCGCCGGAAATATTTTTCGGCGTAAAATATTTGTAATTCCCTTCCGCGTCTTTTTCGTCATAAAAAATATAGCGCGTGGATTGCTCGAGGTACGATGCGAGCCTACCCCATTCGATTTTTTTTGTCTCAAGATTCGACGCGCCTTCTACCACTGCGGCTACCGTAATGAGCTGCTGAACAGAGTCGTCGCCATAGCCCGTGACCACGCGGTCGATCAGTGCCTCGGCGCCTTCTTCCCCGCTCGTCGCAAATTCATCGAGATATATCTCGCGCAAATCGCTCCCCCGCCGCGAGAGCCGCGCCATGGCGGCGGCGGCAAACAAAGGAGAGGACTCGCCCGTAAAGGCATACACCGGGCCCTTCGTGTCAGTCACTATTTTCTGCAAGTGCGCCTCACCCTCGGGCGTAACGCGCAGCTTGCCGCCCTCGCCTTTTTGGATGTACGGATTAATTTTTTTATCAGCCATTGATTCCATTCTAATTCAGGAACATAAAAATAAAAACCCCGGCTTGTGTGCCGGGGGTTGAACGCGATTCAGCGGTTCAGAAATGCAGTGATGGTTTGAGAAGGAACGATGTATGTCTGGCGCGTTTTGATATGCACCGCAAAAAAAATGCCGATATCTTCGCCGCGCTCGTTTACAAGCGGACCGCCGGAAAATCCATGCTCTGCAAAATCAGAAAAAATCGCAACGGGTGATGCAAGGCCAGTACCATCACTTTCTTCGCTGTATCGCAGGAATTTTGAAAAAACGATTATGCCGATATCGCCTCCGGTAAAAATGGAGAAACCGAAGCCACTCCAAATCCCTTGGGTTCCGGGCTGCAACAATTGCGAAGAAAGAGGAATGGGTTGTTTGCCCGCAAAAACCTCGGGCAGGCTGAGTTTCACGAGATCGCTTCCGGGATCATAATCGATCACCTTGGCGCGGCACGATTTCCATCCGTCATGGATCGTGAAAATGGCATATTTTTCAATTTCGGTAGCGTCGGGATCACCGCCTACGGGAATATGGAAGGACGAAATAATGAATTTGCGTCCTTGCGCGTCAGCGACAACAAAACCGGTTCCGCTCTCTTTCGGGATATGGCCATCGGGATCCTGGTCTGCCGCATGGTAAACGACGATACGGAAAACGCTCTCTTCGACGCGATACAGTGCCGGAGGAAGTGCGCCCCGGTGGAAATTCTGCGGGATTGAGACCATAGAATCAAGCCTTGAAGCGAACGGTGATTTCTGCGGCATCTGCGCATCCGCGCAGAGAACACCGAGGGACAGCAGAGCCATCGTGAACATGACTGCAAAACTCTTCATAACAAGCCTCCTTGGATTGTGTAGTTCTGCCCGTATCTTAATGAACTTTTCGTGCAAATACAAGCGTGCAATAAAAATCCGTCCCGATGGCCATCGGGACGGAGCTAATAAATCGTAAGCGATTCTTCGTATCCGTGAAGGAACGCAAGAACGACAGGGCTCGGAATGTAGAGAGTCTCGACCCTCGTCTCACATTCCGCTTCTACAATGCCATGGCAGACGCCGCTTCTGTCCACAATGCACCCTCCCGAGAAACCAAGGCGCGTCCAGCCGTCCATCACGCCGAGATATTTCACGCGAATATTCATCGTATATCCGTGCGCCTCATATGCCTGAATGGACGGCAATTCGATGATGCTTATCTCATTAGGCGTCTCAGGGATCGATTGCGAGAAAGAGACAAAGGTGGAAAAATAAACTTCATCTTTTTTCGGAGCAGGATCGTCCGAAAGAGACATGGGGCGCTTGTCGAATACGCGCCCTTCCGGAATTTTTATCTTAAGCAATGCGAGGTCGGCCAATTCATCGTAATAGACAAGGGTTGCCAGAAGCAGCATATTCTTTTCGGTAAAAATAGCCACCGAGCGCCAATTCTTAAGTTCATATCTGCAATTCTTTTGCTCCGCATCGCACACTTTATCCGCGATCACATGAAAATTCGTAACCACTTCCGCTTCGCGGCCATCACTCTGCGTCACAAACCCCATGCCGTTGTAGCCTGAGTAAATTCCTGTAGATGAATCAAGGACCGACACCTTTACCCCAACGGCACTTTTCAAGAAAGAGTCCTTCACTCCTTCCGGTATATCCTTGGATTCCCGGAACGTATCACTATGCTCTATGAATTCTTTATTCGGAATCCGGCCCCGGAATGAGTACGATTGCGGGTCGGGATTTTTATCTTTATCACTCAAAAAAATCGGGAGTATCTGGGCCGAAAGCGACGCGCCCGAGAGAAGAAAGAACACCAACACAGGAACGATTCTGTATTTCACGCACGTCTCCTTTTTTGAAGTCCTACCTATCTTATCGCAGATTTGGAGTATAAAAACAAGCCCCTTTCGAGGCCTGTTTTTCCTTACACGGCACTATCTTTTAGAATCCGCCGCCCATTCCACCCATCCCCGGCATGCCGCCCATGTCAGGCATATCTTTATCTTTCTTGTCGGGAACGTTCGTGATCGCAGCACCGACCGTAAGGTACGTGCTCGCGACGGAGATCGCATTCATAAACGCAGTCTTCGTAACTTTGAGCGGGTCCACGATGCCAACCTTCTTGAGGTCTTCTATTTTATTCGTCGTAGCATTGAATCCAGTCCAGCGGTCCTCCGGCTTGCGATTCTTCAACTCCGGCAAAATCTTTTCAAATGATTCGCCGCTGTTTGAAACGATGGCGCGGAGCGGAGCTTCGAGCGCGCGCTTCACGATCTGCATCGCAGCCGCAAGAATCGGATTCTTCGCGTCATGCATTTCGGTCATCCTAACTACATTGAAGAGCGCGGTGCCTCCGCCGGGCACGATGCCTTCTTCCATGGCAGCACGCGTTGCAGACACTGCGTCTTCCACGCGCTGCTTCAGTTCCTTCTGCGCGGTTTCGGTCGGAGCGCCTACTTTGATTACGGCAACTCCCCCGGCCAGCTTGCCCAAGCGCTCTTGGAGTTTTTCCTTGTCGAAGTCGGAATCCGTTTTCGTTATCTGCGCCTTGATCTGCGCCACGCGGCTCGCGATTTCTTTTTTATCACCGCTTCCGGCAACGATCGTGGTATTGTCTTTGGTCGAAACCACGCGGTGCGCATGGCCAAGTACCGCGATGTCCGCGTTGTCGAGCTTCTTGCCCAAATCTTCCGAGATGAACTGCGCGCCCGTCACAACTGCGATGTCCTGCAACATCTCTTTTTTCCGGTCGCCAAAGCCAGGGGCTTTGACCGCGAGCACGTTGAAGATACCGCGAAGCTTGTTCACGATGAGCGTTGCGAGCGCTTCGCCCTCAACATCATCGGCCACTATCAAAAGCTCCTTCTTTCCACTCGCGACGATCTTTTCGAGAAGCGGCAAAAGCTCGCCGATTGAAGAAATCTTTTTGTCGGTCACGAGCACGTAGGGATTCTCAAGCACTGATTCCATTCGCTCCTGGTTCGAGACCATATATTGCGAGAGATATCCGCGGTCGAACTGCATGCCCTCCACGACTTCAAACGAATTGCCGATCGTGTTCGAATCGTCCACGCTCACGACGCCTTCTTTGCCGATCTTGTCCATCACCTGGGCAATAAGTCCGCCGATTTCCGCATCTTTCGCGGAGAGCGTCGCCACCTCCTGCACCTTCTTATTGTCGTTGATGAGCTCTTTTTGTTCTTCAAGACCCTTTACGATATCAGCTGCCGCTTTTTTCAGTTCCTCCGCGAGCTGGATCACGTTGAACCCTTTTTCGCGGACGACTTTCTCGCCTTCGTCGATCATCGCGTGCGCCAAAACAGTCGCAGTCGTCGTGCCGTCGCCTACGCGGTCGTTCGTTTTGTCGGCCGCCTGTTTGATAAACTCGGCACCAAGATTTTCGTATTTGTCTTCAAGCTCGATTTCCTTCGCGACCGTCACGCCGTCGAACGTCACCTGCGGAGCACCGTATCCTTTTTCGATAACCGCTGCACGCCCCCGAGGGCCGAGCGTCATAGTGACTGCCTGTGCCAATTTGTCGATGCCTTTACGCATCGCCTCGCGCGCTTCATCATTAAATTTAATTTGTTTTGCCATATGTATTTATAGTGGGTAGTTATTCGAGAATTGCGAGGATATCATCCTCGTCGCCTACGAGATATTTCTTGCCTTCGATCTCGATCTCATCGGGGCCATATTTTTTAAATAACACCATGTCGCCAACTTTGACCGACATCGGCGCGATTGTACCGTCGTCCCGCATCTTGCCCGTGCCGATTGCGAGTACTTTACCCTTCATCGGTTTTTCTTTTTCGGCCGTATCCGGGAGCACGATGCCGGACTTCGTTACTTTCTCTTCTTCCATCGGTTCGATGAAAACGTGATTTGATAGTGGTTTAAACTTCATTTTTTTATTTTTAAGCCTGTTACGGCTCATTAGCAATCTCGACCTTGCTTTGCTAATTCTATCCGAGTTCCCCCTCTTGTCAATACCCGTATTCTGGAATCACCCCGCTCTCTGATATGATGCAGATATGGCAGGGATTAAAGATATACTCAAAAATGACCCGAGGGGACTCGTGGCGCGGGCGTATGGATTCTCCGAACTGGCGCACAAAGACCAGAAGCGTAAAAGCGGCGAGGCCTATTTCATGCACCCGCTCGCAGCCGCAGAAATTTTACACGCCTGGCATCTCGACGACACGACAATCGCCGCAGGCTTGCTCCACGACACAGTGGAAGACACGGGCGCTTCCCTCGATCAGATCAGGAAAGAATTTGGCGAGGATGTCGCGTTCCTCGTGGACGGCGTGACCAAGCTCGGACACATCAAATACCGCGGTGCGGCAATGAAAGTCGAGAACCTCCGCAAGATGGTCCTTGCGCTGTCAAAAGACCTGCGCGTCGTTTTTATAAAACTTGCCGACCGGCTTCATAATATGCGCACACTCGATGCGCTCCCCCCGGCGAAACAAAAACGCATCGCCCTTGAAACCGATGAAATTTATGCGCCGCTCGCCTACCGCCTCGGCATGCAGAATCTCGCGGGCGAGCTCCACGACCTCGCCTTCCCCTACCTCTATCCGGAAGAAGATAGATGGCTCAAAAAATCAGTCGAAGAACAGTATGAAAAACGCCTCGCCTATCTGGAGCAAATCAAACCGGAACTGGAGCGCATCCTCAAGGCACACGAAGTAACCCCGCGTACGATCGACTTCCGCGCGAAGCGCTACTCGAGCCTGTACCATAAGCTTCTCTCGCATGAAATGAACATCGAAAAAATTCACGACCTCGTCGCGATGCGCGTGATTTTAGACACCGTGCCCGAGTGCTACGCGGCGCTTGGCGCGATCCACCAGGCTTGGCCGCCGCTCCCCGGCCGCATCAAAGACTATATCGCGATGCCGAAGCCGAACAGCTATCGCAGCCTGCACACCACCGTGATCGGCCCGGGCGAAAAAGTCATCGAGATTCAAATCAGAACAAAAGAAATGCACGACGCGAACGAACACGGAATCGCCGCGCACTGGCTTTACGACCAAAAGAAAACCGGAGGCGAAACCGCTCCGAAAAATATCGCGCGGGAACTCCAGTGGGTGGAGCAACTCAAGAACTGGCAGGAAACATATCGCGGGGCGGAAACGAATCCCGAGGAATTCCTCCAGGCGATGAAAATCGACTTCTTCAAAGACAGGATTTTCGCGATCACGCCAAGAGGCGACGTAATCGATCTGCCGAAAGACGCGACCCCGATTGATTTCGGCTATCACATCCATAGCGTTATCGGCGACACCGCCGTCGGCGCGAAAGTAAACCACCAGATCGTACCACTCGACCACAAACTTTCTTCGGGAGACCTCGTGGAGATCGTTACCCAAAAAAATAAAAAGCCCTCGGAAGACTGGCTTATATTCGTAAAAACCGCAGCTGCCCGCGAGCACATCCGCGCGGCGCTCCGCACAAAAAAGAATACACTAAGCGCTCAGCGCGTGCCGACCAAAATGGAGCTCAAAATCACGGTACAAAACCGTCTGGGGCTCTTAAAAGATATTTCGGAAATCATTGCCCGGTCGCACATAAATATCCTGGGCGTGAACTCCACGACCCACCCCGGAGGGCATTTCGGAGTCATGAAAATCCAGTGCGGCATCGCAGACCGCGAAAAGATTGAAAAACTCATCTTAAAAATCAAGAAACTCAAAGAAGTACGCGAGATCGGCTTCAAACTGATCTAGCTTTGAAAAAAATGATCTGCTCGGTGGCTAGGCAACCCCGCAAAGACGGGGTTTTTACTTTTCCTGCGTCCCTCTCAACACTTTTTCGTATTCATCGATAAGCTTCCCGGACGATAAATTCTTTTTCAATAATTCCGGGTATGCTCCCTCTCCCCCGCCCAGTTCCTTTGCTTTAAAATCAGGAAACTCATCGAGGAACGCGAGATATTTTTTAACGTATCCCAGCGAGCTTGATACCATAACATAGCGATTGGTTCTCTTTTCGGGAGAAGTTTCGAGATCAATTGCGATGCGCAGTGCAGTGCATAAATTTCTCAAAATATGTCTGCAGCTTCCGCTGCTCGTGTCAGTGCATACAGACATGCCCAAATCAAAATATTGTTGTGCTTCCTGTTTCAAACCCTCCCACTGCTCTTCCGATATTTGTTCGTTGCCGTTCTGCAATTCTTGATTCATATGAATATGTATAACTTAAAATTCCTCTTCTTTTTTGAGGTGGTTCAAAATGCTCTCAAGCTCTTCTTTCGAATAAAAGCTGATCGTAATTTTTCCGGTTTCGCCCGAGTGTGAAATCTTAACCGGCGCGCCGAGTTCGGAGCTCAGCCGCTCCTGAACCTGCTTCAACTCAGGGTCTAGTTCCGCCCCCATGTCGTCTGCCAATTTCGGCTGCGCGATGCGCACGCGGTTTTTAAGCTCGCGGATGGTAAGACCGTGGCGAAGCAAGTCATCAAATAATGCTTGCTGGGCCGCGGGGTCGCCGATCGTAAGCAAAAGTCTGCCGTGGCTCTCGGATATTCTCCCCTTCTCGACCGCTTCTTGTATGGCAGGCGGGAGGTCGAGGAGACGCAGAGTATTTGCTACTACTTCGCGCGACTTGCCAAGCTTGGAGGCGATCTCGCGCTGAGTCATGCGGAATTCTTCTTGAAGACGGGCGAACGCACGCGCCATTTCGATCGGGTTCAGATTCTCGCGCTGGAGATTTTCGATCACCGCAAGCTCAAGGTTTTCGAAGTCGGTGTCAACCTTGCGGATGATCGCGGGTACGCGTTCAAGGCCAAGTGACTTCGCAGCAAGCAGCCTACGCTCTCCGGCGATTAGTTGATACGCAACTTCCACGCCCTCGGGCGTCTCGCGCTGAATTTTCGATACCACAAGCGGCTGGATGAATCCGAACTCGCGGATCGAAGCGGCGAGGTCGCGGATCGCCTGTTCATCGAACGTTTTGCGCGGCTGATGCGGGTTCGGCCTGATCTTTTCTATTTCTATGTGATAGATAGAATCTGTTTTACGTGGCTCACCTACCGGCTCGCGCTGCGCGGGCGAAGCTTGGTGCGTAGAAATCGGAGCGGCGAGTGGAACATGCGCCTGGACCGGTGCAGCTGGTACCGGGTGGTAAACGGGCGCGGGCGGCTCCGGGTCTGGCTCAAGAACATCCATTTCTTCAATCTCTGCATCGATATCAATCGGAATAATCTGCGGCTCGGGATTGCCCTGTGCGTCACGCGAGTGGTGATGCGCAGGGTGCTGCTGCCCGTCCTGCGGCGCGGAAGAATTATTACCGCCCGAAGAACTGCCGTTCCCCTGGGAACCGTTGCCTTTCTGCGGCGGTATTAATGATTCAAGTCCTTTGCCTAACATGAGTTTATCTTACTCCAAAATATTAAAATTGCCGAAGCCGGTATTCGCCGCCGCGCGGAGTTCGCGATCCTGCCTGCGGATTTCCTGCGCGACCTGCCGATATGCAAACGCTCCCGCCGAGTTCGGCTTAAAGAGCACCACGGGCTTTCCAAAACTCGGCGCCTCGGCGAGCGCGATGCTCCGCGGAATTTCCATATCAAACACGGTATGCGGGAAATTGCGCCGCAGATTCTTCGCGATCTCGCGGCTCAGGTGTTCACGCTTGTCATACATGGTGAGGAGCGCACCCGTCACTTTGATCGGGTGCCCCAAGTTCGCCTGGATGAGATCGATCGTAGCCAAGAGCTGGCTCAGCCCCTCAAGACTGTAATACTCCGCCTGCACGGGAATCAGGATTTCGTCGCTCGCAACGAGGCCGTTTACGGTGAGCAAGCTGAGGCTTGGCGGAAGATCGATCAATATATAGTGGTACTCGTGGCGTATCTGGTGCAAAAATTTACGCAGGAGATATTCGCGCTCCGGCTCGTGCACAAGTTCGACAATCGCGCCGGCAAGATGCGGCGCGGCCGGAATCACGTGGTAGTTCATCAGGGCCGAGGGGCGAATCAAATCCCGTGCCTCAACCTGGTTCAACACGCCGTGATAAATACTTGTTTCGATTTCCGCGGGATTCAGCCCCAGGGCGGAACTCGCATTCCCCTGCGGGTCAAAATCAATAAGAAGCACGCGCTCGCCAAGAGCCGCAAGATACGCGCCAAGATTCACCGCCGTCGTGGTCTTCCCGACTCCTCCTTTTTGGTTACAAATCGCAATCACCCGTGCCATATTAGAATTCAAGTTAATGATATCTTCAAACCGCGTTTTCAGCAATTTTTCCAACCCACAAGACGCAGTGAGGAAACTGTGCTTTATGCACTGCGACCGAGCTGGAACGCAGTGGGATGGAAAAATAGCAAAAACCCCCGCTTTAGCGGGGGCGTGTGTCACACAGATTTGGCACGCAGCGCCAAGGCATGAGTTTTATATTCAGGATTTTCAGTCACTTCTTTGATGACGCGAATGAAGGGCGGTAATTCCGGCTTGTGATCCAAATCAGGAACTTCGATTTCGAGAATCGAAAGTGCACGGTCCAGATTATTAAAAACATCGAGCTCAAAATGCTGACTCTTCCACAAAAAGCAGGTTCGGTTTTTTCGGACGATTCCGCGGCTTGTGTCGCGGGCTTCGGCCAGGCGGTAATACGTTTCCCAGTCGATCATTTTTTCGGTCTCGATCCGTTTGCCAGGCATGATCTCGATCTTCTTCGTCATATAGTAGATCGAACTTGATCCCCAGGTACGCCTTCTCACGCGCACTTCTTCGCGCAAGTTATCCGCGAGGAGATATATCTGTTCAATCTCGACCGTACGGTGCATTGGAAAATGCGGGAAACAAGGATATTCAATCTCGTACTTCCGTTCGATCTCCAGTGGTTCGGGAATGCCCGCGATTCTGCAGAGCGCCTGAAGCGCGCGCTTTTTCTTTTCTTCAAAATCAGTCGAGTTATCGATTATAGCAAGATGCGGATGCGCGAGATACACCTGCTCAATGCGCTGGTCGAGATACCTGGCAAGTTCCGTGGGTTCGTCCCGTGCTTCATTATTCGCGCAGGTATAAAACTCTTCGGCATCAAGAGCCGCGGTCGTCATTTTGATCACGCCATGATAGCGACTTAGCACCTGGTGGGGCGTAAGGCCGATCTCGTGCGCGAGCTCGCTCCACATATTGTCGCCGTCCGGACCTTCAGGCAGATACGCGCAGCCATCCGCAATGGGGCGGTCGACAAAGAGCACTGCAGGTTCTCCTTCCATCACGATCGATTCGATAAGACTCATTTCTTTCGCATACTGGACGCGCATGATGATCCGCTGATATTTGCGCACTTTTGCCCAGTCTTGGGCGGCAACGGCTTGCTTCAGTTTGATTCCAGCTTCGATGAGATCAGTCGCGGTTTCTTTGAGAACATAGGCGGCTCGGCCGCTGTTCTCAATCCGACGGCGTCCCGCACTGAGTACGCTCGATTTTCCGGCGCATGGGCCTCCGGTTACACCTACAATAGTCACATATTCGGGCACAAGCATATGCACTCTCCTTCTCAAGTTTCTACCTTCAGCATAATCAAGCCGTTGACTCAAATCCAGTCAAATAAAGTTGAGCGGATTTCAGTTGATTCCCGCTCATTTTCCGCATATACTTGGGGATAATAAGCCCGAGTGGCGGAATGGCAGACGCGCACGACTCAAAATCGTGTGTCGAAAGGCATGTGGGTTCGACTCCCACCTCGGGCACCAGAATGGAACTTAGCGGTTGAGAACCAACCAAGGAGTGGGCGTGCCGTAGGCACGCCCACGCTATTTCGCCTGATTTTCCAAACGAATTCGGATTCCCGTCTTCGGCGGGACGGAGGATTTTTTCGCCAAGAAACAGGTGCGAGCCAATCATTCTGCGTGTGTGAAAGAGTGGTCATTTCTTCTTCAAGCGACTTCTTTTGCAAAATCAATTTTCCTTTTTCAGTACGATAATCTTGCTCATCAATCACTTGGTCAAGATAACCTGTAAGAAGTCGCTCTAGCTTTTGTGAAATGACCGATAGTTTTGTTTCGCTCTCTTTCACGCACGCAGTCAAAGACGGGGCGGAGTTTTTGTGGTCTTGCAAAGCAAGACGATTCAATTCTTCCGCCCAGTCTTTGGGCAAAGAAACTTTTTTGATTAGGGATGATAACTGCTCATCTAGTTTTTCAGAACGAAGCGACATTTCGGAACATTTAATAGTTTTAGATTTTTTTCGTGCAACGATAATAGATATAATGGAGTCGGGAGAAAATAAAAACCCGACACTTGAAACCTTGAAAAAGGTTGCGAAAGCCCTTGATATAAGCGTTGATGATTTGATAAAATGAGGGGGTATTGCAAAACTGTCGGGGGGGGGTAGAATATCAGTAAAGTTGTCAAAGTAATTAAAAAATTTATTAACCATTAATCTTAATTTCTCGAAGTTGGCACACGCCATATAAGAGAAAAGACAAACGATATGTCAGAAAAAATGCGTGGAGGTCCAGAGGATCCAAATAAAGTAAAAAAAGAAATAGCGGAGGGAATAATGGCTGAATACAAAGAGGGTGCCGCAGAATTTGCGGGTGAGCAAGAGCAATATGATGATAGTTGGGAATTGAGTAAACCACAAGTAACGGAATCTGAAAGCATTTTAAATTTCAATGCGGGTATAGAAGCGGCAAAAGAAATGATGGAGAAAATGAAAGGTGAGTTTATTGGGGCACAATATCGCTACACTTATCAAGGAGGGTACGATGACGGAAGAATCGCATTATTGGCGGAAGCTGGCGAAGATGAAATATTAAAGAAGCTAGCTTATGAAAGAAATTGGTCGCCATTGTACGATGACAGTCTAGCCTTTTCTGGAAGTGAACATGGAAATGGACACAACATGACACATCTTCTTGGTGGTAAAGAAATTTACTCATCTAATTTTTCACGAAATACTGACGCTGAAAATTTCTATTCTGTGGCCGGTAAACGAGTGACAGGTAATGATTACCAAGCTTTCATGAATGAAGTGAGAACAATGCTTTACGCAAATTATAAAGAACGTGGAGCCGAGGAAACTTATCGTAGAGAATTGCCACCCGAGGTTAAGGCCAAAGTTGAAAAAGTGCGCTTTGACCACAGAACGGAGCAAGTTTTGAGAGACGGAAAGGTTGTACCTGCTGGCGTAATACATCTGAAACATATCTATGGTTCATCATATTTCGGTAGTGGCGGTGGATATGGTTCTGTAAATGCGTTTGATCTTGCGGAGTGGAAGAATGGAAAGAGAGTTAAAAAAGAACTATCAACACAAGATGGTGATAATGGGTTTATGTCTGGTCCAAACGAAATTATGATTGAACCAAACACTGTTGTGATCTGTAAAGGCGGTGATGCAATCGGACGAGAAGGAAGAAGTTGGGAAGAGACATATATTTGTGAGTAGTAAATTGAAATAAGATTGATGAAAGAAAAGTGACAAATTAAATTGTCACTTTTCTTTCTAATCTTCAGAATAAGTTTTATCTGGTCTAAGTTAGAAGGCGGAAAATTTTCCGAAAAAGCGAATTGGGAATCCCCCTTTCCTTTTTCAAAAGAAATTTCACCCCCGCCAAACCAGAAATGCAAGGAGTGTTTTTTCTTTCGGGGTTGCTGGCATACTCGCCAGTGCGTGGGGCTTTCTCGGAGCGTACGCTTCAGTTTCGCTTCACCACACACGCGGAGCGTGCTACATCATTTGTTTTGGAAATAGGTGCGAGTTTGGTACGATAGAGACACAAAAAAATCGGGGCTTATTGCCCCGAGTTTTTTTTACTTGCTTTGATTTCTCTCCGCCAACCGCCGCTTTTCTTCTTCCGTACCATGCTGCAATATCAAGTCTTCCTCAACTGCGCTCAATTCCGGCCCTTCATGGTTCAACAGATGCTCCACACCCCGCTCGGCTTGTCCTACCGCATCTTCTGCTTTTTTCGCCTTTTCGAACTCCCCTGATACGTATATTTTTTCCATGCCTGTATGATAGCATTTATAAATATATTGTCAAGTATCATTGGCGCTGTCCGAAAACATGGCCTCGAGCCTGAGAACTATGGGTTTTAAATTCTTCAACCCTGCAATATTATCCTTATAATACAAGGGTTGCAGGGGGCATTGACAACTAATTAAATATAGTCTATAATGGCAGCAGAAACTCTGGCTCTCGTTATTTGGAAGCTGAAGTTTGAAAATCTGAAAATCCCCGATTGGGGAAGAAAAGGACCGCTATGAAACGTATCGTTATCTCTCTCGTTGTTATCTTGATCCTGGGAGTAGTCGGTTGCGGCGGGAACGGTGGCGGACTTACGCCGACGCCGACACCCACCCCAACTCCGGCCCCAACGCCGGCACCAACGCCTGCAAGCGCAGTCGTCTGGAAAACAGCTCTGCCAACAACTCCCGGCGCGAACATTCTCGCGCTGACTGTAACAGGAAGCTCCGTGTTCGGTGTTGGTGTAAAAACCAACGCTTCGGGCAGCGATCAGAACGCCTACGCGGTGACAGTCACCGACAACGGCGCCAGTGCCACTGCCGGCACACCAAACTCACTGTCTGAAAATTCAGACATCACGAGCGTCCTGTTGATCAATCCGTCGACGGCATTTGCCGTTGGCAAGGATACACCCGCAGGAAGTGCGAGTATCGCGCCTGCGTCGTTCGCATTCAACCCGTCGAACGCGAATCTGCTTTCGACGAAACCGCTTACCTGCCCCGCTGGAACGCCACTTGCGACGACTCTTGCGAATGGAATGACGCTCACAGCCGTAGCGCAGGACGGA
>WNFP01004867.1_pt1 | contig 15085 bp, 14 predicted proteins | sample 5400201 | NCBI WGS metagenome assembly WNFP01 (sample SAMN13153355, study PRJNA577476) | soil metagenome | isolation source: 115 cm saprolite under Madrone tree | place: USA:California | collected 2016-06-14
TGACCGTGGATTGCGACGTACATAACGGCAACGGTACGGCGGTGATCTTTCCCCCCAGAATCCGGCCTGGGCATCCGCTGCCCAGCGCCAGCGCAAGCCAGCGTGACATACACGCCTCGCACGAAGAGCCGCGCGAGAGCGATGCGGGCGACCTGGATGTGTTTACCATCTCACTGCATCAGGCGCACAACTATCCCATGTACAAGCCGCCGTCTTCGATTGACATTAATCTGCCGGACGGGACGAATGACGACGAGTATCTGGGCTGGCTGGATCAGTCCCTCAGTTCGGCCTTCCGGCATTTTGAGCCGGAGCTGCTCTGCTATATTGCCGGAGCTGACCCCTATAAGGAAGACCAGCTGGGCGGCTTGGCCTTGACCATTGAAGGATTGAAGAAGCGCGATGAACTGGTGATGAAGGTCGCCAAGGCAAGGAAGGTCCCGGTCATGGTCACATACGCCGGCGGCTACGCGCGCCGGGTGGAGGACACCGTGACGATCCATTGCAATACCGTGGCCGCTGCGCGGGAGATTTTTGCTTGAAGCTTCAACTCATCCGTCATGCCACGCTGCTGCTGGATTATGGAGGCATGCGCCTTCTGGTAGATCCCATGCTGAGCGAAGCTGGGGCCATGTCGGCGATTCAGAATTCGCCCGAACCGCGTCCCAACCCGCTTGTGCCCTTGCCACTGCCCGTGGAGCAGATTCTGGATGGCGTGCAGCTGGTGCTGGTGACACACACGCACCGCGACCACTGGGACGATGCCGCTATTCAGCTTGTGCCCAAAGACCTGCCGCTGTTGTGCCAACCGGAAGACCTGCAGAAAATGGAGGCCGTGCATTTTGCCAATGTCTCCGCCGTGCATGACATGAAGCATTGGAGCCACATCTGCATCACGCGCACGCCGGCGCAGCACGGAAGCGGCGAGATCGCGCGGGCCATGGCGCCCTCCAGCGGCTACGTGCTGAGCACGGCGGGCGAGCCCACGCTTTATCTCACCGGAGACACCATCTGGTATGGCCAGGTGGCGGACACCATCAAGCATCACCAGCCGGACGTGATTGTGGTGAATGCCGGAGCGGCGCAGTTCCTGCATGGCGATCCCATTACCATGACGGTAGGCGATGTGGTCCGCGTTTGCCGGGCAGCGCCGCAGGCCAAGGTTGTCGCGGTACACATGGAAGCCATCAATCATTGCCTGCTCACCCGTGCAAAGCTGGCGCAGCAGGCCCACGCGGCCGGTGAAGGCCTGATCATTCCCGGAGATGGAGAAGCCGTGGTCCTTGGAGGTAGACAGCCAGCGTAAGCGGATGCGACCACAAAATAGCGAACTCATTTTTTCAGATACGAGTCCACCCATCCGTTCACCGTCTTGTACCAAAGCTGGCTGTTTTGCGGTTTCAGAACCCAGTGGCCTTCGTCGGGGAAGTAAAGCATTTTTGACGGGACCTTGAGCCGCTGCAACGTGGTGAAGAGCTGGAATCCCTCGGAGACGTCGAGTCGATAGTCCAGTTGACCGTGCACAACCAGCGTGGGAGTTTTGAACTGGCTGGCAAAAAGGTGTGGCGACCACTTGCGGTAGCCTTCGCGATTCGTCCACGGCTGGTCGCCGAACTCCCACTCGGCGAACCATAGTTCTTCCGTTGTGCCGTAGGCAGATTCGGTATTAAACATGCCGTCATGCGATACCAGGCACTTGAAGCGGTTGGTGTGGCCAAGGATCCAATCGATCATGTAGCCGCCATAGCTGGCGCCCAGCGCGCACTCGCGGTCCTTGTCGATGAAAGGGAATGTCTTCTCCGCGTAGTCCAGGCCGTTCATCAGGTCAAGGAAAGGCTTGCCGCCCCAGTCTTTATTCACGCCGTCCACAAAATCCTGGCCATAGCCGGTGCTGCCGCGCGGATTGACCATAATCACTACATAGCCATCGGCGGCGAACAGCTCGGCATTCCACCGATAAGACCATTCGTCGCCCCACTGGCCTTGAGGTCCGCCGTGAATCAGGAACTTCAGGGGATATTTTTTCGCGTTGTCAAAGCTGGGTGGCTTGACCAGGAAGCCCTGCACCTTAGCGCCGCCTGCTCCGCTAAACCAGAATGATTCCACCGGCTGCATTGCGATATTGGCGAGCACGGCGTCATTCATGTGGCTGAGCTGTACGGCCTGTTTGCTGCCGACCGCCAGTTTGTAAACTTCTGCCGGCGCGCGCGCGGAAAGCTGGGTGAAGACCAGCGTTTTACCGTCCGGCGTGATGCTGACTTCATCATTCACGCCGCCCGCCACTTCCTGAATGGCTTTGCTGCCGGCCGCCGTGCCTTTGGCCGGGGCTGACATCGCCCCTCGTATATCAAGCTGATAGACCGGCGCTCCACCGTGATGCTCAGAGGTCAGATAGATAGAGTTTGAATCCGGCGTCCATGCGTACGATTCCACCCACTGGTCAAAGTCTTCCGTCAGATTGTGGATCTCGGCGGTCCTGCGGTCGTAGACCACCAGACGGAAGCGGTCACTCTCATATCCCGCGCGTTTTTGCATGCGCCAGGCCAGCCATTTTCCATCGGGCGAATAGAGCGGCGTGGAATCGCTGCCCGGACTGGTGCTCACCTTCCTGGGGTCGCCGCCGGTGATGGGCACAACAAAGATATCGTTGTTGGTGCTGATGGCCTCCACGGCATCCCAGTTGCTGGTGAACGCCACTTCTTTTCCGTCAGGAGAAATCGCATAGTAGTCCTGCCCACCAAGATTGAAGGGCGGAACATCGTGGTCACCCGACGTAAGGTCTTTGGCCACGCCTCCATCGGCCGGCACAACAAAGAGATGGCTGCGCTTTTTGGCCGAATAATGGTTCCAGTGGCGGTACAACAGTCTCTCAAACACCTGCGCTTTTACCTTGGACTTGGCCTGGGCCTCGTCGCCGGCTTTGTTGCACGCATCGTCGGCGCAGTTGGGATAGACCTCAGAGACAAACACGATGTTTTTGCCATCCGGCGACCAGATTGCCCCATCAGCTTCCGTTGAGATATTGGTAACGCGCTTCGGCGCACCGCTCGGCATGCCCGTGTTGGCATCAAAGCCGCTCACCCACACCTGGGAACTGCCTTCCGCAGCGCTGATAAACAGATAGCTCTTCCCATCCGGAGACCAGCGGCCTCCAGTCTCGCCGGCGGCATTTGCCGTGAGTTGATGCGCCTCTCCGCCGGCTAGAGGGATGGCGTAAAGGTGGGTTGTCTTCTTGTTGGAGGCAAGGTCCACATCCATGGCGGAAAACAGGACCCATTGGCCATCGGGAGAAATCACCGGGCCACCCACGCGCTTGAGGGCCATCATGTCTTCAAAGGTGAACGCTTTTTTACCGGCGGGCTGGGCGGAAATCTGCCCAAATGAGCCGCTGATGAGTAAAATAGCGATGAACAAGCGAAGCACAGCCGTACATTGGCGCATCGGGTCTCCTTCAGAAGTCACGTCAGTTTAATTTTTTTTCACGCCGGAGGCCAGCATGGGTTTAGGATTTTTCGGTAATATGGCGCTGACTTCGGAGGTTCGCCTTGGCTATCATAAAAACGTCATATAAAAAGAACGTCATAAAAGGACTCTGCATGAATTGTTTCAAGTTCGGCTGGCGGATGGCTCTGGTACTGGGCCTTCTTCTGGCCCCCGCAGCATTGCTGGCCGATACCAACTGTGAAGAAGGCAATGGCCCCCTGAATACGGCCCAGCCCGCAGGCATGACACAGCAGGAGATCATACAGAAATTTGCCGCCCGCGAAGAACTCTTCCGCCTGCAGCGTAATAACTATTCTTTCACCCAGGACATCACCGTCCAGGAACTGGATGGCAGCACGGTAACCGGCGAGTTCCGCCTGGTGCAGGACATTGGCTATGACGATAAAGGGCAGCGTTTTGAAAACGTGACCTTTGCGCCGCAGAACTCGTTGCGTCAGTTAGGACTGGGCCGCGAGGATTATGAGGATTTCCGCAACAAGATGGAATTCATCATGACCACCTCGGACCTTCCTCACTACAACCTGCTTTATGTCGGCCAGCAGCATCTGGATGAAATTGATACGTTTGTTTTCGATACCGCGCCCAAGACCATTGAAAAAGGCCAGCGCTATTTCCAGGGACGCATCTGGGTGGATGGCCGGGATTTCCAGATTGTGAAGAGCTGCGGCAAGACCGTGCCGGAGACAGTCCAAACGAAAAAGAAAAGGAATGTTCAAGAGAACCTCTCGCCTAAATTTGTGACGTATCGCGAGCAGATTGACGGGCAGTACTGGTTCCCAACTTATATTCGCGCTGAAGATACATTGCACTTCAGCACCGGCGATGTACATATGCGGGAGATCATCAAGCTCACCAACTACAAGCGCTTTGGGTCCAAAACAAAAATCATTTTCAAAGGCGAAGTGAAAGACGATCCCAAAACACCGGAGAAAAAGCCGTAAAGCCTGACACATACTTATAGCCTGTAACAAAACCCTCCCCAGATTTCGAGCGGCCACTTGCCCGATTAGGGCGTTATACGGCCAGATGAAAGGAAAGCATTCGTAAACACTGGCCGACTTGTCGGGACCGGCTTGAAAATATGATGAGTTCATTCACAAGCTCACACAGGAGTCGTCGGATGAAGTCTTTGGCGCAGTTGGTGCTCCTTGCCACCCTCTTGCCAGTGGTAGTAAACGCTCAGGAGCGGCAGACCGCATCAAAACTGAGCGGCTTGTCTTTCATCACAGCCGAACCCGGGGTTCGGCTTGAGGTGAAGGACTGGGGTGGAGTAGGGAAGCCGGTTGTGCTCCTGGCAGGGTTGGGCGGAACGCTTCACGTCTTCGATGACTTCGCTCCGCAACTCACAGGCAGGTATCACGTTTACGGAATCACGCGTCGCGGGTACGGTGCTTCGACTGCCCCCGATCCCGTTGGCGACCACTACGACGCAGACCGGCTTGGTGATGATGTCATCTCCGTACTAGATAAGATGAAGATTCAGGATCCGGTCCTGATCGGGCATTCCTTCGCCGGCGAAGAATTGAGTTCTGTTTGCAGTCGCTTTCCAACTCGCGTTGCAGGTCTGGTCTACCTCGACGCAGCCAACCGCTATGCCTTTTCACCCGAGCACCGCGGAGACTTTCGTATCGACACAATCGAATTGAGGCGCGCATTGAATGCCTCGCTAGATGCGATCTCTCCGGAAGAGGCGAGGAGAGCGATCGATCGGTTGCAAGCTATGCTTCCGCAGTTCGAGGCGGACCTCGGTGAGCAGAAAAAACTCTGGGCCACAGCTCCGGAGATGTCCGCGAAGGAGTACGCCAAAGAGAAGAGCGATGCTGCCACGTCCGCAGGGCAGATCGAGAAGGCGGCTCTAGATGGCGAGCGACGCTATACAACACTGCCATGTCATGTGCTGGCGATCTTCGCGTTGCCACATGATCGCGGTTTGCCACCAGGCGCACAGCGCGACGCCGTAGATGCATGGGAGATGCAGACGTTTGGCCCACTGGCAGATAGTTTTGAAGCAGGCGTGCCGAACGCTCGAGTGGTGCGCATCGCTCACGCAAAGCACGCGGTGTTCGAATCCAACCCCACTGAAGTGACCGACGAAATAAATCGCTTCATTGGCGGTCTAAAGAACAAGTAACGATAAACGCGCATGTGTGTACGGATCTGGCTTGAAGTAGCCTGTCGGGGGGCTAAATCACTTGGACGAGAAGTCGGCTACTCGTAGAAGTGGCTTACCGCTCCCCAGAACGGCGTTATGGGAAACGTCAAGGTTGTGTTGGGTAGTCCAACAACGCATCAGGAACGAGCGCGCCAGCCATGTGAAGGTCCCCCAACAGGGGGTTTTGCTACAGGCTCTTAATACTAAAGGGCCATTCGCCGATGGCCCTTTTTGTTTGGATTTGTGAAGCAACCCCCTCGCCATGCCGCTGTGCTAACCCCGCACCGCATCTAACACTCTAAAAAGCCGAGGGGAAAACCCATGAAACACCCAAGACTCACGTTATGCGTGTGCCTGCCGTTTCTTGCCCTGCTATCGCCATTGATGGTGGCGGAGACAAATTGCGAAGCGGGAGACGGGCCGCTGAACACAGCCCAGCCGCAGAACATCAGCGTGCAGGAGATGATTCAGAAGTTTGCCGGCAAAGAATCAATTTTTAAGGATGCGCGCAACCGTTACGCCTATACCCAGGAAGTGATTGTGCAAACGCTCGACGGCAACACCGTGGATGGCGAGTTTCGCGAGACCACGGACATTCTTTACGACGATCAGGGCCGCCGCGTTGAAAAAGTCACTTATGCGCCGCAGAATACTCTGACGCGCATCGGGATCACGAAGGAAGACTATGATGACTTTCGCAACCGGCTGCCGTTTGTGCTCACCACGCAGGACCTGGGGCAGTACAACATCCTGTATGCGGGCCAGCAACGCGTGGATGAACTGAACACTTATGTCTTTGATGTAGCGCCCAAAAAAGTTGATAAAAATGGCGGCCCCCGCTATTTTCAGGGGCGCATATGGGTGGACAACCAGGATTTTCAGATCGTGAAGACCTGCGGCAAAAACGTTCCGGACATCCATAAGCGGAACGCGGAGAATCTTTCTCCCAAATTTGTGACCTATCGCGAGCAGGTGGATGGACAGTACTGGTTCCCCACTTACACCAGCGCCGATGATTTTCTGCATTTTTCCGGCGGCGATGTGCGCGTGCGGGAGATTGTGAAGTACGAAAACTACAAACGCTTTGGTTCGAAAACGCGCATCATTTTTGGCGGCGAAGTCAAAGCACCGGAGCCGAAATGATGGGCAGGAACAAACGGCTGCTAACCAGCGCCAGCCAGGCATTCTTGATTTGTGGCCATTTCAAAGTTCATGCTAAAGGCCTTTTTATATACAAGGATAAAAAGTTGCACCATCTATACGGCAGTTTAAAGTACCCTTTTTTAGCAATTTGCCTTGTTCTGCCAGATTCTGCGTAAGGTATAGAAAGTAAGCCTTGTTTAGCCTACTCCATGCGTTGCTCAGACTTTCTTTAAAATCGTGAAACGCTTGGCGGTTTTTATGCACTACCTGAACAGGAAGTTTTGTCTTCTGGAGAGTTCCGAATGGGCCTGAAAGTCTCCCGCTGCTTACCAGCTGCCGTTCTTCTGCTGGTATTCATTGCAGCACAATTGCCAATGCAGGCGCAGTCTGTCCCTTGCTCTGCCATCACGCGGAATCCGCTGGTGCTTGAAGCCTTGCTTGATTCCCATTCCATAGATGGCGACTATGACCTTCAAGATGACACCATCAATGCCACTCAACTGGAGCATTTGCAGTTTAGCCCGATCATCATCCAACCCGGCGATGCCCTTTATATGGAATACAAGGGCAAGGACTTTACGATTGACGCCGATTTTGCCGGCGGCGAGAGAACTGCTTTCGACTCTTCTCCCAAGGGGAATTACGAGCAGTGGCGCAAGGGTGTGCTTCCGCTCGATATGTTTCGCGATGCGTTGAATCAGCGGGTCGTGCGGCTGCGGGCCACGGCCAAAAATCCGAAACAGGTCTTATTTCGCAATATCAAGATCATTCGGGCGGGAAAGCCAGTTTTTGAGTTTGCCAAGCTCGTTTCTTACGGAAAACCCCAAGTGAGAACGGCGGCCGCACGGCAATTGCCGTGTGTAGGCTTTGATGATGCTCCGGGAAATAGGACTTCAACAGCGGTCAGCTATTCGCCCCTGAATCCGCGACCAGCCCGTAATTTTTCGGGCGGTTTGCAACCCATGTTACCGCTGTTTCCGATGATGATGCAAAGCACGACGACCAGCACTGGCGCGAATCACTACAAATTTACCGGCAAGGAACTGGACGACGAAACTGGTTTGTATAATTACGGTGCTCGGTATTACAGCGCTGCCCTGGGTAGGTTTTTGACGCCAGATTGGTCACGCAAACCAGTCCCTGTTCCTTACGCCAATCTGCCAGACCCGCAAACACTAAACCTATATGCCTATGTGCGGAACAATCCTGTATCGCTCCCCGACCTGGACGGTCATGCGGTACAGTTAAGCGACAACGAAGCCGAGCGCAAGAGACAACTGGCCGCATTTCAGAAGGGGGTTGGCACGGCGGCGGGCAAATACCTCTATGACAATGCCGGCAAAGATGGGCATCATTACTTGGGCATCTTGAAAGGCGGGACAGATGGGAAAGGACCTGACTTTGGCAAAATCAATGGCGCTACGGGTAAGCTCAACGGAATAATTCAAGATGAAAGAGTTGAGACTGTTCAATTCGTGCATCCGAGTTTTGTCACTCCGAATGGAGAGGTTATTGGTCGGCAACCAGAGGAGAGTCCTGCTGCAACGACTTACGGGCAGAACAACAGTAGTGCTACGATTTATGTGACATCAGGCGAATTCGGCAACATGCCGCAGGGAATGCTGACCAAAGGAACCGCCGAGCCTACACTTGCGGATATACTCTCCCATGAAATGGGACATATTGATAGCCATTGGTTTCATGGCGGTCAGAACAGTCTGTTCGATTCTGTGCAAACAGAGAACGAGGAACGGAAGATAAATCATGAGCCTTCGCGCACGTATCACTCGGTTAAGGGCGATGTGGATAATCCCAATTGAAAACGTGTCCCTCATGGTTAGTCTGTCCTTGTTGTTGCTTTCAATCTTCGGTTTTGCCGGAGAACGGAAGCGACTTGTCCATCAGGAAAATCCAGTGACGCTGATAGCAAGCGAAACAGGAGCAGCCCGGTTCGGGCCACCGTCGTCAAGATGGTATACGGCAGTTCTAGTTAATGGCGGGAAAGAGCCGATTCGTTTGAATGCGATACAAATGCCTGGTGGATACTCTGGCGACGGAAGGTTTTTCCCCTGCTATTTGCAACTGTGGGACAAGAAAAACGCACGATGGATGACCCATCGGCTATATGACTTTTATCCCCCACAAAGCACTCCGCACATCGTTCAAGTTGAGGTTAGTCCAGGCACGAAGCTGGAAGTCTGCAACGGCCTCTATCCCTCGCAACTCGGCCATGGAGGTGATTGCGTTCGGTTTGCTCTAAGTGCGGAACGGGGACAAGAACCGCTTTTCTTTTCAAACACGTTCGAGGTTATTGGCGGCAAAAAGCGAAGTCATGGCGTGGATGGGTGCATGGGAGCAAGCAGGTAGCCGTGGCCGATTGTCCATTCAGTTTTGTAGCAGTAAGGGAGTATTTTGAGAACCATGTACGTTCTCTTTGCGATGGTCGCGGCCTCTATTCGCATTTGGGGGCAGACTGCGGCCGATATTAGCGCGAAATGTCCGGCTGTGAATGCTTATAAAGTACGTCCCGGAATTTTGATGACGACAAAGTATGCGGCTGCCGCGCAACAAAGCAGTCGGGAAGCAGGCAGGCACATATCTGTACGATAATGTTGATAAAAATGGAAATCACTACGTCGGCATCTACTCCAAAGGCCCAGATGGAAAGGGACCCGAATTCAAGGATTTGAACGGGGCCGCGGGTAAGCTGAACAGCATTATTCAGGACTCGCGAATTGCAACGGTTGTGACCGTTTCTCCAGCGACAGTCGTATCCGGGCCAGACTTCTCCCCGAATGGCGCAGTTGGACCTACTACAAGTGGCCTGACTCCGGGCACGTCACGGCCCGTAAATCAGATCGGCGGCAATGAGGTGGTGTACTTAACATCCGGTAATCCCGGCACGTTGAATAAAACATTGAGCTCTACTCGTCATGAAGCCCCGCTCACGCTAGGAGACATTTTTTCGCATGAACTGGGGCACGTGTTTGCGAGATGGTTTGGCGGCGATTCAAATACCAGTTCCGTTCAAATGGAGAATGACACGCGTAGATTAAATGGAGAACCAACGCGAACTGGTCATGATGCACGTGATGACGTGCCGCACTAATTTAGGATCAATCATGAGCCGGTTTGGAATTTTATGCATCGTACCGCTTCTTGTCCTTTTGACGGCCACTGGGAATACCAGTGATAAGACAAGCTCGCCTCGGCTTGAGTTGAAACTGAATGAATTGAAGCCGAATACGCTATTTCCAGGGGCGAAGGCATATTCTGCAACCCTTACAAATACAACCACGCAGCCGATCACAATTGAACTTCTCCAATTGCCCCCTGGATATTCGGGTGGGGGCACTTTCTATGCCTGCTCTGTGCAGTTCTGGAATGTTAAAACGAAGCAGTGGTGGACACTACCTCCTGGCAATAAGCGATCTACACACAGTGGTGGTGGCGCTCAGTTCCTTCACAGTGAAATAAAGCCTAATGAAACCATCGAGGTCTGTCGCGACATCCTCATGAAAGAGCAGATTAAGGGTGGCAGATGCGCTCGTTTTGCCTTCACATTCCATTGGGATCACAAGCCCGATATTCTCTCAAAACCGTTTGTAATTCCCGATCCTGATAAACCTGACAAACATATCCAATGCCCTCGGTAAATCTCATCTGGTCTTTATTGCTGATGCTCGCTTTCTCGCGTGCGGGTAATTATGGCGGCAGTAGGGTAGCCGCACCGAGGCTTGAGCTGAGAGTGAGTGAGATGAAGGTGAATGCTGATTTATTTCCAGGGGCGAAAGCATATTCTGCAACACTCACAAATACCACCACTCGACCAATCCGGCTGGAAGCGGTTCAGATGCCGGGAGGATATCTGGGAAATGGTACTTTCTACCCATGTGAGATTCAATTTTGGAATAGGACAACAAAGCGGTGGGTGAATATAGGTTCAACGAGTCGGCGCTCTAACAATTCGGCTGGTATGTTCTTTCAGTCGTACACTCCTCGAAAAAGAACGGATCAGAGGCGGCAAATGCGCTCGTTTTGCTTTAACCTTTCATTGGAATCAGAAGCCGGACATTCTCTCCAAACCGTTCGTGATTCCCGATCCTGAAAAACCGGATAAGCCTATTCAATGCCCCTGATTTTGTCCAACGTAAGGAATGAAGCGGGGACACACAGGTAGGACCAAAGAGAAACTAAAGCGGGGGAAGAAGCTAAGGCCGGGGAAGTCCAGAGGGCGACGGCCCGAGTGCCCACACGGCGATTTTTTGCCGGATTTGATGACTCGGTGGTACACGGCGCCAACGATGACGGATAAAGAAGCGCCGTGTATGCTGCTTGTATGCGGCACAGGCATCAGGAGTTCCCGTTTCAATTTTTCCCCATAAAACGCACATCATTCAGGCTGTAGTAATGAGTCTGGCCGCATTTCTGATTTGAGCATTGCCGCTCGCCATCGTGCCACATCCCTTGTGCTACTGCTGCATCCTGAATTTGTGATGGTGCGGGATTGTCCTCAATTTCGACATTCCCAAGAACAAGTCTTTGCTTGCATGATTTACAGAAAACCCCAAAAGGTCTGTATTCCTTCATTTGTTTATCCTTTGCGGGCTGCTGCTAATAGTTTCCGAACTTTCCGCTTGCGCCTTGCATTGCCAAACTCCCGACCGGCTCGTCTGGTAGGAACTCCTTCCAGAGCAGAAATGGCACTGCTGATTCTGTCTCGCTCTGCTTTCAAAGCTTGAACAATGCCGTTTATGTCAGCCATGCCCGAAATTATAGGGCGTTTATTTTCGAGTCTAACGGATATCTTGGAGAAACTCTTACGATGAATCGGCCCGTCATCGAAGCTCAGCTTACGGATAAAAGCGGCGCGAAATTTTTGTGCGGTTACGCAGCGCGGCAGGGTAACAGGGATAAGGTCAGGCAGAGCGATAGAATCGGGGACACTGCGGCGCGGCTTGGCGTAAGCACGCATTCAAGCCAGAGGATAGGGGGATAAACAGCTGAAAACTCTGTTGACGCGTTAAATCGCCACTAAATCAAGAGTTCTAAAATCGTCCGGTAGGGCCGGGCATTGAAAAGGCGGATTTCTACTGTTGGGCCTTGTGAATTAACGAAATCCGCTTTGCTTTTTTAATGGTGCATCAGCCACATTACCCAGCCGGCCACGAACATGCCGCCGACAAACCAGGCAAAGCACTGCGCGCCATAGAGGACCATTTCCCTGTGCGTGTTGCGCTGGGTGATTCCAAACACAACGGAGGCGAAAAGAGCGAAGATCGCCGCTGCGGAAAAGTGCGAGAGCTGCAGGGCCATGATCATGGTTTTTTCCCAATCGCAATGTGATAGGCGTCCACGGCCGCCATAATGTTCAGCAGCCCGGCCACCACAATATATTTTGTGCCATAGTCAGCGTTGGCAAAGGTAATGTTGGCGCTGCCCCACTCCAGCATGCGGCCCAGAAGGTAAAGCCCGCCTGCGCCAAAGTCGCCGACGAAACCCAGAATGTCCAGCAGGTCTCCGGTGTTGGGCTTATAGATTTTGCCTTCCATGGCCAGGCCAATGGCGAACATCGCCACCACGGAAGCCATCAGGAGGAGGCCGCGGAGCCAGCGTTTCTGGATCAGGTGCCCGGCCCCGGGAACCAGCCAGCCCACAAGCGGCGCCAGCGCGGCCATGGGAGTGAAAGGAGCAGACGCCGCGGTGGTTTGCGCGTCAGACGTGCTTGCTTCTGTTTTCGCCATTAAATGAGGACCAGTTCGGTTTGGATTTTACCTGTCACTTCCGCAGCGCCGTTGCGCGTGAGCACGTTGACCTCACTGCGCACGCCGAATTCCGGCAGATATATGCCCGGTTCAATGGAAAAGCAGGTGTTGGGGATGATCTCGCGGTCGTCCTTGGTTTCAAGGTTGTCCATGTTGGCGCCGTTGCCATGCACATGCTCTCCGATGGAATGCCCGGTGCGGTGGGTGAAGTATTGCGCGTACCCGGCATTGGTGATGTGTTCCCGCGTCGCCTGGTCCACCTCCCAGCCCGCGATGCGGCGTTTTCCGGCAAACGCATCCACAACTTTTTTTACCCCGGCATCGCGCGCGCCGGTGACGATGTTGAAAATCTCAACCTGCTTGTCTGAGGGCGTGCCCAGCACTCCGGTCCAGGTGATGTCGTAATAGACGGCGTTGGGCGTGTTTTTCTTGGCCCATATGTCGAGCAGAACGTGGTCGCCCCGCCGGATAGACGTGGAAATCTCTGCGCTGGGGCCGTAGTGTGGATTGCCGCTGTTGGCATTCACTGCCACAATCGGCAGATCGTCGGTGACCAGGTTTTCGCGGCGGAACGCTTCGGCCAGCCATTGCTGGATCTCATATTCCGTGGCGCCGCCATTGCCGACGCGCCGGCCAATCTCCTTGAAGCACTCGGGAACAATGGCGTCAATGGCGTCCCGCGCGGCGAAATGGCTTGTGATCTGCTCTTCACTCCAGGCGGCTTCAAAGCGGGCCACCAGGTCGCCGGAGCTGGCGATCTCCTTGCCAAAGCTGCGTATCAGTTCGACCGTGCCTGCATCCACCAGCCCGATATAGGGAATCAGGTTGTTGGGCGAGTATTGCATGGCCACTGTGCGATGCCGGACCAGCATGGCCTGCAGGTTGTCCCACAGCTCACGCCAGGAGGAGTATTCACGCTTGCTGCCGGGCAGCGAATCCAGGTGACCGGCCTCAATGCGGTGGACGAGCTTGATGGGCTCGCCTTCCCGCGGGATGATGTAAAACCATCGCCGCGTGACCATGAGGGTTTCGGACAGTCCCAGAACCTTGTAGGCGATGGGATCGCGATGGTGGTGGTCATAAAACAGCCATGCGTCCAAATTGCGCTCATGCAGGGCTGACTGAATTGCTTTAAGATCCATAATCAATTCTTCTATTTAACCACATTTTGCCGAACTCCCGGCAGGGCCGGGAAGCCTTATCCTACCCGAAGAGTTTGCGTGCCGGTGAGGTGTAAGACGCATGCGCCTGCCGTTGCACGTGCTACGCGCGTCTGCCTAAGCCACGGCGTTCCTGGAGGCCGCTGAGGGCATCACCACGCGATCATAAATCCACAAAAGAAGCGCGGTCAGCACCCCCACGCCAATCACGGCCCACCACATCTTTTCCGGCTGATGCTTGACCTCGCCGAAATGGTGGATCAACTTACCGCCAAACCATCCCGCGATGAGCGATCCAATTCCAATCGGCAAAAAGGCAAAGCCCATGTAGGTACCCTGCTGGCCCGGCGGCGCAAGCCGTGAAATATATTCGTAATATCGGGGTGATTGAATGATTTCACCCAGGGCCACAACGCCCAGCGTTATATAAGCCGTTAAAACTGAGGGGTGAATGATCAGAATGATCCATGCCAGAGCGGATACGAGCGTCCCTAATGTGATGGCGCGAAAGGGAAGAACTTTCTGCATCAACAAGCTCATCACCATGGTGAGGGAGATGACCAGGAGCGGCCCGGTGACCAACATGAATTCGGTGTCCGCCGAGGGATCAATGTAGTCATGTACGTAGAGCGGCAGAATGATGAACTCCTGCCAGTACACAATCCAATAACCTGAAAAAATCAATAAAAACAGCATAAAGCGCGGATTCGACAGGACCATGCCAAAGTTTTTTACTGCTTGCGCCAGGCTGGCGGTCTGAACCTCGCCGGAACGTCTGGGCTCGCGGAAAAAAAGAAGCACGCCAAAGAACATCAGGAAGACGCTGGCGGCTGCAACGCGGAAGACATTTTCCACGCGCATGTGGCGGTGTACCCAGGAAGCAACATAGGGCCCGGCCGCTCCACCGATGTTCACCAGGGTGTAATAAATCGAGTATCCGATGGAACGAACATTCTCTTTTGACGCGCGCGCTGTAGTTCCCACGACAGCAGGCTTAACCAGAGCAATACCCAGGGCCGGCAACGCGAGCACCAGACTGACCAATAAGATCAAGGGCATATGGTCGCGCAGGGGAGCCAGCCAGGAAGCGCCCAGCGACCCGAGCAGAAAATAGGAGCAGCTTAAAACCAGATAGGCAAGCGAGAGAGCGCGACGGAACCCGAGCCGGTCTGCGACCGTTCCTCCGAATGCGGCTAAAAACCACACCAGCCCGCCGAACAACCCGGTGAGACTACTGGCTTGTTGCACCGGGAACTTCAGTGCTTCATGAAGGTAGCGGGCCAGCGAAGCGAATGCCGCGTAGTACGAAAGCCGCTCGAACAGCTCCGTGATGTTGGCGACCCAGAAAGGCCGCTCAAAGC
>WNFP01002343.1_pt1 | contig 15080 bp, 10 predicted proteins | sample 5400201 | NCBI WGS metagenome assembly WNFP01 (sample SAMN13153355, study PRJNA577476) | soil metagenome | isolation source: 115 cm saprolite under Madrone tree | place: USA:California | collected 2016-06-14
TTGCGTCACAAACCGGGGAACCGCTGGGAAACCTGCTCCATGCGTACTATCGGGGAGTCGTGTGACTGATCTCGCGTCGCCGGAAAGTGCCAGTCGGAGCACTGCAGTTCGCCATTCTTCGCCTGACAAATCAGCGCGCGAGTCTCCGGAATGGACTGGATCAACTTTAGGCCGCGTTCCAATCCAAGGACGCAAACCGCTGTGGCCAAAGCATCAGCCGTAGTGTCGTCCGGTGCGATCACTGTGACGCTAACCCGCCCGGTGATCGCACGTCCGCTCTTAGGATCGACAATATGAGAGTAGCGCGTCCCGTTAATCTCGACGTGCTGTTCCAAATCTCCAGATGTCGAAATACCAGCATTGTGCAGGGCGACGTACCGCTTGGGCCTTTGCGCCGGCGAATCGAGTGAGGCCACCGCAATTGTCCAGCCGTTCCCTTCCCTATCCGGCGGTGGCTCGCCGACCGCGATATCTCCACCCGCCGCGACTAGCGCGCGATCAATTCCGTATCCTTTCAGCACCCGCAGCGTTTCGTCGGCGGCATAACCTTTCGCGATCCCGCCCAAGTCGAGCAGCATGCCGGGTTTCAACAGCTGCGCCGTTCGCGCCTTGGCGTCGAGCCGCAGTTTCTCGTGCCCGACGAGTTCGAGCGCTTGCGCCAGCCGAGCCGACTCAGGCAGTTCATGTTGACGTCGCGCCCTGCGCCAAAGCCGCACCACCGGGCCGATTGTGATGTCGAATGCCCCGTCCGACTTCTGTGCAATCTCCTGCGCTGCGCTCATGACTCCATACAGATCATCGCTGATCCTCGTCGGCGGGCCACCGGCGAGCTCGGAAAGTCGCATCAGCTCGCTGCTGGGCTGGTAGTCGCTCATGATATGATCCAGCACTGCGATGCGGTTGAACGCGACGCGCGAGGCCTCCAGGGCACTGGACTCGTCCGAGGAGTAAAAAACAATCTTGAACATGGTCCCCATGTAAGGTTCTGTAAACTCGAAGCGGCGCAATCCCTGCTTCTGTTCTTTGAGAGCGCTGAGGCACTGCGCCGCCGCGAAAATGCAGAATCCCACCATGGCGAGGGAACAAACTGTCGAGCCTCGAAACAATTTCATCTGCCTTCACTCTTGCGACTTCGAGTGGCATCGTAGCAGAGCCAGCGCAAAAACCACATTGGAGATCATGAACCGCGCACGAATGACACATCACTCACGAATTTTATTTTGCCTCGTCGCCACGTTTTCTTCTTCTCTTTTTTCAGCCCGCCTCTTCAGCCAAACTAAATCCGGCCGCCAGCCGGAAGTGAAGTCCTACACGGAGACAATTCCCGGAACGGACGTGAATTTCGAGATGGTGCCCATTCCCGGCGGCACTTTCATGATGGGCAGCCCGGCCAGCGAAGGGAAGCGATCGGCCGACGAAGGGCCTCAGCATCTGGTCACCGTCCGCCCATTCTGGATGGAAAAAACCGAGATACGCTGGGAACAATACGATGTTTTTGCCTTCAGCCAGGACCTGCAGCGTTCTTCGTCGCCGGCGTCGCACAACAGCATCGGCAATAAGTTTGCCGATGCCTTCACGCGGCCAACGCCCCCTTATACCGATCCCACTTTCGGGTTCGGCCACGATGGCTATCCGGTCATCAATATCACCCACCACGCCGCAATGGAGTACTGTCGCTGGCTCTCCGCCAAAACAGGAAAAAACTATCGCTTGCCCACCGAAGCCGAATGGGAGTACGCCGCGCGCGCGGGCTCAAAATCAGCTTACCTTTTCGGCGACGATCCGAAGCCGCTGGGCGACTATGCCTGGTACCTCGACAACTCCGACGCCCGCACCCACCCCGTCGGCAAGAAGAAACCCAATCCGTGGGGTCTTTATGATATTTTTGGCAACGTCGCCGAGTGGGTCCTCGACTATTACGACAAGGACTACTACGGCAGCTTCAAACTGGACGCGCCCGTGTTAAGCCCTGTGCTGATTCCAACCGAAAAGGAATATCCCTACATCGTGCGCGGCGGCTCATGGGACGATGACGCCGCACGCCTGCGTTCTGCCTCGCGACGCGCCTCCACTCGCGAATGGAGCCAGCAGGACCCACAGCTTCCCCAGAGCATTTGGTGGCACACCGACGCGCTGTTTGTCGGCTTCCGAGTAGTACGCCCGCTCGAGGAGCAAGACAATCTCAAAGGTTTGAAATCGAAGGTGACCAAACAGAATTAGCCCGGGAATCAAACGCGCGCTGGCCCGTACGCAAAAACGGCCGCGCTGCAACGGTTTTCAGCTTGCACAAGGAGGATAGAGCAATGGCAAACCACGAGGAAGAAAACAAGGCTAAGTCATCGCGTCGCAATTTCCTGAGGCAATCGAGTGTGGCGCTGGTGGGCGGCGCGGTAGCTAGCCGGTTCACTGGCCTGCCCGTTCACGCTGCGGGAAGCGACTTGATCAAAGTAGGACTGATCGGCTGCGGTGGACGCGGCACGGGCGCCGCCAAAGACGTTCTGAGCTCCGCCCGCGGCGTCAAGCTCGTCGCCATGGGAGACGTCTTCGAGGATAATCTCGACAAGAGCTTCGACGTGCTGACCCGTGTTGCCCAGAGCGACGAAACCATCCGCAATTTTGGCAACACCGTCGAAGTTCCCGAGGACCGGCGTTTCACCGGCTTCAATGCATTTGAGAAGGTTCTCGCATCGGACATCAACTACGTTATTCTCGCCACGCCGCCAGGCTTTCGGCCCGCGCATCTGAAGGCCTCCGTCGCCGCGGGCAAACACATCTTCACCGAAAAGCCCGTCGCGGTTGACGGCCCGGGGATTCGGTCGGTCCTTGAAATCGCCGAGCAAGCCAAGGCCAAGGGTCTCGCCGTTGGCGCTGGCACGCAGCGCAGGCATCAGGACGGCTATATCGAGACGATGAACCGTCTTCGCGACGGTGCCATCGGCAATATCGTCTCAGCGCGCGTCTACTGGAATCAGGGGCCCATCTGGGTTCATCCAAAGCAAGCCGGCTGGAGCGACATGGAGTGGCAGATGCGCAACTGGTATTACTTCACTTGGCTCTGCGGCGACCACATCGTCGAACAGCATGTGCACAACCTCGACGTCGCGAATTGGGCTCTTGGCGCGCACCCCGTCAAAGCCACGGGCCACGGCGGCAGACAAGTCCGCACTGATTCTATCTACGGCAACATCTACGATCACTTCGCCGTGGATTACGAGTACCCCAACGACGTCCACGTGGCCAGCTTCTGCCGGCAGATGCCTAATTGCGCCAACAACGTTTCCGAGAGCCTCGCCGGAACGAAAGGCCTTTGCCAAGCCAACAAATACGCCATCACCGGCGAGAAGAGCTGGCGCTACACCGGCGCAAACAATCTGCCTTACGTCCAGGAGCACACCGATCTGATCGCCAGCATCCGTGCCGGCAAGCCCTACAACGAGCTGAAGGAAGTTGCCGAGAGCACCATGACGGCGATCATGGGACGCATGGCCGCTTACACCGGGCAGGAAGTCACTTGGGAGCAGGCGTTGAACTCCACCGAGAGTCTCATGCCAGCAAAACTCGAGTGGGACGCTGCGCTCGCCGTCGCGCCCGTAGCGATGCCCGGCCAGACCAAGTTGGTATAACTCGTCGCGCCGGCCTCGCCCAAAGCGACGGGTGATGAAAAATTGGCAATGGCCGCACAACACGCTATAGGGCTACCATCCCCAAGGCGCGCGGTGAGCAGTCTCGGTCGGCAAACTCTGGGCGGCGCGACTTTGTTGTGTGTCGTCGCTATTAGCAGCGGGTGCTCCCACGCCAACGTTCGTACCTTGACGCCAAACGCGCCTGCTCCCACGACACTCGTCGTGTCCGACCCTATCAATCATCTGGATGTACTCGCACGTGAACCGATGATCGTCGAGCATCCTGACGGTACGCTGTTCGTCAGCGGATAGGGGAGTCAGTTTGAAAGACTTGCCGAGCAGAAGAAAACAGCGAGAGAATGATCGTGAGCATGTCGCCGAAAAGCTACAGCGACGGCTGCCTGAATTCAACCAGTTCAGTCAGAACGGAGTTTTTGGTCGGGACACCTGCACATGGAGGTAAAAATACCTGCTTATGCAACTCAGCGACGACCGCGAAGTCGTTAATTAACCTCCTACAAGTGGGCTTTGTCCAGGACCTCGTCCGATGCCCGAAGTGGCTCGCTACCGCCTGGTAGCGGATGGGCCCGGAGACGCGAAGGCTTACGACGGACACGGCGCGAGCCTGGAATCGCGAAATGAACCTTCCGGCGGCCGCCCGCCCGGGGGAAAGCTCCAAAGCCAAGGCGCAAGCCCAAGGCCGCTGATCTTCGAGTGTCAAGACGCCCGCCTTAAGGCCGGGGGAGCCGAAGAGGCCGATTGCGGAAGCTAGATCTGCGGTGAAACGATTTGCGGCCTTTGAGCACTACTTGAGCAAACAGCCCTACTCCCAAAGTGCTGTAAAGTTTGCTGAGGCCACTCGGCGCCTTACTCTGCATAAAGGAAAGGGAGGCCTGTCATGTCCCATGTATTCGCACTTGCTTTCATCCTGTTCACTTTGCATCCTGCAGAGACCCCCGGCAGCCCGGGAGACCCACAACAACAAACAAGCATGGAGAGCCTCATTCGACAGGCAACGTTCATCTTCGTGGGAACGGTGGCCAGGACCAACGCCACGACCATGAGCGAAGTTCAAGCTTCGGACTCCACCGCAGTGGTGCGCGTGGACGAGATCGTGGAGGCCCCGGGTGCCCCGCCGGACCTGAACGGGCAGGAAATCACCGTGAAACTCGCCACGGCCGGCTCCGTGAAGGCCGGGGAGCAGGCGACTTTCTACACCAAAGGGTGGCTGCTGGGAGAGAGCATGGCGGTGATCGAACTCAGCCACACCCCAACTTCGCCGCAGGCACACGAGCAGGTGGAGTCGACGCGCCGCAAAGCAGCGGACGAAGCGTTGAAAGGAGAAATTACAAGCGCTGAAGCGATTGTGGCCGGAACGGTGGCGGGCGTGAAGCCCTCCAGTATTCGCCATATCGGTTCCGAGCACGACCCGGATTTCTATGAAGCGGAGATTACCGTGGATTCGGTGGTGAAAGGGAAGGTGACGGGCCACAGCGTCGTGGTGCTCTTTCCCAACAGCGACGATATGATGTGGCAGGGCTCACCGAAGTTCAAACAGGGTCAACAGGGCGTTTGGCTGCTCCACCGGAATCAGACGAAAATGCCCGGCGTCAAGGATCAGTACACCGTCTTGAATCCGCTCGATTATCAAGAGCGAGGCGAGCTGGAACGCATCCGAAGCCTAAGCAAAGCCGCGAAGTGAAGCGGCTCCCGTCTTGAAGAGATTTCCTCGAATTCTGTCTGTCGTAGGAGGAGCATATGCGGTGTAAACATCTGGCCCAAGCCCTGAGCTTGTTGTGCGTATTGATGATTCTCGGAGTGGCGGGCTGTGGCCCGGACGTCAAAGTGGTCGATGTGATCCCGAGGATGTACAGCAACGAGTCTCGCGGAGACATGGAACCGAACCTTGCGGTGAACCCCGAGAATCCTCGGCATATGGTGCTGTCCGCCTTCACGCCTTGCCCGCCGATGATTTCCACGGCCAACGCGCCCATCTACTTTTCGAAAGACGGCGGCGAACACTGGCACCTGAACTGCATCGTGCCGGGTAATAGTCCGTTCTCCGGCACCGGCGACATCACCATTCGCTTTGCCTCCAGCGGCGGCGTCCTCTATGCCGGCGTGCTGAAGGGAGGCGCGGGCCTGGACATGAACATTCTCCGTACCAGCGACTTTAGCAGCGCAACTCCCATGACGGTGCTGATCGACCGCTTCCCGGAAGATCAGCCCTACGTCCAAGGTTTTACTTCTGCGGGTGACAAAGGCTATGTGGGAAACAACAATCTAACGAATTCCACCTTTTTTGGGGGCGTGACGGGCCAGACGTCGACCGTGGACTGGTCGCTCAACGCGGCTACGGCGCCAGCTCCGGCCGGATTCACGAACAACATCTTGGAGGCTCGCGCCACTTGTGGACAGGACCTGCCTTCCGTGCGTCCTGCGGTTCACAAGAGCGGAGTCGTCTACGTGGCACTTCTCAGCAATGAAACAAGCTCACCCTGTTTCCCGTTCGGCGGCAGCAACATTGCGGACGTGGTGGTCCTTCGCGACGATAACTGGGGCTCTGGTGGTTACACTGCGCTGACGGACACAGGCGACGGCAAGAACGGAGTCCGCGTAGCCACTGGCCTCGTCATGTCGTGGAAAGGGAATTTGGGGAACGAGCGCATCGGCAGCCAACTTTCGATTGCCGTAGACCCTAACAACAGCCAAAAGGTGTACGTAGCCTGGGGAGACGGCGGCAACCCGGCCAATTTCACCCTGCACGTACGCAGCTCCAGCGACGGCGGGAAGACCTGGAGCGCAACGGACCTGAAAACCGTCGCCGCCGCCACCAATCCCGCCCTCGCGATCAATAGCAAAGGAACGGTCGGATTTCTCTACCAGAAGCTCGTGAATCCGGGAACGTGTAACGGCGGCGGCCCGGGCGTGGCCTGCTGGGAGACCCATTTCGAGCGCGGTAAGGGCACAGACTGGGATGATCTTCATCATCCTCTGGCGAACACACCTGATAATGTTGGTTCCTTTGCCTTGGGCGATTACGATCACGTGCTGGCTATCGGCGAAAAATTCTACGGAGCCTTCTCCGCCAGCAACTATCCCGACAAGTCTAACTTCCATCCCGATGTGAGGTATCAGCGTCACGTGGACTGGAACACACACAAGCTCTACGCCGACGCAGCACACACCATCGTCGTCGCTCCGTCGACCGACCCATTTATGTTCTCCGTCGAGGAATGAAGAACTGCTCCCGGACGAATTCATCCTGCGGCTAGGCCTTGTAAGGCTTGCTGAATGTGTGAATAGGTTGGTTACGGGTGGGCGGCGAGGCGGGAAGAGTGGGCGAGGCGGTTCAAGGCTTCCTCTCTTATCACGACGTTACGCCACTCCTCGAGATACTCGGCGCCAAGCGACTTGTAGAATTGAATTGCGGGTTCGTTCCATGTCAAAACATCCAGCCGAATGCTGCGACAACCCTCCTGCCGGCCAATCCGCGCCACTTCCGCGAGAAGAGCCTTCCCGACGCCGCGACTGCGAAAGGGTTCGTGGACAAAAAGGTCCTCCAGGAACATGCCGGAACCCGTCCATGTGGAATAGCAAGGGAAGAAGACCGCATACCCAGCGGGTTGCCCGCTATCCTTGTCTTCGGCGAGGATGGCGCGGAACTTTGGTTCCGGGCCAAAGCCATCCTGACGAAGATGCGCTTCGGGCAGGACAGCATCGGGTGCGTGCTCGTATTCTGCCAACTCCTGGATCAGGCGCTTCAGCAAGGGTACGTCGGCAATGGTCGCAGCGCGAATCGAGAACATGGAGAGCTCCAAGACAGGCAGTTTAGCAGCAAGAACAGATTCCTCGCTCCGCAAAGCCAACCGGAACGCAAAAAGCGCGCTCGATTCGGGATGAAAATGCGCTTCGCCAAAATTAGAAGCACATTTGAAATCAACAAAATTGCAAAGAGACTTTGTAACACTGATTAACGTTGCTCGGACAATCGTGCTTCAGCTCCAGTCCAGCAACTGGGATCTGGGAGATCTCCTCGCGAAGGGGATTTATGATGCTGAAACGGCCGGGATACTCTTTGGAGCGTCCGGGCCGGCGTGTTTTCGGGGGAAGTTACGCTACGAGCCGCATCGCTAGTCTGTTCGCGGCGTCCATTTTTCGGAGTGTCTGTCCAGCCTGGACATAGTAACCTTTATTTTGTGTAGCCCAGTTAGTAGCCCAACTAACACAGGGGTTTGCATGAAGGCGTGCTTGCAAAGCAGGTGCTCTCCCTGAGTTACACGCCCACACGGTGAAACCATTATCCTGCCTGAGCATGGCCATTTGGGGGTCTTACCAGTCGAGGCCAAAATCGAATCGATTTTCTCCCGACCCGAGGAATCGCTCGGCTGACCACCCCAACGGTGAGGTAGTCCGTGACACGGCTTCCGGTGGGCAAACTGGCGACAGTGCGGCAACTCTCCTGCCAGACAGAATGCGGGTTTGTTTATTTAAGTGAACAGTATCGCGGCTAGCGGGAGTCTACTGCGTAAACTCCCGCTAGCTTTTCTTCGCACGGCCATACTTGCGAGCGAGCCGAAACGGCCGGCGAACCATGGCGAGGAATTCTTGCGGACTTCCTTCCTTCCAATCTTCCTCCGTTGGCGAAAAAGAGAGCCTGAGGAGATAGCCGGGAGCAGCAACGAGACCGCCGCGCATGCGCCAGCGAAGGGCGGCGCGCTGGAACAGGCCAATCGGGGCATAACCGGCAGCGGGCAGCCACTGACGAGTCTCTTCCGCGAGCCGAGCCGCCGCCACATCCGCCTCGACCATGGCTTGAACATGCTCCGGCACTTTCGCCTTGAGCAGATCTGAGGCCAGGCGCAAACCGGTGTGCAGCATGCGTTCCGCTCCTACTGCCTTCGCCGAACTCCTCACGCGCTCCCAATCGATGCCCGTTTGGCGCGACACCAGCGCAGCCACATCGGCGATCCACAGGAGGCGGTCCCAAAAATGTTTTGCGCCGTGAATGCAGATCAGGACCAGCTCGTCTTCCAAGGAAAGTGCGGGCACTTCGTGCCCATCGAGCCGCACGCGGATTTGCCGCGCGAAGCATTCCTCGATGGGGAGACGGCGTGGGAAATAACGCAGCGTGCAGTCGTTGTGCAGCTCGACGATGAGTTTCTTTTCCGCCCTGGAGAAAAGATACTGGCCAGGGATTTTCCCGGCGGCGACCGCACGCAAAGGAACTTTTGATTCGTAGCCGGCGGCGATCATCAATTCACTGGCGCGGCGAATGTCGCGCTGGCGGACCAGCAGATCCAGGTCGCCGTAACGGCGCATGCCAGGATCGCCATAAGCCTGAACCGAAAGCACCGGCCCTTTGACGACCAGCGCGCCGATTCTCTCCGAAAAGAATCGATCGAGGACACGAAAAAGCTCGGCGGTGATGAGCAGAGAAAAAACCGCCTGGGCGTGCTGATGATTCCGTAGGGCAGGCGCCAGTTCGGGCGGGAACACTGCCCTATCCAGCTTGCCGAGGGACGCTGCGACGTGCCCCACGACACCGTGCTCTTCGGCGAGCGCCACGAGACGCCGCGCATCAGCGGCCCGCAGCATCGCCGGGAGTTTTAGCGTTTCCGGGAAAGGCGAAGCGCACGTGAGCAGCACAGGCCACTCGTGCTGGAACGCACTTGTATCGGATGGATGCGGCAGCGGTAGGGACGCAGACATAGGGAACTTGACGTAGTGTACATTATCGGGGGAGATATGTCGCCGGAGAGTTTGTAAAGAAATGATTGGGTCTGGGCTTACTTGCCGCTTACAACCGACAACGTCTCATCCCCACGGCCGCGGCGGCGAACGTCGATTCCGAGACGCTTGATTTTCTGATTGAGGGTCGAAAGAGGAATCACAAATCGCTCGGCGGCTTCGGTCTGGTTCCAGCCGGTGCGCTCCAGCATATCAACGATGATGCGGCGCTCGATCTCGTCCATGATCTGGAACAGCGACGGGTGCGGATGGTCGGCAGAGGAACGCGAACCGGGCTCGCCCGGAAGCGGCGGCACAAATTCCGACAGCTGCAGGCGCACCCCGCGAACGATCTCCTTGCTGCGAATGCTTTCAGGCAGCAGGTCCACGTCAACGCGCTCCTGCGTGGATAGGACCACCGCGCGCTCCACGACGTTTTCGAGCTCCCTCACGTTGCCGGGCCAGTCGTAATCCATCAGCAGCTTCAGCGCCGCGGGGGTAAATTGCCGGAGTGGTTTGGTGTTTTCCTGGCAATACCGTTCCATAAAATGCCCGAGCAGCAGGGGCACGTCTTCGCGGCGGTCGCGAAGCGGCGGAATCTGCAGGTGGATCACGTTCAGACGGTGATACAAATCTTCGCGGAAGCGGCCCTCGCGAACCAGCGTAAGGAGGTCGACGTTCGAAGCGGCCACGATGCGCACGTCGACCTTGAGTTGCTCGGTGCCGCCGAGACGCATGAATTCGCGCTCCTGAATCACACGCAGAAGCTTGGCCTGCGTTTCCGGGCTGATGGTGGCAATCTCATCGAAGAAAATGGTGCCCTGATCGGCGACTTCGAAAAGGCCCTTTTTGGAAGCAACCGCGCTTGTGAAGGCACCCTTCACATGGCCGAAAAGCTGGGACTCCAGCAGGTCCACGGGGATGGATCCGGTATTGACGGGCACAAAGGCTTTGTCCACGCGAGTGGAAGCGGAGTGAATGGCCTTGGCGATGAGTTCCTTACCCGTGCCGCTTTCGCCACTGATGAGAATCGTGGAGCGCGAAGGCGCGACTTGCGTGACCAGATCCAGAAGCACGTGCATTTTGTCGCTCTTGCCGACAATGTTCGGGAAATTGAAGCGCTGCTTCAGGGCGCGTTTAAGCTGGACGTTTTCATCGCGTAGCCGGCGCGATTCGACGGCTTGCGCCACCTGGGCAAGCAATTCATCGTTGGACCACGGCTTGGTGATGTAGTCCATCGCGCCATTCTTGAAAGCGGCGCGGGCCATATCGATCGAGCCGTAGGCGGTGATCAGCACGATCGAGAGCTGCGGGTCGCGGCGGTGAATCTCCTTGAGCATGTCCAGACCGTTGCGGTCCGGCAAACTGACGTCCAGCAGGAGCAGGTCATAGGGATGCTGTTCCAGTTTCTCCAGGCCGGATTGGCCCGTTTCTGCGCTGGAGACGCCGTACCCTTCACTTCTCAGCAGGAGTTCGAGGCCTTCGCGGATTTCTGATTCGTCGTCGACGACAAGAATGGAACCCTTAGACATGAACCGCTTTCCGGACCGCCGGGAACTCCACATGGAAGGATGTACCTTTGCCGGGCGTCGAGCGCACATCGATTTTCCCGGAGTGTTCTTTGATGATGCCGTAACTCACCGAAAGTCCAAGTCCGGTGCCACGCCCGCTGGCCTTGGTGGTGAAGAACGGGTCAAAGATGCGATGGATGTGTTCGCGGGCAATGCCGCCGCCGGTATCCGCCACTTCGATTTCCACGCCGCCGTTATGCGCCGCGGTGCGAACCGCCAGCATTCCCCCGCTGGGCATGGCGTCACGCGCGTTCAAGAAAAGGTTCAAGAAGACCTGCTGCAGCTTGTTAGCTGATCCGCGAACGGCCGGCAACGGTTCGCCGAGTTGCTTCACCACCTGAATCTGCGAGGCCTTGAGGGGGTGAGCCACCAGCGACAAGGTCTCTTCGACGACACGGTTTACATCAATGTCCGCGGCTTCGGCTGCACCCGTCCGTGAAAAATTGAGCAGATTGTTGACGATTTCGCTGGCGCGGAAGGTCTGCTTGACGATTTTGTCAATGATGGACTGGCGCGGGTCGCCCTCCGGCATCTGCCTGGCCAGCATCTGTATGTAGTTGGAGATGACCGCCAGCGGCGTATTCACTTCGTGCGCCACACCGGCAGCCAGAAGCCCCAGCGAGGTCAACTTCTCCGTTTGCGACATCTGCTCTTCCAGGCGCTCGCGCTGGGTCACGTCATCGAAGAGCAGCAGACGGCCGATGCGCACATTCGATTTGCTCACCAGGGGAGTGATGGAAACGTTTAAGGTCAGCGACTTCCCTTGATGGTGGAGCCTCTGTTTATAAATGCCGGTAATCTGTTCCTGGTCACCGCGCGCATCGATTTCGCGCGCCAGTTCTTCCGGCAGCAGCGAACTGAGCTGCCGTCCAACGGATTCCTGGCGCGTCACTCCGAAGAGCTGTTCCATGCGCGTGTTCCAGGATTCCACAATCCCTTCGAGGTCCACCGAGAGCACCCCGACATTCAGGGATTCCACGATGTTTTCGCTGAAGTCCTTGAGCCGGGCGATTTCGAGGGCCTTTTGTTCGAGCGAGCTATACAGCTGGGCGTTGTCGAGAGCCACGGCCACGTAGCCGGCGATGGTCTCGACCAGCTCGACGTCATCGCTGGACAGAAAATCTCCATCCACCGTTTTACCGAGGCCCAGAACCGCGACGGTGTGCTCGCGAATGCGGCAGGGAACATAGTAGTTAAGGTCCAGCTGCTCGAGCGTAAGCCGAACGGGGTCACTGACACCTCTTGCCGCGCGGGGCGACTCGAAAAAGAGCGCCCCGCGGGCAAACTCGGGCCGGGCCGGCTCGAGGAAACTAAGATCCAAAGACTCCGTGAGGCGCACACCCATGGAACTGGCAACGAGCATCTGGCCGGGTTCGACGGCGTTCTCGACGAAAATCGCCAGCCGATCAACCAATAACGTTTGGGAAATGCGGTCCATGACCGAGCCCAACATGGGGTCAATACGCACTTCGTTCGTCAGCGTGCGCCCGAACTCGATGAGCGTGCGGCGGTAATCGAGGCGGTCGCGGTAGAAAAAGCGGTCCAGCCGGGCCTGAATCCGTTCGCGGAACGGCTGGAACAAAAACGCGGCTATAACGATGGCGATCATGCCGCCCACGGGGCCAGTGGTCTGCGCATGGAAGAGATAGGTGATCAGGGCAACGAGAGCAAAATAGACGGTTGCGACAGCGGCAGTCGCCGCGGTGTACGCCAAGCCACGCTTGAAGATGATGTCCACGTCCATCAAGCGATAACGGACGATGGCGTATCCGAAACACAGTGGGATCAGCACCAAGCTCAATACGGAGAACTGCATCCACGGCCGCAAGGCCACACCAAACACCAATGGAGCGATGTAGAGCAAGGAAACAGGCAGAGTGCCCGCCAGCGTTCCACCGGTGAGCCATTTCAATTGCTGGCGAAGAACACCGGACGGCGCTTCGCGGAAGTTCTGGTAGAAAACAAGCCCGGCAGCCAGGAAGCAGACCGCTAAATAGCCGAATTCGATCTTGCGGAGAAGAAGATAGGCACCCAGCCAGGGCACAAAACCCAAGGCGTTCAAAGCCGTGCTCACATGAATCAAAAGCAGGGCGACAGGCAGGGAGTACACGGCCAAGAGCTTGGCCGACGAGCGAATGGTTGTCTCGGACCGTCCCGGGAATACCAACGCGAAGTGTAGTAGCAAAGCGGGAGCCAACAGACGCGCCACAATCTCCGACCAATAAACTTCCCAATCAAAGGTGTCCAGCTTGCCGCTGAAATGAAACGACCACAGAATGAAAGAGACTAGGCAAAAAACGTAAAAGTGCACGGCGCGAGGGGCGTTCCAGCGGCGGATGAAAATGAACAAGCCGATGAACAGATAGAGCAGGCCGACGATGCGCAGGTAATTCTCGGTTGCCAGAGGCTTTTCCGCGGGCGCGGTGAGCAGCGGGGTTTCGAATTCCTGGCCCCCGCGCGAAAGTTTGTAGCGCACCTGGGTCCACAGCCCCGCACGGTCGAGACGCCGCGCCACTTCCGCCGCTCGAGTGACCGCAGCGCTATTGATCGCAAGCAGGACGTCGCCAGGGCGAATTCCAGCACTGGTGGCAGGAGAATAGGGAGCAATACGGCTGGCCTGAATTCCATGATCGGTATCGAGCCAGGCCACGCCGTCGTACACCACCTCGAAGCGGCTGCGCTGCTCGAAGTTGATGAAGGCAAAAATCACCGCAGCGAGTGTGGCCAGCGCCAGCACGACCGCCCCAAGGCTGACTCGAAGATTTTGCCTCATAGCTGAATCGGGCAGGGTTACACCCTGCCTCAAGAAACTAAGTGCAACCCAAAGTCCATTGTTTGGAAGATACGCATCCGCGAAACCCTTTTATATTCAACAGCATATCATCGCGGACGGCTGGACTGCCCCGCATCATCCTGTTTCTGGAAGGACAAATACAGCTTTCGAGAACCCCGTAATTCTTAGAACTGTACGCTGAGTCCGCCGCGAAATGTCCGGAACGCTGGTACCAGAACAACTCGGCCATCCCTGCTGCTGGTGGAGACATAACCCTGGGCCAGGAGATTGTTGCAATCCGCAATAGCCTCCCATCGCCCCAAGGCAAACTTTGGCAGCGGCTGACGGAACATCAGGTGCAAGTAAGGGTCCATCTGGAAGAGAGACTCTCCATAGCCGTCTACTGAGGACACCGTGATGCCGCTCACCCATTTATATCCGGCCTGGACCTTGGTGCCGAGCCGCGGAACCCTGGCGGAAATTCCGGCCCCCAAGGTATGGCGCTGAGCGGTGCGCAGGGCATCGCGCAGCAGACCGTCGGCGTCATCTGAAGGCGTCAAAGCACCACCGAAGGAATAAACCGCAGTCAATTCCACGTCGCTGTCGAGCTTTTCGCGAAATGCGACGCGCGTGCCCCAACTGCTCGAAGAGCCGCCGTCATAAGCAAAGCCAGTAGAAAAATAATCCTGAAAATAGTCGGCGGTGGGCAGATCGTTGCCCCGGCCGAAGACCGCCACGTGGCGGTTGTCGTCGTGGAAGCCTGCGATTTGCAGTTTCCCGCGGTTGTTGATCTTTCTTTCCGCCGAAATCTCTTCGTGCAAACCGTTCTGCAAAACGGGATGGCCCCGCCGCCGGAGCAGAGTGGGGAAGGCATCCAGCTCATCGAGAGCCGCCGCGAGCGCTCCGCCCGGCTGTCGATCATTCGCTTCGAGTGGACCAGGTCCATTAGGCATGGAAGCGAAAACAAAATCGGCGTTCCAATCATCGGTGAGGCGCACATTCAAATCTGCGCGTGGACGGAGCGAGGAAGCCGCAGCTCCCAGCCCCACCAAAACATATTCGCCGCCATACTTCAGAACGGTGCGATTTCCGAGCACCATCGCGCCGCCCTGATCAAAGCGTACACCCCTAAAAGTACGTCCGACGGGTCCTAGCTTGGCTTCCCGCAGGACTAACGCCGTGTGCGGGCCGGCACCGAGGGTTCCAGTTGGGAGCCACACGGTGGCGATGCCGCCGGCGGGGGCATCACCGTCGTAGTTCACCTGGCCTGCCAGGATCATTCTGCTCGTGCCCCCCAACTTCTGGTCGTAGGCCACGGCGGTCGAGGGTGAAGCAGCAATGCTCGAAGCCGAACTGGGGCGCCGCGCGCCATCCGTGAATTCC
>WNFP01008306.1_pt1 | contig 15074 bp, 15 predicted proteins | sample 5400201 | NCBI WGS metagenome assembly WNFP01 (sample SAMN13153355, study PRJNA577476) | soil metagenome | isolation source: 115 cm saprolite under Madrone tree | place: USA:California | collected 2016-06-14
ATCCCACGCCCGAACATTGCCGTCTGTTGAAAGAACTCGGCGCCGCGCCGATTCACCGCAGAAGCTTCGCGCGTGTGCGTGAAGTCCTCGGCCTCGATCCAATTCAAAGTGAGTTGTTCGGCGAGACGGCAGAAGCCGCTTCTGCGGGTCAATAGGCAAGCTTTTGCCCTTTGCATAACTCTGCGAAATCCTCTGCGCCCTTTGCCTCTAAATCGATCTAACTAATAAGACCCCGCAGCCCTCACTTGAAACTTCCCACCTGAAACCTGAAACTATCCGCATGGCTTCCTTATCTGATTACAAAAAGAAACGTCATTTCAACAAGACGCCTGAGCCCGGTCCTGAGAAGAAGACTTCCGAGTTGGGCAACATCTTTGTGGTGCAGAAACATCGCGCGACGCAATTGCACTACGACTTTCGTCTTGAAGCCGATGGTGTCTTGAAGTCCTGGGCGGTGCCCAAAGGTCCGCCCATGGATCCCAAGGTAAAGCGTCTGGCCATGCAGGTCGAAGATCACCCAGTCGACTATGCGGACTTTGAAGGCGTAATTCCGGAAGGCGAATACGGCGGCGGCACTGTGATGGTCTGGGACTATGGCGTTTACGCGCCTGAGAATACCGAGAACGTTTCCCGCGCACTGGCAAAAGGTGAACTAAAATTCACCGTGCTGGGCAAGAAACTAAAGGGCTCGTTCGTGCTGGTGCGCACACGTGACCGGCAATGGCTCTTAATGAAACACCGGGATGAGTACGCGAAAGATGACGAGGACATAACCGAAACTCAGCCTTACTCTGTGCTGACCAAACGCACCTTGACCGAGATTGCCGAAGATGAAGGCGGCGAGGTAAAGAAGGCGGCTACGGGCGATCCGAAAAAGCTTCCCCCTCGCCGCGGGATCAAGCGCCGGAAGAAGAGTGCGAAGAAAAAGATCTGGCACAGCAATAAAGGCGCGGGGTGAATGCGGCGATTGGTCGGAGCACCGTTTTCGCAAACTTGTAAAGCGAGTGCTTCGCGGCTCTGCCGCCTGATGTGCAGAAAGGCTCTGCCTTTCCGTAAGACTCTCTGTTTTTTTCTTGAGGCTATGCCTCGTAGGAGCCATGCGAGGCGGAGCCTCGCTGGTTCTCGATACGAACTTACGGAAAGGCGAAGCCTTTCCGCACATCGAGCGGCACAGCCGCACTAATTCTCATACAAAAGGAGTGGCCCTGATATGGATCCCGATCCAATGCAGTTTGTCGAAGAAGACAACGATAAGAAAGAAACTGAGACCGCAGCCGAGGTGAAGAAACCAAAACCTCACCTAAACACCTGGGTCGCTATTTCCGTGGCGTTGGTGGCTACGTTCATGGGCATTTGCAAAGTCAAAGACGACAACATCGTCCAGGCGATGCAACAGGCGCAGGCGGATAAGATCGATAACTATTCGTGGTACCAGGCGCGCAATATTCGTGAAGAGGTGGCCAAAGCTACGGCCGTCCAACTGACTGCGCAAGCGTCCGTCGCTCCGCCCCAGGCAAAGCCGATCTTCGAAGCACAGATCAAAACTTACGAAGCGATTGCCCAGGATCAGGCAGAGAAGAAGAAGATTCAGCAAGCCGATGCCGACAAAGCCGATCGGACTTACAACGAACTTAACTTTCATGACGATCAATTCGATCTTTCAGATGCCATGCTGGCGCTGGCGATTTCACTGATGGCGGTGACGGCTTTGACTCAGAAGCGCTGGCTCTTCATCCTCGCGCTCTTCCCGACGGTGTTTGGCCTGGTCATGGGCCTGGCTGGGCTGCTCGGCTGGCATATTCATCCGAACGCGCTGACACGGTTGTTATCTTGAATCGGCTTTGTGGCTGCGCCAAATTCATTCCGATCCGTTTCGCGTCGGCCTGCTGTACAACCCTGGCCGCCGCCAAATATACTAAGTCCCACGGTTTCAATCTCCCGGACGTGAACTTCAACACAGAGGACAATCCAAGTTATGCGCGCACTGATCAGTCGCAGCTCCTTGCTGCTCTTTGCCACCGCGATGATCGCCCTGGTCATCGCTGATAACCTGAAGACAGCAGGTGCAAACGCCATGAAGCTGAGCTTCCGCAAACCTGAGTCGAGTATGCTCAAAGAGGGTGAGACACCCGCGCTCCCGGATATCGCCGAACCAAATCCACTGCTGGCCCAGTGGGAGGGGCCATATGGCGGCGTGCCTCCATTCGACAAAGTGCAGGTGAGTCTCTTCAAGCCGGCGTTGGAAGCGGCGATGAGCGAAAACCTCGCGGACGTCGATAAGATCGCGAACGATTCCGCCGCGCCAACTTTCGAGAACACCATCGTAGCTTTGGAGCGTGCCGGTCAAACACTCGAGCGCGTCTCGACCATTTATGGCGTCTGGGGTTCAACGATGGCCGGTCCGGAATTTCAGGCAGTACAGCGTGAGATGGCGCCGAAGCTTGCCGCCTTTAGCGATAAGATCACTCAGAACGAAGCTCTCTTTAAGCGAATCGAAGCGGTCTACAACTCGCAGGCCAAAAAGAAACTGAGTTCAGAGCAGCAACGTCTGGTTTGGCTTGACTACACCAACTTCGTTCGCTCTGGTGCGAAACTGAACGGGACGGACAAGGCCCGCCTCTCTCAAATCAATCAACAACTCGCCGGCCTCTTCACCAAATTCAGTCAGAATGTTCTGGCCGAAGAAGACGGGCAATTCGTCGCGCTCAAGAGTGAAGCTGACCTCGCCGGTCTGCCGCAATCCGTGCGCGATGCGGCAGCCGCTGCAGCTACCACCAAGAAACAGGAAGGCTGGTTGATCTCGAACACGCGTTCATCGGTGGATCCATTCCTGACTTACTCTGATCGCCGCGACCTGCGCGAAAAAGTCTGGCGCATGTTCATCATGCGCGGCGACAACGGCGACGAGCACGACAACAACTCGACTATCACCCAAATTCTGCAACTGCGGGCCGAGCGCGCCAAGCTCCTCGGATTTAGCACGCACGCGCACTGGCGGTTGGAGAACTCGATGGCGAAAACTCCCGAACGCGCCATGGAATTGATGATGGCCGTTTGGAAGCCCGCGGTCGCGCGCGTTCACGAGGAAGTCGCGGACATGCAAGCTCTCGCTGACAAAGAAGGCGCGAAGATCAAGATCGAACCGTGGGATTATCGCTATTACGCCGAGCGTGTTCGCAAAGCAAAATACGATCTGGATCAGAATGAAGTGAAGCCTTACCTGCAACTCGAGAAGTTGCGCGAAGGCGTCCTCTGGGTCGCCGGCGAACTCTTCAATTTTAAATTCACTCCGGCGACGAACGTTCCCGTCGCTCACTCGGACATAAGGGTGTGGCAAGTCGCCGACAAAACTTCAGGCAAACAAATCGGGCTCTGGTATTTTGATCCGTACGCGCGCGCGGGCAAACGTTCCGGCGCCTGGATGAATGCTTATCGAACTCAGGAGCGGGTCAACGGACAGATCACCACGATCGTTTCGAACAATGCGAACTTCGTTAAAGGAAAGCCGGGCGAACCTCTCCTGATTTCATGGGATGATGCGACGACGATGTTCCATGAGTTCGGTCACGCACTGCACGGTTTGAACTCAGACGTCACCTATCCTTCGCTATCGGGAACGGCGGTCGCGCGCGACTATGTCGAATTCCCTTCGCAACTAATGGAACACTGGCTGTCGACGCCGGAAGTGCTGAACAAATTTGCGGTGCACTATCAAACCGGCAAGCCGATTCCGCAAGAGCTGGTCGATAAGATCAAGCGCTCGGCGACTTTCAACCAGGGTTTCATTACAGTTGAGTATCTGGCGGCGGCGTTGCTCGACATGAAATTGCATCTGGCCGGCGACCGGAAGATCGATCCGCGCGTCTTTGAGAAAGAGGCGTTGGACGAGCTGGGCATGCCGCATGAGATCGTTCTGCGTCACCGCTTACCGCAGTTCATGCACGTCTTTTCCAGCGACAGTTATTCCGCCGGGTATTACAGCTATCTTTGGGCCGACGTGATTACCGCCGACGCTTTCGGAGCGTTCACCGAAGCCGGCGGACCCTACGACAAGAAAGTCGCCGAGCGTCTGCGCAAAAACATCTTCTCAGTCGGCAACACCATCGACCCGGCCGAAGCTTATCGCAACTTCCGCGGCCGTGATCCTAGAGTCGAAGCATTGATGAAGAAACGCGGATTTCCATCTTAGTCTTCACGCTGAAAGTGTGAAACAAAATAGCCCAGGGAAGCGCGTCTTGCGCGCGCCACCCTGGGTTTGAAGTCTTACAAAGCGCATTCTCGCCCTGAAGGGGCGAACGAAGCGCCGCCCGCACTCGCAAAGTCTCATTCATAGCGCGCGAAAGCCCGCACGCAGCGCGAAAGATCCCATTCACGGCGACAAATCCTTCGTTCATAATGTAAAAGACGCCATTCAGCGTGAGATTCTCCATTCATGATTCGCGAATTCACGATTTACGGCAGCAGGCTATCAACGATTCACGACTTTCACGGTTTCTGGGGCCGCGACTCGAACGCAGAGCTTGATGGAGAAACGCGCATTTGCACTGTGGATGCTAGAATGTGATCAAAGGTAGTGTCTAAGACATCTATGAGGGATAAGTCTTATTACTCGGTTCGGACCGGTAAGAATCCAGCCGGTGCATCACTTGATCTCGCCACTCTATTGCGCGTTTTGAGAGGACTGCACGAGGCTTGGGAAGATGAGGGCTATTTCCAAGAAGCGTTCGGATATGTCTGTGTCGATAGCGGTTTTACGCCGGGCTCATTGGGCAAGGACATTGAGGCCGTTCTTTTGCTGGAACTCCGGAAGCCTAACTTGCTGCCCTTTCGAAGCCGAATTGAATCATATACCGAGGATGACATCTTTGATGTGTTGGAATTCCTTTACGAGCATGTAGCAAAACCCGTCGATCGGACATACCATGATTGGTCAGAGTGTGGCTGGCACTGCAGTACGTTTGATCAAGCGGAGGGGCGCGCTGAATTCAGAGGCAAGGTCAACCATATACTACGACGTTACGATGCGGGCTACGAACTTTCAGCAGATGGGGAAATCCTGAACCTCCCGGACTCTGGTTTTGAGGCTCTGATGGAAGCTGCTCTCCCGAAATCAGACCCTGAGAATATCGAGGCCCGAGTTGAAGCTGCGCGGAGAAAATTTAGGCGTCACCGATCAACTCTGGATGAGCGGCGAGATGCGATTCGAGATCTTGCGGACGTTTTGGAATACTTGCGACCAAGACTGAAAGGCGTTCTTACTTCCAAGGATGAAAACGACCTGTTCAATATAGCCAACAATTTCGGACTCAGGCATCACAATGCCCTTCAAAAAGCTCGTTACGATAAACCCATTTGGTACAGTTGGCTTTTCTACTACTATCTGGCTACCATCCACGCAGTGGTACGATTAATCGGCAAAGGCCGACCGTCAGCCCCATGAAAGCCCGAGAGATGGCGAGGACACTATCATGCAATCTATCGACGAACTCGCGCGCGTGATCACTCAACTTGATCCTTTAGATCAGCAAGCTCTGCTGGATAGGGTCGCGCAACTGAATATTCAGAGAGAGCAGGACAATGGAGCGAACATCAGGTTCGAGGTCATGCAGCAAGCGATGAAGGACGAATTGTTCCTCGCTGACCTGCGCGAAGTCATGGAAGACTTCAGCCACGTTGACGCTGAGGAAACTCCGGCATGACACCGGAACGGTGGAGCGTCTGGTTAGCGAACCTCGATCCGGTCGTCGGTTCGGAACAAGGAAGGACGCGTCCAGTCCTGGTCTTGAGCGACACCAAGCTTAACCAGATTCTGCCCGTCGTTAATGTTCTCCCAATCACTTCCCGAAAGCAGAGCCGGCGCATCTATCCGAACGAAGCACTGACTCCTGCAGGAACCGCGGGACTTGATGTTGAATCAATCGTTCTCTGTTACCAGATTCGCACACTCGACAAACAGCGGCTCATTAAGCGCCTCGGTGCGCTGTTCGAATCAAACCTCCGCACCGAGGTGCTTGCCGCTTTGCGGTTCCAACTTGTAATGACAGAGTAATGCGTCATCGGCGCGTTTCCATCTCCTAGTACTGCCAATTCACATTCACAAATCCCGTCCCGCTCGTTGGCACCGTGTACTGATGATTGTTTCCTGCTTCCCAGGTCACCGTGCCGTTCGCGGCAATCTTTATGAACTTAAACTGGATGGTTTGCCCGGCCGGTACGCTCGCGTTGAGAAACCAGTTCGGATAATTCGGCGTCAGCATCGGCCCGACGGCTCCGTCCCAAGTCGTGGCCCAGTTGCCCAACTCGACGGTGCTCCCGGTAAGAAAGATATAGTCGCCCGTCTGCGTAGACGTCGCGTTGTTAACCGTGAAAGTCACGGGAATCAGTTTCGCCGTCAGCACTGTGTATTGAATGCTATTCGAAATCTGACTCGATGAGTTGGTTACCGTAACGTTGTAGACGCCGTTTGTAACCGACGGCGTGGTACAGACAATCTGAGTCGGCGTCCAGGAGTTGATCGTGGCGGTGGTCGTGCCGAACTTCGCAGTGCCAGTCGTCGAGCCAAAGTTGCGACCGGCGATCGTGACTTTAACGCCTGATTGTCCGGCGGTTGGACCAATCGAGCCGACCTCAGGAGGCGCCGAGCCTTCGGTAAACTGCCAGACGGCAACGGTATGCGATGGCAGCGTAAAATTCGTCACCGGGTTGTTGCCTCCGGACCCCGTACTTACCGTGATCGACGAACCGCCCAGCAGTGCGTTGAGATAATCAGTATAGGTCCCGGCCGGCAGGGCCGCATTGAGCCCCGTGATCGAATACGACGAGCTGTCATTCTTGTTGATAGCGACGAGCACGACGCTGCCAAAGAATTTTCGCTCGTAAATGTAAACGTCGTTATTGATCCAACGCTCGGTCGTCGAACCATAAGAAACCGCCGGATTGTTGTGACGCAAAGTTGAGAGCTGATTCATCAGCTGATACGCGGTGGTGCTGGTGCTAAAAACCGACATCATATTCCGGTTGTATGGATCAGTCCCGCCGTTTGTATCGTTGTGCAGGTATTGTTCCGTGCCGTAATAAATGCAGGGAATGCCGCGCGTGGTTAGCGTGAACGCCATTGCTTCGTGCAGCCGGTTAGTGTTGTTGTTGATCGAAAGGAAGCGCGCCATATCGTGATTGTCGATAAACGTCACCAGATCGTCTTTCCAGGTGAAGTTGCCGCCCTCTTGCGAAAGCACGCTGTCAATTGTAGAAAAATTGCTGTTGGTCGCACCGAACACGTTGCGAATCGCCGTATTGAGCGGAAAGTCGAGCAAAGAAATACCGCTCTTATTCGCAAACTTATAAGAGTCGTGATAGAGCGGATCGGAAGCATTGCCCTGGTACCATTCTCCGAACAAAAAACTGTCGCCATAGGTGTAGATCGAATTTGCGAAACTGTACTCCCAACCCCAGGTTGCATGCTTGACGGCGTCGATACGAAAGCCATCGACTCCGTGCTGCTGAAACTGTTGCGCCGCCGCTTTAAGATAAGCATCGATCGTAGCGTTCTCCTGATTGAGATCGGCTAAGTCGAAAAGCGCGTAGTACTGCAACTGGTAACGATCGTCAAAGTTAGAGATGTTGCCATTGTGATGAAAATAGCCATTCGTATCGCTGGTGTAATTGCCAAGAAAAGTTCCGTTATCGTAAAGCGCACCAAACTCTCCCGCATTGTCCGTAGTCGAATGATTAGGAGCAAAGTCGACTATGACTTTTATCCCGCTCTGGTGGGCCGCAGTCACCAAATTATCAAAATCCGTCCAGGTGTTGCTCGTGTTGCCAAAGTGTTCCTCGATGCGTTTGAAGTCGCGAGCCTGGTAGCCATGATAAGAAGCCGTCGGGTTGCCCTGCCCGTCAGGAATGTTCGTATTGAGATTATCCACCGGCGGCAAGATCCAAATTGCGGTCACGCCCATCCCGGCCAGATAAGACACCTTCTGCTGAATGCCGGCCAGGTCGCCGCCCCAGTAAAGACGCCAATTAGTCTTGGTACTATCGTAAAGTCCGGAACTCTGTGACGGATTGTTGTTCGCGGTGCTTCCGTCAAAGAAGCGGTCAATGACGATCTGATAGATAACTTCGCGTTTGAAGTCAGCAGCGCGGGCGCTGTTGAAGAGAGTAAACAGAACTAAAAAAGAAATCGAGATTACCGAGAGCCACCTGTTGGTTTTTCGCATGACTACCTCCGAATAAAACGTAGCGTGGGTGGTAAGGGAAAGGGCGAAGACGGATTATATAGCAAGAGTAGTGTCTTAATTTAGGTTTTTTGTTTTTCTCGCTCGGACAAGAACGATCCAAGAGATCACACCAAACCACACAACTGGTTCCGGTTCGTGGATTTTCGTGGATCGTCCTACTGGGGAGCGCCAACTTCAAAATACCCTAACTCTGCGCATGCAGTGTTAGCTCGGTTGTGAAAACTGCGCTTGAGATGAAGACATGGCGTTCACTTCGTAGCCCTCAAGCGGAGCGCGGGAAATAGGCGAACCCAGGGTAAGCGCGTCTTGCACACGTCACCCTGGGCTTTCATGCATCGCTGCCGCTTACTGATTACTGCTTCCTGTTTTCTACCCTACGCGCCTGATTCTTTCACGCTGCTCGGGCGCCACCTGTCGGACCGGTTGCAAACCACCGTCGTGCAGCAGATCGGCAAACAGCGCGCGATAGTGAATCATCGCCTCGCGGAGTTTTTCAATCCCGACATCCTCATGTTCGTGGCGAACCGCAATCTCGTGTGCGATGCGATAATTCTGCACGACCGCCGGATGATCCACAGAAACGTCGGCGACTCGCTGCTCGAAATCCGTGACCGGATAGCCGCGCACGCCCATTACTTCCTGGACCAAAACGTCGGCATTTGCCACCGCGGCCTGCGGATCATCAACGAAGCGCGCTTGGGCGTGTTCCCAGGCATCGGCAAATTCCGTCCGCTGCTGATCGTTAAGCGGTTTGATGTTGAGCTTGGCCACACGCCTCTGCCGCTCCTGCAAAAGCTGTTCGGCATGTCCGGTATTGCCATCGTCTGCGCGCACCGCTCGATTGTATTCGGGCCCGAACTTTGAGCGTAGTTCCTTCGTGCGTTTGTTTTTGGAATAGAACCAAATCACCATGGCAATTGCCACGATCAATCCGAGGACTAAGGTCCCCAATACAACTCCGACAATGATCATTGTCCGCGTATCCATTGCACTCTTACCCCCACTTCATGCAAATTCTCCTGTCTGGAATGCAACCCTAAGGCCCAACCCTGAAGACTCGGGTCTCCAACTCATATCAGCGTAAACTCAAAGCAGTTTGAAGAGAGTCTTCGACTGCCGAAATGATCGAGAGGATAAGGGCCAGTACCGAATCACGACGTTCTGTATTACATCGAAGCGATTCAGCCTTGTCCAAAAACGCGGGATTGATTTTGTCCGCCGAGCGGATGGAGATGCATGCCTGCGCGTCGGCTGTCGCTCCGTCAGCGCGCCGCATGCCTGCCTTTCGTGGTGCTATTCTATGGCGCGCATTCGGCACTCTAATCTCAATGACGACATTTACCAGAGCCATTGTTCGTCCGCCGGCCCCAAACTTTGCAGCAGGTCTGACGACTGCCGGCCTTGGCGCTCCCAATTACGACCGCGCTCTGGAACAGCATGCAGCTTACTGCGCCGCTTTGGAGCAATGCGGATTAACCTTGACCACCCTCGGACCCGATGCGAATCATCCGGACGCAACATTCGTTGAAGACACAGCAGTACTCACTGAGCGTTGCGCAGTCCTCGCTCGGCCTGGTGCTCCGAGCCGCGTGGGTGAAGTGACGCGCATCAAAGACCGGCTGGCTGATTTCTATCCTTCGTTGCCGTCAATTCGCGCACCGGGAACTCTGGACGGTGGTGATGTTTGTAAAGCTGGCGAGCATTTCTTCATTGGCATCTCCGAACGCACTAACGAGGCGGGCGCACGACAGTTAGCTGAATGCCTCGCGCAGTTTGAATACAGGTCGACCTGTGTCGACATGCGCAGCGAAAAGCAGATTCTTCATTTGAAGAGTGGCCTTTCTTTCCTGGGCGGCAAAAGGCTCGTGGTCATCGAAGCACTGGCTGACCGCGCGGAGTTTCAAGGCTACGAAGTGATACGCGTGCCGACAGGTTACGAGTACGCGGCGAACTGCGTGCTCATCAATGATCGCGTCCTGGTGGCTACGGGCTATGAAGAGTTTGCCGGCAAACTAAAGAAACTCGCTTACCAAACAATAGCGCTTGAAATGTCAGAGTTTCGGAAGATGGATGGCGGATTGAGTTGTCTGTCGTTGCGATTTTGAGTATGGCTGCGCGGGGGCAGCTCAATAAATAACGGCGGAAGGATCAAATACGTGGGCGGGTTATTACTTGTAGGTCTTCTCTTTCTGGTAATCGGCGTGGCAGTCCTGATTAGCGGAATCGTTGCTGCCGTAAAGCAGAAAAGAAAATCCGCGCGCGGCGTGGCCGCCACGGGAACGGTCATCGATCTCGTTAAGAAGATATTCAATCCCGGCAGCGCAGGAGTTTATTGCCCGGTGGTGCGGTTCACCACAGGCACAGGTGAGCTAGTTGAGTTTGAATCCGGATTTGGCACGATGCCCGCCAGTCATCGCGTAGGCCAAACGATCGCCGTGCGTTATGACGTAGGCAACCCACAATCAGCCGAAGTCGATTCAACCACCTCCAACTGGTTCTTGCCTGGATGTACCATCGCCATGGGTTTTCTTTTCCTTGCGATGGGGCTCGTGTTCGTGGTTATCGCAATCCTGATCTTGGCGGGCCAGCCGCAGAATTAATAACGCTCCGCATTGCATTCGAGCGGGTCCATATCGGAGATTTCCCTCACGGTCGGGCCACTGCCTTGGAGCCCAGCCATGCATGGCAGTATGAATCCCCGAATCTAGAAAAAGGCCGGCTTTTCACAGCCGGCCTTCCGCCACGCGCTATCGCAAGTCAATTTGGGAGCCTACCACTTCGGTGTCACGCCCAGGTTTTCAAACAAGAACGAGAATATGTCTGTTTGTTGTTCGAGCGTCTTGGTCGTGCTGCTGGCGCCATGGCCGGACTTGGTGTCGATGCGAATCAGGATTGGGTTGTCGCCGGCCTGCGCCGTCTGTAGCGCCGCCGCATATTTGAAGTTATGCGCCGGCACTACGCGATCGTCATGATCGGCGGTGGTGATCAAAGTCGCCGGATACTTCGTGCCGGGCTTGATATTGTGAACCGGCGAAATGGCATAGAGTGCTTTGAACTGCTCGGCGTTATCGCTGGATCCATAGTCCGAGATCCAGGCTGCGCCGATAGTGAACTTATGAAAGCGCAGCATGTCCATCACCCCAGCCTGCTCGATGACTGCTCTAAAGAGTTCGGGTCGCTGATTCGAGCAGGCGCCTACCAGCAATCCGCCATTTGACCCGCCATGGATCGCCAGCTTGCTCGGTGAAGTGATTCTTTCTTTGATCAGGTACTCAGCCGCGGCGATAAAGTCGTCAAAGACGTTCTGCTTTTTAAGCTTAGTTCCGGCTTCGTGCCACTTCTCGCCGTACTCTCCGCCACCGCGAATGTTCGCGGATGCGTAGACGACACCCTGCTCGAGTAACGCGATGCGCAGCGCGCTGAACGCGGGGTTAATCGTAATGTTAAAGCCCCCATAACCATAAAGCACCGTCGGATTATTTCCATCGAGTTTGATGCCCTTCCTGTTGGTAATGAACATCGGTATACGAGTGCCGTCCTTGCTGTCAAAGAAAACCTGTTTGGTTTCGTAGTTCGCCGGATTGAACCCGGGAATGTCGACAGTGCGGAACACGGAGGATTTCCTCGTCGCGATCTCGTATTTGTAGATTGTGGGTGGATAATTGAAAGAGGTGAAAGTATAAAAGACGTTCTTATCATCCTTCATTCCGGAGAATGAAGACGCGTCTATTTGCGATAGTCGAGGGAGTGAGCCCAAACCAGGAAGCGCGATTTCATTCTCGAGTTTTCCTGCTGGACTATACACATAGGCACGTGAGGTCACGTCCTTGAGATAAGTGACGAAAAGTCTGCCACCCGCAGCTTCGACGTTTTCCAAAGGCTCGGGTTTTTCAGGAATGACATCAGTCCAGTTTTGGGAGTTCTTCGGATCCCACAACACTACTTTGCCATTCGGCGCATTGTGATTTGTCTGAATCAGAAATTTTCCAGCTACATCGTCAACCAGGCCATAGTCATCATCGCCAATCTCAGCCACAATCGGCGTGAACGTTTTCTCGCCCCTGGAGAGATCGCGAAAGAAGAGCGAATTTCCTTTCTTGCCGGCCGCGGGATCCGATTGCGACCGAATCTCGAAGCGCTGGTCATCGGTAACCCCGACGCTATTGAAGCGACCCGGATGGTCGTTGTCTTCATAGACCAGTTCATCGGCCGCTTGCGGAGTCCCGATCTGGTGGTAATAAACCTTCTGGTATTCGTTCTTGGCGGCCATCTTTTTGCCGGCGGCCGGCGCGGGATAACGGTTGTAATAGAATCCCTCGTCACCGCGCCAGGAAGCGCCGGAGAACTTGACCCATTCCAAGTGATCGGCCAGCGGTTTCTTTGTGGCTACATCGAGAATGTAAAGGTCATTCCAGTCAGAGCCACCCTCGGAGATGCCATAGCCAACGTACTTTCCCGTGTGCGAAAGCGCAAAAGAACCGAGACGTGAGGTCCCATCAGCCGAGAACTTATTCGGATCCAGCAGCAAGTCAGCCGTACCCTCCAGCCCCTTCTGCATGTACCAGACACTCTGGTTCTGCAGGCCGTCGTTCTTGTTAAAGAAGAACCATTCGCCGCGTCGCGTCGGTGCGGAATACTTAGGATAATTCAAAAGCTTTGTCAGGCGATCTCTCAGCTGCGCGCGATAAGATATTTTGTCGAGATAACCAAAGGTGACCTTGTTCTCAGCTTCGACCCAGGCTGCAACTTCGGGCGAGTTATCGTCCTCGAGCCAGCGATAGGGATCGGCCACTTTGGTGCCGAAATAGTTGTCAACTACATCTACTCGCTTTGTCTCAGGGTAAGTAAGTTTGGGACTGTCGCTATCGTTCGCCTTTACCATTCGAGTAAGCGGCGAAATCGAAACGGACAAGGCCAGGGCAAGCAGGACTAGTGAAGCCAAAGTTAACTGGATCTTTTTCATTTGGATTGGTCCTCCGGAAAAGCTGTGGAAAATAATTCTGGGCGGAGATACTTTAATCGAGGGCGCGCGAAAAACCAACTGGGCGCGAGCAGTAAGTAGGTCTTGGTTTGTTGGCAGAGATCTGGAGGGTTTCTGAGCAGAGATCGGCCAGATGGATGTTCGACTGCAGGGATTGGAATTTCCGGTTATTAGCGCCGGGATTTTGCGCCCGGAGCCGACAGGTTGGACGTCTGTGTGTCTGACGACAACTCACTTTGCCCCAGATCGGCGAGGGCCACGACCACCAGCAGAATAGTCACTCCGAGAGTGGCGAGGATGTACAGTAACGAAGTCTGCTCAAAATAGATCAGCAGGAAGGTCAAAACCGCCAGCACCACGATCCAGAGGTAAGTAAAACTCCGCGCCCTTCTGGCTTTCTTATTTCTTATTCTTTGACTCATCGTTTGTCTTTACTCACTCTAGAGAATCGAAAGGCCGGCTGCGCCGGCCCTTCAGCTTTCGACTCTACGGCGATCAATATATAAACCTCATCGGCAGCATTCCCGTGGTTGACTTGGCCGAGTTCAACAAGAGATCGCCCCAGTTCCTGGGCGCTAATACCCCAATCTGGCGGACGTCAATGATGTCATAAGCCTGGAGCAAAACATCAGGCTGCTTCCCCTTCTTGATCGCATCGAAGTCAAATTTCAAATCCTCCGAGCCGATCTTACCGTCCTTTTGGCGATAGACATGAACTTCGTTAGTCTTGGCCTGTCTGGCGGCGCCACCGCCCATTGCGATGGCCCGAGCGAGAGTTATGCCATCCTTCATTACTATCTCGCGGGGCTGAACCACTGCGCCGGTAAGGTAGATGGGTTCCCCTTCCGTCACAATCACAATGTCTCCGGGACGAATGTAAGGATCATCCTTTCCGACACCTTTCTTGACGTCGCTTATTTGAAAGATTTCGAGTCGACCGATATCAGACGTCAATGGAACTGGTGTCTTGGCCGGTGACGCGGAAGGTGCGAACCGCTCGGTAGTGGTGGTCCCGGTCGCTGTCGTGACCGGCTTTTCCGTAAGCGAAACGGCCACTGTTTGCATAACGTCTTCCGGTTCGGGACACAGTTCCGTTTCCGTGTGAATGATTTGAATTGTGCCACTCGCGCCCAGGGTGACTCCGCCGGCGTTCGCCAGCAGCTCGTGCAAGCGCACCCGCCGATTCATCTGAATCCGCGAGGCGCTGCGCACCGCGCCATACACCACGGCCGGTTGCCGGCTGCGACGCTCGAGAATGCGCACGCTGACGCGCGGCTTGATAAGGTACTTCGAATAAGCCTCGGTAATGCTTTTCTGAATTTCCTTTTCGTTTCGACACTTGGCGGGAATCGGGTCTTCCACAAACGGCAGCGAAGAAATGTTACCGTCCTCATCAATCTCGACAGTCGAATTCAGATCCGGTTGGCCGAAGACTCTTACGTCCAGAAGATCCCCGGGCCCTACCCGGTATCGCCTGATCCCCTGATTATCCAAAGAGCTGGTGGGTAGATCGGGTGGTACACTCTGCGGCGATTGCGCCAGCGCCAGCACCGAAAAAACCGCGCCCAGGCTGAATACGGTCGCGAAAATAATGAGAGTTTTTTTGCTCATGGCCTAACCTCGAAAATTGTCAATTCATTGAAGGGCCGGGACGCTCCCCAACAATTTTGTGAAAGCTAATTTCAACGGGGGTTTTGGATCAAGTCATCCTGATGAGCAGCCGAAACTAGCTTCTTTTTTTTGCTCGGCGTGAGCCCATCCCGGGAATTCCAAATCCTGTGAATAACCAGTTGCAATGATCGCACAAAAGATGATGGATGCCAAACATTCGGAGAAACCAGGGCATGCGCCGATAG
>WNFP01008738.1_pt1 | contig 15070 bp, 10 predicted proteins | sample 5400201 | NCBI WGS metagenome assembly WNFP01 (sample SAMN13153355, study PRJNA577476) | soil metagenome | isolation source: 115 cm saprolite under Madrone tree | place: USA:California | collected 2016-06-14
GATGTAGTTGGCCACGAAAAGATCGAGGTGGCCGTTGCGATCGTAGTCGACGAACGCGCAGCCGGTGTTCCAGCGTTTGCCGCTGGTGCCGACGCCGGCTTTTTCCGTCACGTCGATAAACGTTCCGTTTCCGTTGTTGTGATACAAAACATTTCTGCCGAACGAAGTGATGTAAATATCGTCGAAGCCGTCGTTGTCGTAATCGCCGACGCAAACGCCTTGTCCCCAGCCGTAATGGATGAGACCTGATTTCGCGGTGACGTCTGTGAAGGTGCCGTCGCGATTATTTTTGAAGAGATGCGAGACGGGTTCCTGGCCTTTGGGAAATCCTTCGAGACGCCAGCCGTTCACAAGAAAAATGTCGAGCCAGTCGTCGTTGTCGTAATCATAGAAGGCGGCGCCGCAGCCTGTGGTTTCCAATAAATACTTGTTTTTGTGTTCGCCACCAAAAATTGTCTTGGCATTGAGGCCGGATTCGCGCGCGACATTGATGAAGCTGACGCCGATTTCTTTCGGTGGCGGCGGATATTGATTCGAACTGCTCGCGGCGGCCTGATTCGAATTGGGAGCGGGAGATTTCTCCAAATCACCTAGAGTCTCACTGCGAACATTATTCGAACGGACGGGACGCGCTAGAGCCAGGACGCTGTCTAGCGGCAGGACTAGCGCGGAGCGGCTTAGAGATTTAAGAAAAGCGCGACGTGAGGATGGCAAATGGAATGATACCTTCCCGGGTTTGGCTCGTGCTAAGATTTGCCGCTACTTCGTATTGTACGGCCAAATGGTGATTCAAACTGAGGGGCGCAAGAGAATCGATGGTTCTCTTGTGCTACGGGCCTTCCTACCGTGATCGAAAAAAAAGGCACAATTCGAATGGGACAACTACTTGGCGCGGGTGTCTTTGGCGCAGCGCTTCTTTTGTTTCTCTGGGTAACGACAGTAAAGGCACAAATACAACGACCAGCCAAGGCTCCGCAGACAACCAACGCGCAAGAGCCAGCACGTTCGCTGGAATTAACGCGGGCGGTTCGGCCGTGGGAATTTCTTTCAGCGGTGGGAACGCGTGCAGGGCTCCTGGGGAATGAGGCGGGGCGGATGGAAGCGTGGGTTTATCCGCTGAAGATATTTCGCGATTTCCATTTGAAGTTTCATGTGGATGGAAGAACGATTTCGGCGGATTCGCTGGCGCGGACGCTGATCACGCGGCCGGAATCGAGCACGATCGTTTACACCGGGGATACATTTTCAGTTCGGGAGACTTTTTTTGCGCCGGTGCGAGAGCCGGGGGCGGTGATTATTCTGGAAGTGCAGACTGAGAGTCCGCTTGAAGTTGAGGCGGCGTTTCATCGGGATTTTCAGTTGGAGTGGCCTGCCGCGCTCGGGGCGACATATATAGGGTGGGATTCGGGGTTAAAGGCATTCGCATTTGGCGAGGAACAAAGGAAATTTGCGGCGATTGTGGGATCACCCGGCGCGGAAAACGCAGAGGCGGAATTTCAGACGAACTATTCGGAGTCGCAGGAAAATTCGTTCCGGCTCGGGGTGATTGCCAAGGGCAAAGCGTCGCAAATCATCGTGATTGCTGGGTCCATGACGGGCCGCGCCGATGCGGAGAATGCCTATCGCCGGCTTACTTCTGGATACGGTGAAATGCTCCGCGAATCGGCTGACTACTACCGGAACTATCTGCGCCAGACGGTGAATGTGGAGTTGCCGGATGAACAGATCCGAAAGGCGTACGACTGGTCGAGGGTGAGCATGGTGCAGGGAATCGTGACCAATCCTTTCCTTGGGACTGGATTGGTGGCGGGATATCGCACGTCAGGAGAGAGCCAGCGGCCGGGGTTCGCCTGGTACTTTGGACGCGATTCGTTTTGGACTTCGCTGGCGCTGAACGCGGCTGGGGATTTTGCGAACACGAAGACGGCGTTGGAATTTGTGAGCAAATTTCAGCGGGAAGACGGGAAGATTCCGCATGAAATTTCTCAAGGTGCGAATTTTGTCGACTGGTTTAAGGGCTATCCGTACCCGTACGCATCGGCGGATGCGACGCCGCTGTATATCATTGCGGCGAACGATTACGTGGTGAATAGCGGCGATGCGGCTTTTGCGAAAGAGAAATGGGCCAGCCTGTCGAAGGCTTATCAGTTTTTAAAGTCGACCTATGACGCGCGAGGGTTGCCGCAAAATCAGGGAGCGGGCCACGGGTGGGTGGAAGGCGGGCCGCTGCTGCCGGTGAAGAGCGAGTTTTATCAGAGTGGGCTCGGAGCGGAAGCGCTGCGGGCGCTTGCGAATCTGGCGCGCGCCGCAGGGCAAGCGGATTCCGCAGGGGCGCTCGAAAAGGAATTCGCAAAGCAATGGACTCTGGTTAACGATAGTTTTTGGATTGCGGACAAAAAGAGATTTGCATTCGCCCTAGACAAGAACGACAAGAAAGTGGATGAGCCGACTGTGCTGACGACGGTGCCGATGTGGTTTGGATTGCCCAGCGAGGGGACGGCAATATCCACGATCCGGCAACTAGCGGATGCGGATCAACAAACAGACTGGGGAATGCGGATCATTTCGAGTCGTTCTCCGGTTTTCAGCGGAGGCGGATACCATTACGGATCGGTGTGGCCGCTGTTCACGGGCTGGGCTTCGGTTGCCGAGTATCGATATCACCAGGAGTTTCCGGCGTATGAAAATCTACGGGCCAACGCGCTGATGGCGCTAGATGGATCGTTGGGGCACGTGACGGAGGTGCTCTCCGGTGACTACTACCAGCCGCTGGCGACCAGCTCGCCGCACCAAATTTGGTCGGCGGCGATGGTGGTGAGTCCGCTGCTGAAAGGGATGTTTGGATTGGAAAAGGACGCCGCGAGAAAAACGCTGACGTTTGTGCCGCATGTACCGCCGGATTGGACGAATTTCAAGGTCAACAACGTAAGGCTCGGCGACAGCGTGGTGAGTTTGAGCTATATAAAGACTCTGAGTGAAATCACGCTGGAGGTGACTCGCACCGGCGGTGAGTGCTCGCTGGACTTCGAGCCCACACTGGCAAATACGGCGCTGGTTAGCCGCGTGGACGTGAATGGACGTCCGCTCAGTTACGATCAACAGATTTCGGCGGAGCATCATCACCTGAAAATAAAGTTCTTGTTGAAAGAAGGGAAAAACATCGTTCGCATCCACGTGACGAACGATTTCGGAGTGTCGTACGCGTTTCGGCTGCCGGACCTCGGAAGCGAGAGCTCCGACCTGCGCATTCTTTCCGAAGAGATGGGAGATGTGGCAGCACCGATGGAGTTGATCACGGCCGGCCGTGCGGGAGTGACTTACGATTTAGCGGTGTGGAATCCAAGCATGATTGATTCCGTGCGGGGAGCGGAACTGATTAAGGATGCAGCGGGCGCTGCGAAATTGCGGATTCACTTTGAAGCGAAGGCCGGCGAAGAATACGCCCATCAGCGAGTCGTGATCTTCTTGCATCCACCCAAGGTGTCGCGGAAGTTCGTGAAGGAATAGCGGGCGTTGACAATGCGAACTCTGTGAACATCCGGATTGATATAAGGGCGATCGCTTTTGCTGTTTCGTGAGTGCGTGGGTTCTCGCTGCTGGGGAGCGGGGATTTAACAGAGGTTACAGAAGGCATGGAGAACGCCAGAGGAGATTCGTGACGCAGGGCAGTCGAGGGGTAAAAACGTGAAGAGAAAGACAGCTGCGGCGATTTTGCTCGTTTTGGGTTTTTGTTTGGTGACTAGCCAGCATGGAAACGCGCAACAGAAGGGCGTGGATGCGGAGGGGCACGCTTGGTGGCAGCATGCGGTGTTTTATGAAATTTATCCCCGGAGTTTCGCGGACAGCAACAATGATGGCGTCGGCGATTTGAAGGGGATTACTTCGAAACTGGATTATTTGAAAGAGCTGGGCGTGAACGCGATTTGGATTACGCCATGTTTTCCGTCGCCCCAGGTGGATTTTGGGTACGACGTTTCGGACTACGAGGCCATCGATCCGATGTACGGGACGATGGAGGATTTCGACCGCCTGGTGGCGGAAGGGAAGAAGCGGGACATTCGCGTGATTCTGGATTTTGTTGTGAATCACACTTCGGACCTGCACAAATGGTTTATTGACTCGAAGTCGTCGAAGACTTCAGCACACCGTGATTGGTACATCTGGCGGGAAGGCAAAGGACCAGGGCGGCCGCCGAGCAATTGGCTTTCGACGTTTGGGTTATCGGCGTGGAAATTCGATCCAAAAACCGATCAATATTATTACCACTATTTTTATCCCGAACAGCCGGACTTGAACTGGCGAAATCCCGCGGTCGAAAAGGCGATGCTGGACGTTACGCGCTTTTGGTACAAGCGCGGAGTGGCGGGATTCCGTTTGGACGCGGTCGATACGCTTTATGAAGATCCGAACCTTACCGACAATCCGGTAGTGGCGGGGACGGACAAATTTGGGCGTCCGAACATGGACGAGATACACAACAAGAAACTGCCGGAAGTGCATGATGCGATGAGGAAACTGCGGACGACAGCGGATGAATATGGATCGGTGCTGATCGGAGAGACGTGGACTAGCAATGTGGAGCAGTTGAAGGACTACTACGGGGCGAAGAACGACGAATTGCAGATGCCAATGGATTTGATGATGACGGGATTTAAGGGGCTGTCAGCGGATGAGTATCGGAAGCATATCGCGGCGGTGAATGCGGCGGGGCACTGGCCGGTTTATGTGATCACGAATCACGACATCGTGCGGTCGTACACGCGGTACGGGGATGGAGCGCACAACGACGACATTGCGAAGATGATGGCGGCGCTTTATCTGACTTTGCGCGGGTCCGCGATCATGTATTACGGCGAAGAGATTGGTATGGAGAATAACGATCCGAAGAGCAAGGACGACGTGCAGGACCCGATCGGAAAACTCGGATGGCCTCTCGAGAAAGGGCGCGATGGAGAGCGGACTCCGATGCAATGGAATCACGGAGGGAATGCGGGATTCAGCGTTGCGAAACCGTGGACAAGGGTGAAGCGATTTTGGTCATTCTGAATATGTCGGCAGCGGGGCAGAGGGTGCCGTTTGATCTTTCCGCGACGGGATTTTCGGCGCCGAAGCTGGAGGTTTTGTTGACAAGTTTTCACAAACAGGTGAAGGGTATGTTCGCGGTGTTGCCGATGGAGCCATACTCAGTTTTCATTGCGAAGATTACGAAATAGAAGAACAGAATTTGACACAAAGTAGGCAGAGAGCCGAGAGGACTCAGAGAGAAGAGCACTAGTAAAAAATTGCTTAGCGGAGGGGCGGGGAGAAGTCGGTCAGGGTGAGGAAAGTGGAGTCGACTTTTTCGACGAGTTTGCCGTTGGCTTCGGACTTGTCACGGACGCTTTTCCACTCGGGGTCGTCACCAAAGGCTTTCCAGTTGGCGGTGGCGGCTTCGCGGCTGGGGTGGGCGATGATGTAGAAGAGAGTTTTGCCCTTTAGCGGCTCGTCCGTGGGAGTCCAGTAGGCAATGTTCTTGATGCCATGCTTTTCGAAGAGTTGCATGGTGTGTTCGCGGAAACGGCGGAGGAGGTCATCGAGCTTGCCCTCGTAAGTGTGATAGATGCGCAGTTCGTAGACCGTGGTTGAGGATTGCGGGGCGTCGGCCAAGGCCGTGGTTGAAAGAAGAGTTGCCGCCGGTAGCGATTGAAGCAATGTGCGTCGGTTCATAGACGGGATTGTAGCAGAGCTTTGTGGGAAGTGAAGAGGGATCTGGCGCATTAAGATGAGAATTTTAATCGGTCTCATGGGGGGCGGCGTAGCATCTAGGAACCGCCGGAGGAGTGAATCGAAGTGGCCGCCACACATCCAGAAGCGCAAGGGACAATTACGGTTAGGCGGAACTCACCTGATGATGTGCAGCAACGTCAAATCATCGTGAAGCTGGACGGGGAGAGTGTCGGGGAACTGTTTTACGGGGACACGATCTCAGTGGCGGTGACGGCGGGGCGCCACCGGCTTCGCGTGGACAATACCTGGAATTGGAAGACGGTTGAGTTGGATGTTGTGACGGGGGACCACTTGAAATTTCAAACCGTGAGCCGGGCGGGGCGATTCTCGTGGTTTCTGGTGGGCATGCTTGGGGCGGGACCCATTTATGTGTCGATTAAACGCGAGGAGTGAAATTCGAGGTAACGGGCCAATCGTGCGGAAGTGAAGGAGGTACGCGAGCGATGGGAAACTACAGCTGGTTTGAGAATGTTTGGCAGGACATTCGGCTTGCGGCGCGCGGACTTCGGAAAAGCCCGGGGTTTCTAGCGGTAGTGGTGCTGTCGCTGGCGCTGGGGATTGGGGCGAACAGCACGATTTTCAGCATGCTAAACGCACTGCTGTATAGGCCGCTGCCTTACGACCATCCGGAACAGCTTACGGTAATCTGGCAAACGGAGAAAGAGCATCCGGGGGATTTTCAGGCGCCGCCGATCGCGGAGAGCGTGGATTGGAAAAAACAAAATACAGTATTTCAAGACATCGCGCTGACTAGCTACACGGAAGAGGTGATTCTGTCGCGGCTCGGCGAGCCGGAGCCGGTGCATGTCCAGTACGTCACGCCGAATTTCTTCGGGCTGCTGGGTGTGCAGCCAATTATGGGAAGGATTTTTACCGCCGATGAGATGCAGGATCACTCCTATGCCGTGGTAATCAGCAGCACCTTTTGGAAGAACCACTTCAACAACGATCCACAGGTACTGGGGAAGGCGTTCCAAGTGGATAGCGTCCCTTCGACTGTTGTGGGCGTGATGCCAGCGGGGTTTGCGCCATTCTACGGCGGAAAGCTGGATGTATGGATACCGGTGAATCCGGAAGCGGCGAGGTATTCGGAGCGAATCGACCACTGGTTGATGCCGATCGGACGGCTGAAGCCGGAAGCAACCGTCGCCGAAGCGCAAGTGGAGATGGGCGTCATTGCCAAGCGGCTGGAGCTGGCGTATCCGAAGACGAATAAAGGAATTGGAAAGGTTGTGCGGCCGCTGCACCAGGACCTTTACCGGTGGGCGGGACAGGCGCTGTATCCCCTCTTGGGAGCGGTGGGCTGCGTGTTACTGATCGCATGCGTCAATGTGGCGAATTTAATGCGGTCGCGAACGGAGACGAGGCGAAAAGAGTATTCGGTGCGAGCAGCACTGGGAGCGGGGCGGCGGCGGTTGATGCAGCAGTTGTTTGCAGAGAGCGGCCTGCTGGCGTTTCTGGGAGGCGGACTGGGAATTCTGATTGCGTACTGGGGGATTCAGATTCTGCGGAAGCTGCTGGGAGATTTTCCGAATGTCGAGAGCATCAGTATTGATGGGCGCGTGCTGTTGTTCACGCTGGGTCTCTCGGTTCTGACTGCGGGAATTTTCGGGCTGGCGCCAGCGTTGCAAGCTTCGAATCCCGACTTGAACGCGGCGCTAAGGGAAGCCGAGGGGAGGACGGTGGCGGGGTCGCGCGGAATCACGCGGCACGTTCTGGCGGTGTCGGAAGTTGCCCTCGCGATGGTGCTTTTGGTGGGCGCGGGATTGATGATCAATACGATGCTGCGGCTGCAGCAAGTAAATCCGGGGTTCGACGCGAAGAATTTATTGACCATGCTGGTGCAACTGCCGGAAGGCGGGAAGTATTTGAAGCGGGAACCTGGCGGCGACATGGAAAGAACCTTGCCGACGGTAGCGGCCTTCAACCAGCAGCTGACGGAGAAAATTGCGGCGCTTCCGGGAGTAGACTCGTCGGGGATCATGAGTTTTCTGCCCATGCGCGGGGCGTATATGTTCAGCTTTTCCATACTGGGACATCCCGCTCCGGCGCCAGAGAGCAGACCTCAGGCGGGTTACGACGATGTGAGCCCGAGCATATTTCAGACGTTTCGCATCCCCCTGAAAAAAGGGCGATTTTTGGACGAGCACGACACACAAACCGCGCCGTGGGCTGTCGTGGTGAATGAGGCGTTCGCGCGGAAGTATTTTCCAAACGAAGACCCGATTGGGCAGCAGATTCTTCTGCGATACGACCCGTATCCCGTGGATGAAGAGCGGCCGCGGCTAATCGTGGGAGTCGTGGGAGACGTAAAGCATTTCGGGCTTGGAGAAGAAGCTCCGCCATTTATGTATGCGTCGTACTTGCAGCAGCAGGCAGTATTCCCCGGGGGCACAGCGCTACCGCACCTACATCATTTTGTGGTGATCCGAAGGGCTTCCGGAATTGGCAGCCGAGGAAACGGGCTCGCGGGTGACGTGAAGAAAGCAATTGCCGGAATCGACCCTGATCTGCCGGTGACCGCGGTCAGGAGCATGGAGGATGTCATGTCGGAGTCGATGGGCGACTACCGACTGTATATGCAAATGCTGACAGTATTTGCGGGAGTTGCGGCACTGCTGGCGGCGATTGGCATATACGGAGTGATGTCCTACTTTGTGAGCCAGCGGACGCGCGAGATCGGGATTCGAGTGGCGCTGGGCGCGGGTCGCGGCGATGTACTGAGGCTGGTGGCGATGCTGGGCCTTAAGCTGGCAGTGCTGGGAGTGGCGGCCGGACTCGCGTTGGCGTTCGGATTGACGCGCTTTATAGCGACGTTTCTGTACGGAGTTAAGCCGACTGATCCGCTGACATACTCGGTTGTTGCGGTTGGGTTAGTGGGGGTGGCGATGCTCGCATCTTACGTTCCGGCGCGGCGTGCTTTGCGAGTGGACCCGATCATTGCGCTGCGTTACGAGTGAGCAGACAGATTTCGCGAGCCAGGCACGGTCAGTCATTGGCTGTTGGTAGAGTCCGAAGTTCGCATCGCAAAAAGAAAAAATTAGATATAGTGTGGCGGCTGTTTGGGCGCCGATGGTAGGGTGGGCCGAACGGCGGGAGGACGGAGAGCATGTCAAACAAAATTGTGGTTAGGTCAGTGGTTGCGGCGATGATTGTGATGAGTGGGTTGGCGATGGCGCGGGCGCAGATGCCGAATCCCTTAGGCGGGCCGGTTACCCTGGAGAACGCCAGGAAGGCAGCTGCGCCGGCGCTGGCGGAAGCGGAGAAAAATCGCTGGAATGTAGCTGTGGCGGTCGTCGACACGGGCGGGAACCTGGTTTTTTATGAAAAAATGGACAACACGCAAATCGGCAGTGCGAATGTCGCGATCGAAAAGGCGCGCACCGCCGCATTGTTCAAGCGGCCGACGAGAGCGTTTCAAGATACGCTGGCGGCTGGCGGAGATGGGCTACGCATATTGACTTTGAAGGGCGTCGTGGCGATAGAGGGTGGAATTCCGCTCGTCATGGACGGGAAGATTGTGGGAGCGATCGGAGTGTCTGGAGCGACGAGCGCGCAAGACGCGCAGTGCGCGAAAGCGGGCGCGGATGTTTTGAAGTAAGGCCGTGCTTCGATGCCGGCGAGCTACTTGCCAGATTTCTTCTCCGCGAGGGCAATGGCTTCATCTACTACTTTCTCGACGCGGCGAGCGCGTGAATCGGGCGAGCGATAATAGAAGATGGCGATCAGCAGTCCACGGCGATGAGAAGCTGACATGAGGCTCCATCCCTCGAAGGCGCGGGGATCGCGCGAGAAGGCCAATTTCAGCGCGGGAGGTAGTTCGCGCTCGGCTTCCATCGCTGAAAAGAGTTGTTCCGCGACTTGTTCAGCGCGGCGGACGCGTGAAGCGGCGCTCTTGGGCTGCACGACCCAGTCGGAAATCCACTTACGAATGGAATAACTCAACGCGTCAAACCATCGTCGAAAGGTCTTGTCTTCGGCGAGCATGTGCTTCAGCTCGGAGGGCACAACAACGACGCGTTCTTCGGTGTCGGGTTCGAGGAAGAAGTCCGCCGTTGTGCCCTCGGCTGCGTGACCGCCAGCCTGCATTTTTTTGTTTACGAGCAAAAAGTGTTCGCCCTTGCGGGTGGGAAAAAGCGACGTGCGAAAGGCGAAGCCATTGATTTCGCCTCTCACGCGCAAACGCCCGCGCGTTCCCCAGACTTTCTGGACGCTAAACGGAATCCAAATGATGACCCAGCCGAGGTTCGATCGCAAACGCTCCAGCGTCGCGCGGAACGATCTCCCAGCCTGCTTGGATCCAGGCTTTTGTTCCGGCTGGGATTTCGGTTTCATTGGCACAACACTACACTAATCGTGAGACGCTTGTTTTGGCGACTCGACCGCCGCCGTCTGCGAAACCGCGAATGCGAGATTTCGCGAGTACAAAAAATAAATCGAAGGTTATTGGAAGTCTTCGAGCAGCCAAGCGTTGGAGCTGCTGCTAGCCTCCCAGATGGCTACATGGCGGCCATCGGGGGAGGGAATCGCCCAACCGAGTTCCATCTCGGATTCCTCGAGGACGGGCTTGGCCTTTCCATGCAGGTCAACGTTCAAGAGAGTTTCCGTGCCGGCCGGGCTGGAAGCGCGAACCCACAGACTGCGACCATCAGCGGCCCAATCGATGTAGGTGACTCCGAACCACGGCTGAAAGGAGATGGTGCGCTCTGTCCCGCCGGCAACCGGCAACAAGCGAATGGAAGCCTGCTCCTGAGTGCGGTGCTTCTTGGAGATAGCCAGAGTGGAACCGTCGGGCGAAAGCGTCCAGTTGTGGTAATACCACTCCGGATCTTCGATCCTGGTGAATTCATTTTCCTTTCCTGTGACAGGGTCGAAGGTCATGAAAACGATACCATTCGAAGAGGCTTTGCTGAAGATGCACACCGCGGAAGGCGCGCGCGCACATTGCACATTACTGATGCCCATCTCAGCCAGCACCAATTTCGGTGTTCCCCCAGCAAGTGGGAAGCGCATCAACTGCGTTCGTCGGTCAGCATCGCTCGGCGAGGGGTTCAAAAGATAGAGAATCTCCGAACCATCGGGAACTAAGCGAGCTCCTTGGGCGTTCTTATTGCCGCTAACCACCAGATCCGGAGCCGGCTGATCGATGGACTGTTTGAAAATGTGCAACGCGCCGTCGCGATCCGAAGTGAAAATGACGGACTTGCCGTCCGGCGTCCAAGCGAAGGGCATATTCCGGCGCTCATCCAGGCTGAGGCGATGAGGTGTACCCAGCCCGGCGCCGTCTGCTTTGACTTCCGCAACATATACTTCGGGAGCGCCGGCCCAACGCAAAAAGAGCAAGTGCCGCCCGTCGGCAGAGATGCCGGCGCTCACCTTTGCATCTGGGCCATTCGTCAAGCGCTCCGGCTGGCCCCATGTTTGATTACCCCTTGCGTCAACCTTAATGGCCCATAGATTTGAATCGTTCTGATTTGGCGGAGGTTCGCCAAGAGAATAAATGAGGCGCCCGTCGAGTGCCCAGACAAGGGGGCCCTTGAGGCGAGCACTGGAGAGGATGTAGCTGGTCTTATTCGTGACGGGATCACAAATGCCGAGAGAGGCTTCCGGATCTTCCCACCCGTGAATGTATATCGTCCGTAGGAAGGCAATGTGGCGGTTGTCAGGGGACCAAACGGCAGACTGGATGTTATCTCCGGCCTGACCAAGAACCTTGCGGGCTTGCTGGCCGTCGGACTCCATCTGCCAGATTTCCTCGCGGCCGAATTCGCCGCGAAGGAAGACTATCTTGGACCCATCCGGCGAGACCGTGCCGCGGTCACCGTTGTCTACAAGTTTCTGCGGCGAGCCGCCGAAGACGGAAGCATTCCAAAGGCTGGGCTTCTCCGACGGAGAAGAAGTGCGCGTTACAAGAACATGACTGCCATCCGGGAACCAATTCAGGTAACTTGCCTTAAAAGAGTCCGGCAAAGCGACGGGGTGAGTTTCGCCCGTGCCCACCACGCGAAGAAAGAGACCGGCGCGGTCTGCAAAGGCCGAATATTTGCCATCGGGAGAGATGGCGGCGGCGAGGATGGGGTCGTTCTCCGGATTACCGGTCAGACGGCGTTCCCTGAAGCGAATCGAAGCGGCGGAGCGGTGGCCCACGTGCCAGCCAGCGCTAATTCCGGCCAACAGGATGGCAGCTACGGCAAGCGGGAGCTGCCAAAGACGGCCGAGTCGATGCGTCCCCCGATTCTCCTGTTGCGTAGGACGGAGTGGTTGAGGCGCCGCCAAATTATCCTGCGGCGTTCGGTTGATCGGGGCAAGAAAGCGGTAGCCTCGGCGCGCGAGAGTTTCCACAAAGCGGGGATTTTCTGCGGAGTCGCCGAGAGCGTTCCTAAGTCGTTTTATTGCAGCGTTAAGGCCATGGTCGAAGTCTACAAACGTGTCGACGGGCCAAAGGCGGGCTTGTAGCTCCTCGCGAGTGACGATCTGGCCGGGGCGTTCCAGGAGGAAAGCCAAAACCTGGAAGGGTTGGTCCTGGAGTTTCACCTTTGAACCGTTTCGGCGGAGTTCGCCGGCCCGCAGGTCAACCTCGAAAATGCCGAAATGGACGATGCAGTTTGGCTCTGTCTCTGGCATGGCTATTCCCCTATTCGAGAACCACTCTTTAGGTAATACGGGCGAATTAAGAAGATGTTTCTGAAGTTCCGTTGGTCACTTGGGCGCATATCTATTTGACGTCAAAGAACTTAATTCGTTATCCAGAGATGCGACAGGCGCTATCCCCGAAGCATTGAGCTACCTTCGCGTCCGGCGCAGGTTGGGCTTCACCAAGGAGGTGAAGCCGTGCAAGGAGAGATTTGGAAAAGATGTATATTGCTGGGGCTAGTTTTGAGCTTTGGGACATTTCCGGTGTGCGCGGAAGATGGGCGATCGCCGTGGAGTTCCGTGACGGTGGCTGTCCATAACCACGCAGAGGTTTCCCCGAACACCTTGGCACAAGCGGAGCGGACAGCGAGCGCGATCTTCAAGCAGGTAGGAGTGGACGTGGACTGGGTGAATTGTGACCCACCAGCCGGTACTGAGCAAATCGCTTCGTCCTGCCATGTCACGGAGTCTCCGAGACACCTGCAACTGTCGATTGCGCGGCGGGAAACTGCTGGGACATGTCGCGGCCCACGAGATTGCGCATTTATTGCTAGGGACGAAAGCGCACTCGGATACCGGCATCATGCGCCCGCATTGGAGTGAGCGGGATTTGGTCGACGCAAGCAAAGGCCATCTACTGTTTACCCAGGCACAGGGCCAAACGATGAGGGCGAAGGTGGCCACCAGTTTGTGTCGCACGGAGAGGGTGGTGGTTGCGGCGGGGTCGCCGAGCGACTGAACGGTTAGTTCTTCCTCGCGGCTTCTTGGACCGAGGCGCCAGAGCCTTCTTTGAGAGTGTGAATTCTGTCGACGGCAAGGTTGTCGAATTTTTCGAGGAGGCCGCTGGGCCAGCGGACGTGGATGGAATCGAGCTTGGTGGCGGAGCCGAGTCCGAAGTGGACGCGCATGTCGTTGTTCGAATCGTAGCTCGATCCGCTGCGAACTTCGTCAACGAAAAGGCGAGGGCCAGCCTTCATGGTGATGCGAGCGCCGATGGCGTCGCGCGGGGAACGATATTTTTGCAAGGCTGAGGTATAGGAAGAGCCGATCAGGTGAAACGTAATCCAGTGATTTGAGTTGCGACGATCGTTGACGACTAGACTGGGCGGCGCGTTCATGTTGCTGACGACCGCCGAGAGTTGGCCGTCGTTCCACAAATCACCAATGGCCAAGCCGCGCGAAGAATTAGCCGTGGTGATTCCAGGGCCAGCGTCGGCGGAGATGTCTAGGAAAGTGCCGTTGCCGTTGTTGTGATAGAGGATTCTTGGTTCCTCGAAGGTGCTGCCGAGATGCTGGCTATCGACTTCGGGATAGACATGGCCGTTCACGAGAAGAAGATCGGGCCAGCCGTCATTGTCGAAATCGAAGAACATAGCTCCCCAGCCGAGATATTTTGTGTTGAGGCCGAGGCCTGCGGGATAGGTGACGTCATCGAAAGTGCCGTTGCCGTTGTTGCGATAGAGAGTGGCGGTGTCGTCGGAGAAATTGGTTTTGAAGATGTCAAGTTTACCGTCGCCGTTGTAGTCGGCGACGGTTGAGCCCATGCCGGCTTGCGCGCGACCGTCTTCGTTGAAAGCGGCTCCGGCGGTAATGGCGACGTCGGTGAAAGTGCCGTCGCGATTGTTGTGATAGAGAATGCTGGCGGTGCTGTCGTCGGCGACAAAAATGTCGGGCCAGCCATCGTCGTCGTAGTCGATCGTGGATACGCTCAAGGAATAATGGCCGTCGGCTTGGTCGATGTGGGCTTTTTTCGTGACGTCTTCAAAGGTACCGTCGCCATTGTTGTGGTAGAGAATGTTTTTTGCAGCAGGGAGTCCTTGCGGACCACACATCACGGGGGCGCCTTTCCACATGCACGTTGAGCGATCGCCTGGAGCGGGCGCGGTCGCAAGATCGAAATCGACGTAGCTGGCAACCATGAGATCGAGATGGCCGTCGCGGTCGTAATCGACGAAGGCGCAGCCGTTGCCCCAGGATTTGCCAGAACCTGCGACGCCTGCTTTTTGGCTTACGTCCGCGAATGTGCCGTCGCCGTTGTTGTGATAGAGGACGTTTTTTCCGTAGTACGTGACGTAGAGATCTTCCCAGCCGTCGTTGTCGTAGTCGCCGACGCAGGCGCCCTGGCCCCATCCGGTGTGCGTAAGGCCCGCTTTTTCGGTGACGTCGGTGAAAGTTCCGTCATGATTATTATGATAGAGATGGCTTGTGGGAGCTCTTCCCGAGGGAGACGCGTTGAGGCTGGTGCCGTTGACGATGAAAATGTCGGGCCAACCGTCGTTGTCGTAGTCGAAAATGGCGACGCCGGTTCCGGTGGTTTCAATGATGTATTTTTTGGTGTCTACGCCGCCGAAAACTACCGAGTCGGTGAGACCTGCTTTTTTGGCGATGTCGGTGAAATGTGCGAGAGGTTTCGGATTGCTTTTTGGGAGCTGCGTGGTGAAGGAAATAGAAAAAGGAAAAAGCAGAGCAAGCGAAATCCAAGAGAGTCTGAAATGGAGCCACGAACGATGAGTCGGACCGGAAATCATGAACTCTTGGCATACTAAGGTGCGAGCAAAGTAGGGTCAAGGCGGAGCACAGGCCTGAGCTTTGTCTAACAAAATGGAATGGGATTTGATTTGCACTCATTTAACTTTCATGGCGGGTTGAAGGCGGGTTTGGCGGCTGGCGC
>WNFP01005391.1_pt1 | contig 15069 bp, 10 predicted proteins | sample 5400201 | NCBI WGS metagenome assembly WNFP01 (sample SAMN13153355, study PRJNA577476) | soil metagenome | isolation source: 115 cm saprolite under Madrone tree | place: USA:California | collected 2016-06-14
GCCGCTACGCTTGGGAATCCCGCAAACCACGCGGGATTCCCACTTTTCCACAGCCGCAACAACAACAAACCTTCGGTTACATTTCCAATGTCTCGACAACACCACCTACGGTTACATTCTTAGATGGCTTGACACGCCCAATACTAACTGCTGGACTCGACGCCACAGGGACTCGCGTACCGTACGCCTGCCAAGAATCTGATTGTTTCGTCCATTACAAGAGATTTCTTGGCATGATCGATTGCGTGGAGAAGGAAGGTCTTAAGGCTGGCCGAGAGAGCGGGAGGCGCTTTTTGCTGTTTGGGATGCGTCGGCGGCGCTGGCAAGAATTTGCCAGATGCGGTCAATCCAGTCTAGGTGCTCGGGCTTCATCAGGACGGAGCGCAGGCAAGTTAGGGTTTCGCGGTCACGGCGAACGCTAGGTGCCAGCGAATCGAAGAAGCTGACTGGCAGGTCCGCGACAGCAAGGTGCAGGCCGCGCTCGGCAGCAGCCGCGAAGATTGCTCGCGACTTAGCCGACATTTTGCTCACGCTGCTGGCGCGAGGCGCGAAGACCACGATGTCCAATTCGGGCACAAATGCCGGGGCAAACCGGCTGTCTTCTTCAATTTTTTTGTACAGACTGAGTGCTGCGGATCTGCTGCGCTCCAGGCGCCTCGCAAATTCGCCGCGCTTCACCAGCGGCAACAATTTCTGAGTGGCCCACAGCGCAGCCGCCGAAGCGCCCGGCCGCGAGCACTCCAGACTAATCTCTCCCAGATGCAATTCGGCCGAACTGAAATAGGTATACGGTGAATCATGCTTGTACAAACTGCCGACGCGGGGATCGCGGAACAGCACGCAGCCGCAACCGTAGGGTTGCAAGCCGTGCTTGTGTGGATCGATGACGATGGAATCGACTTCCGCGATGTGGGAGAAGGCGGACTGGGCGTGCTCGGCAAGATTGCCGACCAGCCCAAAATATCCGCCGTACGCGGCGTCGGTATGGACGCGAAAGCCGTGCTTCTCCCGGAGCGCCAGGATCTCCGGCAACGGATCGACTGAACCCGTCGCCGTTGTGCCCAGGGTTGCAACCACAGTGCCAACGTCGCCGCGCTCCACGCACTGTCGCAGCGCGTCCAGGTCCATACGCGCCCGCGAATCCACCGGCACACAATCAAATTGGAGCTGCAAGACACTGCTGATGCGATGGTGCGTGTAATGTGCTTGTGCGCTGGCCACAATCTTCTTGCCGGGCCGCACCTGGCCCGCGACCCAGAGGGCTTCGAGATTCGCCATGGTGCCGCCGCTACATAGATGCCCGAGAAAAGTCTTCCAGCCGAACATCGAGGCGATTTCCTCGACGGCTTCCTTCTCCATCGCGGAGGTGGCGCGGCCGCCATCCAGCGCGTGATTGTTGGGATTAATCCACATGGCCAGCGCATAGGCGAGCCGCGCCACGGGATGGGGCGGCTTCAACATCTGCCCGGCGTAGAGAGGATGAAAGTAAGGATAGTTGTCGTGCAGGCGTTCGGCGGTGGCCGTGAGGACGTCGAGCAGACAGTTTTCATCGTAAGAGTCCGGTGAAAACTCGGGCAGTGTAGCGAAGCCGGCGTCTAATTTCCTAACGGCTTCCAAGAGTGCATTCAGGCTTTTTTGTTCAAGCTGCAACGATCACCAATCCGGCCAGATTTTGGCGGAGAACAGGGCCACAAGTCGCTGGTCATGATTTTTACTGCCAAACTTTATCAAGCTGCCCGGCGGTTTGCAGCAAATCGAGTTGTGCCTGCTGGCGCTGGAAATTGGCGTCAAGATAAGCCATCCACTTGTCGCTTTCCACCAGGCGCGCTTTCTCGACTTCCCGCAAATTGATACGGCCTTCGACGAATTGCGATTGCAGCACGGTCAGATCTTGCTGCGCGAGTTGCAACTCCAGGCGCGCGACCTCCCTCGCGGCATCGCGCTCCCGCAAACGCCGCGTCTTCACTCGTACGGCCGCGCTTACTTCAGTCTTCTTGTTCGCCAGGGCTGCTTTGGCTACGTCCAGATTCACCTGGGCCAGCGCGATATTGGCCCTGGTTTGTGCGCTGAAAATCGGCACTTGAATCTGGACGCCGGTATTGAAGTTATTGGGTTGAAATTTCTTGAAATAATCCAGATAGTTGTTGAATTTCGCCAGCCGGCTATAAATCGCCACTAGCTGCAGCGTTGGGTAATATCCGCGTTTTTCGCCGGTCAGGCGAAACTCCTTGGCGCGGACGTCGGATTCGGCGACGCGTAGCGCGACATTGCCCTGCAGCGCGAGGGCAACCAGGTTCGCGCCCTCCTGCTCGGCGACGCCGGGCAAGTCTTCCGGCGTGACTTCGATCAATGTGTTTTCCGCGAGGCCGGTCTGGCCACGCAGCACAACTTCGAGCTCGTCCTGGCGGCCTTCGAGCTGCAGAATGTGCTGTACCACGCGCGCTCTTGTGAGCTGGTCCTTGGTGACAGCGAGGGGCAGCTCGAAATTTTCCTTTTCACGCTGCTGCGTAACGGCGAGGATTCTGTCCGCGCTTTCCTGCTCTTTGCGCAGCAAGTCGAGCGAATGACGAACCATGCCAAGTTCGAGATACGTGGAGGCGGTGCGCACGATGACACTGTTTCTGGCGTCTTCCAGAAGGATCTTTTGCGACTTGGCTTGCTCTTGCAGTTCTTTTCCTTGTCCCCGCAGCGGTTCATTGAAGACCTCCTCGGTGTAGGTGACATCGAAGAGCGCGGGGGCGCGCGCGCCGGGGGTCTCCGGGATTCCAAAGGTATAGCCTGCGCCGGAGCCGGCAAAAAGGTTGGGCATGAACTGGGCTTTCGTGATCATCGCGGAGCGGTTTGCGAGACTGGCTTGCAGCTTGGCGATTTGGATGTCTTTGCTATTTTGCAGGGCGAGTTCGATGGCGCGTTTCAGAGTGAGAGAAACAGCGGATGCACTGGTTGGAATCGGCGGCGCTTCTTGGGCGCGGGCAGGCATCGCCAGAGCGACAAGCACAACGATAACGATATTGACGCATTCACGGAGGAATCTAGAGTTCGCGCCGTTGTCAAGCCTTTTTGTCATGCGAGCATCCTCTTTGCTGCTTTAACCTCAAAAGCGACGGCCCTTCGAAGCTCAGGATAGACAAGACCGCCGCACTCCAAAATTATTCGTAGCGCAGAGACTCGATGGGCTGCAATTGCGCCGCATTGTTGGCCGGCAGGTAGCCAAAAAAAAGTCCGGTGGAACAGGAAACCCCGAAGGCGATCAGCACGCTTAGAGGAGAAATGGGGACGCGAAGATTCCCGGGCAATAGCGGCTGAACCAAGACTGGAATGGCGAGGCCGATCAGAATGCCGACGACGGCGCCGCCTCCGCTGATTAAAAATGCTTCGATCAAGAATTGATAAAGGATTTCGCGGTGGGCCGCGCCAATGGCCTTGCGGATGCCAATCTCTCGGGTACGCTCAGTGACAGTGACCAACATGATGTTCATGATGCCAATGCCGCTGATGAGCAGGGCGATGAAGGCCACGACCAGCAGCACGATGGTCAGCGCCAGCGAAATGTTTTTCGCCGCACTCAGGATGGCTGCCAGTGTCTGAACGTCATATTCCGCCTCCGACGGATGACGGCTACGCAACAGAAGTTCCATCTGACGCTGCACCCCGGAAACATCGTCGGGATGCGCGGCTTGCGCGCTGAGAGACCGCAGGACGTCAACGCCGGTGTAGTACTTCATCAGCGGAAAGGGAATGATGACGGTGTCGCGCTGGATGTCTGACAATCCGAAGGTAGCCACGCGCTCGCGAAAGACACCGATGACGGTGAAGGTGAGCTCGCCCATGCGAATGGTTCCACCGATAGGATTCTCCAGGCCGAAGACGCGATCGGAAAGCTCCCTGGTTATCAGGCAAACCTTGCTGCGCGTCTCCATATCGGCGGAATCGAAGTATCTCCCGCGGATTATGACCAGACGGCGGATGGCTTGAAACCCTTCGGTGACTCCGATGAGGGTTACGGGGCGTTCCACGCCATCTACGACGATGGTCATGGGCAACTCGCGGGTGCCGGCGACTTCCTGCACGCCGGGAATGGAGTCCTTCACGGCGTTCATGTCCCCAATGGTCAGCTCGTAACTCAGCGGCTGGCCTTTGGCCCCCGCGCGAACCAGCTCGACCCAAACCAAGTTGGAACCAGTAGCTTCAATCTGGCTGAGCACGAACTTGCGGCCGGTAAGGGCGACGGTGACGACAAGAACGATGGAGGCGCTGCCGATGATCACGCCCAATGAGGTGAGAATGGCGCGCAGCTTGTTGCCACGCAGGGCGTCGATGGCAACGGACAACGTTTCCCGCAGGTCCATCATGGCGTGAATCTCAGGCGCATTCTGTGTTCAACCCTTTTTTAGCCGCTTCAAGGCTTCGCGGACACTCTTGTTCTTGGATTCCAACTTCAGGGCCGTTTCGTATTCTTGAATAGCGGCTTGCGAGTTTTGCTGGCTCTCGTAGAGGCGGCCGAGCCATTCATGAACGCGCCACGGAGGAGGAAACCCGCTGCGTAGGGGCGCGCGTTTGAGATATTCGTTTAGCAGGCGCTCGGAATCGTCAGGGCGCTCATTCCTGATGATCAACGCAACGGCGCGGTAGAACTGCGAGCGCGGATCGGAGGGAGCCATTGCCTGGCCTTGGCCGGCCACGATAGCAAGCGTCTCCGCCTGACCCTGCTTCATGGCATAGTCGCCGATATCGTAGATGAGCTCGGTAGATTCCGGATGCAATTCGAGAGCTTGAGCGAACTCGCCGTCAGCGACTGCGAAGTCCTTTTTCTGACGCCGGCAATTTCCGGCCGCGTAATGGCCTTCGGCGGGATCGAGCGAAGCGAGTTTGGCAATTTCCGGCCGCGCTTTGTCTTCACCCCCGCCGGCAATGCCTGGAGCGCTGCAATCAAATTCAATGAGCGCCTGGTAAGCGGAAAAGTTTTTCTCGTCCAACTCGACCTGGCCTTTTCGCCGTAAACCTTGCCCAACCATTCATGGTAGAGGGAACTTTGCGGATCGAGAGCCACGGCTTTTTCCGCGCTGGCGACAGCTGCGTCATAACGCTGTGATTCGTAGTAAGTCTTGGCAAGGAGCAGATGGATTTCGGCATCGCGCGGATGTTGCTCGACGGCTAGTTGCAGAAGGCGCGCCGCTTTAGCGTAGTCGCTGGCTTCGTAGGCTTCGTGGCCGGCCTGGAAGTTATCATCGTGGCGCACACCGTCCGCTGCTACGCACGGGCTCTGCCAAGCCGCCGGAAGAAGAAGCGCGGCAAGGAGCGTGATTCTAATCGGATTCACTTCGGCCACGGATGTAGCTCGCATCGGTATTGACGATTTTTACGGGCATGCCGTCCTTGAGATCCACATCGCCAGGCAAGGCGACCATCTCGCCTTCCTGCAAGCCGCCAAGGACTTCATAATTGGTGGCGTCGGCGATGCCAACATGAATTTCGCGCTTCTCCAAAGTCGCTTTCCCCACGCCGAGAGCGTTGCGCAAGACCACAAAGACGAATCTCTGCCCGCCCTGTGCCTCCACGGCGCCGCGGGGGACAGTCAGGACGTTAATGCGCTCGCGGGAATTGATGCGTACGTTGACGTTGATGTTGGGCAGCAACTCCAATTTGTCGTTGTTGACCTCGCAGAGCAGTTCGCCGACGCTACGCGCGCCGCGCGGCACCACTTGCTTGGGGATCACCTGTGTTTTGCCCATCCAGGTGCGGTTGGGGAGCGCGTCCCAAGTGATGCGCACGGGTTCGCCAGGTTCCAGGCCGCCCAACTCGGGCTCGTCGATAAACGCGCGTACACGGACTCTGTGGAGGTCGGCCATTTCGGCGAGCAGGTCGCCGACTTTCACGTAATCGCCGGCTTTCAGGGGCAGGCCTTCGGCCGTGCGACCCAGGGAGTAAAGCGTGCCGTCGGCGGGAGCAACGATGCGGCCATCGCGGACTTTTTCGCCCAAGGCGGCAACTGCGCTGCGTAACTGCTCGACTTGCAGAGATTTTTGATTGGCGTCGAGCTTCACATCGTGCTCGAACTCTTGCTTGGCGGCGGTGAGCTGTCTGACCTGCGCATTGGCCTTGGCGAGTTCCAAATCGTTGGCGGCGAGCTCGTCTTTGGTGGCGGCTTGCTGGGCGATGAGACGCTCGAGGGAATCGTGATTGCGCTGCAGGCGGTCGCGTAGTGCCAGCGCCGCGGCTAGCTGGCCTTCGGTTTTGGCGGCTTCGTCGGAACGGCCGCCGGCTGTGGCGGCGCGGAGATCATCTTCGGCGCGGAGGAGCTTGGAGCGCGCGTCGGCGAGCTGGGCAGTAGCGTCCTTGACGTTCAACTCGAGCAGGAGTCGGCCCTTTTTTACGGCTTGCCCTTCCACAACACTGACTTTTTCGACAAACGTATCAAGCTGTGCGCGCACGACGAAGGGGGCAATGGGCTCGACCTTTCCGTTGCTGGAGATGGAAGACACGAGGTTTTCGCGGACGGGTGCGACTGCGGAGATTTTAGCGACCGGCTGGCGGCCGCTGAGACGCACGAGGGCAAAAGCCACAATAGCGGCCAAAACGAGGAAAATCACGATGCGGTTTCGCAGCCTGCGGTCCATTGCTTCCTATTCCGATTGCGCTGCCGGTCTGCTCAAGCCGGACATTGCGGGCACACGCGCACGACGTAGGTCCCATTGTATATGTGCGGCTTCCTGGCCCCCGCCCGGAGTAAGACCAGAGTACTCGATTGTAACAACACGTGCGGAGCTTGCACTAGAGGTGATGTCAATTCGCAAACGACTCCCCATGATGGATGCGCTGCGGTGGCGCAGGGATGCCGATGACTCCAGGCAGGCGCCAAAGAACGAAGAGAGAAGCCGCGCATCCATGTAGATTTGATGTGCGCGGACGGGCGGGGTCACACAGCGGCAGTGACGCGATCGTGCGGCTGAAATGTTCGACTTGGCGGACGCGTAGTAGACTCTGACGCGGGTGTGAGTGGCTCCGGAAAATCCGGCGCGAGGGGTCTTTGATGATTGAGGCGCGTGGCCTGTCGAAACGCTTCCACGACAAGAAGCGCGGAGAGATTCGCGCGGTCGATAACGTGAGCTTTCGTTGCGAGCCCGGGCAGATCTACGGACTGCTGGGGGCGAACGGCGCGGGCAAGACCACGACGCTGCGCATCCTGGCCACCATCCTGGAGCCGACGGACGGGACGGCGCTGGTGTGCGGGTATGACGTGGTCGAGAAGCCGGAGAAAGTGCGCGCTAATGTGGGATTTCTGTCCACAGCCACCGCGTTGTATCCGCGGCTGACCGCTCAGGAGTTGGTGGAGTATTTCGGGCGGCTGAACGGGCTGGACGAAGGCACGCTGAAGAAACGGGTCGACGATCTTTTCAGCCGGCTGGACATGAACGGCTTCCGGGACCGGCGCTGCGACAAGCTGTCCACGGGCATGAAGCAGAAGACTTCGATTGCGCGGACGCTGGTGCATGACCCGCCGGTGATGATCTTCGACGAACCCACGCTGGGTCTGGATATCATGACCGCGCGGACGATTACCACGTTCATTCGCGAGTGCCGCGACCGCGGGAAGACGGTGATTTTCTCGACGCACATCATGAGTGAAGTCGAGAAGCTGTGCGACGTGATCGGGATCATCCATGACGGCAAGCTGCTGACCGAGGGAACGCTTGCGCAGTTGCGGGAGAGATACGCGGAACAAGACCTGGAGGAAATCTTCGTGAAGGTTGTGGGCCCGATGCAATCGAAGGCGGAGGCGTAAAACACCATGAATCTGAACGCGGTTGGCATTGTGTACCGCAAGGAGTTTACGGAATGGGTGCGGGACCGGCGCACGCTGATTTCCACGGTGCTCGTCCCGCTTTTTCTGTTTCCGCTGATGATGGTGGGATTCAGCGCCCTGGCGGTGGTGCTGGTCGGCAAAGCGGAAAAAGAAACGCCAAAGATCATGATTTTGGGCGGCGAGGATTCGCCGCAGCTGATTGCCAGCATCAAGAAGCTCGACTCGCTGGAAATCGTGCCTTATGCCGCAAACTGGAAAGACGAAATTTCCAACAAGGATATTCGCGCCGCGGTGGAAATTCCCAAGGGATTCGAGAAGTCGCTGGAGACCGGTCCATCCGAGACGGTGAGGATTTATTTCTATGACGGGGAGATGAAATCGTCGTTCGGCGCCAATCGCGTGGAGAAATTTCTGAAGGACTATCGCGATGCAGTGGTGAAAGACCGCCTGGCGGCGAAGAATCTGCCCGCGTCAGTGCTGTCTCCTTTCGCGATCAAGCAGGAAAATGTGGCGCCGCCGGAAAAAGTGAGCGGCGCGACGTTCGGCAGCTTCATCGGCTACACGGTGATCATACTGTGCATGACAGGAGCAATGTACCCGGCGATCGATCTTACCGCCGGAGAAAAAGAGCGCGGCACGATGGAGACGATTCTCTCCAGCCCTATTTCGCGCATGGACCTGGTGCTCGGGAAATTCTTGCTGGTCTTCTCGGCTTCGCTGGCAACCGCGATTCTATCGGTCATCTCCATGGGGACCTCGTTTGCGATTTTGGGCCACTCCAATCTGATGAATTCCCCCGGCGGGCAGACTCTCGCGCTGAATCTCGGACTCCTTTCGGTAATTTCTGTATTTGTCATGGCGTTGCCGCTGGCGTTTCTTTTCTCCGCCGTGCTGATGACCATCGCGCTTTTCGCCAAGAGCTACAAGGAAGCACAAAGCTACCTGACGCCGATGACCTTCGTGATTGTGATTCCGGCCGTCGCGTCAGTTATGCCGGGCGTCGAGCTGACGCCGAAACTTGCGCTGATCCCGGTTCTCAACACCAGCCTGGTCTGCAAGGAGATTATTAGCGGCACCTATCATTGGAACTCGATCGCCCTCATTTTCGCCTCCACCTGCGTGTACGCCGCGGCGGCGCTGTTTCTGGCCTTCAAGACGTTCCAACGCGAGTCGGTGCTGTTCCGTTCGTGAAGGTTGTACTTGGCTACTTTTCGTCCGCCTCAGAGAACAGGGGGATTATCCCAACGGAGTTGGGTTTTGGCGTGTTTCGCACTCCTGGCTGAGGCGGCGGACGGTTTCACGCAAGCGCACGGCAAGGGCGGCGATGGTTTCCAGGCGCTGCTGGCCGCCTTGCGGCAGGCGCCCGTCATTCTTGCGGCGGACTTCCGCGAGCAGAAGCTCGGCGTTGCCCAGGATTCCGGTGAGCGGGTTGTTCATCTCGTGGCGGAGCACTTCGCCAAACGCCTCTCCTTTTAAGACATTCTTCACCGCAACGAACTGCTGCGCGTCGCCGGCCACTTGCTGCGCCTGGCGCAAGCGTCGCTCGACCATCTCCAACGCAACGGGCAGGCCACCGCCGGCGCGCTCTACGAAGTCGGCGGCGCCGGCCGCGACCAGCGAGGCCAGTTCCGATTCCTGATCCGCTCCGCCAATCACCACCACTGGCGCGTGAACGGCTAGAGCGGAAACGACGGAGTTCAGGCGCGGCATCTTTGCCACCGACCCTTCGCTCTCCGGGGTGGCAGAAGTTTTCTCGAGAAGGATGACCGTGGGCGCGGCATCTTCGACGATGCGGCGGGCGGCGTCCACGGTGCGCACCGCGGCAACGCGCAGCCCTCCTTCCCTGGTTTCGAATTCCCGGCGAGCGGCGGCGCACAGCTCGGCGTCATCGCTGACCAACAAGATGGTAAGTTCCCTAGTATGGATCATCTATTTCCTCGCTACATTTTTCTTCGCCGCCGGAGCACGTGAAGGCTCGCACGGCGAGGTGGCCTCGAAAACGCCGCGGATCTTCTCCGTAAGCTCCTCGACGCGAAAAGGTTTTGCCACGTGGGGCAGGTGATTGCGCTCCAGAAACTCGCGGGTATGCGCGGCAAGAACGTCTCCGGTGACAAACAGGAAACGCTCGCGAAGGGGATTCTTGGCACGGGCCAGGGCCTGGTAGAAGTGTTCGCCATCAAGTTCGGGCATTTTCATATCGCAGATGACCAGCGCGTAGTCTTCGCGCGCCGTGCGATCGAGCGCTTCGCGGGAGTCCAGGAGAACATCGACGCGCAATCCTTCGTCCTCAAGCACGTCGGCTATGAGCCTGGCAACGGTAGGCTCGTCCTCCAGGACAAGGACGCGGGTACCGGCCCAGACACCGAGGGCGGCGCCGATGCGCCCGGTTTCAGGCAATTCAGAGGTGGGCAAGGGCTCGAGTCGCGGGCGAACGGGTGAGGCACCGTCTGTTGCCGGCAACGGCATCTCCACTGTGGCGGTGGCCGGGAGCTCGATCGAGAAGACGGTTCCCTGGCCGAGGTTGCTGGTCAAATGCAATCGACCGCCATGCTCGCGCACGATGCCAAGGACAATTGCTAACCCCAAACCGGTGCCGACGCCCGCCGGCTTGGTGGTAAAAAATGGATCGAAGATGCGTGCTTGGATGGCCTGCGGAATTCCGGGGCCGTCGTCGCTGACTTCCAGGAGCACGTGCTGTTCGCCGATGCGCCTGGTCTTCACGCGGATCGTGCCGCCTTTGCCTTGCTCCTCGATGGCCTGCCGGGCATTCCCGATCAGGTTCACGAGCACTTGCTGGAGCTGCCCGGCGTCGCCCTGCACGAACGGCAGCACGGGCTCGAGATCGAGCTGCACGTGGACATTATCGGCTGCCAGGCTGAAGCGCTGCAGTTCGAGGGTGCGAGAGACGACCTGATTCAGCGCGACGCGGCGGCGCTCGGGCCGCGATTCCCTGGCGGAAAGCAATAGTTGGCGCAGAATGGTGCTGGCCCGCTCCGCTTCCTGAAAGATCTGGCGCGCTTCGTGGGAATCGCCGCGGGCATCGCGGCGCAAGAGCAGGCGCTGCGCGTAGCCGAGAATGCTGGTCAGCGGGTTGCTGAGCTCGTGAGCGATTCCGGTGACCATCTGGCCGAGCTCGGCGAGTTTGTCTGTCTGCAGCAGCCTGGATTGGAAGACGCGCTGCGCGGTGAGGTCGCGGTAGATTTCAACGCGGCCGGAGAGTACGCCTTTTCCATCAAGGATGGGGCGCGTGGCACGCTCCAGCAGGCGCGGAAACGGGCGGACCAACTGCAGTTCTTCTCGCAGGGCCCCTTCCGGGCTGCGCGCTAGGTCATACCAACTCTCGGCGAAAGCACTCGGGTCGGCGGCGCGCACACTGAGCGAGGCAACGAGATCGTCGAGCGTCTTGACGCGCGCGAGCTCTTCGGGGGCCAGGCCGGCGATCTGGCCGAAGCGGCTATTCACGGCGCGAATTTCCTGCTTTGCGCCGAAGAGCACCACGCCTTCCTCGAGCCATTCTATGACGTTCGCGATCTCGCTGGGGCCATGCTCGGTCTGCTTATTCTCGCTGCCTTCGGACAGGGGTTCGAGGAGGAGCTCGCAGCCGTCTGTGGCGGAGAAAAGAGCCTGCAAGCGGACACGCCCTGCGTTGCGAAGTTCCGCTTCCGGCACGACTTCCTTTTCCGTGCCGAGGCCTTGCGTGGCGGGCAAAACTTTCTGCAGCCAGGCCTGCACGCGCGAAACATCAGTCGGGGAAAACAACTCGGCAAAAACCTCCGAAGGATCGCCTGCCGGGGAAGTGTCGAGCGATGACGTGTTGCCTTTGTCTAGCAGCGCCCGTGCCCTGTCGCTCATGTGCGCGATGCTGCCATCGACGCGCACCACAACGGTGGCGGCGCGGACCGCAGCAAGCAAGGCTTGGTGCCGCAACCGTTCCCCCGCCCCTTCTTCGCTCTGCTTCAGACGCAACAGCGCCGAAGTGGCCAGCGCGGCGCGCAGTTCCAGGCGATCCACTGCGACCAGGGACGCGCTGTCCCGGCGAATGCCCGCGACGAGCACCCCGAGACTCTCACCGGCGGCCTCCAGCGGAAAGGCCGTCACGCGCGCGACGTCGCCGTGAGACCACACGGCGCCGGGTGCGCTTCCGGCGACACGATGGGATTCAAGCGCCCGGCGCCAGACAGCACTCAACGGGTCGCTGTCCAGCGCGCGAATCCAAGCGGCGTCGCCACTATGCCATGCAAAGAGCATCCTGCAGGTCTCCGGCTGGGCGGGTTCGTTCTTTGTCATCGATGAGTCCACAAAGCGGCCAATCGCGGCGAAGACTGCGCCAAGATCACTCCTATGCGCTTCTTTGTTCGTGCAATCCTTCACGATGCCGACAAGAATCTCGCTCGGCGATTGCGAACTGGCCAAGGCGGCCAGCACGCTGCGGGAGTCCTCATGACGTTCGCGGCCCAAGCGACGCTCGTCTTCGAGCTCCATGGCCAGAGCCAGTTCTGCCGCCACGGACTCGAGCGCCGCTCGTGGCAACGGTGCCTGCCTCTTGCGCCGTCCCGCGAACAACACGCCGCGCAGGTGTCCGTGCACCCGCACGGGAACCCAGAGCACGTGCCGCATTTCGACCAGCGCGCCGATCATCGGATCATCGGGCGACTCGCCAAGTTCCTGTTCAACGGGTCGCAGGCCGACCAGCAATTCCGCAGGGAGCGGAGGTTCCGGAGACAGCCTGGACCACTCCGCGGGCGTCGCATCCCCTTCTCTTTCCGCGACGATCCCCCGGAAGCTGCTCACCTCGGAGGAGTCGCCCGATCCTTCGGTGGGTTCAACCCAGGCGCCAACTCGGTCCGCTTGGCCGTCCGCCAGTAGGGTCTTAATCGCATCCTTCAACAGGTCGTGGCGTGGCTTGCCTTGCACGGCACTGCGGGCCACGGTGATGGTTTCCCCGCCCTCTTCGTGCGCCTTCCCCAAGACCCACATGCGCTTGCCTCTATTTGCTAGCCCTACGGCCCGCGGCAGATGCTGGGCGGCTGTCGCGAAAACACATACAGCCCCGCAAACAACATTGCACCGAGAGGTCCAACAGGCTCGACGCATCTCATTGATGAAAAAAGAGTTACGCCGCGTCGGAAGACTGGCCCGGAAGTCTTACATCCCATGTCGATACTTGCCGATGATTTTGGTTCCGAAGTGAGAAACAGAGATTGCGAGGGGCAAAGACGAATTTTGAAGTTAGAGGAAGCGCGTAGGCCGGAGGTCGACAGAGGCTAATGTAACGCGCGGGAGAGCGGCGCGCTCGAGGCGGCCGCTAACCTTGCGTATTGCTCGCCGCTCTTAACTGCTGGCTTCGTTTTCCACGTGGTACTGCTTCAGCTTCCGATAGAGCGTGGTCTTGCCGATGCCCAGAATGCGCGCGGCCGCGAGCTTGTCGCCTGCCGTTTCGCGCAACGTGCGCAAAATGGCGCGACGCTCAAGCTCTTCGAGAGGAACTAGCTCATTCGCCTCCGGGAGACGCTCCGTTTTGGGGTATTGCAGATTGCTCGGCAAATCGGCCACGTGTACGAGCGGACCCGAACCAAGCGCCACGGCGCGCTCAATCGCGTTTTCCAACTCGCGCACATTTCCCGGCCAATCATAGGCGATCAACTGGCGCATGGCGTCTTCGGAAATGTCTCGCGAGGTTTGCTGTGCGAGGGAGAATTTCTCCAAAAAGGACATCACCAGCAGCGGTATATCGCTTTTGCGCTCGCGCAGTGCGGGCAGTTTGATCTGCACCACGTTCAAGCGGAAATACAAATCCTGGCGGAAGGTCCCGGCCTTGATGGCCAAATCGAGGTCCCGATTTGTCGCCGCGATGATACGCACATCGATGTGGCGCCGCTCCGTCGAGCCCACCGGTTTTACCTCGCGCTCCTGCAACGCGCGCAATAGCTTGGCTTGCATGTCCACGGGCATGTCGCCGATTTCATCGAGAAACAGCGTTCCGCCGTTGGCAGCTTCCAGCAGCCCCTGCTTGCCGTGCAGGGCGCCGGTAAACGCGCCCTTCACATAGCCGAACAGCTCGGATTCAATCAGCGTGGGGACGAGCGAAGAGCAGTCGACGGGAACAAAGGGCCGCTCTTTGCGCGGTCCGGAAAAATGCACGCTTTTGGCTACCAGCTCCTTGCCCGTGCCGCTCTCCCCCAGGATCAGAACCGGATACTCGTGCAGGCTGACCCTCTGGATGATCTTGTAAACGCGCTGCATGCGCTCGGAAAGTCCGATGAGGCCGCCGAAGCCCGGCCGGGTGCGCAACTGCTCGCGCAATAGATGATTTTCCTGCTGCAGTTCCGCGGCGCGCGCCGCGCGCTCCAGCCGTGACCTCAGTTCCTCGATGCGAAAGGGCTTGGTTACGTAGTCGACGGCGCCCAGCCGCGTGGCGGCTACCGCCGAATCGATCGTTCCGTACTGCGTCAACACGATCACCGGCAGAGTCGGGTTGGTGTCGCGCACGCGCTTCAGCAGATCCAGCCCGCTGGTTCGCTGCAACCTCAAGTCTGTCAGCACGATATCCACCGCGGAGTTCTCCAATACTTCCAGGGCCTCCTCTGCGCTAGCTACGGCGAAGGCTTTCATGCCCGCCTGCCGGGCAACCTCGACGCAAGTCTCCCGGATAGACGGCTCATCATCGACGATGAGGATATTCATCGAGGCGGTCTCGCGAAGGACTGCTGCTTCTTCGCTCATGCGCGAACCTGGAGACTCCAATCAGCACTTTCCGAGCATTCTTATTTCCATTTCAGGAAATACGATTTTCGGTCATAAACGAGTATATACCTAAACTATATTCTGGGGTGAAGTATCAATTCGGGAAATCAGTGTTATCAAGGTGTTCCAAAACGGAACAAGGAATCTCGGTTTTGGAACTCTCTTCCCGAAGAAAAATGGGCTCTTCGAAGCCATCTCGAAGAGCCCATTTATGGCTGGCTAGCTTTGTGACCCGCCCCGCCTTGGGGAATAGCGCGCCTAGGCGCAGGAGCGAAGCGCACACGCCCGCACCAGCCGCGATTGTTCGTAGCTAGCGCCTGCTGAAATGTTATGTCGCAGGGTTACTGAGCGGAGCCGGGGTTTTGCGCCGCCGTGCCTGGCCCGCTATCCGCGCTGAAGATAGTCACTTGCACGCGGCGGTTCTTCTGCCGGTCGTCTCGGGTCTTTTCGTCGTTCACTGGCTTGTCTTTGCCCAGTCCCACGATCTGGATGCGGTACACGGGCACGTTGTGCTGCGATAC
>WNFP01007009.1_pt1 | contig 15067 bp, 16 predicted proteins | sample 5400201 | NCBI WGS metagenome assembly WNFP01 (sample SAMN13153355, study PRJNA577476) | soil metagenome | isolation source: 115 cm saprolite under Madrone tree | place: USA:California | collected 2016-06-14
AAAGGCATCGAAGGGATGGGTGGCAAGCTGCTGCACACCTACCTGACGATGGGCCGCTACGACATCGTCGCGATCATCGAAGCGCCCGACGACGACGTCGCCGCCAAGTTCGCGGTCATGACCGGCATGCAGGGCAACGTCTCGACCGAGACGATGCGCGCGCTCAACGAGGGGGAGTTCGACCGCCTGCTCAAGTCGCTCTAGCGCGGGGTTCGGCAGGCGGTATCCGCAGGGATAACGCCAGCCAGCCCATCACCACCGACGCGACGATCCCAGGCACGAAGGCCAAAACGGCCCGCCCGGTCGCGTCCCACAGCGCGCCGGCGATGAGCGGCACGATGAACGCGATCGCGTACTGAAAGGTGAACACGCCCGCGCTCATGCGGTGCACGTCGCCGGGCGCGGCGATGCGAGGCGGCATGGTGAGGACGACGATGAATGCGAGCGCGGCCGCGAAGCCGAGGATCAGCGCCCAGACCAGGACGCCCGCCCCGGGCGTGACCACGATGCCGATCTGAGCCGCAACCATCAACCCAGCCGAGCCGATGAAGCCCGCACGTCCGGTCAACAGCCGATCCCAGATGGCGACGACGGGCGCCGTCAGGAGCTGCGACCCGTTGAAAATGGCAAGGGTGGGGGAGATGAGCTGGTGGCGGCCCGTCTGGTCGAGGAAATCGGGGATGTAGGCGTTGGTGCCGAAGTAGACGGCGGACGCCATCCCCGTCACGATGCCGATGCGCATCGTCTGGCCAAAACGCCATGAGGGCCACCAACGCGTTGGAACTGATGGCTTGGGTCCGCGCTTCGGCGCCGCGACGGCGATCGCAACTGCCGTTATGAGGACGAACGCGGACCACAGCACCAGCGCCCAGCGCCAGTCGCCGTGGGCCGCGGGCAGCGCGCCGACCGGCGTCGTGAGCGCATTGGGCAGCGTCTCGCCGATGAGGATGCCGTTGCTGTAGACGGCGGTGGCGATCGCAATGCGCCTCGGGAACCACTCGCGGACGATCGACGGGAAGGCGGGCTGGCTCACTGCGACGCCGAGCCCCATGAGGAAGGTCGATGTGAACAGCACCGGGGTGCTCGGCCCGAGGCCGCGCGTGGCGCCAAACACTGCGACCAGCCCGAGCCCCGTCACCAGGGCACCGCGAATGCCAAGCCTGGCGATGAGGAGCGATCCCGGCACTGCCGCGGTGGCGAGCAGGAGCACCGGCAGCGATACCAGCGCCCCGACACTCTTCTCGTCGAGGTGCAGGTCGCGGTGGATCAGAGGTATTAGCGGCGGCACGGCCAGCATCGTCAGGCGGAGGTCGATCCCGGCCAGCCACAGTAGGAGAAGCCGGACCGAATCTCGGCGGCTGAGCTTCACAACGGCAGATAATGGGCGCCGTGCCGGGACTCCTCATCGTCGCCGCGAGCGGAGCGACCGATCCCACGCGCGCCAGCATTCCGTTCCACATCGCTGTCAACGGGGCGACACCGGCCAAAGTCCAGGTCGCGGTGGCCCTCGCCGGCGATGCCACCGAGCTCCTCAAGCCCGACATCATCGCCAACGTCTACGGGCAGGGCGTGCCGCCGCTGCGCGACCTCATGGACAAATGCCTGGAGCAGAACGTTCCCCTCTACGTTTGAAAAGGCTGTGCTGAGGCCCGTGGGGTCTTGCCGTCGATGATGACCCCGAATGCCTCGTTCATCACGCCGCCGGACCTGGTGCGGCTCACGATGGAAGCCGACAAAGTCCTGAACTTCTAACTGTTAATTCACCTCCCCACCCTGTGGGGAGGTCGGGACCCGCTTGCGGGTCCCGGGTGGGGAGATCCAGGTCTCAAGTCCGTGTCGCGCCGATAGCGGCCAGCGCGCTCGGGTTCTCCAGCGAAGAAAGGTCGCCTGGATCCTTGCCGGTGTAGATCGAGCGCACCACGCGGCGCAGGATCTTCGCGTTGCGAGTGCGCGGCAGGTCGGTCACGAAATGAACCGCCTTCGGCCGCAGCGGCTTGCCCAATGCCGTCGCTACAAGGTCCTCGAGCTCGACTTCCAGCTCATGCGTCGCGACTTTTCCGGGCCGCAGGATCACGAAGCACACCAAGACCTCGCCCTTGAGCTCGTCGGGCACGCCGATCGCCGCGGCCTCGGCAACCGCGGGATGGCCCACGAGCACCGATTCCACTTCCGCCGGACCCAGGCGCTTGCCGGCAATCTTGATGGTGTCGTCGGAGCGGCCGAGGACGTACCACAGGCCGTCTTCGGGGTCGACGTAGGCCCAGTCGCCGTGCACCCACACGTCGGGGAAGCGGTTCCAGTACGTCTCCAGGTAGCGCTCGCGGTCGCCCCAGAAGCCGCGTGTCATGCCCGGCCATGGGTTGCGGATGACGAGCTCGCCCACCTCGCCCCGTACCGATTTGCCTTCCGCGTCGACGACGTCTGCGGCGATGCCGGGAAGGGGGCCCGCGAACGACGTTGGCCGGAGGTGTGTGATCACGTTGCCGCACAGGATTCCGCCCGCGATCTCGGTCCCGCCTGTGTAGTTGATGATCGGGATGCGGCTGCCGCCGACGTGCTTGAAGAACCAGTTGAACGGCTCGGGGTTCCATGGTTCGCCGGTGCCGCCGAGTATGCGCAGGCTCGAGAGGTCGTGGCGCGCGGGCAGTTCGTCGCCATGCGTCATCAGCCCGCGCACGAGGGTGGGGGAGACGCCGAGGACGGTGACCTTATGGTCGGCGACCATGCGCCACAGCCGATCCGGCGCCGGGAAATCGGGAGTGCCTTCGTAAAGAACCATGGTCGCGCCGAGCGCGAGCGATCCGATGATGAGCCAGGGGCCCATCATCCAGCCGATGTCCGTGTACCAGAAGATGGTGTCGTCGGCGCCGACGTCGAACCCGTGCGCCATGTCCTGCGCGGCCTTGACCGGGAATCCGCCGTGCACGTGCAGCGTCCCTTTGGGACGGCCTGTGGTGCCGGACGTGTAGATGATCATCAGCGGCTCTTCGGGGTCGAGCTCGTGCGTAGGTGCATGCCGCGGCTCGTCCTCGAGGAGCACCTCCCACACCTGGTCGCGCCCCTGGGTCCAGGGGACGTCGCGAACCACGCGGCGATGCATGATGACCTTGGTCACGGTCGGGCAGGTGACCAGGGCTTTATCGGCCGTCTCCTTCATCGGAATCACCTGACCGCGGCGAAAGAAGCCGTCCGCGCAGATGAGCACTTTGGCTTCGCCATCTTGCAGACGGGTCGCGATGGCTTCGGGGCCATAACCGGAAAACAGCGGGATGATCACAGCGCCGACCTTGGCCGTCGCCAGCACCGAGATCGCGACCTCGGGGCACATCGGCATGAAGATGCCGACGCGATCGCCCGGCCGCACGCCCAGGCGCCTCAGCGCGCCGGCGAGACGGCACACCTCTTGATCGAGCTCGCCGTACGTCAGTCGCCGCACGTCGCCCGGCTCGCCCTCCCATATGAGAGCGACCTTGTCGTGGAACTCTTGATCACGGTGGCGGTCGAGGCAGCTCTGGACGATGTTCATGCGCCCGCCGATCCACCACTGCGCCCACTGTTTGCCATGGGTGAGGTCGACCACGCGGTCGTAGTGGCGATAGAAGGCGATGTCGATGTCCTTGATGGCGGCGTCCCAGAACCACTCGATGTCCTCGTCCGCACGTTTCAGAAGCTCGGGGAACGTCTCAATGCCGTGCCGGTCCATGAACTGCTTCAGGCGGCTCTTCGCGATCACGTCTGGGCTCGGTTCCCAGATCACGTCCCCGATCACGACCGGCTGCATGGCCCTTGGATTCTAGTGACCTGTCTCCGTACACTCCGGCGTGATGCAGCACTTGCCACCCAACTTTGCTGACGACCTCGCCCAGGTCCTGGAGCCATCGCATCGCGGCGCCGCGGCCGGCATCATCGAAGCCGCGACCGCGCTCGATGACGAGGGCCTGCGCACATTCCTCGACCTTTTTGCGCAGAGGGTGCGCGCGTCCGGCCGGCCGATCACTCTGGGCGAACTGCAACGTTTCCTGACTGCCTCGAGGAAGAGATCCCACTCACACGGCCCCTGATCTCGTCCGCTTCTAGATAAAGCTCCCAATAGTTCGACCACGCCGTGCGGGCGACCGCGAGTGCGACATGCGGCTTGTATCGCTCCTGTGCAGCGCGTATTGCGTGCTGCTGCGCATAACACCATCGATCCCATGCGCGCTCGACTGTGCACTCAACCAGCTCGAGCCATTCTTCGTCCACCTCGCCGCCGGGCGGAGGTGGCAGCGCGAGCAGCTTCCACAGGCTGTTCTCGCGAACCAGCGTGATGACCGGTTGTCCGCCGGGCCTCCCTGCGTGCCGGTTCGGCCTCGGGTGCTTTGGGTTGGCCGCCATCAATCGCTGCTGCACGGCGAAGACCAGGTCGTGTGCGGCGTGGAGGGTCGACGGGGGGAGAAGAGGATCGGAGCGGCCGAGGCGGACCTGCAGCGAGCGGATCGCTTCGCGCAGGTGCTGAGGCACCTCGACGTGGTCGTCGAGGCGGAGCGTCTCGACGTCGTCGAGCAGGCAATCGGACTCCGCCATCAATGCGCGGCGCCGCTCCTCGACCTCATCGCCGTCTACTCTCGAGATGGTTGCTGCGGCCATCGCGAGCACCATAGGCGCCGTAGGCCACTTGTCAAGTATAGGTTTACAAGCAGGCAACTACTCAACGGCGCGAAGGCTTCTTAACAACCACGGTTGGGGAACGTCGCCCGCCCTCATAAGGTCGTCGCAGAGGTTCTTGGATGAGAAAGAGATGGTTGGTCGCATTGGCAGCGCTGGTGGCCGGCGGCGGGGTCAGCGCTGCGCTGCTCGTGTTCGCGGATCCCACGCGTGGCGCCGTTGACGTCTATGCGGCGGCGCGTGATCTACCAGCCGGCGCATCGATGTCGACTGACGCCATCCAGCTCAAACGAGTCAGCATTGAAGGAGGCGCCGCTCAGCTGTTCACCGTCGGTGAAGAGTCGCGACTCTCGGTCTTGCGTGCCGCTCATGACATCCCTGCCGGCCAGTTGATCCAGCGCGGCGACGTCATGAGCGCGACATCGGTGTCGGACCGCCGGTTGGTATTCGTGCCTGTGGGTCAGCTGCCGGTGATGTCGGCCGGCGCCAGGGTCGACCTGCTTCTGATCGCGGGCACCGCTGATCACCCAACCGTCGCGCCATTCGCCCTCGGCGTGGAAGTGCAGGGAGCCGTTTCCGGTGGTTTGGTCGTGGCGGTGCCCGCCAAGGAAGCCGCCGCCTTCGTTTATGCCGCGGCCATGATGCATCTGGCTGCTGTGGTGGCCGAGCCTGGCGCTGCGTATGCGACCGAGGCGCCCATCTCCAGCCCCGAGGATGCGATCGCCGTCGCGTCCGGGCGGTAAGGGAATCGATGAGGTCGTCGTGGTTGTAACTCCCGCCGAACCACCGACCACCGAAGCCCGCGTCCGGTCGCTTGTCGAGGCCGAGCTTGCATCCGAGCTCGCTCGCCGCGATCGGACGCGCCTGCGGGTGGACGATCAGCGTTGGGTCTACGAGCTGGTCGGGCGAATTGTCGGCGAAGAACAGCGTACGAACGTGCCCGCTGCGACTCACGAAGAGTCGGAGCAACTCTGGCGCCGCGTGTTCGCAGCGGTCACTCCACTTGGTCCGCTCGCGGAGCATCTCGCCGATCCGGAGGTGGAGGAGGTGCGAATCAACGGCACGGAGGCCTGTTTCGTTTTCAAGGGCGGCCGTCGGCACGTTGTCCCACCTCCGTTCGCGGATGAAGCCGGGCTCGTTGAGCTCGTCCACTGGTACACGGACGGCACTCCAAGTGCGCGACTGGATCGTGCCAGTCCCACGGTGACGATGACCCTGCCCGAAGGTAGCCGCCTGCATGCTGCTCTTTCGCCGCCTGCCCGACCGATGAGCGTGACCATCAGGCGCCATCCTTCCGAACGGTTTCGAGATCTTGATGCCCTGGCCGCGTCAGGCTTCTTGCCCAGTCAGCTCATCGCGTTTCTCGAAGCGGCCGTCGCGGCCCGCCTGAACATCCTGGTGTCTGGCGGTGCAGGTTCGGGCAAGACGACCTTCATGCGCGTGCTGGCTCGCCTCATCGGACCCGACGAGCGCGTCGTCACCATCGAGGACCAGGCGGAGCTGCACCTGTGGCGTGAGCTGACGGACTGTATCTCGCTCGAAGGTCGGCTGCCAAACACCGAGGGTCGTGGCGCGATCACGATCCAGATGCTCGTCCACGAGGCATTGCGAATGTCGCCGGACCGCATCGTCATCGGCGAGGTGCGTGGGGGTGAGGCTCTCGACCTTCTCGACGCGATGAACACCGGGCATCCCGGATCGGTGTGCACCATTCATGCGGAAAGTCCACGGGAAACCCTGCCGCGTTTGGCTCGTCTCGCACTTCGAAATCCCTACTCGCCTCGGGCCGAGACCGTGATGTCCGAGGTCGTCAACACAGTCGATCTAGTGCTCCACGCGGGATTTGTCCGACCTTCGGTTGCGGGGGCTGACGCGCGGGTGCGGCGGCTGACGTCCGTGAGTGTGGTTGCCGGATTGGATGACGGCCGCGCGGTCGTGCGTGAGCTCGTCTCGTTCGGCAGCGACGGCAGCTGGCATCGTGTCGGCTCACTGGAGGCTGTGCCTGAGCGTGCGTACTCCAAGCTCACCGCGGTCTGCGATCCTTCGCGACTCCTGGACGGTTTCGATGCTTGAGGTCGCTGCTGCCCTCTGCGCCGGCTTGGGAGCAACGGCGGCAACCCTGTCGATAGCGGCTCCGGCGCCGGTACCGCACGACAATTCAGTTGCTCCGCCTTGGATCGAGCGAATGGTGCGCAAGCGCTGGGCACTGGAGATCGCGCTGGTCACCGCCGCGGGTTGGCCAGGACTGGGCGCTGCCGGCCTCGCCGTGGTCGAGCTGTCGGTCGCGCTCGTTGGCGGCTTTGCCGCGGCCCTGGTCACCGGGTTGCCGGTGCTGGCTCTCGCAGGTGCCGTAGGCGCGATTGCGGTTGTGCGCGGCGCCGTTACCGCTCGAGCGCGGGCCCAACAGGTTTTGCGCCAAGACGCAGTGCTGGAGGCGGTGCGGATGCTGCGCCAGCTCCTGGAAACCGGCGCGAATGGAGTCAACACCGCCATCGCCGTACTGGGCGAGCGTGGTCCGGCGCCGCTGCGGTCGGAGTTTCGGATCATCGCCGCCACCGCGGTTGGCCGGCGCCAAGCCTGGAGCGCGGCACGGCAGCGGGTCGGCGAGCCGCTGTTCGATTTGCTCGCCGCCGCGGTCCTCATACAGAGCCCGAGCGGCGGCGAGCTGGCGCCGCTCTTCGCCGACCTCGAAGTCTCGGTCAGCGGCGCCCAGGAGGTCGAGCGCGAGGCGCGCGCTCTTCAGGTGCAGGCGCGCTCGGCCGCGGCGATCATCGTGTCGCTCCCGATCGTATTTCTCATCGTCCTTTCCACGCTGCGCTCGCCGTATCTCGACGCTTACCACAACCTCGCTGGTCAGGCCTTCTTGCTTGCCATGCTCGGCGTCATGGCGTGCAGTTACGTATGGATGAGAAGACTGCTGCTCCTGCCCGGGCTGCAGCGCGTGAGGTTGAGCGATGCCTGATGCAACCCTTGCAGCGGGGGCAATCGTTGCTGGCGTTTTGGTTGGCATCGCGGTGCTCATTGCGTGCGGTGGCGCCATGACCGCCTATGGCGTCATACGTACCTTCGTGCGAAACACTGTCGCCCGCATAGTGGTGGCGCGCAGTGCTCGAGCGAGATTGGCGGTCGATCTCGACCGGGCGGGCTGGCGCGAGAGTCCAGAAAGGATTTGCGTGCTTGCAATCGCACTCGCGGCGTGTCTGGCTGTGCTCGGAGCAACCACGATTTCCGCACTGACCACGAGCGGCGCCGTTGTCGTGTGCGGCACAGGGATTCTCAGTGGGCTCGGACTGCCCTTCGTCGCGCTCAGGTCCGCCATCGCCCGGCGCCGCAGGCGGCTCGAGGGCGAGCTGGTCCCGCTCCTGGAGCTCTTCACCCTCGAGCTTGGTGGGGGAGGGAGCGCCGTTTCGGCGCTTGGCTCAGTGACGATGCAGGTGCAGGGCGAACTCGCCGCCGACTTGCGCCGGCTGCTCATCGCGTCTCACGTGGCCGCTTCTGCATCCTTTGAATCGCGCCTGATCGAGTACTCCGAGCGGCTGGAGATTCCCGCCATCGGAAGCCTGGCGATGATCCTTGCGGCAAGCCGCGAGTACGGAACCGGCGCTGTGCAGGGTGTGCGAGCGCTCGCCACCGACCTGCGCCGGTCACAGAGACGCGACCTCATCGCGCACAGTCGCCGCGCGCTGAACCACGTGCTCCTGCCTGCTGCGGTCGGCGTGCTGTTGCCGTTCCTCGCCGTCCTGATGTTTCCCGCGGTTACGGCGCTGCAGCGAAACCTACGGTGAAACTTTCGTCGCGTGGAACCGCGCTGATGGAGTTCGCGCTGGCGTGGCCGATCGTGCTGCTGCTGGTCCTTGGTGCGGTGCAGTTGGCCATCTGGGCGAGCGAGTCGGCGGCTGCGCGAGGTGCCGCTCTGGCGGGAGCGCGCGCGGGAACTGTGGCCGGCGCAGGGACCGATATGGCGGCCCGGGTGACGCTGAATGCGCTCACGCCGGCCCTCGTTGGCGCCGGCGCCGCTATTTGGTGCCCGGCCGATACCGGACGCCAACCGATGTTGTGGATTTGCGCGACGGACCTTGGTTCCGCGTTGAGGGTGGACGTTGGTGGATCCGTGCCGTCTCTCGTCCCGATTGTTCCGGGTAAGGGCATGCCAATTCGCGCACGCGTTGTGCTTGACAAAGAGAGTTTCAGCCGGTGAGGAACGCGAGAGGGCAAGCGCTTGTCGAGCTGGCGTTATGCGCACCGGTTCTCGTCCTTCTGGCAGTGGGCGTCGCGGCGGTCGTCCAGGTGCAGGACGCCGCAGCCGGCCTCGACGCCGCCACACACGCCGCTGCCGCCGTCGCGGCACGGGCACCCGATCCTTTGACCGCCGACCTCGTCGGAACGTTCAGCCGGTCGACCGACATCGTGGCGACATCGACAGCAGTCGTCGACATCGGTTGGTCGGGCTTGGTGGTGCCGCGTTCTCTCGTGTTGCGCTCACGAGCCGTGATGCGCCTCGAGTCCTGGCGAACCCACAGGATGTCGACGTGATTCACGGTCAGCATGGCCAGGTCATGGCTTTCATCGCCGTGGCATTGGGCCTCGTCGTCTTGCCCGTTGCCGCGTACGCCGTCGACTCCGCGACCGTGAGCGCGGCCGCTGCCGCGCTCGAGGAGGCGACAGCAACGGCCGCTGTTGAGGCGTCACAGCAACTGGACATCACTGAGTTCAGAGCAGTCGGCGTGCTGTCGGTTGACGCAGCGGCTGCACAAACAGTGGCGCAGGCAATCCTTGCGGCGGAGGTGCCGAGGGCATCAATCACGTCGGTCACAGCCAGGGGCGCGGAGGTCACGATCGCGACGCACGAAGATGTTGCGCTCCCTTTCGACTTCTTTCCTGAGCGCGGCGTCCGCATCCAGGCGAGTGCCTCAGCCAGGCTGGCGGGTGGTTACGACAGGCCGAGCAGCCGCTTGCCGTTGCCGATCAGCACCTTCTGAAGCACTGGCTCGGGGATCTCCAGGGTCGCCAATTCGTCGAGGCATCGCCGCGGCTGGATGAACGGGTAGTCGCTGCCGAAGACGAACTGGTCCTGCAGCCGGCCCTTCATGTCGCGCATCACCTCAGCCGGGATGTATCGCGGCGCCCAGCCCGAGATGTCGATGTAGATGTTCGTCTTGTGCAGGGCCATGGCCAACAGCTCCGTGTGCCAGGGGTAGCCGAAGTGCGCGGCGATGACTTTGAGGTTGGGAAACGACGCGGCAACGGCATCGAGCCGGATGGGGCGCGCGTAATCGAGGCGGATTCCCTGCCCGCCCGGCTGGCCCGCGCCGATGCCGCTCGTTCCGGTGTGGAAGAGCACGATCAGGCCCAGCTCCTCACATCGCTCATACAGCGGCCAATGCTTTTCGTCGTCCGGCGCGAAAGCCTGCAGTGAGGGGTGCAGCTTCACACCTTTCAGACCGAGCTCGCTGATCCTGTCCAGCTCGTCGACCGCGCGGTCGCCCTTCAGCGGGTCGACGCTGCCGAACCCGGTGAAGGCTTGCGGGTGGTCCCGACAGGCCTGCGCAACCAGCTCGTTGGGCACACGCGGGCGGCCGGTCGCTGTTTCCGCGTCCCATGCCAGCAGGACCGCGAGCACGTCGAGTTCCATGTAATCGCGCGCCAGGTCGTCAAGCGAGCGCCGCACGACCTTGGACCGAAAATACGATTCGGCGGCCTCTATGTATCCCTGCATCGACGCGTCCAGCCATTCCGGTGTCGGCAGGTGAACGTGGAAATCGATCGCTCTCACGGCGGGGCCGATGATAGATGGCATGCAGGCCACCCTGTTGGTGCTCGCCGGGGGTGAGAGCCGCCGAATGGGCCGGCCGAAGGCCTGGCTCGAGGTGGGGGAGACCAACCTGCTCCGCTGGATGGTGGAACGATTGAGCCCCGCGTTCTCCGAGGTGATGGTCTCGTTCGCCGAGCCCGAACAGCTCGAGGAGCTCGTGCCATACCGTCTGGTTTTCGATCGCAAGAAAGCCGCAGGCCCGCTCGCCGGCATCGAGGCGGGATTGACGGTCGCCCGCCACGAGGTCGTCTTCGCCATCGCCTGCGACATGCCGTACGTACCGCGCGGGTTGGCCGAGAGGGCCGTCGCTGCAGCGCGTAGCTGCGACGCCGCGATGCCGCGGATTGATGGTCGGCCCGAGCCGGTGTGTGCCGCTTATCGGCGCTCGTCGCTGCCGGCTGTCACGGCGGCTCTCGACGCCGGTCGATTGAGAGCGGCAGATCTGGCTGAACGACTCGACGTGACCTGGCTGGAGGGCCTCCATCCCGACCTGTTCCGGAGCCTCAACACAGCCGAGGACTACGAGCGATTCCATGACGCTCACCCGGCGCAGGGATAATGGCTGTCTTGTGAAGATCGTCGTCACCGTCAAGCAGGTGCCCGACCCCAACTCCACCACGATCCTCGAAGCCGACAACACCGTCGCGCGCGATCGAGAGGTGGTCCTCGACCCTGGCGACGAGTGCGGAATCGAAGAAGGCCTGCAGCTCAAGGAAGCCCACGGCGGCGAGGTCATCCTCGTGTCAATGGGTCCCGAGCGCGCCAAGGACGCCATCCGCAAAGGCCTGTCGATGGGCGCCGACCGCGGCGTGCTCATCACCGACGAGCAGCTCGCCGGCGCCGACGTCCTCCTCACTGCGCGCGCACTCGCCGCCGCGATCAAGCCCGAGCAGCCCGACCTCATCATCTGCGCCACCGAGTCGTACGACGGCAGCACCGGAATGGTGCCGCCAATGCTGGCGGAGCTGCTCGGCCTGCCGCAGCTGACGATCGTAAAAAAAGTCGAGCTCGACGGAACCACGATCAGGGTCCACCGCCAGACTGCCGATGGCTACCAGGTCGTAGAAGCTTCCACACCCGCTCTGATCACGGTCACGGCCGGCATCGCCGAGCCGCGGTATGCGTCGCTGAAAGGCATCATGGCGGCGCGCTCGAAGGAGATCAAACAGGTCGGGCTTGGCGACCTCGGCATCGAGCGCGGCGAGCCGGGCGAGACGATCGAGGGTGTCGCCGACGCCGAGGCACGCAAAGCCGGCGCAGTCATCGAGGACGACGGGCACGCGGTCGAGCGCATCATGCAGGTCCTCGCCCAGGCCAAGGCGGTCTAGCGGATGGCGAAGGTGTGGGTCTACGCGGAGATGAGTGGCGGCAAGCTGCAGTCGACGGCGCTGGAGCTTATGGTGAAGGCGCGTGAGCTGGGCGACGTCGAAGCCGTCGCACTTGGCACCGGCGCGAAGGCCGCCGCGTCGACGCTCGGCAAGCACGGCGCCAAGGTCGTGCATGCCAACGAGGACAAAGCATTCGACGACTTCATCGCCGAGCCCGCGGCCGACGCGCTGGCCGCGCTCCACGAGCAATCGCAGCCTGACCTCATCCTGTTTGCCTTCACGTCGGATTCACGCGATATCGCCGGTCGGCTGGCCGCACGCCTCGGCAAGGGCCTCATCTCCAACGCCGGCGATGTGGAGGCCAAAGATGGCGGCTTTGTCGCCAAGGTGCCCTACTTCGGCGGCGCAAAGATGGCCTCGATGCGGGCCAACAGCAAGCCCGCAATCGTGCTGGTTCGCCCGAAGTCGTTCGAAGCGTCGGAGACCGGCGGGTCGGCAGAGGTCAAAGAGCTGGCAGTCACCATCGGCGATGGATCCAAACGCGCGAAGATCGTCGAGCGCGTTGCTGAAGCCTCAGAGAAGGTGAAGCTCGAGGACGCCAAAGTCGTCATCAGCGGCGGGCGCGGGATGGGCGGGCCCGACAACTTCCCGCTGCTCGAGGCGCTCGCGAATGCTCTCGGAGGTGCTGTGGGTGCCAGCCGCGCTGTGGTCGATGCCGGCTGGGTCCCTTATTCGATGCAGGTCGGCCAGACCGGCAAGTCCGTGCGCCCGGGCGTTTACATCGCGGTCGGCATATCCGGGGCCATGCAGCATACGGTCGGGATGAAGGCGTCCAAGGTGATCATCGCCATCAACAAGGACGCCGAGGCCCCGATCATGAAGATGGCCGACCTCGGCGTGGTCGGGGACGCGCTCAAGATCGTGCCCGCGCTGACGGCCGCGGTCAAAGCCAAGAAGGGCTAGAGCGGACCGCACCGAAGCCGAGGAGCTGGTCGCCGAGCGTGTTGTGCGCCGGCGCGAGCGCGACTTCGCGGCGGCCGACGCCATCCGCGAACGCCTGCGTGCCGGCGGGTGGGAGGTCCTCGACAGCGCACAAGGCAGCGAGCTGCAGGCGCTCAAAGCTCCAATCGCGGCCGGAACCAAGCCGGCCGCCCGCGCAATCACGCTGCTGACTGTCGTCCACGGCTGGCGCCCAGACGTCGAGCGCTGGCTGCTCTCGGTGTTCACCCACACCAAGGCCGATTTCGAAGGGCTGCTCGTCGACAACTCCGGGGATGCACGCATGGCCGGCTGGCTGGAGTCGCGCGAGGCCGAGAGGCTGCGCTTAGTAACGCTGGATCCGCCAGTCGGTTTTGCGATCGCGGTCAATGCGGGCATCGAGGCCGCCGCGGGCGAGGTGATCGTCCTGTTCGATTCGGGTGTCGAGCTCACAGGCGATGCCATCACCCCACTGCTCGAGGCGCTTGCGGATCCAACCGTCGTGGTCGCCGGCCCTTTTGGGCTGAGGGGCAAGGGCACGCTCAAGGAGTTCGAAGAGAATGCCGGACCCGAGGTCGACGCCATCGAGGGCTACTGCATGGCGTTCCGCCGTTCCGACGCCGAGGCGGTGCAGGGCTTCGACCCCAAGTTCCGCTTCTACCGCATCGCCGACATCGAGTTCAGCTTCCGGCTGCGCGATCGTGGTGGCCGAGCGGTGGCCGTCGCCGGTCTGCCGTTGACCAAGCACGAACACCGGCTGTGGGAGGCGACGCCGCCCGAGGAGCGCGACCGGGTGTCGAAGCGCAACTTCTATCGCTTCCTCGACCGCTGGGGCAAGCGGGCGGATCTACTGGTCGGCCGATAATTCCCCCGGTGAGCGACGAATACCCGGCGAAGATCTCCGAGCTCAAAGCCAAACGCGAGAAGAACCTGGCGATGGGTGGCGCGGAGAAGATCGCCAAGCAGAAGGAGCGCGGCAAGCTCACCGTGCGCGAGCGCCTCGACCTGCTGTTCGACCCGAACACCTTCATCGAGTTCGGCCTGCTCGCGCACCAGCAGCCGGTCCGGGGGCCCGTTGAGGTCGACGCCGACGGCACGCCTGCCGACGGGGTCGTCACCGGTCACGGGCTCGTCGACGGCCGCCAGGTGTGGGTGATCGCCTACGACTTCACCGTGATGGCGGGGTCGATGGGCGCGGTAGGCGAGCAGTTCAAAGCCGCCCGCGTGCGCGACCTGGCTCTGCGCTACCGCAAACCCATCGTTTGGCTGCTCGACTCGGCCGGTGCACGCATCCAGGAAGCCGCGGGCTCCACCTTCGCCGGCACCGGCTACCTCTTCAACGACCAGGTCGTGATGTCAGGCGTGATCCCCCAGGTCGCGGCCATGCTCGGCCCGTGCGCGGCGGGCACCGCGTACATCCCGGGCCTTTCCGACTTCGTGCCCATGGTCAAGGGCACGTCCTCGATGTCGCTGGGGGGAGCGCGCCTCGTCAAGGCGGCGACAGGCGAAGACGTCACCGACCACGACATGGGCGGCTCGCAGGTGCACACCTACGAGTCGGGCGTCGGCGACAACGAGGTCGCGGATGACGCCGAGTGCATCAGCACCGTGCGCCGCTTCCTTTCATACCTGCCGTCGAGCAACACCGAGAAGCCCCCGTTCGTCGACTCCGGCGATCCTGCCGACCGGTTGGTGCCCGAGCTCGAAAAGATCGTGCCCACCAGTCCGCGCGCCGCGTACGACGTGCGCCGGGTCGTGAAGACGATCTTCGACCACGACTCGTGGTTCGAGATCAAGCCGACCTGGGCCAAGAACATCGTCGTCGGATTCGCGCGAGCTGCCGGCCACGCGGTCGGCGTCGTCGCGAACCAGCCGATGCAGAAGGGCGGCATCCTCGACGTCGACGCCGCCGACAAGGCCGCGCGCTTCATTCGTATGTGCGACGCCTTCAACGTCCCGCTCGTGTACCTGATGGACGTCCCCGGATTCCTCGTCGGCTCGCAGGTGGAGAAGGAAGGCATCATCCGCCATGGCGCGAAGATGCTGTACGCGACCTCAGAAGCGACGGTGCCGAAGATCACCGTGATCATGCGCAAGGCGTACGGCGCTGGGTATTACGTGATGTGCGGCAAGGGCTACCAGCCGGACGTTCTCGTCGCGTGGCCCTTTGCCGAGATCTCGGTCATGGGGCCGGAGGGCGCGGTGAACATCATCTTCAACAAGCAGATCGAAGCCTCCGACAACCCGGAAGAAACGCGCACGAGGATGTTGGACGCGATCCGGGCGCAGATCAGCCCTTACATCG
>WNFP01012411.1_pt1 | contig 15067 bp, 7 predicted proteins | sample 5400201 | NCBI WGS metagenome assembly WNFP01 (sample SAMN13153355, study PRJNA577476) | soil metagenome | isolation source: 115 cm saprolite under Madrone tree | place: USA:California | collected 2016-06-14
CTTCTCCTCCTTCGGATTCCGGAGCTGAACCCTCGGAAAATGGCGGTCCATCCATCTCATTCAGCGATTCCAGCAACGGTCGAAGCTCATTTTCCAGTCCGGGACAAGTCTTGCAGAAGGCTTCAATGTCCACCGTCTCTTCGCGCGTAAGTTGATCCAGGTATGACGCCAGCGCTTCGGCTAACGCGCGCTCCCGTTCCGCAGATTCTTCACCGCGGGGCGGCAGATTCTGAGGGCTTCTTAGGGACTCTTCGGCGCTCATTGTCTCAGACCCGCCGCTTCCAGCTCGCGGAAGCGTTTCAGCGCGCGGTGCAAAGTGAGGGCGACGCTTTCCCGCGATTTTTTCACGCGTTCAGAAATCTCTTTGGTCGTCAGTCCCTCGAATTTTGCCATCAGGATCATTTCCCTATATTCCGCCGGGAGGACATCCAGTTTCTTGAGTAGGATCTGCAAGCCCTCTTTCCTGGCAAACACCCGGCTGGGGGTTTCGGAGTCCACCGGATCCGGCCCAGCCGGGTTACTCCTCGATCGGAACCTCAACATCTCTTCTGCGTGGCGCTTTCCTCGGCGCTGGTAGCGGGAGGCATCCACAATCACGTGGTCCGAGATCCGCGATAGCCAAGCCATTAAGCTTCCCGGAGACTGATACGTGAAATTACCCATATCTTGAGCCGCCGCCAGGAACACCTCTTGTAAAATGTCATCTGCATCAATCACAACACGCAGCTCCGGGCCCATCTTGTAGTGCACTAGCACCGCCAGCCTCCTCCGGTACTTCCGGAAGATTAGGGTGAACGCCTCTGTCTCACCCCTTTTGAAGCGCTCCACCAAGCTAAATGTAGATGTTGCGGAGTCCATCTTTCCCCGCCCGGGCATCCCCTTCTCGATTTCAAGTACTCTATCCACACATCCAGGCGCTAAGCAAGCATCCCAACTAGTTCCGCAGCCAAGGTTCGCCATCGTCTGCAAAGAGTCGAGCTGCACTCCGGGGCAATAAATGTCTCCTCCGTTCTGCAAGCTGTGTGTGCGGGCGATCTTGGGAGCATCCGAATTTGGATCGGCAATTTTCGGCTTGAGGGCATTTCAAGGGGCGGCACGGAGCATTGTTTTCATGCCAGCGAAACGTGGTGTGGCGACTGACGATCGCAATCGGGTAGCTGTGCAGCTGGCAGGACTTGCCTTTGGTCGAGCTAGGACTCATTTCATTGATCATTCTGACCCTTTTGAACCTTCTGTCGGTTGAACGAGTTTGCTAGACGGGAAGACCTGCAAACCCAGGAACTTGCGAAAGGAATGGGACAAAGATAAACTCACTTCAGTGCGTTTCGCTGTCTCGTGAGGATCGCCAGTCGGAATGTCGCTGGTCGTTCCTGGCGCGCTGAGGAAAGCGGATCGGGAGTTGGATTACACAGCGCCGATTCGGAAGCGAGTGATGGCAGTTTGATGGCAGTTGGCCGAAAATAGGTTTGGCACGGCAATAAGTCTTTTATTATCAAGGGCCGAGGTAGCTCAGTGGTAGAGCAGCCGATTCGTAATCGGCAGGTCGCGAGTTCAACTCTCGCCCTCGGCTCCAGAATTCAACTCGAAGCCAAACCCAAGGCCCCCTTGAATGAGCCAAACCCGCAAAGATCAAGCGGTCATCATTGTCATTTGAACAAGGACGGTCGTGATGCCCGCTTCCGCGCGCGATGATTCTGTCAGCGCTTTGGCGGTGGATCTGCCCTCGCCGTGTAAGCGATGGTCCGTTAGACCAACGGTCTGACGAGCTTCTCACTCCGCGGGCAGAGCGTCCATTGGGTCGATGGTTGACGCACGCCGCGCGGGCAGATAACCCGCAAGCAACGCCACAAGGAGAAGGAGCAAGGAGACGCCCGTGATGGTCGGCAGGTCGCTTGGGGAAAGGCCGAAGAGCATGCTGGCGATGAGCCGGGTAGCTGCAACCGCGGAGGGGATGCCAATGGCTATGCCGACGAGCGCGAGGGTTAGCGTTTCTCGGAGGACTAGCCAGAGAACATTTTGGCGTTGTGCTCCTACCGCGACACGAATGCCGATTTCGCGGGTGCGGCGCGTCACGGTGTAGGACATCAGTCCATAGAGGCCAATGGAGGCGAGAAGCAGCGCGAGGGCCGCAAAGAAACCGGAGAGCATGGCGGTGACGCGCTCCTCCAAGAGCTCCTGGCTGATCACTTGCGGAATCGTTTTCGTGCTGAGCGCGTATTCGTGTCCGAGCGACTCGATCTCATGGTCCACTGCCTTTGCGAGCGCTTCGGGAGACTCGCTCGTGCGCACTATGAGATTGCCCCATTGCTCCGGATACTGGAGATAGGAAAGAAAAATGACAGGCTTGGCCGCACTCCGGAGATCGAAAATTCGGGCATTGCCGACAATGCCTACGATTTCGACATTTTGATAGTCCGGCATGAAGCCGAAGCGAACGGTCTTTCCAATTGCATCGCCATTCGGGAAAACGTGTTCCGCGAGAGCGCTGTTCACGATGGCGAGACGCGGGTGCTTTTCATCATCGGTCTTCTCAAAGTCGCGGCCGCGAAGCACAGGAATTCCGAGCGTTTGGAAAAGGCCCGGCGAAACCGTCGCTGCATTGGCCATGAGGCGGTTGCCCGTGTTCAGATCGGTCGCCGTAGCAGAAACCGTGTCATGCCAGATTTCCGGAGTGGGGATCGGAGAAGTCGAAAAACTGACAGAACGAACTCCGGGGAGGCTGGAAATACGGTCGAGGAGTTGCTTGTGGTAGTTTTTCATGTCTAGATTGTTTAGATTTTGGTAGCCGCCCGGCCTTGGGTACAGGCTGAGCTCAAGCAAGTTCTCCCTCTCGAAGCCGAGATCGACGGAGCGCAGACGTTGAAAGCTGCGCACGAAAAGGCCTGCTCCTAGCAGCAAAACGAGCGAAAGAGCAACTTGCGTGATGATGAGTGCTATATTGAGCTTGCCGGTTCTGCCGCTCAAGCCGCGCGCATTTTGCTGCAACACATAGGCGGGGTCTTCACGCGAGGAACGCCAGGCGGGGGCGAGGCCGAAGAGAATTCCGGTTAGGATCGCTATAGAAACAGTGAGCGAGAGCACGCGCAGATCAGGGCTCAGATCAAGTGTGACTGGGAATAAACGGCCTTCCGTCATGAGGAACACGAGCAGGCGGCTTCCCCAGAAGGCGAAAGCGAGGCCGAGCAAAGCGCCGGCGAGAGACAGTGTCAGACTTTCACTCAAGACCTGGCGGGCTAGTGACCAGCGGCTCGCGCCGATGGCTACACGCACACTCATTTCATGGCTGCGCGCGGCAGCTCGGGCGAGCATGAGGTTGGCGAGGTTCACGCAGGCGACGAGCAGAATCAATCCGACGATGCCGCCGAGAACGTAGAGCGGCCGTGCAAATTGGGAACGCAGGCGACTGGTGAAGCCTCTTGCGGCCGTTGAAACCTCGAGACCCATCGAGAGAAACCGCTGGCGTCGAGGGCCAGCAGTCTCCGTGGAAGCGGTGGCGAGGAGAAGCTCGGGCCAGAAGGATTGGAGTTGGACGCGGGCCTGCTCGATGGTGACCCTGTCCTTGCCTGTCCTTGAGGCGGCCTCAAAGTTCGCGTGTGGAACATAGTATAATAACGCGCCGGAGCGAAGAAGGGCACGAAGCCTGATCGAACCTCTGCCGTCGCTGAAGTTGGGAAACACTGATTGGATTCGATGAAACGGCGAGAGTTCCTGACCCTATTGATGGCCGCGGGAGCGATACGCTCGAGGCGGGAAGCCCTAGCCTCACCCATCCACTTCACTTACCGTCCGATTGATTTCCAGCTCGATAGCTGCGAAACGCCGGAGCGTCACGCTCCGGAGACGATGGCCGGCGGGGTTGGCCTGTTTGATTACAACAACGACGGTCATCTCGACGTTTTTTTCGCGAATGGGGCTGACATTCATTCCCTGATCAAAACTTCGCCCAAGTATTCGAATCGGCTCTTCGAAAACGATGGCAGAGGGAATTTCAGGGACGTTACCGAGAAAGCGGGGCTTACCGGCGCCGGCTTCTCGAACGGCGTCGCCGTCGGCGATTACGACAACGACGGCCATCTGGACCTGTTCGTTGGCGGCGTTCACGCGAACCATCTCTATCACAATAACGGTGACGGTACATTCACGGATGTCACGGAGAAAGCCGGATTGGTCACCCGCGATTCAGAGTTTGGTCCGCTATGGTCAGTTGGCGGAGCTTGGCTCGATGCCAACAACGACGGCTTGCTCGATTTGTTCGTCCTCAATTACCTCGCCTGGGATGTTAAAACCGAGCCCCCGTGCTATATACAGCCCGGCGTCCGCGACTATTGCCATCCAAAGTTTTACAAGACGACACCCAACCAACTCTTCCTCAACAACGGCGACGGAACTTTCCGCGACGTTTCCGCGGAATGGGGACTTCGCGTGCATCCGGGAAAAGGCATGGGCGTAGCCGTTGCGGATTACGATCTCGATGGCTGGGTGGATTTGTTCGTGACGAACGACACGATGTGTAACTGGCTGTTTCATAACAAGGGCGGCGGGAAATTCGAGGAGGTGGCTTTCGAAAAGGGCGTCGCGCTGACGGGGAACGGCCAATTCATCTCGGGGATGGGCGTAGACTTCGGCGATATTGATAACGACGGCTTGCCGGATATAACTTTCGTGGCACTCAATTATCAGACTTTTCCGCTGTTTCGCAATTTGGGCGGCCGGTTCGAGGACGTCACGGTTTCGAGCGGCATGGATCGCCTGAGCCTGCCGATGGCAGGCTATTCGCCAACGCTCGCCGATTTCGACAACGACGGTTGGAAGGACTTGTTCGTCACGCGAGGACACGTCGAGGGGGTCTCAAGGCCCGACATGCAGATGGACCAGCACAATACTGTTTTCCAGAATCTGGGGGGATTCAAATTCCGGGCGCTCACCGCGGAAGCTGGCCTTATCGCGCAGCCGCCCAGACGGCACCGTGGATCGGCGGTGGGTGATCTCAACGGCGATGGAAAGCTCGACGTCGTGACGAGCGCTATCAGCGCGCCGGCGGAAATCTGGATCAACGACAGCCCCGGCGAGAATCACTGGCTGGCTTTCAAGCTTCAAGGAACCAAAAGCAATCGCGATGGCATCGGCGCAAGAATCAAAGTCGTGGCAGGCACATTGACGCAGCACAATCATGTTGCTTTTGCTAGGGGATACGCGTCATCGAGCGCTGGACCGACTCATTTCGGTTTGGGTCCCCACAAAACAGCAGATCGCGTGGAAATTCGCTGGCCTTCCGGGACTGTGCAGGAGCTGAACAATGTCGCAGCCGACCGTTACGTAACGATTGTCGAAGGTGCCGGGTTCAAATAACGGAAAAGCCAACTACTCACCTTTGCGCAAGGCTGGCGAGAGCCGCGGCAGCAGCGCGCACGGGATCGCCACGAGGATCGACCGGGTAGTCCTTACGTCCCTCCGTCCACCTATGGTCGAATTCAAAGTAATTGATATCCCGCCCAGTCCTGCCCCGGAGCTGCGCGCCAAGATCATTGACGAACATCTCCCATCGTGGCAAATAATAATCTTCCAATAGGCCCGACCATTCCTTATATGCATAATCGCGCGCCACGGCCGCGGGATCATCCGGGCCCCAGTACGAAATCAGTGTTCGTGCGTTCTTTTCGCACAAATTCTTTTCCTCGTTCGTATGCCCCATGGCCTTCGCTGCGGCAAGCCATGTTCCCAGCATGAATTCGCGCCGTGTGCTCAGCAGCGAGACCTCCGCATACGGCAGCCTCAGAAATTCCTGCTTTGCTGCCTCAAATCCGGCCACATCGTGCGCCTGATAGGCCGTGACCATCTTGTGGTACGCTGCAAGGCCACGATTACTTAGCACCTGTCGCACAAGATTCACCGCGTCGTATTGATATGCATCGATCCCTCCTAGCCGGTCGCCGCCCTTGAGGAACTCCCTCGCTGCCTCCTCCAGTTTCGCCTCGTCGTATGGGATCTCTGTCGATCCCCACGTACTCACCCTGTCTACGGCCAAGGATGGACGAGCGCAGAAAACAGGTTCCGGGCGCACACTTGACTTGTATGCAGTCTCCAACAGCAGTTGCCACGCATGCTCCAGCTCCGGCGTATCTTTCCCATACCGCCACTTCACATAACCCCGAATCCACTCGCGCAAATCGACTGGCTTATCCATCCATGCCGTATCGAAGAGGAGTTCGTATACGACAGGATTGTTATTCGTCCCCTCCATCAGCGCGCCCACACCCGCCATACTTGTGCCATACGGCCCGGTTATCGCGCGCGCCGGCTCCGAAGCGATCCGCGGCGGGCCGCCAAACAACCCCGTGTTATCGCCATAGTTATTTCAGGACATGCGCCGGCGAAAGCCCGTCCAGCAATCCCTGCTTGGGATTTCCCTGCCATCCCTGTAGTACCCATGCCGCGTCCGGGTTCGCCTTAAGGATGGTGTCCTGCACGCCGCGCCCGAGCGGCGCAAGATCGAGACCTTCAGCGATTCCACCTTCATGGAATAGGTCGCCCCCATAAAACCGCACCGGCCCGTATAGTTTGCTCAATTCCTCGTAGTAGACGGACGCCATCCGTACAAACAGCGGGTCTGACGAAAGCAATATGTCCGGTCTGCGAAAATTGTTAAAGCGGCCTTGTTTCAGAATCCGCGCGCCCGGGAACCTCTGCGCCAGCGATGCCGGCACCATCCCATAAAAACCCTGCATAACCGGCTCGATTCCCAGCTCGCGCATCCGTTCCAGAATTTCCTTCTCCAGCACCTCGCGATCATCAATCATTCGCTGCGTCACTGGCCCACCCCAACCTTCCAGGTTGCCCATCAGCCACCATGACGTGTACGCCGGTCCGGGAATGAATTGCAGGATCTCTGCATCGTTGTATCCAAAACGGCGCAGCGTGTTCTCCCAGACCGCTTCGGTTCCATTCACCGCCAGCGCCAGATTGATGCCATTCAGCGCCATCCAATCGAGTTCGCGCTCCCACGCGGGCCAGTCCGCAAACGCGAACGTGTAATTGAAAGTGCAGTAATTCAGGAAATACCGATACTTGAAACGTGAACTTCGATGCACAGGCCGCGCCAGCTCGGGAAGATCTTTGACTGGCGCAAGGTTGTTGCCAACCTGCGACATCGAGCGATGGCAATAGTACCGCAGATAGTAGTTCAGCCCCATCGCCGCGCCGGGCGGGCCGGATGCCCGAATGACGAGCTTGCCGCCCTCCGTTCGCAGATCGAACACATCGTCCCCGCGCTCTTTCGGAATGCGGATGAGAGTTAGCTTCCCGTCCATCCACGGGACAACTCTGTGCGCCAGATCCAAGACCGGCTTCAATTCCAACTCTGATGAAGGCGGTACATCTGCTTGCGATGCAGGGAGAGCTATTGCATCAAGTGGAGGGAGCAGTGTCACAATCAGGATCAGGAGGAACCAAGCTGAGTTCGCAAGCTCCTGCATGGAAAACCCCTTCCGGCGCATTTCAGCGCGCAACCAATCCACCTTAGGCAAGTGCGTGTTCGGCAGGACCCGCATTCCTCGAATGCTTACGCGTCGAGCCTCAGTTGGAGAAATCACCCGTTGGAATCGGTGAACAAACGAAGATTCCTTTTTAGCGAACGGTTAGTTCGCTGAGAACTTTCGTTCCTTTGCTGCATTGGCGCCCGGCGGACGCACGGTGAACAAGAGACGCTCCATCGACGAGGTAGCCTGGTCGTCCTCGGAACTCTCTTTCGCAATGCGCTTCATCTGATTCAATTCTTCACCGGCTTTGTCACTCTCTCCCATCTTGAGGTAGGCCGTGCGCAAGAGATCATGCGCGCGATAGAGTGTCGGCTGAAGCCGCACCGCGGCGAGGAGCTGTTGAACAGCGGCCTGGGAGTTTCCCCCATCCAGGAGAATCTGTCCGTACAGTGCCCTGCTTGGGGCATTTTCGGGGTCTAATGCCACTGCCTGTGAGATGGCCTCCTGCGCCTCCGGCAGGTTGACCAGGGTCGTATTTGTGATGGCTAAAGCTTGGTAATAATAAGCGTCCGCTTCCCGGCATCCGAGGGCAATCGCTAAATCAAGCATCTGCTTCGCTTGCTTCGATTTCAGTCCGTCCTGCAAGATCATGCCGTGCACGAGGTAGGGGCGGTCCCATGCCGGCCAGCGGGACTCAATTTGCGCCAGAACCTTCTTTGCTTCTTCGCTCCGCAACTCGTCGTCGTGGGATTTCCCATGCGCCACCGGCAACTCAAGAGCAATTGCCCGCGCCAGCCACAAGTTAGGCGCATCCGGGATCAGGCGGGTTGCATCTTCCAGTAATGCCGCCGCCTGCTTGAATTGGCTGTGTTGAATCAGAAACGCAGCGGCCTCAAAATACATATCGGCACGCCGGGGGGCCGCGCGAATACCTCGATCCAGCGAGTCCGCCGCTTCTGCGGTTTTGGCCACAGAATCCAGGATCTGGGCGCGAAGTATAAAGTAGTCGCCGGCGCGTTGGTCGACCGGAATTTCATCGAGTTCGGCCAGTCCGGCTTGGGGGCCAACGGAATGGAACACGGCGATTGCCAGATCCAGCTTCGCATTCGGCGCCTTTCGAAGAAATTCCGCAGCCAAACCATACTGCTCATGCTCCAGTAGGGCCTTCCCGCAGTCGGCCAGAGTCGCGCTACCAGCTCCCGCCGCAAGCACCTCCTGAAATACAGCGGCAGCGCGCTTGATTTCTCCTTGCTCCAGCAGGTACTCGGCAAGGCGTGCCTTGAGAGCGACATCGTTTGGGTTCTCATTAACCGCAGCTTGTATGGATTCGAGATACCTGGCGTCCTGCTGCCCCTGGGAGAGAGCGAGAAAATCAAACAGGCCCGAGCGGGCGCGAGGCTGGGCGCCGCCGGCAGCGGCTTCCTTGAATGACGCTGACACCGCCTTGAGCTCCTCCGTGCGACCCAGTTCTCCGAGTGCCTGGCTGTAATGAATCAAAATGGCGCGATCGCGGGGAGCCAGGTTGACTGCCTGCTGCAAGAGTTTCGCTGCTTCTTGCGGCTGTTCGCGCCTCAAATAGACTCGAGCTTGCCAGTCCAGAAGCCGGGCACTGTTAGGATCTTTTTTTCGAAGCGCCTCGAAATCTGCCAGTGACTGGTCAAGCCTGTCTCTCTGGAAATCAAGTACCGCACGCGTGAAGCGAGCCTCTGACATTGCCGGATTGAGCTTGAGCGCCTCATCTAGGTGGAACAGAGCCTTTTCCGGACTGGCAGTTGCTTCAGCTGCGCCGAGTTCATACTGGCCTCTCGCGTCCTGCGGGTGCCTGACCACGAATTGCCGAAGTTTGGGAAGACCTTCTTCGAACTTGCCTTGGAGGATCAACGAGAAGCCTAGCTCACGGTGGGCAACCTCGTCGGCAGGGTGCAATTTCAGGTACTTTTCCAAGGTGCTGGCGGTGTCCTCATAATACCCGAGCTCTTCAGTGGCATGAGCCAAAAGCAAAAGCACATCGGCGCGATCCGGAGCCAATCGCGCAGCTCGGTACAGGACAGCACTTGCCGCCAGAAAATCCTTGGCCGCAATCAACAGGTCACCATAACCGTAGAGAGCACCGACGTCTTCCGGCCTTGACCGCAGAGCAGCCTCGAACACCTGTTGTGCTCGATCGAGGTGCCCGGCTCGGCGCGCGGCCACCCCGAGGTTGTACAGAACGCCGAAGTTCGAGGGATCGGCTCTCAGGGCCTCGCTGAATGATTTCTCCGCTCGATCGTATTCCTGGCATTGGGCATAGCCCAGGCCAATGGAAAAACTAAAGTGTGGGTCTTGAACTGTTTTCTCTTCGAGCGCGTTGAGCACCGGCATGGCTGACTTGCAGTTGCCCATGAGGACGACGGCTTGAGCCTTCAGCAGTTGCGCAACAGGTTGGCTTTGAGCAGTTGCCGCGAGACGGCTCAAGCACGCCAGAGCTTCCGCGCCGTCCTTCCGCTGCACACTCATGTCGGCGAGTTGCAGATTCGCGTTCACATGGTGCGCATCAATCGCCACTGCGCGTCGAAAACTTTCTTCAGCTTTCTTGGGATTGCCCGTGGCAAGATAGTGGTTCCCGAGATTGTTCAATATAACGGGAGATCCCGGCGCGATCTGTAGAGCGCGGCGGTAGAATTCTTCGGCCTCGGAGTATTTCCGCTGGGAGTCAAGAATAACCGCCATGAGGCTCAATGCCGAAAGGTCTTGAGGATGAGCGCGCAACTCGGCTTCGAGTGCGCTCTCGGCATCGGCAACTCGGCCTTCTTGAAAATCGTTCGCCGCTTTTAGATCGATGGAACTCGACGCTTGGGGGAGAGCAAGACACTTCGCCGCAAAAAGAAAGAGGACGGCAGACAACGCCGTCCTCGCAAAGGCCTGACAGCAACTTAAGCGAGGCCGAATCATAGGACCCAATATTACCTACCTACATCCCAACCCTCAATGGCCTCATTGACCTAAAAATACAACTTCAGGGCCATCTGTATCGAGCGCGGCAAGTTTGCCTGGCTAAGAATCGCCCCGAAGCCGGTCGGGCCGGTCTGCCCGACGCTCGTATTGGGCCCGGCGAATTGCGGGTGATTGAAGGCGTTGAACCATTCCGTACGTAATTCGAGGTGCGCGCCTTCGCGAACCCGCTTCAAGGAAAATTGCTTGAAGAGCGACAGGTTCGCGTTCGCCGTGCCGGGAACGTTGATCCCCGGCAGGGTTCGCGGCGCACTTCCTATAGTGTATGCGGCAGGCTCCTGGAACACCTCCGGATTGGCAAAGTACCCGCCACCCTGATCCAGCGGGAGGAACCACTTGGACTTCGGGTTGAGCTGCGGCGTTCCCTTCAAGTCCGGCCTCTGGCCATAGCCAGGCAGGGGTTGATTAGTTCCCGCAAGTGAGACCATGACGGGCTGGCCATCGTCAAATCGCCAGACGCCGGCGGTCTGCCAGCCTCCGATAATCGCGTCAAGCACCGGATTCATGTTTGCGCCAAAGGGCTTCCCGCGGCCAAAGGGCAACTGGTAAACGTAGCTGAACTGGAAGACCTGCGGGATGTTGTATTGAGAGATCCCCCGGTCCAGCTTCCGGTTATTGGGATCGACGGTGCTGATGGAAGGGAACCCGTTACCGGAACCCGAAGCCTCGTCAATCGTTTTCGACCACACGTAGGTAGCCAGGACCTGGAGGCCATTCGAGAAGCGTTTCTCAAGCCTCAATTGCAATGCCTGATAGCTCGAATTGGACCACGGTGCCCCCTGGAAATCTACCCCGCCGAATTGAGGATAGGGGAGAGCGAGCTGGTATTGAGATACCGTCGGAGAGAGGAGGAAACCCTGCTGTATAACGCCTTGACTGGCGCCCGCCTTGTAAAAGGGATTGGGGACTTGTGTAGCCATCATCTGGTTCCACGCCGCGTCTCCGATATGCTGCTCCTCTTCCGGACCCAAATGATTAATATTGAAATCGCCGGAGTTGCCATAGTACAGATGCGTTCCCTTTTTGCCGACATAATTCGTCTCGAGGAGCATATTCCCCGACAACTGGCGCTGAATTCCGAAACTCCAAGACTGCTCATAGGGCGTGTGGTTCATTGTTCGAAAATAATCTACGGTTTGACCGGCGGCAATATTGGTCAGCAGTCCTAACGAGCTCCCGGTGATGGAGACCAGCCCAAACGGGAAGGGGTCGCTGAGCGGGGACGCAGGCGTAGCGGGATGGCCCGGATACGACGTTTGCCAGGCGGTAGCCGCATAAAATCCCGGTGCGTTAGGACTTATCGCATTTGCACCCGCGACTGAGTTCGAAACCGCATAGTAGATTCCGTATCCCGTCCGGATCACGGTTTTGTTGTTCAGGCTGTACGCTATGCCGACGCGGGGCTGAATATCACGGTAATCAGTGTCCATGCTGGTGCGCTGATCTGAGCTGGCAAACCTCAGGCCGCCATGGAGGTTGGGGTACCCGGGCACCTGCAAAGGAGAAGGCGCATCGGAATCGAACCAGCTCAACCTGTTGTACCTTTCCGTCTGTGGCATGGTCAAATCGTAGCGAAGCCCGACGTTGACCGTGAGCTTCCGACTTGCCTGAAAGGCATCCTGCGCATAGGCGGCCCAGGCGAAGTTTTGGGTGGCGAGAAAAGCGGGAATTTCGTACTGCCCCCAATTGCCCCCGCTTCCGATCAGCATATCCGCCAGGGTGTCACCGCCGCTCCCATCCCAATTACCGCTTTGCGATGTGCCGCTGGGACCGAAGGCAAAGAGTCCGTTGGGAGTGCCGGGTTGCCCGGCGTTGAAACGGTGCATGCGAAATTCGCCACCGAACTTCAACTCGTGCCGCCCTCGTATATGGGTGAGCGAAGCGAGCAAATCGTGCGTTTCCTGGCCTTGACGCAGGTAAGCCCACGGGGCGGAGCCAATGGCTGTGCTGTTGTTGCCGGCATTTGCGGCTAGTTCATTCCCATAGGAAATAACTGTCGGAAAGGTCTTAAGGCCACCCGTGTTAATGTAGGAGGGCATCCCCAGCACGCTCACCGGATCCGTCTTGCTTGTCGGGTAGAAGGCCGATATGCCCTGATCGTTGTCCGCGGTGCGCGTAAGGCCGTAGGAAAAACTAAGCACCGTTGCCGGGCTGAAAGTGTGCACGAATTGCAGGCTGAACAGATGGCCCGTGTGATCTCCGGCAAAGAACGTGCAGGGATCGGCTACGTTGTTAAAGCAGTTCGCGGGTACCGCAGTCGTCTTTTGGCGAGAAAATCTCGCGCTCAGCGTGTTGCGGCCATTAAAAGTCTGATCGATTCTCAAGTCCCACTGGTCGTTGTTGTATTTATTGGCGCCAGACCCGACCCAATTGAAGTACGGGTTATAGTCCGGCTGTCCGACGTTCCGGTTAGGATTCGGGAAATACTGAAACAGTTTCATCATGGAGCGATCAATCAGGTTCCCAGCCGTGTTCACAGGCCCCCCGGGCAGCCCCTGCCCCGGGGCCAGGTTTGTGCCGGGGCTCGCGTACGTAGCCAAGTTATTGAAAGGAATGAAGGCTGACCGCGGGGTTCCAACGCCCGGTACGTAGACACCGGTGTAGGGGTCCCACAGTTGGCCGGAGGCTGCGGAGCATCGGCCTGCCGAGCTGTATGTGCCGCCGTTTTGCGCGCAGAATTCACGCGCGTGCCCTCATAGTCGAAAAAGAAGAAGGTCTTGTCCTTGCGGATGGGACCGCCAAAAGTGCCGCCAAAAACGTTCCGTTCTAAGTGCGGAAGGTCGTGAACGCTAGGCACCGTGCTCTGGTTGTTGAAGAAATTCTGGGAATCGAGCACATTGTTGCGCAGGAAATCGTAAGCGCTGCCATGGAAGCCGTTCGCGCCGGAACGCGTGATCAGGTTGACGATGGTCGAGCCCGTGAATCCGTATTCGGCACTGAAATTCGTTTGCTGTACCTTGAACTCCTGGACAGCATCCACCGAGGGGGTATAGGCGGACTGCAGCCACAGACCCGACGCCTGCACTTGCCCCGCTGTAACGCCATCAATTAGCGTATCGGAAGTCTGATTGCGGCTTCCATTAGAAACAAAGTTGTTGGCCCCCTGGTAAGAGGTTGTCGAGGTCTGCGTAGTTGTGCCATAAGTACTATTAGGCGCCTGAGCGATTCCGGGCGCAAGGAATGCCAGGTCAAGCGCCGTGCGGTTCAAAAGCGGCAAATCGTTCACGAACATCCGGTCGATGGTCTGGCCCGTCGTCGCATCGGCGGTATGAAGCAATGGCGCCTCGCCCGTGACCTCGACGGTCTGCCCGACGTTGCCGACTTTCAAATCGAAGCTTACCTGCACGTGCTCCGTCACATTCACGGTCACTCCCGGTTTCTTCACCGTCTGGAATCCGGGACGGCTGGCGGTGAGATCGTAGACGCCTGGCTGAACGTAGGGAAAAAAGTACAGGCCTTCATTGTTTGTCTCGGTCCGCGTGGTCACGCCCGTCGCCGTGTTGGTTATGGTCACCGACGCGCCAGGTACCACTGCGCCGCTCGTGTCGCGCACCACGCCCGAGACGCTGCCTGCGGCCCCCTGGGCCAACGCAGGCGGGGATAGCAGAACAAAGAAAGCACAGAAAGCGCCCAGGGCGACCAGAACACTCCAGAGTCTTCCGTGCGAGAAAAGGCAAGGGTTTTCGCGATTTCGATATGAACTCATCTCAACTCCTCCCACTCCGCGGATGATTTCCACCCCATGCATCCCGACGCTTCCAGTGAAATATCCATTTCTTGTTTGCCGTTCCGCATTTATAATCAGGACCTGGGCGCGCTGAATGCGGCACTGGTTGCTGGCTGACGTATATCAGGACCCGGTACCTTGTCAAGCGCTTTTTTGCCTTGCTGTCCCTACCAAAAACCCATCGGGCAACCAGGCAACCACCAGAAGTCATCCAGTCACATTTCGGAACAATCCAACGGCAAGCGTCCCGCCACAAAAAACTAAGTTCGCATAGCAAACGGGCAGACGGCTCGTTCTGCATTCTCCTGTCGGAGAGCAAGAATCTCTGCTTGCAGAAAGGCACGAGCTCGGAAACAATCTCGTAGAGAGAAAAGTAGAGTCAGCATGGCCCGGGAAGGTTACCGGTTGTGGTTCTGTAAATGCAACGATTTCAATCTGCACGGAGTTTTTAGTAGGGACAGCCGAGAGAAGTTGCTCAACCCGGCGTGACCGACGGAACGGCCGAAGATCCTGGTTTGAAGTTTCCTGCAAACCTCTTAGGCGCAACATTGCAACCAACTCCGGCGTATCTCAGAGGCGAAGCGGAGTGCGATGAATCTTTGCGAATCCTCGTTGCGAGTGATGTGAGAAACCAGGGCAGGCCATGACGTTCAACGGCTTCCCAAGTTTCGTCTTCAGGTCGCTCGGTGATCCACATTAGTCGGGCGCCCCGCAGATCGGTTTACTTTCCGTGGGCCCGGGCGATCTGACCGGCCCGGGCGATCTGACCGACAAGTATGGCCCAGGGCATGTCCATGGCCGCGTAAACCTCGCCAGCCTCCGGTCGCGCATTATCCTTCAGGATTTCCACCATCAAGGTTGCGTAGTCCGACAC